>Ga0209518_1003779_pt1 | contig 12730 bp, 14 predicted proteins | sample RifGroB1_FD_183993 | JGI IMG/M metagenome (GOLD analysis project Ga0209518, IMG submission 183993) | Groundwater microbial communities from Rifle, Colorado, USA - Groundwater B1 (SPAdes) (version 2) | ecosystem: Environmental > Aquatic > Deep subsurface > Groundwater | place: Rifle, Colorado... | reverse complement strand
AAAACAAGCCGAATAAGGATTTGCTGGGGCTCAAAGAGATAAAGCTGTTTGAAATAGGCACCGTCTGGAGCGCCGGCAAAGAAACAATAATGATCGGCACGGTGACCGAAAAAGAAAAAGCGTCCGAAAAGGTGCTTGCGCCAGCAGATGCCGACAGCTACGCAGGACTGCCGATTTCGACCGCGACGCGTTTTGAACATTTTTCCAAATATCCCTACATAGTGCGTGACATAGCTATGTGGGCGGTAGGGGATACTGATGCTGAAAAAATAATTCGGGAGCAGGCCGGACCCTTGGCTGTTAAAGTTTCGCTCTTTGACCGATTTGAAAAAGAGGGGAGAGTATCGCTTGCGTACCGCATTATCTTCCAGTCGTTTGACCGCACGCTTACCGAAGTAGAAGTAAACGAAATAATGGAAAAAGTTTCCACCGCGCTCAAAGCTCAAGGGTTTGAAATCAGATAAATAAAAAACCGCCGTCCCGAGCGTGGTCGAGGGACGGCGGTGGCTTCAGTAGAGCCCGTGAGCTTGGAACACTTGCTGCGATGAGCAAGTTTTCCATATGGTCCGTGCGGCGGAGGTAGTCATGTAGATAAACGTGCCGTCTTTTGGCAGCCCGCCTTGGCTGTTTATCCACTCTTGTACCTTCGGCGAGTAGGAGATGTCGAAACGCTCCCACACAGTGTACCAATAGAGTGGCATTTCGTTCAGGTACTTTAGTGTAGGTCCGCTTCCACGATGGAAGCCAAGTTTCGCCAACGGCTTTAGGCAAACCTTTTCCGGCACCATATCGATGAGGATAGTGCAGGCGGACATGCAGGGCCCTTCAATCACAACCAACTCTCGGGCGCCGTTCCGTATTGCTTCGGCGGCCTCCTCAAACGTTTTGATGGTGCCGCCGGGGCTGTAGGTAACAATGCACGGGTTGCCTTTGCACCCGAGCACTTCTTCGACGACGTCAGCATTAGCGGTTGAAGACAGCAAAGCCAGCGCGGCCAAGGCCGCTAGGAATACCCTCATCGGAGCCTCCCCCTTGTACAAAAAACTCTGGTTCGACTATACCACTTTAGCCTTATTTGGCAAGCTATTTTACCCACAAAAAGGCTTCCAAATTTGCCATATATTTGCTACAATTAAGGGGTAAATATGGCCACGGAAAAGACTAAAAAGGGCCAACCCCAAGGGGGGAAAATAGGCTCGTATAGCGCTGCCGATATTACGGTATTGGAAGGCCTCGAGGCCGTCCGGCGCCGGCCTGGCATGTACATCGGCACCACGGGCCCCGACGGCCTGCACCATTTGGTGTGGGAGATTTTTGACAACTCGCGCGACGAGGCGATGGGCAACTTTGCCGACGATATCGAGGTGGTCCTTTTGCCCGGCAACCTGGTGCGCGTCGCGGACAATGGCCGGGGCATTCCGGTCGACATCCACAAGCAGACAAAAGTCTCCGCGCTCGACACCATCATGACCACGCTCCACGCGGGAGGCAAGTTCGGCGGCGAGGGATACAAAGTCGCCGGCGGCCTGCACGGCGTGGGCGCATCGGTGGTCAACGCGCTTTCGACCTACTGCGTGGTCGAGGTGCACCGCGACGGCGCCGCGCACATGCAGGAGTACTCTATAGGCAAGAAAAAAGGCAATGTTAAAAAAATAGGCTCTTCTAAACTCCACGGCACGGTCGTCTCATTTATTCCCGATACTTCTATATTTACCGGCGGGATAGAGTTTGAGTTCGAAAGAATAGTCGCGCATCTGCGCGAGCAGGCGTACTTGGTCAAAGGCCTGCGCATTACCGTAGTCGATGCCAGAGCGGGCGGCTACAAAGCGCCCAAGCCAGGCGATGAGCTTTTTATCAGAAGCGGCCTGCACGACTACCCGTCGCAGAGCTTTTATTTTGAGGGCGGTCTGCGAAGTTTAATAGCGTTTACTAACCGCTCCCACAAGCCGGTCCACAAAAATATATTTTATGTGGAAAAGGAGCAGGACGGCATCATGGTGGAGATAGCGCTACAATATGTCGACGACCTGTCCGCGCGCGTGCTCCCGTTTGCCAACAATATTTACACCGCCGAAGGGGGCACGCATGTGACAGGCTTTAAAGGCGCGCTCACGCGCTCTCTCAACGCCTACGCGCGCAAGGGCAACGCGCTGCGTGAGAGCGAGGAGAACTTTACCGGTGAGGACGTGCTCGAGGGCTTGGCGGCGGTTGTTTCGGTCAAACTGCGCGAAATCCAGTTCGAGGGCCAGACCAAAGCCAAGCTCGGCTCCGTTGAGGCGCGCGGAGCGGTAGACACTGTCTTTAGCGAGTCCTTTGCGATGTTTTTGGAGGAGAAGCCCGATGACGCGCGGTCTATCATCGGCAAAGCGGTGCTGGCGCTCAAAGCCCGCAAGGCCGCCAAGGCCGCCAAAGACTCGGTTTTGCGCAAGGGTGCGATGGAGGGTTTTGGCTTGCCTGGCAAGCTTGCGGACTGCCAGAGCAAAGAGCCCGCGGAGTCGGAGCTGTTTATCGTAGAGGGAGACTCGGCAGGCGGCTCGGCAAAGCAGGGCAGGGATCGCCGCATCCAAGCGATATTGCCGCTGCGCGGAAAGATACTCAACGTCGAGCGAGCGCGGCTGGACAAAATGCTCGCCAGCCAGTCGGTCAAAGATTTGATACTGGGGCTGGGTACCGCCATCGGCGACATCTTTGACATCACCAAACTGCGCTATCATAAAATAATCCTCGCGACCGATGCCGATGTTGACGGCGCGCACATCCGCACGCTATTGCTCACGCTATTCTTCCGCCACTTTAAGCCGATTATCGAAGGCGGCTACTTGTATATAGCCCAGCCGCCACTGTATAAAATTAAGCGCGGCAAGGAGTCTTTGTACGCCTACAGCGATGAAGAAAAAAATACTATTATCGGCAAGGCCGAAATAGAAGAGGATTCAGCTTTTGACCCGGAGGCAGCCGCGGCAGTAAATCCCGAAGAGGAAGTGGCAGAAGTTGTGGAAGTCGAGGTCAAAGGCAACCTGCCTGCCGGCAAGGCAGGAAAGCAAAAAGTCTCCATCCAGCGCTACAAGGGCTTGGGAGAAATGAACCCCGACGAGCTGTGGGAGACAACCATGAATCCGGAAAACCGCGTGCTCAAGCTTGTAAATATTGAGGATGCGCAGGATGCCGACAAAGTCTTTGATATTTTGATGGGCGAGGACGTCTCGTCCCGCAAGAGCTTTATCCAATCCAACGCGAAGCTGGCGAACTTGGATATTTAGTAAACCTGGTAGGAGATGCCGGCGGTGTTGTTGGACTCGTTTAACTCCCAGACCAAGTTGTACGGGTCGGCGTTTATCGAAGCGCTCTGCGTACCGCCGTAGTTTTGCTGCGGATACGAGTAACCGTACACATTCGGCGAGTAGCCGGGGACATTGCACGGGCCGTACGCGTTGCAGGTACCCGGCCCGCCGTATACCGGCGTGGGGTTGGTGCACGGGTAAGACCAGCCGCCGCACGGGTTTATGTTGTTAGAGTTAGATGTGTACTGTGCGGTGTATCCGAGCGTGTAGACAATTTTGTCACCCGGGTAGAGCGCCTGCTGGACCGGCGATTGGTAGGTATAGGTCGGCGAGTAGGGTAGGCTGGCGGTAAAGTACCAGTTGGCAGGAACCGCGTTGGTGCCGGTGTTTTCGATTATAAATTGCAGGCTGACCTGTTGGCCCGAGCGCACGCTTGTGGGCGCGTTGATAATGCGAACCTGCAGGTCGGAGTAGCCGTAGAGAGCCGCGCGCGGTTTGGGGCTCGCGACATATTTTGTAGAAGCGGGTGATTTAACAGCGGGAGTTTTAACAACAGGCTTCGGAGTTTCTGTAACTACGGCGGTTTTTACCGTAGTAGTCGCGGTTGTTTTAGGCGCCTCGTTTTTAGCAGTAAGAGAGCCGCCGATATTGCCGAGGAAGGTAGGGATAAAAAAGGCGAGCTGGATAATGCCCCATGCGCCCAGCAGTAGCACTGCAATAAGGCCTATCACGGCCACGACGCGCAGGATGTGTTCCCTAAATGTGTGTTTGGTTGTCATATTGTTGTGGTTACAAGGGTAGCATCATGCCATTTATTTGTCAAGTATGCAAGTTGACAAAACACCAATATAGCGTATATTATATAGCGTATGGCTAAACAGTCTACGGCCTTTGCACTTACCTTTGTGGCGCTTTTTGCGCTTGCTTTTATGTTTCTTGCAGGAGTGGATATGCTGCCTGAGCCTGCGAGTTCGCAGAGTCTTTCACAACCAGACCGTTTTGCTCAGGACCCTGCGAGCGCCGAGTTGCCTGTGCGTATTGTCGCCAAATCAATCGGGCTTGATAAAACAACCGCAAACCCCGCCTCGACCGATGTCGAGACGCTCGACACGGCACTGCTTGGCGGCACGGTGCGCTACCCGACCTCGGCTCGGCTCGGCGAGGAAGGCACAGTGCTTATCTTCGGACACTCCAGTTATTTGCCGATTGTGCGCAATCAAAACTACAAAGCCTTCAACGGAATCCAAAAACTCAAAGTTGGAGAGACCGTGAGCGTCTATTCCGCCACTGCCGAGTACCGCTATACGGTAACCGGCGTGCGCCTTGCCAACGCCACCGAAGATGTGATAGAACTCCCTTCGACGGGCAAGTTCCTTACACTGGTTACTTGCGACTCTTTTGGCACCAAGTCGGACCGTTTTGTGGTAACGGCGCAGTTTCAGGCTGCCTACACAATCTAATTGGTATAGTTCAATAGTCGCCGTGACCCTTGACAAAAGTTTAATAGAGTTATAGACTTAAACCAGCGTTAAAGTTCATCATTAACAGGAGGATTGGCCATGAGCCGGATCCACACGCTTGCTACCGCCCTGGCCATACTGGCTTTGGGCGCTATGACTGCCGGCTGTGCCGGAAACACCCGCTACTCCTTCGGCCCTAACCAGCCGATGCAATCTGCCGTTCCGGCCGAAGAGCCGGACGATGTCGCGGATGTCCCGTGGGACCGCTGCGACGGCGAGTGCAGGTACCGCGAAGCCGCGCGCATTTGTTCGACCACTGTCCAAGTAGTCGGCGTGCAACGCCAGCGTGCGCACTCCCATTTCATGCAGTTCAGTGATCGCACGGCCTTCCGGGCGCGGGTGATGCAGAGTTGCGTGGGCGGCGGACAGCGCTTAGCCTACCGACAGCAGGTTATGGGCGGACGCCGCGGCGCGCCGCAGTGTCCGACCGGCCAGACGTTCAGGCCGGAATACGGCAAGTGCGTCGGCGGCGTGCTCCGCGACATTCCTCTCAGTAATGAGCGGAAGGATTACTACCAAGATTGCCCGAAAATTGAAACTCGGTTAATCGTGCGGGGCAACCGATTGGTCAAACAGCAGCGCTGCGCGCCGCAGGACACTCGCGCGCGCAGTTAACAAGGTCTTCACGGCAGTGCAACACAATCAGTGTTGCACTGCCGGGACCCTTTTATCAATTTTCGTACTCTGTGCTCAATACTTGATTGTTTTGAGCCCGGAGCGTGGGTATTGAGATTAATTATTAGGAAAAAAATATGAACAGTATTATAAACAAAACAATCCGCAACACCGGCATCGCGCTCGCTATGCTTCTTTTGGTTGCGGTATCTTTTGCAGCAGCATCCAAAGCGCAGGCAGCTGACCTCGGCGGTTGGGATGATGTCGGTTATTACGACATGTCCAATCCGACTTACGACACCGGCTCGTATGGCGGCGGTTACAGCGGCGGAATGGGCGGGTTTACCGGCGGATGGTCTTTCGGCGGCGGCGGATATGGCGGCGGCTCCGGCTACTCCAGCGTCTATGCTCCGACAAACACCAGCGTCTTTGCCCCGACCAACACCTGCACCGCGACCAACTCCTGCAACACGACTACTCAAATCAACGCTCCGACTAACATTGTGACTAACACCACGGCTGCTCCGAGCTATCCGGTATATCAGCCGGTGTATACGCAACCGGCTCCGGTTTATACGCCTCCGGTTTATTATCCCGCTCAGCAACCTATTGCATACAACAACACTCCGTATGTAACGCTCGCCGCGGTGCCGTACACCGGACTTGAGCTCGGAACTATGGGCACTATTGCTTACTGGGGCTTCCTCGTACTGTGGTGCCTCATCGCCGCGTACTTGATAGTGGTTAAGAAAATACAAAACAAAATCGCCGCGTGGTTTACAGGTAGTGCTCCGCAGAATTCCGCTTCCCAAAAGTCCTCGGATCTCCCGTCCTCCGGCGCCCTTCGGGCGACTTCGGCGGGCCAGACTTTTGTTAAGCACAATTCTGCTCCGCTTTTCTCCGGTATCGACTCCTTCGTGCTCTCGCAGATCAACCGCGCGTAATAATTTCCTCCTTTAGTTTTTGGATTATGTCGGAGACCGGAAGGGCTCCGACTTTTCCGTTTCTGCCCTCAAGCGTCGCGGAGCCCGCGGCGACTTCGGCGTCGCCGATAACCAGCAGGTAGGGGACTTTTATCTTTTTGGCGTCGCGGATTTTTTTGCCTAAGCTTTCGTTGCTTTCATCGAGCTCGGCGCGGATACCGACGGCTTTTAGTTGTTCTGCCGCTTCCTTAGCAAACACCTGGTGTGCCTCGCCGATAGGGAGCACTCTAGCCTGCACCGGCGCGAGCCAGAGTGGGAATGCACCGTCGTAGTGCTCGATAAGCACCGCCGCGCAGCGCTCCAAGGAGCCTGTGATGGCCGAGTGTATCATCACGATACGCTCCTTTTCGCCCTTTTCATTTATGCAGTTGAGGTCAAAGCGCTCTGGGATGTTCATGTCCAGCTGTATGGTCGCCACCTGCCACTCTCTGCCCGCGGAATTTTTGGCCATGAAGTCGAGCTTCGGGCCGTAGAGCGCCGCCTCGCCTGGGCCTTCGACATAATCGGCGCCGCGCTGTTTTGCTATCTCGCGCAGTTCGCTCTCCGCTTTGTCCCAGATTTCTTTCGTACCGAGATATTTTTCAGGCATCGCCGGGTCGCGGAAGGAGAGCCGCACGCGCAAAGAAAAGCCGAAGGTTTTATAAAACGTGTCGACAATATCCCAAATCTTCAAAAACTCCTCTTGTATCTGGCTCGTGCGGCAAAAGACATGGCTGTCATCCTGGGTTATTGAGAGCACGCGGGTAAGGCCACCCAGCTCGCCGGACTGCTCGTCGCGGTACACCATGGTTGTCTCAGCATAGCGCTGCGGCATCTGGCGGTATGAGTGCGGATGTCGGTCAAAAATCTGCGTATGGTGCGGGCAGTTCATGGGCTTCAGCGCGTACTCTTTGCCCTCGCGCGAGGTAATCCGGAAGAGCTCGTCGGAGAATTTATCCCAATGCCCGCTCTTTTCGTACAGGTCTTTTCTGGTGATGTGGGGGATAGTGATGCGCTCGTAGCCGTGCTTGGCGCGCAGCTCCCAGACAAAATCATCGAGCTCCTGGCGCAAGGTTGTGCCCTTGGGTGTCCACAGCGGTAGCCCCGGGCCGACCAGCTCGGAGAAGGTAAATAGGTCAAGTTCCTTGCCGATAACTCTGTGGTCTCGCTCTTCCATAATTGCTTTATCTTACCGCGTCTTTTTGTTTTAGCAAAAAAGAAAAACCTGCGCTTTTGGCGCAGGTGTTTGCTACTTCTGATTAGTAGCGTTTGCCGGCAACGGCCCGTCGGGCAGCCCTTCGGTCATCGCTGTGACTAAGTCAATAGTTTTTTGTGCGTCTTTGGCTTCGACCATAGGCCACCGAGGTCCATGGATGTTTATTACCGTTTCCGTAGAAGGCCGTTTTGAAGCGGGAGTGTGCCAACGCCCATCTCCATACGGCAGGTCCGGCGGGTAGCGGCGGATTCTTGCGATAATCCGCTCCGCCTCCTCGTCGCTGATATCAGCCATGGGTTCTCCGACGCTACGCGATGGCGGGCTCGCGGAGCCCCAGCCGCGCCCGCAGGAACGCGCGCGTCATCGCGTTGTTGCGGATGCTGCCCATGCCGAGCTCCTTGGCGATTGATATCCAGTAGGGGAACGCCCGCCCGAAGTTGCCCGGCTCGAGCATGAGCTCGAGTTGCTTCGGGTCTTTGAGACGGTCCTCGCGGAGAATCTCAAAGCCGCCGTTTGGCAGATGCAAAACGGTGTCATTTCCTCCACCTATCAACATTTCAAACCTCCCTGTTCAACTGCACCTATTCTACAATGCTTTTAGGGCTTCTGCAACAAGACTGAGCTCGCCGTTGCGGTTGGAGAGCCGCCCTTTAATGGCTATACAGCTCTCGGGTTTTAAGATGTTTTTATATTCGACAAAACTTTTAGGGAATATGACCGCCTCTATTGATGCGGTTTCGTCCATAAGCTTAATAAACGCCATCTGGTCGCCGCTTTTGGTGAGTATCACGCGCACGTCCTCTACCATGCCTGCCACCACAGTGGTTGCTCCTGGCACAACTTTTGTTTTTATCTCACCGATGCTCATGGAGCGCTTTTGCAGCTTGTTTTTGTACTGGTCGAGAGGATGTCCGGAAACATAGAGTCCAAGCAGCTCTTTTTCCCATTTTAATTTATCTGCGAGCGGAGCCGGCTTGGCTTCCGGCAATACCAAGTCGCTGCTGCCGCCGAGCCCCGCAAAAAGCGAGTCGCTGGAACCGCCTTTTTGTCCGCGGTGGTACTCAAGCAGGAGTTCTATAGACGCAAGCATTTGACCGCGCTCTCCCAGGCTGTCGAGCGCGCCGCACATAATCAAACTCTCAAGCCCTTTTTTATTGAGATTTTGATCGGTAACGCGCCGCAGGAAGTCGGAGAGCGAAATATATCTTCCGCCCTTTTTGCGCTCGGTAATAATCGCCTCCGCCACGCCGCGCCCGAAGTTTTTAATAGAGTTGAGTCCGAAGCGTATCGAGTCTTCCGACACTCCGGCGGCGAGCGCGGCCGCTTTTTCGGTGCGCTCTTTGGTAGCGCCAAGCAATACGGTAAAGTCGCCGAAGCTCTCGTTAACATCAGGCGGCAAAACTGGAACACCCATGCGCTTGCATTCGGCAACCATGATGCCGACGGTGTCTACGTCGCCCGACTCTGCCGTAAGCACCGCCGCCATGTACTCGACAGGGTTCGATAAGCTTCCACAATTTTTCCGCCAGGCTGAAAGAGAGCTTGCCGTAATCAACAAACCCTTTTATCAGTTTTTCTTTTTCGGCCTGCATGACCTTGGGAATTTTTTTGCCCATGGCTTTGCGCAGCATATCTGCACCCAGCCAGCTGTATCCTGCCAGCTTAATCGCCGTGAGCAAGACATCGTCTTGATAAACAATCACTCCGTAGGAAAAGTCGAGGTACTCCTTCATTCGCGGGTCGAGGTAGTGGATGAGTGCGGGGTTGTGTTTGCGCTCTATATACATAGGAATGGTCTCCATCGGGCCGGGGCGGAAGAGCGCCACCATCGCGTTGATGTCGTGGATGCTGGATGGCTTAAGTTCTTTCAGATACCTTGTCATCCCCGCGCCGTTGAGTTGGAACGTCCCTTCGGTCTCGCCGCGCGCCAGCATCTCGAAAGTTTTTTTATCATTCACAGGCACGTTTTCTATATCCACCCTCATCCCGCGGGTTTTCTCCACAATCCTCACGGCGTCGGCCAAAATGGCTAGGTTGCGGATGCCGAGGAAGTCGAACTTTAAAAGTCCCGCGTCTTCAATAGAGTACATGTCGTACTGGGTGATAATTTTGCCTCCCTTCGGGTCGAGCTGGAGCGGAGTAAAGTCGACGAGCGGAGTGGGCGACATCACCACGCCCGCCGCGTGCACGCCGACGTGGCGCGCGCACCCTTCAATCTTGCGGCCCAGCTCGATGATTTCTTTCGCGTCATCTTCGTTGTCGTAGATTTTTTTAAGTTCGGGATTTTCATCCAGCGCGCGCGCAAGCGTCATGGGGAAGCCCTGCGAGCCGAATGGAATTTCTTTGGCTATCCGGTCGCCGATGCCGTAGGCGTAGCCGAGCGCCCGTGCGACGTCGCGCACCACGCCCCGCGCCAGCATGGTGCCGAAGGTGCCTATCTGCGCGACATTGTCAGCGCCGTACTTCTTTTTAACGTACTCGATAACCTCGTCGCGCCGGTTGTCTGCAAAGTCCATGTCGATGTCGGGCGCGGATGGGCGCTCGGGGTTAAGAAAGCGCTCGAACGGGAGCTTGTACTCGAGCGGGTTTACGTTCGTAATGCCTGTAACGAAAGTGACAAGCGAGCCGGCGACCGAACCGCGGATGGTTGTCAGTATCCCGCCCGCGCGCGCAAATGCAAGGAGGTCGGCTACGACGAGGAAGTATGGCGCGTAGCCTTTGTCGGTGATTATTTTGTACTCGTACTCGATGCGCTCGCGCACCTCGGGAGTTGCGGAAATAAATCGGCGTTTTATTCCTTCTTCAATAAGTATCCGCAGTTCGTCGTTGTAGGTTGAACCCGGGGGGATTGGGAAGTTGGGGAACACCCATTTGCCCAGCTCGAGCTCCACATTGCATTGCTCTGCGATTGCGGAGGTCCGGGCGATTTGTTCGGGAGTGTAGCGCTCGGTAATCTGCTCTTTGACTGGGAAGAAAAACGCTCCGTCCTCCTGCGTGACGTCGCCGCCCTCTTGCGGGCCGCGGTTCTCTATCGCGCGCATGGTCTCCCATGCGCGCCGGTCCTCCGGCTCGATATAATAAATTTCGGGGAGCGCGATGCTTTTATCCTTCGGGTCGACAACAACAAGCCCGAGCGAGTGTTCATCCAACATTGCCTGCGTGATAGGCGCTCCCTGCGCGTCGGTCAGATGCGACTTTGTCACGAGCGCCAGCAGGTTTTTGTAGCCGGTAATATCCGCGGCGTACAGGAGTTTTCGCGAGCCGCCCTCCATTTTTGCGTCCAACCCGATAATGGGTTTGATGCCCTGCGCCTTGCACTCTTTATAAAATTCAATCGCCCCGTACAAATTGTCGATATCGGTCAGCGCGAGCGTAGTGATGCCTTGCGCTTTGGCTTTGGCGACCAGCTCTGGGATTTTAGGCAGTGCCTTTAAAAGAGAGTAGTGGGAGTGTACGTGGAGGGGTACAAAGCCGGACATGTTCCGATTATACGCTCGTCTTGCACGCTTGAGCGAACTGAATTATTGTTGTGAATAGAAGGTCTAATGGGAAGGAGAGAATCATGATTAAGGAAGGGTGCCTCACTTACTTTTTCGGGATGTGTGTCACGTCCGAAAATGAAGCCTATAATTTTGTTGTCGCGTGGACGGTCGGCACCGCCCTCGGTCTGGGCATAGTGCTAGCCTCCCTTATTTTTGCCCTTCTCGAAGAAAGGAGGAATAAGAAAGTAAAAAATCAGATTACTACTTAGCGGCTACGTAAGTGGAGGCATATATGCGAGAGAAAATAGCCGACTGGGGCAAGCGGTTGGAGGCCCTGGTCGTCGTCGAGCGAGGGCAGACGCGTTTTAAGGATGCTGTCCGGCCCAACGAGTATGTCCACGTGTTTGGCCACGATTCTTCCATGCTCGAGATTGTCCTTGACCGTGGTATCAGCATCTACCGCTCCAACCAGTATACGCGCATCGTTTGGAGCGAGCAGAATCCGCACGAAGCCCCGTTTTCCTACACGAGCTACGAGTATAATCCGGACCTCGCGGAGCGGCCCGAGGCGGACCCGGAAAAGCCCAAGCAAGCCTGGTACGATGACCAGGAGTGGAAAAAAGAATTTCTCACGGCAGCCGCGGTCGAAAAAATCCTCTTTAATCCGCTGTCGAGTATAGATGCGGAAGCGGCCTGAACGGCCGCTTTTTCTTTTTGCTACAATAAAAAAGTGGAGAGATTAATCTTGGGGGTAGACGAGGCGGGGAGAGGCCCTCTCGCAGGTCCGGTGGCGGTAGGCGTAGTCGCTATTTCACCGAGGTTGAACCTCGGTAGGATGTTTCCCGGACTCGATGATTCCAAGAAACTCTCTGCGAAAAAACGCGAGGAGATATATGTCGAGACGGTGTGCCGCGCGCGGGCGGGGGAGTTGTCTTTCTGCGTGCGGCTCACAGGCAGCACTTATATAGACACGTATGGCATCACCCGCGCGGTGCGCCGCGGTGTTTGGAGCGGTGTCCGCTCTCTCTCGCCAAATCCTACTGGCGTAAAAGTATTTTTAGACGGACTGCTCCACGCGCCGCCGGAGTACAAACAAGAGACAATTATCGGCGGTGACGCGCTGGTGCCGGTGATATCTCTCGCTTCTATTGTTGCAAAAGTCCGGCGCGACCGGCTGATGGAGCGCCTAGCACAGCTATATCCGGAATACTTTTTTGAACAGCATAAAGGCTACGGCACTAAAAAACATTTTGCCGCAATCAACAAGTTCGGCCTCTGCGATATCCACCGCCGCACATATTGCAACATGTAACAAAATAGGTCATAATTGCGTGCAGTTAGTAGCCAACCGCGTTAAAATCAACACAAGCTCTGGGGAGTCTTAAGTGAAGTCCGAGGTCAAAATTAAAAACCATTCCTGCAACGGGTGCCCAAACTTCGGGGGCGCCCAAGAAGAAAACCACCGCGAAATCTCATGTTGCGGCGGAGCGCACAACGGCCGGTATCTCATAAGACGTTCACCCTCAAACAGCGCTGCTTGCCCTGACAGGCCCGGTGTCGCCAGAGCACAGCAAGCAAACTGGATCAGCGCCTAGCCGACCCCCGCCCCGTGCATTGCACAGGGGCGGGTTTTACTTTTTTAACCCATGCGCCA
>Ga0209518_1003778_pt1 | contig 12732 bp, 11 predicted proteins | sample RifGroB1_FD_183993 | JGI IMG/M metagenome (GOLD analysis project Ga0209518, IMG submission 183993) | Groundwater microbial communities from Rifle, Colorado, USA - Groundwater B1 (SPAdes) (version 2) | ecosystem: Environmental > Aquatic > Deep subsurface > Groundwater | place: Rifle, Colorado... | reverse complement strand
GGGATTACTGGTCGGCGAGATTGGTTCCGCATTTTGGGCGTTTAGGTTCGCTCGCCGTGGCTCAGCTTGATCGTTAGGCTCCATGTAACATTTTTGGTAATTATCAAAATTCATAAAAACAAAATAATGAGCATCAAAGCTAAATTCACAGTAATAGGTTCAGATACTCCACTTCCTCCAGATATAGAATTGTCTGTAATTCCAAAGGTTGGGGATGAAATTAAATACATAAACCCAGAGAGACATACTGTTTCCACTGTTTCCCGTATATCCTACGAGATATACAATTCCGAAATTTATGTAATAATCGAACTGAAAGAAACGAAAGATAGCAGGAGATAGGATATTGTCTTAAAATCTCATCATCTTGTCGTTTCCATCCATTTTTGTATATCACAGGGGTTCCGCATTTATCTACCCATCGATTAATTTTATTTTCGCTTAACAAGGGCGCTAGAGCGAACTGGCCACCCGCTTGTGGATTTACGGTTTTTGGTGATTTAGTTACGCTACTTTCAGGTTGGGTGGCGTTTCCAGCCTGTCGCTCAGCTTGATCGTTAGGTGTCTGCTCGCAATGTTTGTCTATTTTTGATTGGCTTTTTTTCATAAACATAGAATCTTCAAATTATGACTACTGAACCCACACTTGTCCCAAACGAATTCAAAATTATCGATTGACAATGCAAAATTCCTCATAGACAAAGAAATTAAAAAACAATTTGAGATTTTCATAACTCAGAAAATTAAGAACAGACATCACACAATTGCTCTGATTCCAAATGTAAAATAGCATTTATTATTGCCTGATTTAAGGTTATTAAATCAGATTTTTTAAGACTGATTGAGTCACCATTTCCCTCGCCGGAAAAGATTGAAAAATCGGCGGTTTTATCACGTTTAGAATAGGATAAAGAGACACCTAACAAGGGCACTGGAGCGAACTGGCCACCCGCTTGTAAATTTACGGTTTTTGGCGATTTAGTTGCGCTATTTTCAGGCTGGGTGGCTTTTTCGGCCTGTCGCTCAGCTTGATCGTTAGATTCCCGTATAACCCTCTCTGTCGTAAAACTGTTTACCTGAATGTTGGAAGATGTTAGATTTTGCATATTATATAATTTTTTACACTAAAATATTATGAAAAGCGCTTATCTAGCTGTGACGCGAAACAAACATTGATTTAACGATTAATCGTCTGAAAAATAATCAAAATATTTTAAATCCTGATTTTACAAGGATTTCCGAGAAGCTGTTTCTTCTAGTATGTAGCAATCCTGATTTGTCTTTAATTGTTCCAGCAATCTCTGGAACTTCTGGCGACGAGGTTCTATTTCTTCGTGTTCCGGTATTTTCAGCCAATCTTTAAGTAATTCAATTAATGTCTCGTCGTAAATACGCTCTTGGAATGTTGGATAGTACATTATAACTATTATTACAGGGAAATATAGTGATTGTGAAATCAGTCATTCTAACAAGGGCGCTGGAACCAACGGTAGGATTACGGGTTGGTTTTGGGTTTTTTCGATATTTTGTCGTGAGACAGAGCGCCATGGCTCAGCTTGGTCATTAAATCCAAAAATTCTATATTTTAAGATTCGATTATTATTTGGCACATTTTGTTTACACTGAATATTGGATAAATTACCAAAAACTAATTATCGAATAAAAACGCTAAAGCAAACTGGATACACGCATTTAAGATGATGATTTTTGATAACTTGGGACGCTAATTTCAGATTGAGTAGTATTAACAGCTAATTATTTAGCTTTATCGTTCCGCTTTATACGATTTTATATTTTCCCACACACTACCTTTCTGTCCCGGTTCGTTACTTTGAGTGCAAATATATCGATGATCGGTAGCGCGTGGACAGCGTTTATTACCGCAATATTCGCACACTACCATCCGACACATCTCCATTGGGAAATCGTACATTATTTCTTTACGGTCACGAAGACATTGACGACAACCACATAACCCGTCATTAGACGTAATAATCGAGAGCCGTTGCGGTTTAATGTCTTGTTCATTTTTTATAGTTATTTGGTTGTCGCGACTATGCTCCAATTCTACGTTGGGACATAGTATTATAGTTCTTCTACATTGAGGATCTATTCTTAAATAACTCCCGTCATTAAAACACAATTGTATTGAACGAATCCCTTCATGAATTTTAATTATTGAAACATCACTTATTGTTTTTCCAATGATATTCATAATTTATTTTATTTTCTTTATACTTTTTATGTAAACATTTGTCAATAATATCTATTTTTTTAAAATAAACGTTGTTAACATTAAAAAACCTCAACCTCTGCTAAAGCTAAATATCCCACCCCACTTGTCTGAATTCTTATATATCTGCCTGTAATATTATTTGGCATTCCCGTAACATATGGATTTGGAAAAATTCCACTTCCGGGGTAATATTTATTAAAAACAAAAGCGTTTCCAGAATTTCTACTTATGTTCCCAGAATCTTTAACGTCAACACAAAAATTTGTTAATCCGGTTTCATAATTTGTTCCAACAATCCCAGACCCTCTAATATTATAAATTTTTACATAATTAATAATATAATTTTGTTTTAAATCTACTTCCCAATATTGTCTTGTCCCACCACTAGTTATTGAAGTCGCAACAATATTATTTATAGAAACATCAGATCTTCCATCTATAGCTCTATAAGCATTGTATATTGAATTTCCACTAATATATGAAGATTGGCTGGCACTAGCTCCGAATTTAGTTAAATTAGTAGGTGACAAAACAATTAAACCTGTTTGTATTATTCCCGATCCTTGAACACCAGTTATAATTAAAGAATATAAACCTGTTCTAATAACATTTTGGGTAGGAAAATTATTAATTTTAAGAATTGATCCGTCCACAGACGTAGTAATAAATCCAGAATTAATATTTATAGAATAATTATCATTTCTTTGACCACTCCCCGCTCCAGATTGAGTTAGTATTCCTGTTAAAATTCCACTTCTAATTAAAGAAAATCCTGTTCCAAATAATATTAAATTTAAATTTTGACCGGAATAATTAATATTACCATAAGTGACTTTTGTAATAACTGGAGGATCAAAAAGTTTTGTAAAAATAATATCACTACCATAAGTTGAAGAACCATCTGTTTTAAAAATTTGTATTGGGCCAGTTGTTGCTAATAAAGGTATATAGCCAGTTAATAATGTAGAACTTACCATTTTTAACCCAGTTATTGAACCATTAAAAGACACTTGAAAATCATTATTTCCTAAATTGTACATTAATCCAGAAGTAAAATTACTTCCTGTTATTCTTATTGGAAAATTAGTTCTAGAAGTAGAAGGATCAATATTTGTAATTTTCACTTGTGGATAAAAATATTGATTACTTAGAGCGGAAACTCCACTATTACCATAAATTTTAATATAACCAGAAGTATTTCCGGTGGGAACAACCGCTGAAATTCCAGATGTTGATGGAGTTAAATAAGATGCAGCTTCTATATTATTAAAAGTAACTCTTGTTATATTTTGAAATTTTTTTCCAGAAATTAAAATTGTATCACCCGAAATTCCTGATGATGGTAGTATTTTATTAATAATAGGAATTGGAACAAATTCAAATGGAGAATAACCAGTCAAATCTCTAGTTGGAATTAAAATAGTTATTTTACCATAATATGCTTCTTCTGGAATTTTCGCGGTTATTGCTTTTGTATTTGTAATCCAGAAAGTGGAAGGAATTCTTGAATTAATAGCCAGTCCAGAAAAATAAATACCTGTAACATTATAAATATTCATTCCAGACATGGTAATTAAATCATTTATATATCCTGAAATTAACATATTAATAGAAAGATGGTATTGCTAAATCTGAATAATCTCCATACCAAATGTCTGGAGATCTTGACTTTCCGGCAAAATTTGTTACATAAATATATCCATTACGTACATTATTTGGGGCGATAATTGTAAGTTGTGTATCACTATCAATCACAAAACTACATTCTATCTCTTCAATTGTTACTTTTTGTGTTGTAGAAAAATAAGTTCCATTAAAACTATATTCACTTCCTGGCTTAATAAAAGTTGCGCCTAAAGTATTAATAATTGGTAAATTCTCAGAATGATTTTGTTTTATGTTAATTAAACTTACAAGATTTTTGTTTTCTCCTACGGAAAAATTTTTTTGATATAAAAATCCTGAAACCACTAAGTTTTCAGATAAATTGGGTTGTTTAGGATGTTTAAAATTAATTGTTAAACCTGCAAATTTTCCTTGAATTGGAAGTTCACCACTTAATATATCTGTTTGTATAGATGCTGAAATTGTTTTTTCTCCATATGTTATTCTATCCGGAGTATCTATTAATAATCCACTCCCCGTATTAACAAAATAAACAGGTTTTACATCATTATTATATTCGTATGTAAAAGAATTTATATTATCAAATCTATAACTTCCTTTAAATTGACTTAGTGTCACATCTGAAAAATTAAGATAATCGTATTCTTGAATATCAGAATGAGTTGGTTGAAAAACACCTTTCAAATCTTCAAAAAATATAATATTAACACTTGCTTGAATTGGTGAATTTGGTTGTGCATTAATGCTATAATTATTTAAATATCCAGAGTTAAAATATAAACTACTAAAATTTCCAGACAATAAAATTTTTTCATTTGCCGTTACATTTTTTTTTAAAAAATCTGTTCCTGTTAAATAATAATTTATTTTTAATAATCCATTAATATTATCAGAAGAAAAATAAGAAAAAGCGTTTCGTTTTTCTATTCTATATGCGGGATTAAGCGATGCGGTATAAGACAATTGAATATCATTACATAATAACGTATTATTATTAATCTTAATTTTACAGTTTTTATAGTTATAAAACATTTTTAATTAAAATTTAATGACCTTTTGCCTTTTATTTAATATAAATTACACTTTTTATAAAAAAAATAAGTGTAAAAGAAAAATAAAGGAATAAGGTTTAAAAAATGAGTTTATCAATTTATAACGATAATGATTTTCTTTGGGATTCGAGCACTACTTATAATACCAACGATATAGCTAAAAGAAATACTTATTATTGGTATTGTATTAACACAAATACTAATTCCGCGCCAGCTTTAAATAATGTCAATTGGAATGGACAATTAATAGATGGTGCTGAACAATTACCGTTCTTTTTTTGGAGTCCATCTTATGGACATACAAATGCGCATGAACCAAAAATAAAAACTGTTCAATTTGGAGACTCATACGCGCAGGTAACAAAAGATGGAATAAACAACCAAATGTTAAATTATGATGTTGGTTTCGATAATAGATCAGCCATAGAAACAACGGCCATATCTCACTTTTTATTTAGTTTAGAAGGTCAAAAGCCTTTTTTATGGATTGCTCCACCACCATATAATAAAACATATCGTTTTCGATGTTCGCAATGGTCTGATCAAGGAAATTTTTATGATAATTTTACTATAAAAGCTAAATTTATACAAGTTCCAATCTAAATGCCCGGTCCTACTTTTACAACTTCAGACGCACAAACAAGCATTAAAAATTATAATGCTGAATTATTTAAACTTTATCCAAACACATTAATTCATTTATATGAAATAGATTTGGGACAAATTCTTTTTGATAAAGGAATACTATCAAGAACAGAATTAAATAGTAACGAAAAAATATTTAGATTTCATAACAACGTCAAAATTTCAGTTGGAGATATTCGTTGGAATGAAAAAACATATCAACTTTGCCCTATTGAAACAGAAGGATTTGAATATTCTAGTAAAGGAGCCGCACCAACACCAAAAATAAGATTGACAGTTAACGATCAAGGTATTTTAGCCCTAAGTCTTCTAAAAAAAGAACTTTATAATTTAGGAGATTTAACTGGATCTAAATTGACAAGAATTAGAACATTTTTAAAATTTTTACCTAGAACTGGTAATGAAAGTATAATGGTGTCAACAAACGAAGTTTTAACTGATGATGATAGCACTAAAAATGCTTTTGCTTATAGTCAAGAAGTCTATTTTATTGATAGAAAAAGTCAAGAAAATAAATATACTATTGAATATGAATTATCTACAATTTTTGATTTAGAAGGAATTAAATTACCTGGAAGATTAGTACTTTCCAATATTTGTCCATTTCAATATCGCGGAGAAGGTTGTTGTTATGAAACTTATAAAAATAGAACATCAAAACATGGAAATGCTAATTTACCAGAATTTGCTCCTCCTATAGCCACAGAAAGAGATGAAATAATTTACAAAGATGTAAGTAAAAATGAATCAGGAATTATAGATGTTCAATTTGGCAGACGCGCTATAGAAGAATATCAAAAAAATAAAACAAATTATGTTGTTGGAGATTGTGTTTTTATTGTAAAAAATGGTATCTTTTATTATTACGTAGCTAAAAAAGATAATCCTCTTGTTGCTCCTCCAAATACGGTTTATTGGATTGCAGACGCATGTAGTAGAAAAATTAAAGGATGTAAAATCAGATGGGGACCGGAAGGATCAGTATCTCCAAAATTTTTTAACAATCATATTCCGCCTACAAAAGAAGAAAATCAAAAAGGAAAATTAAGATTTGGGGGTTTTCCCGGCTCCTCTAGAATTGAAACATAAAAATTTATAATTTTTTCATAAATATGCAATTTTTATTAAAAAACATTAATATAAAAAATCAAATAAGAAATTTTGCCTTAAATAAACCAAAAGAAGAAGTTTGTGGTTTAATTGTAAAAAATAATTTTAAATTTTCAATTTTTCCATGTCAAAATATATCAAATAATAAAACACATTTTTTTACTATAAAATCGACGGATTATTTAAAAGCTTCTTTAATAGGCGATATTGTTTGTTCTTTTCATTCACATCCTAATGAATTTTCAGATTGTTCTGAATTTGATAAACAAAATAGCAAAAATCATAATTTACCATTAATAATTTATCATAATTTATCTGATACTTTTAAGTTTTTTGATTCTAATTACGCTAAAAACGAGTGTAATAACGTTCTAAATAAATATTTAAATATAAATTTTGAATTAGGGCGGGCGGATTGTTTTACTTTAATTAAAAATTATTATAAAAACGAATTAAAAATAAATATAATAGATAATGATTTAATACAAAATAGAAAAGATAAATGGTTTGAGAAAAACGATTTGATAAATTTAGGATTTAAGTTGAATAATAATTTTAATAAAATAAATGATATTAATGACATAAAAAAACACGATATTATAGTTTTTAATTACTTTAAAGAAGGTCCGCCCCATCATTTAGGAATTTATCTTGGAAATTTAGAATTTTTACATCATCCAAGATCACGATTATCTTGTATAGAAAAATTAACGGATATTTATAAGAAAAAAATAACTTATTTAGTTAGATGTAATTTGTTATGAATATTGTAGATATTAAATTACATGGTCATTTAAAAGAAAAAATTAGTGGAAATTTTAAATTTGCCACCGATAATCTGGGGGAAGCAATGCGTTCAATCGAATTAAATTCTAATAGAAAATTTTTTAAATATTTATTAGAAATGGATCAAAAAGGATGTAAGTATGAAGTTTTAGTAAATCAAAGAAAATTAAAATTTGAAAAACCATTAAATAATATAAATGATAAAGATTTAATAAAAAACATTGAAAATTCTGAACTGATGATGAAATATGAAAATTTAGAAACTATTGATATTGTTCCCGTTATAGAGGGCGGAGATGATATTTTAGGGATTATATTAGGGGTAGTTTTAATAATCGCAGGTCTAACGATACCAGGTATTGGTTTCGCTTTTGGGGCGGCATTAGTTATTGGTGGTCTTGGGCTTTTAGCTGCTGGCGTTATAAATTTATTATCAAAACCACCCGATTTTGAAGATTTTAGAGAAATAGATGGGCAAACAGGTCGAACATCTTATTTATTTAACGGTCCTACAAACACTATAAGAGAAGGTGGACCAGTTTCTCTACTTTATGGAAGATTATTAGTTGGATCTCAAGTTATTGCAGCGAATTATAATATAAAATATAAAAGCGCTGGTTTTGATCCAAAAACTTTACCACAATTATTTGTAGATGTTTCGGATGTTGCAAATTATGTATTTTATTCTTATGATAAAGATGGAAATTTAGTCGGAACAATAATAAACCCACAAAATGAAACATTAGGCAGTATTGAAGAGGGTGACTGGACAAACGAACCTCATTATTATTGGTTAGATAGTGCAGATGGAAAATCAGGACCAAAATTTTATTATACTAAACCGCTAGGAACAATTTCAACCGTTACAGCAGACGTAGCACAATCCTATAAAGCTTTTTATGGTCCACCTTGGTCATCGTCTAGATTTCCGAAAGATCCAAACTTAGGTAATCCAAATTATGTTCTTTCAGCTAGTTTGGGAAGAATAGCACCTTATCCAGAAGATGAACTTATACAAAACTATTTAAAAGGTAGCAACTCTCCTTATGGTTATTATGATTTGGGATTCCAAATTACAAATAATAAATTAAGAGACAAAGGTGGTGAAATAATTTATCAGTATAATATGATTTATCTTCATTATGATAATAATTATAAAATTGTAAGACAAATTTATGGATATGCTTTTTTATTTCCTGGAACAGATAAAACTTATAATATAAATATTCCAGCTAATATAGATTTTATTTTTGGAGAAAAATTTTAACTTATGGCTCAAAAATCATATTATGAGGAACCAGAAGGAATTTATAATCAATTTGAATATCTTCCTAATGGTGATTTGTATTTTTATTATAGTGGGGCATTGTCGGTAACAGAAATTGAAACTTTTGATTTAATAAGCGAAGGAGAAATTGAAGGTTTAGTTACGGGAGAATTTTATTTTAAAGGAACGGCGGGAAATTTAGGATGGGATAGTTATCAGACAGAGTTATATGATGTTGCACCAAAAACCGAAAATGTTAGATATTTAAAATCTATTTATTATAATCAAGTTCCTATATTAAACAGTGCGAATCAATATAATTTTCAATCTATTGTCACTGATTTTAGTTTTGGTTCTTCAAGTGGAGCAGTTTTAAATGCCACAAATAATGAAATTACTATAAGCAAAACACTTAACGAAAGATTAAGGTCTTCTGTAGCTCAAATGACAAATGATAATAGTCAAGCAATTGGAACAAGCGATGATAATGCGAAATATTATGTTATTTATAATAAAGAATGTAAAGCCGCTATTATTAATATTAAGATAATTAATTTATCACAAACAAACCAAAGTAAAAATAGCGACGGAAGTCCAAGTAGCTATTTCGGAGATTTACACGGATCTAAAGTTAGGTACAATATTTATTATAGACCTATTTTTTCTAAATATGATAATAAAATAGGAGTTACAGAAAGTAATCTTGTCACTCAAAGTTTTAAACAAACAGAATATTTTTGGGTTCCGCCCATATCAAAATCTTCCAAATCATATACAGAAACAGTTCAAGGTAAAATTTCACAGGGGTTTATTAGAAAAACAAGAATAAATTTTAATCAAGATTTTTTAAAAAATTCTGATTTTATTGGATGGGAAATTAAAGTGGTAAGACCTTCTTCAAGTCCAGATTCTACGACATCATTAATAAGAAATCAAACATCTATAGATTCTGTGACTGAAATTTATGATAATTCTTATTTATATCCAAATTCCGCTATTGTTTATTCTAAATTTTCAGCCGAATATTTTAGTCAAATTCCAGAACGGGCTTTTGATACAAGAGGTATAAAAGTTAAAATTCCTAATAATTATGATCCTATAAAAAGAATTTATGCGGGTTCATGGGATGGAACTTTTAATACAAGTTTATATTGGACAGATAATCCAGCTTGGTGTTTTTATGATTTATTGACGAACGAAAGATATGGATTGGGAAAATATATTGATACAACAAAAGTAGATAAAATAACTTTATACGAGATAGGAAAATATTGTGATTATTTAATTGAAGATGGTTTTGGGCATCTTGAACCACGTTTTACTTGTAATTTATTAATATCTTCAAAAGAAGACGCTTTTAAAGTTGTTAATGATATGGCATCTATTTTTAATGGAATAACTTATTATGCTGGAAATAGTATTTTTGCCGCACAAGACGCTTTAAAAGAGCCTTTAACACAATTTACGAACGTCAATATTCAAGATGGTAATTTTAATTATTCGTCGTCTTCTAAAAAAGCTCGCCATACGGTAGCAATTATAAGATATAATAACAAATATGATAATTTTAAACCTGCAATAGAATACGTTGAAGATGTAGAAGGAATAAGAAAATATGGTTATAGAGAATTAGAATTAAGTGCTTTTGGTTGTACAAGTAGAGGTCAAGCGACAAGGTTGGGAAGATGGGCTTTAATTACAGAAAATACAGAAACAGAAACCATAAATTTTGAAGGTGGTTTAGAGTGTTCTTTATTAAGGCCAGGTGATGTATTTAAAGTTTATGATTATCATAAGAAAATGACACGTTTATGTGGAAGATTATATGATATTCAAAATATAAGTCCAACTCATACAATAATTACTTTAGACGATAATATTACTACTCATTTAACAAATTCCAATACTTCTTCTTTGGGCGGAGATGATAATTTAGTTTATAATTTTTCTTTGTTGACTCCAACTTATTTATATGATCCTACTCTCATTTCTAATTTAACCAGTACAGACGCCGCTAATATAAGGAAACCGCAACTACAATCTAAAATTTTTGATAAAACTTATTTAACTACTACTAACAATAGGACTGTAATAGACTTTAATTCTAGTTTTAATACAACAGATTACAACGTAACAGGGAATTTAGTTTGGATTATAGAAAATGCGACAGGAGTATCTAACTACACTGGTTATTTTCAATATTTAGATTCTGGATTTGATTACTATAGGGTCATTAATGTTGTAGAAAAAGAAATTACTAAATATGAAGTTGTTGGTTTACAATATAATAGTTTAAAATATTTACAAATTGATTCTGGTATTAATTATATATCACAAAGAAAAACAAATATTGATACTCCATCAAGTCCGCTTCAAATGACATTAAAAAGCAAATATGTAGATCCGTTTAGTAATTAAAATAATATGGCTGTTAACTTACCAATTGATTATTCATTTCAAATATTTGACACTTCTGGAATAGCGGGTTATAAAGTTTTCGCTAAAATAAACGATTTTACAGGCAACAACGTTCCTGATGATAGATATTTAATACACAATTTACCCCCTTCTGTAACTTATGGACAATTTTTACCTCCCACGTCTGGTAATTGGTTTTTAAGGGTTTATTCTTATAATGCCTATAATGATACTTATTCTACGAATTTTGCTTCTTTATCTCACGATGTAATAAAGCGTCCAGATATAGAAAATGTAGTTATAAAAAATTTAAATTTTGAAACAAACGAAAGATTTAATTATGTAGGAGCAGATTTTGTAACAAAAACAGGTTCTTATTTAGGTTCATCTGTAAGTTTTAAATGGGATACAGATTTGGCAGATAATTCATCTATTTTACCTTCTGGGGCTAAATATAGATTAACAATCAGAGAGCCTTCTTTTACCGATATTCCAACCACAACAATTTATCACGAAGATAGAACTTTAAATATAGATACGGATAATGAAATTATTTTTGATTTTAATATAAACAAAAATATATTGTTAACTGGAGGGCCTTATAGAAATTATGATTTTGTCGTCGAAGCGATAGATACATTGGGGTGTACATCTTCTAAAAATACTACAAATCCAATAGCTGAAACGTGGGCAAATAAAGATGGATATAAGATGCTTTACGCTACAAATTCTGCTTATACAGGATTTTATTTGACTGCTAATAACAATCCCTCTGGTTATTTTAAAACCGTCCAAAATATTACCCCAGAAAATTATATTAATATTACTGTAACAAGTGGGACCATTTATCCAGATATAATTGGGGCATTTATTTATTCATGTACCGGAATTTTTACAACTGGAGATTTAATTACTGGAGGATTTCAATCTGGATTGAATATTGTTATTTCTGATTATGAATATAAAAAAGATTATAAATTTCAATCTTATAATTCAGATTTTAATATTGTAAATAGTGGATATTTAGCAATTAGTTTATATGATTTTTTTGATAATGATTTAAAAACCTATAGAAATATTAGAACTGGATTATGGATTTCTAATATTGTGCCAATAGTTTCAAGTGGATCTATAGGATTTTTAAATATTACAAACGCTTATGTTAATAGTATAAGTATAAGTTCTGGAAATAATTCTTATATAGGAATGACAACATTAACAGGTTCAGGATTAGTTTTAGTAAATAATTCTAATTTTAATTCTTCTAATAGTGTTTTAACGGTAAATAGAATAACTCCAAGTGGAATTATAGGAAATTTATATTATTCTTTTGTTGATAATATTAGTTTTACTATAAAAAGCACAACAGTTGAAAATAGTACTGTTGCTTGGGAACTTACTAAAATTACTTAATTTTTTTTTTAAAAAAACTATTTGAGTAGAATGATTGAAGATAATGGAGCTAATATACTAATTGCGCTTTCTATAAATTCATAAGCGCCAATATCATATGCAATCCCTTGTGGACGAGAGATATTGTCTTTATCATTATTAACTTCTGAAATAGTAACTCCTTTATTAAGAGCAACGGT
>Ga0209518_1003776_pt1 | contig 12734 bp, 25 predicted proteins | sample RifGroB1_FD_183993 | JGI IMG/M metagenome (GOLD analysis project Ga0209518, IMG submission 183993) | Groundwater microbial communities from Rifle, Colorado, USA - Groundwater B1 (SPAdes) (version 2) | ecosystem: Environmental > Aquatic > Deep subsurface > Groundwater | place: Rifle, Colorado... | reverse complement strand
TCCTGTGGGGCGTCGGCGTGTTCTTCGTGTGGGGCTACGTCAGCGTGAAAAAAGGCGATATGGCTCCGCTCGCATGGGAGCACGTTGGAATCGTCCTGTCGCTTGCTGGCGTCGTCGCCGCCGGCAAATGGGGGGAGAAACCGGCGGGGACACCATGATCCTCGACCCGAAGGGATTTGCCCCGAACGAATCTCTATCGAATCACGCGGTACAGGCGTTCGTCCATAAAGACTGCCCGCTATCACCCCGGATGTGCTTCGGCATCGCCACCGGATTCGGCGGCGTGCCGATCAATATCTGCGAATACTTCAAAGATGAATCAACGGCGAAGGTGCCGAAAGCGGAATGCACCTACAGCGTTGACGGACCGTAGGAGGGAGGCGCGGATGTGGGGAAAGATCGGGCGGTTTGTCCTCCAGAACAACGCGGGAGCGATTGTCCTTATCGTAGTTCTGTTTTTTGCCTATGTCAAATATGCCCCCGACTCCCTGAAGCCGTGGACGAATGCCCCGACCGTGGCCGTCCAGCCGAAGGACCCGGCGGTGAATGTGGAAAGGGTAGAGGCGCCTGGCCCGGGAAAGGTGGCCGTCATCCCAAAAAAGAAATACACCGAAAAGTTACCTGATGTTCTCACCCCGGCCACGGTACAGGACAATTCTGCGCAGGTCATCGCGTCGGCCACCATCCCCCCCTCCGCGGCGGGTGGTACCGCGTCCGCCATCCTCCGCACCGTGGACGGGGTGGGCGTGGGGTCGATCGAGTACCGGGCGGCAACGCCTCCCTTCTTCGCCATCCAGAAGGAATTCGGCGTCCGGGGGGGCATGGGTACGGGGGGGCTCGTCCTGGGCGAACTGTACGGGCGCCCTGTTCGCCTGGGGCCCGTTACAGTTGAGATCCGGGCCTATGGAAAGCGGGACGACAAAAGCGGGGCCGATTTCGGGGCGGCTATCCTCGGAGACATGAGGTTCTAAATGGCAAATCCAATCGGAGGGGAGTCTTTCTCCCCCACGGTCCTCTGGAATATAATCGCTCTTGCTGTCCCTATCGTCACGGCGGTCGTGATAGCCACGTATAAAATTCTGAATGTTTTACGAAAAGAAATACGTGGTGAATTGGCTCCCGTTATGAGCAGGATTGACACAATGGAGAAGCGGTTTCTTGAGTTTTTCAGGGCAATATGGGATCACGATGCTTCTCAGGACATAAAAATAGAAGCTGTTACGAACGCCCACAACCGCCTCTGTGGAGCTCACGATGCGATCATGAAAATGGGTGGGCATCAGAGATATTCAGGTCCGGAGCGAAGGAAGGAAGCTCGTCCCCCGAAATGCCCTGGATGAATCACTCCCAATACGGAATGCAGCCGGCCACCTGGCGGGCGATCTCCCGGTAGCGGTCCGTGTCGATCACGACGATCTTCTCGTCTGGGTAATACTTCGCCATCCGGCGGAGCGCGATCAAGCCACGGCGTAACGCGCGCGGCACCTTCTTTCCCTCCGCGATCGACGACAGCCTGAACCCTTTCACTTCCCACCACTCGTACGACCCGTCCGGTTTCTCGACTCGGAAGTCCGGTAGGCAGGTGTTGGTTCCGTGCCGGATCGGGAATTCGAACCGCTTCGGCTCGTACTCCCAGCCCTTGACGGACCCGTGGGTCTTCAGGAAGTTGAGGTACCGGGCGACATTCGCCTCCCAAGCGGACCTGAAGAACATGCCCAAGTCCGCGCGTCGTCCCGATTTCCACTTGTTCGGAGTGCCCTGCAGCATAATGCCGTGCTGGGCCTCTATCATCTTCCTCATGTGCAGGGGTAGGTCTGCCAGCTGGATCGCCATTTCCGTATTATAACAATCGGATAGTTATGGCATAGTTATTTTTGTTGACAAGTGAAACCGCTTGCGCTTACAATCCAGCAATACGTTACGAAAGGGGGAATGCGATGTCGGCAGCACCGATGAAGGAACCGTCGAAGCTCAGAACGAAGTACATCATGGTGCGCGTGACGAGGGAGGAGCACCGGAACATCAAGCATTTCGCCCGAGAGAGGAAGCAGACGATCGCCGACATGGCGCGCGAGGCGATCACAACCCTCATCAAGAAAGGGAGAGGCAATCGATGATTGCAGATTTAATTCATAAGGTTGCCCGCGAGATGCAGCCGCCGATGCAGGACTATCGGCCACGACCCTCCGCCTGGGGCCGTTGCGTCCGGGCGTCCGTCTATCACGCGCTTGGGTATCCGGGCAAGCTGTTCCCCGGCCGGATGGTCGTGCTCCTCGAGGATTCCGGTTTCGCCGAGGACATGACGATCGACTGGATCCAGCGGACAGCGTTCAAGATCCACAGCCAGCAGCTTGAAGTCCAGATCGGCGCCACCCGTGGAGGCGTAAAGATCCACGGCAGCATCGACGGCATCCTCCAGGACTTGCTGGGCGTCGAGTATCTGTTCGAGCACAAGGCGATCAACCATTTCTCGTTCGAGCGCCTGGAGGCATCGCTGCAGGACGGAATATGGGACGAGAACCTCGTGAAGTGGGTGCATCAAGGCTGCTGCTACCTGGTCGGGCTGGCAAAGCTTTCCACGATCTGCCGTGTCGTGTTCCTCATCAAGAACAAGAACACCAGCGCGTACCTCGAAGCGATCGGGACGTATAGCCCGGCATTGGATCGGTTCACCCTCGACTCCGCCATGTCGACCCGCGTGATAGAGGATTCCGAGACGGGGATCCGAGGCGATCTGCGCGGCGGCTTGGAGCCGATGGTGCTGGATGGAGTCGTTTCTGGCTTCATCGGCTACTTCAACCGGGTCGAGGAGCTTGCAGGTGCCAAGATACTACCGCCACGCCCGTACGAGCTGAGCGACTGGCATTGCGGATACTGCCAGTGGCAGGGGGTATGCTGGGAAGGCTTCGAGGCGGAGATCAATAAAATGCTGGTGGGAGTCGAACTGCCGGAGAATCTGCGGGACCAGGTGAAGGCGTACATCGTGTTCCGCGACGAGGCGAAGCGGGCCGAGGATCAGAAAGACGTCACACGGTCGATAATAGTCAACGAGCTCCAGGCGCAGGGGATCAAGAAGTGCAAGGCGCCGGACGGGACCAACGTGACGCTGCGGATCGAGGAGCGCACCACGATCAACAAGGAGCTGGTACCGCCGGCGATCCTGAAGGCGGCGGAGAAGATGTCTCAAAGTCTGAAATTAGATGTCCGCAAGCCGAAGGAGAAGAAGGCATGAGCTACAACGCTGGGCCAAACAGTCCGAACTGGAAAGGCGGGAGATCAGTGCGGAATGCAGTTGTAAAATGTTACGCTCCAAACCACCCGCATGCGAATACGAGGAGGCAGGTTCCAGAACACAGGCTTGTCGTAGAAAAGGCCATGGGTAAAATACTTCGGCCATCAGCGAAGGTCCATCACAATAACGGGATAAGGACCGACAACAGCAACGGCAACTTGGTGGCTTGCGACAGTCAGGCTCACCACATGCTAATCCACGCGAGAAAGAGAATAGTGGAGTCAGGAGGAAGCCCAAGCATCCATAAGATATGTAGCCTGTGCCACGCCTTGCTCCTAAAGTCCGATTTCGGTATTTGCAATTCCACGTGGGATGGACGGGCATCCACATGTAAGGGGTGCTGCCCCATAAGGGAGGCAAAACGTGTCAGATCCAACTAAGGCCGGACAACGCACGCAGTACACCCAAGTAACAGGTATCCGGGCCATCCGCCGGCTGCCGCGGCTCGGAAAGATACGGCTTGGCATCAAGGTGAAGAACGCGGCAGGCGTGGAGTACCCGAAAGACGTCAGCTGGTTCGTTTGCCCTCCCGAGGTTCAGGCGGTCTATGGTGAGCGTCCACAGGAACTGGACGTCATCATCCCGGTGGAAGACCCCAAAATGTTTTTCCCTTTCACGTTGAAATTTTATGCCGCCTCTTCGCTGGTCTGCAAAGGCGACGGCATGACGGCGGAGCGCGCTATCGGCAGGGTCGACGATGCGGACACCGTGCTGATCCAGCCAAAAAAAGGGGACCGACGCTGCAAGGTAAAGTGCCCGTGCGGCCACCTGAAGACCGACGAGAACCCGAAGGGAGAGTGCTCGCTCAAGGCCACGCTTATGGTGATGATCCCGAAGGTCAGCATGGGTGGAATTTACGCACTTGATTCCGGCAGCATCCATAACGTGATCGAAATCAACAGCTGCGTGGCCGTGGAGCGACTGCCGGATCCCACGATCGAAGGCGACGAGGGTGATCCTCCAGGTTTCCTTCGATCCCTGTTCGGACACGTTGCGCTGATCCCGCTGAAACTGCGGAGAGTTGAGCGGGATATCGAGAAGCCGGACGGCAAACGGGTGAAGAAGTGGCTGCTGCAGCTGACCACGGACATGAATCTGCCGGCGGTCCAGCAGTACCGGGACGGCGCCGTGCTGGCGCTGCAGCGGTCGAATCAGCTGGCACTGCCGGCACCAGACCGTGACATCACCGATGACCGCGCGCCGATCGAAGTGACTGACGCTGAAGATATAGGGTCTGGGCCGGCCGTGGGGGGTTCTTCTCCTCCCCCTCCGCCCGATGCGTCTCCTGCGGTCGAGGCTGAAAAGCCTCCTGCAACCGGAGCGGTAGACTCATCCCCTACCGTCTCAGGGGAGGCGCAGCCGGCCCAGGAATTCGGGGCCCCCTCCCCGGGATCCCCGGGGAGCCCTGAAAGAGCCGAAGAACAGAGGGCGCGGAACGAGCGCGCGGCGTCCGCAGCCGCCGGCATCGCGGAGCGTCAGCCCGGAGAGGACCGGGAGGAGCAGTCGGAGGTAGTCGCAATCGAAACGGCTATAAATAACGCTCAAACGATGATGGAGCTCGACGCGGTGTGGAGGGATCGCGTACTCCGGAACAAAGAACTGGACGGCGCGGTGAAGTATTCCCTGCAGGATCTTCTGCTGGAGAGGAAGAAGTACCTGAAGAAGTTCGGAAAGAAGTAGCGGGGCTGCGGGTTCGAGTCCCGCCTCCGCTACCAAATTCACTTGAAGGGAGACATGATTGAAGTACGAGCTGAAGGACGAAGAGATCGCACGGGTCCAGAAGGATTTCAGCTACCACCCTCCAAAGGAAGACCAGGGGGTACGTTACATCGAGATCCGGGAGACGGCTGCGGCCGTGGCGCTTGGTCTGATGCAGAACTGCCCGCCGTCCCGGGAGCGGTCCCTCGCGCTGACCGCCCTCGAGGAATGCGTCATGTGGGCGAACGCCTCGATTGCCAGAAACGAGTAGGCGCGCCATGGAGAAAATCTACATCGGAACAAAAATGATCGCGGCAGAACCGATGGATGAGGGGAAATGGGCGCTCCTAAAAGGATACGTTCAGAAGGAAGATCGTCCCGGCTACCGCGTCCGCTACGAGGACGGGTACGTGTCCTGGTCGCCCAAGGAAGTCTTCGAGCGGTGCTACCGGGAAGTCACAAAAGCCGAGGCGGAGTTGGTCATTGACGGAATAACAGGAGGGGTTCTATGAAGAACAGACTGAACGTGACCGACATCGCGGGGGTCTGTCACGAAGCGAACCGCGCGCTGTGCGCCAGCCTGGAAGACAACTCTCAGCCGTATTGGGAGGACGCTCCGGCCTGGCAGAAAGACAGCGCGATCGACGGCGTGAGGTTCCATCTTGAAAACCCAGACGCCTCACCGTTCGCGTCTCACGAAAATTGGCTCAAGCTCAAGACCGAGGAAGGCTGGGTGTACGGGCCCGTGAAGGATCCGGAGAAGAAGGAGCACCCCTGCTGTGTTCCGTACGAGCAGCTGCCGATCGAACAGCGGTGCAAGGATTATCTGTTCAAGGGGATCGTCGAAGCGCTCCGTCCGCTATACGACGGGACATAATCCAAGAAGGGAGAGATCATGGGAGAACGTCAGAAGCTTACGTTCGACGTCGAGGAACTGGAGAACGGGTTCCTCGTCGTAGTCGGTGATCGACGACTGGTGAGCACAAGGGAGGAGCTGCCGGCCACGGTGGCGGGAGTCCTCGGAGTCGAGCTTACCGGGAAGAAGAAGGCCGTCAGGAAGCAGAAGGGGGAGTCGGGGAAGAAGGCGGAGCGGGCAGCGATGCCGGCGGCGCCTGGATCGTAAAAAGCAACTGGACGGTCCGGCCATCACCGGGGGGCCCTTTCGGGCCCCCCTTCCTTTTCCTCGGATAGAATACCCACGCCATCAGCGCCAGAAAGACCAGCGAGACAAGCACCACGGCCGGTAGGTTGTACCAAAGCCCCAGCACAAGCCCCGCGGTGCCGATAACAAACCACGCCAGCGCCAGCGCCAGCGCGATAGCGCACCAGCGATTCTCTGCGTGAAGGATCCGGTAGCTCTCGGACTGCCGTATGGTATATCCCTGATCGCATATCGTGAACCCCTTGCCGATTTCCTTGAAAAGCGGGATGCCGCTCATTCCTTTACCCCTACGATCGGGACTTGGAGCGCCCTCGACAGCGTCTTCTCGTCCTCCTCTACGTTCCCGCTCTTCACGTATTCGATGTGCGTGAGAGGGAACATGGCGAAGATCCCGTGTTCGTACGCCGGCCGCACGATCGTTTCCTTTCCCTTCACCAGTTCGATCGGCTGCGGCCGTAGCCCGTCCCCGGGAGGGAACACCTTGTACTGCGTCGACGCGATCTTCCGCTTGTGGCCATGAAGCAGCCCAAGATCGTTCGGTGCAATGTACACGGTCGGCGGCGCCAGCTCCCAGGAGCGGCCCAGGCATTCAGACGTGATGAGCCCCGTCTCCTTGTCGTGCTTGTCCTTCGGACAGTACGGCGTCACCCCCAGCCCCAGCGACAGGGCATTCACCAGGCGGGACTTCGCGTGGACCATCACCATCCACGCCGGCAGTGTCAGCTTGTCAAGCGGCCAGTTCCCCGGGATCCTCCGGCTCACCCCCTGATCCCGTGCCTCCTCGATAAAATCAGACGGGTACGGGTAGAACTGCTCCCCGATCCAGATCACGATGCCGTTGTTTGTGCCCTCTCCGACGTCTACGAGGCGCGGAGCTCGATGGAATCCTTCCGTGTAGACGTAGGGCGGGCAGAACAGGTAATACTCGATTGGACGGCCTTCTGGGCCCGTTCCGCAGCAGCAGTACAGCGCGCCTCGGGATCGCATCCCGCAGCCTCTCGGCTTCGGATTGGTCAGGCGGTAATCTCCAGATCCAGCCGCGGTCGTCATTTCTCCATCCTCCATGCCGCCCGGCATGCTGACGGCATCCTCTTCAGGTACGCCTCGATCTCTTCCTTATGGTGGCATTTCTCCTTCATGTACCAGATCGCCGACGGAAGCGGGATAACTTCTCCCAGCACAAATGCGAACTCGGACCCCTCCCCGTACGGCGTTACGATCCCAGGGCTGGCCACCACAACGTTCGGTGTTGGCGTTATTTCGTCCGTCCGGTCGTCCCCCTTCCATAGTTTCAGCGGTCGCATGTTCAGCCCGAACACCGAAAATATGAGGCAGTTGAAGCACAGGAACAAGTCGCCGGCGTGGGTGTCTCCGGTGTGGCCCAAGTACACATACGCGCCGTTCATCACGCATCGCAAGGGCCGCTTGCATGCATAGCAAATCTTCTCCGGGGTCATGTCTTCACCCGCTTTTCGATCATGGCCGGCATCAGGTAGCCCCACAGGTCGCCAGAATAGCAACCCTTCACCAAGACCTGCATCTGTTTCGTCTCCCCGGAGAATCGCAACTGCACCACCGGAGTCCGGTCCCCCATCGTGAGGGCCGCGTCGACGAACTTTACCAGCAGCCGCGGGCTCACGCCCACATACTCAACCGGGAGATAAGGGAAAGGCACGTCGGCTCCTTCCGGCGTGACCTTCCTCCAGTTCGGGTACACGAACGCGTCCGTCTCCGGCTTGTGCCGGAACGAAATCGCGTCGTCGAGCGTCATCTCGAGCTCGTCCTCGTCTCCGATCGACAGGAACAGGTCCGGCTCGTAGAGCGGCTTCTTCCGATGCTTGCTTCGTCGTGCCTCGTTCAGCAAGGGCATGAAAACGTCGCGGACCGGTATCAGGACACTTCCCTTGTCGGCTTCGAACGTGTCCTGGTCTCTCGCCGCCGTCTCGTAGATCCCGATCACATGCCCTTCCGTGCCGACGTATCGCAATATCGGGGGCGCCTTGCGATCGCCGACGTCCCACTCCAGCAGGACGGAGGAAAGAGCGAACCGCGTCATGTCCGCGGTGGTGAACGTGTTCATTGCCAACAGGGTATTCGGGTTGATCTTAATCCGTGCCTTCATCTCTTCTCCTTTCAGATAAATGTAGGTGGTTGATCTTCTTCCCGCTTCTTCGGCCGGCGGATGGTCTTCACGTCGGACCTGCAACAACACCACAGCAGGAACACCAGCGCCACCACCCAGCCCCAGGCTTCAAGGGTGCTCATGCTATTCTTCCTTCTTCACGTGCTCATGGAACCGTCGCGCCATCTCCTCCAGCAGCGCGCAGACGGTGACGATGCCCTCGAACGCTCCGACGTTCGGGCTCAGCGGCTCGCTGACTATCGCCGTGATCGCCTTGTCCTTGACCACGCCGGCGGCTGCGACGATCTGCGAGGGCGTCATGTCATCGTGGATCAGCGCCATCACTCTATCCCTCCTTCTTTTTCATGGCATCCTTGAGTTTATTTACAGCTTCCTTCCACGACTTACCGTTTATCATCGGGTCCTCCCAATCTGGCGTTGCGATCCAGAGGGTATATGTTGGCTTCCCCTTCTTATCGAATATCTGCTCGATAGAGCAAGCACACCCGCCGGCGATACGCCGAAGTTCCTTCCGTGCATCCTGAAATGTCACCCTGCCCCTCCCTTCTTCATCAGTTTCGATACCAGCTCCTTGAGCATCGACTCCTGTACCGAAGCGCCAACTCCGTCTATCGCAGAGTCGATCACCCTGTTTTTCTCTTCGATCAGATCCACGATGTCCTCCTCGATGGTGCCTTTTCCAACAAGCCACCAAGCATTGACAGAATCACGCTGACCCATCCGATGGCATCTGTCCTCACCCTGCGCCATCACGGCACCATTCCACCCGAACTCCACAAACGCCACGTTAGAGGCAGCGGTGAGGTTTATTCCAAGGCCACCAGCAGCGAGACTGCATACGATCAGGCGGCACTGTGGATCCTGTTGGAACCGATCCACCGCAACCTGTCGATCGCGTGCTGTATCTTCCCCGAAAATATGAACAGAACCGGGGAAAAGTGCATGGATGTCCTTCTGGAACGAAATATGAGAGGCGAAACAAACCAGTTTTTGATCCGACTCTAAGAAATCAGTGATCCACCCCTTGACCTCCTCCATCTTGCCCTTGACCGCGCACTGCTTCAGCGCCTCGATCCGCACCAGCTGCTCGGCGCGCTTCGCCTTCTCGGCTGCATCAGCGCCCCGCTGCCGCCTCATGCGGTTCTGCTCCTCTTCGGACAGACCGGCGATGCTGGCGACAAATTCCTCATCGTTCGCCGCGCGCTCGGAAAGCCAAGCGATCACGTCCCGCTCTGCAGCCTCATACTCCGCGCGGTTGGATATATCCACGTCGATCATCGTTCTTGTTTTGGCTGGCAACTCCGGCAGTACGTCCGCCTTCAAGCGCCGCACCATACAGGTTTGGCGCAAGCGAACGGATAGCTCCTCAAGGTTCGATGCCCCGGAAACATCCAACCCAAAGCGGCCTCGCTTAGCCGCACAGTATCGCTTGACGAAGAACCACCAGCCGCCGAACTCCGGCAGCCGACCAAGGATCTCAAGCGGGCTACATAATTCCGCCGGCCGATTTAAGATCGGAGTGCCTGTTAGCGCAAGCAGCACTGGCACATACGACGCCAGCTTCTTTGCCGATTGCGTCCGCTGGGCCTTGCGGGACTTAAGCGCCTGGCTTTCGTCGAAAATTAAAGACTTATATTTTCTGGCGATGAACATCTCGTCGTATTTACGTAGCAAGTCATAATTAACGATCGTAAAATCAACACACGGAATGTGTCCATTTTTTCCCGCCTCGATGACGTGTACGGTTTTCCCGGGAAGCCAAGCGCGGATCTCCCTTGCCCAGTTCCACTTAACCGATGCCGGACACACCACAAGCGAGGGGAAGGCGCCGATTGCCTGAATCACGGCTATAGACTGGATTGTTTTACCAAGGCCAGGTTCGTCACCGATAAGAACTCCGCGTCTTTGTGGGGCACCCCTATAATCTTCCACCGTACTCCCATCAACTAATGGGGTTTGGAATAAGGACAGATCATACCCGAATGCGTGTAAACAATAAATTACTCCCGCTCGCTGGAACGGCCGGAGCACTCCGCCCAGCCCTTCGATCAGGATCTCAGCGTCCGATGCTGAGCTCGCCACCTTCGCGTCCTCCATGGCGTCGACCCGCGCGCGGATCGCCTCCTGCGCGGAATCCGCCAGGTCGAATCGGTGCGCGGCCGCAAACATCATCAGCGCGCCCACCTGCGCCGGCCCCAGCGGGACCGACCAGACCTTCGAGCCGGCATTCCATTTCGCGCCCTTGATCTCTTTCACGGCCACCACCAGCACGGGGTCGTACGGGAAGGACAGGATCACCGTGTCCCCCACCCCCAGCTCGATCGTACGAAGCGTTCGGGGAGGCGGAGCTTCCTTCGACGCGGGCCGAGGCGCCTCCCGATCCGGGACGGGTAGCGCGTTCCAGTCCAGCCCCATCGTTCGCAGCTGGCCTTGGTACTTCCGCAGCATGTTCCAAGCCTGGTACGCCGAGGCGCCCGACCAATCCGGGAACCTCGACGCCAGCCAGAGAGCATATCCGGCGTCGATCTTATTGAACCCCTGGCCGTCCTGCTCGCGCGCTCCGTCGCAGCGCGACAGCAGCGCAGTGATCGCGCCGTGAAGGTCAGAATACATCAGCCGTAGCCGGAGCCGGAGCCGGAGCCGTAGCCGGAGCCGTAGCCGGAGCCGTCGCCGTAACCGTAACCGTAGCCGGAGCCGTAACCGTCGCCGGAGCCGGAGCCGTAGCCGGAGCCGTAACCGGAGCCGTAACCGTAGCCGGAGCCGTAACCGTAACCGTCGCCGGAGCCGGAGCCGTCGCCGGAGCCGTCGCCGGAGCCGTCGCCGGAGCCGTCGCCGGAGCCGTAGCCGGAGCCGTAGCCTACTTTTGCCATATCGGCACCGCCTCAAGGCTTTTCTTCGCCGCGAGCGTGATCGGGATGATCTCGATCACTTCGATCAACAGCACCGACGCGACCGGACAGGGGAACTTGCAGTTCTCTGGCTTTTTGGTCCCCTCGGTCGCCAGTTGGGAAAGTGAAGCCGCTCCGTCCCAGTACCAGATCCGCCGGGCATTCCTCAACTGGACCTCTTTCCCCTTGCGCGACACGATTGTCCCCGCGAACACGCCCGCGCTGTACGTCCGAACCATGCAATACTTGCCTTTCATGTCGATCTCCTTTCGGCGAGGGTTGACTACCGGTGATTACAGTAAGCGCATACGCAACACATTGTCAAGCGGAAATCACCAGCTCGGCGTTTCTTTTTTTTCTCCCGGGAACTTCAGCACCGACAGCGGGCGCCGGGTCATCGTGCCGTCTCTCCACTCGACCTCGACCTCGACCTTTTCCTCATGCCGGAACACGCTGCAAATCGTCCCGTATTTTTTATGGCCGAATACCTCGATGTACACCCGCCGGCCGAGATAATCGCCCATGTGTTGCACCGCTTCCCCGGTCGTCATGGCGCCTTCCCCGCGCTGATGGCCAGCCGTGCGTCGACCATCGCTTGCCTGAATTTCTCGCCCGATATCGTCTCGAAGTACGTCGCCCACTTCGGATGTTTGCCCGACGTGGCGTATCGGTGGAACTGCTCGGCCCGCTCCGTCAGCTTCAGCAGCACGCCGATCGCTTCTTCTACGCTCATCGTGTGGCTCCCTTCTCGCGGCCCGCCGCGTATTCGTCTTCTTCCCGTGTGGCTGGGCGCTCGCCCTTCCCCAGCTCCCACACCACCCCGGGCCGGTAGTCGATCACAGCCCGGACCTCTCCGGTATTGTCCAGCATGTAACGCTCCGCTCCGATGTGCGGCGCTCTGTGTTGTACCGCTCTGATCCCCAGCACGGCCAACAGGAACAGCACCAGCAGGAACACCAGGAAAATCGTCCGCGTGCTCATCGCTTCACCCCCTTCAGCTAGCGCCATCCCGCTTCCTTCGCGGTGCACACTGCCCTGCCCGGTCGGCTATTTGATTGATGATTGCCGCGTCCTTCTTGCTCGCGTCGAATCGGATGGTCATGGCGTGTCGTCCCTCCCCTCGATCTCCTCGGTGAAATGATTTCCGGCGCATCTATAGCACGTCTCGAAGTCCGCCAAGTGCTTCCATTGGCACCAGTGCATCAGGTCGGCCAGCAGATCGGTCAGGTAACAGTCCGCCTCCGTGCCCGGTTTCCAGACCGCGCCGCTGTCCCATGCGTGCGCCTTGAGTGCGGCCTCCCCACGCTTCGCCCGCTCTTCGTTTTTTGTCGCGGGTTTCGGGCCTGTCTTTTTTCTCATGTCCCGTCGCCTCCCTTCTCTCGAAATGAGTACACGTCAGCCGTGCCCGCGCCTACGATCACATGATCCACCACCGGGATCCCCAGCAGCTTCCCGGCGTCCCGCAGCCGTCGCGTGACCTCGAAGTCCTGCCCGCTCGGTTGCACGTCGCCGCTCGGGTGGTTATGTGCGAGGATGATAGCGGCAGCACTC
>Ga0209518_1003775_pt1 | contig 12734 bp, 12 predicted proteins | sample RifGroB1_FD_183993 | JGI IMG/M metagenome (GOLD analysis project Ga0209518, IMG submission 183993) | Groundwater microbial communities from Rifle, Colorado, USA - Groundwater B1 (SPAdes) (version 2) | ecosystem: Environmental > Aquatic > Deep subsurface > Groundwater | place: Rifle, Colorado... | reverse complement strand
GGTATGCGTGCACTTGGAATAGGCTCAGGGGATGAAGTTATCACTCCCGCAAACAGCTTTATAGCTTCTTCTTCTTCAATTTCCATAGTTGGCGCCAAGCCAGTATTGGTTGATTGCGATCCAAAAACCTACAACATAGATACAGCTAAAATCGAAAGCAAAATCACAAAAAAAACAAAGGCTATCATGCCGGTACATCTTTACGGGCAACCGGCCAACATGGATGAAATTACTCAAATTGCTGAAAAACATAAGTTGCTTATTATAGAAGACTCTTGCCAGGGGCATGGAGCTACCTATAAAGATAAAGTAACAGGGTCATTTGGAAATTTTGCAGCATTTTCGTTTTATCCTGGCAAAAACCTTGGAGCATTTGGTGACGCCGGAATATTAACTACAAATAATGAACAAATATATCAAAAAGTGCTAGTAATGCGAAACTACGGGCAAACTAAAAAGTATTATCATAATGAGATTGCATATAATAAGAGACTGGATACTATTCAGGCGGCAATTCTTCGCACAAAACTTAAACATTTAGCTGACTGGAATAAAATAAGGCAACTCATAGCACAAGTGTATAAAATGCGTTTAAAAAGATTGCCCATCGTACTCCCTGAATCTTTATCAGATAGAGCTCATGCATATCATCAATTCGTAATCAGGACAAAAAGGCGTGATGACTTACAAAAGTTTTTGGAAACACACGGTATTTCTACAGGAATTCATTATCCTATCCCGATTCACTTGCAGGAGTGCTATAAAGATTTGGGGTACAAAAAGGGAGATTTCCCAATAACTGAAGAGTACGCAAACGAAATTCTTTCGCTTCCAATGTTTCCTGAAATAACGACAAGTCAAATAGAATATATTTGTAAGTCAATCAAAGAATTTTTCGTAAAATGAGAGCGCTTGTTACAGGAGGGGCAGGATTAATTGGTAGCCACATTGCTGATCTACTCTACAAACAAGGCTACAAAATAAGAATACTTGATAATCTTGAAAAAGAAACACACCTCACAAAACCAGCCTGGATAAAAAAAGAATACGAATTTATTAAGGGGGATGTTAAAAATAAAAAGATAGTAGAAGCAGCACTTAAAAATGTAGATTATATTTTTCATCAAGCAGCATACGGAGGGTTTACCCCAAAAATTACTAAATTTATTCAATCAAACTGCATAGGAACTGCAAATATTTTTGAGGCAATTAGAGATAATAAATTTAAAATTAAAAAAGTTGTTGTGGCTTCTTCTCAGGCTGTATATGGTGAGGGTAAATATAAATGTAAGCAACATGGTACCTTTGAACCAAGTCTCCGGCCGCTTAAACAACTGCAACGCGGAGATTGGGAGGTGAAGTGTCCGGTCTGTAAAAAGGATTCAGAACCATTCCCTGTAGACGAAGAGAGAAAAATTAATCCTGGACTTACTTATTCTATTAGTAAATATTGTGAAGAAAAGCTTGCTCTCATTTCTGGACAAGCTTTAGGTATACCGACAGTTGCTCTTCGATATGCACTAACATATGGTCCCAGGCAATCACTATCCAATCCTTATACAGGGGTTACATCGATATTCTCGACTCATATTTTAAATAACATTCCAATTGAGATACACGAAAATGGACATCAGGCCAGAGACTTTACCTATGTAGAAGATGTAGCGCGGGCTAATTATGTAGTCAGTCAAACTCCGAAATCCGATTACCAGGTCTTTAATGTTTCGACTCAAAAATTAACGAGTATCTTACAGTTTATTAAAACATTAAATAAAGCTTATGGAACAAATCTAGCGCCAATAATACATGGTAAGTACAGACCTGGAGATGCCAGATATTTATATCTTGATAATTCAAAACTACAAAAGCTTGGTTGGAAACCGATAACTAACTTAGAGAATGGTATAGAAAAGTATGTTTCTTGGATTAGAAATCAACAAACCTCCGGAGATCTAAAAGAGTACTTTTCGGCTGTTATGGAAAAACTCATGAGTTCTGGTATAATCAGGCAGTCTAGCAAATGAAAAAAGAATCTATCAGCATTTCTATCCCTGCTTGGAACGAGCAAGAAACGATAGAACGCGTTGCTTTAGAAGCGCTAGCTGAACTTAAGAAGACGGGATTAAGGCATGAACTGCTACTTATCGATACTGGTTCAAAAGATAAAACTGCAGAAATCATAAACAGGCTTTCTAAAAAGAATAAAGAAATTCGGGTAATCCACAAGAAGGTCAATACTGGTTTTTCTGGATCAATTACAGAAGCACTAAAAAACGCAAAAACAGATTTAGTATTTTTGGCTCCCGCAGACGGCCAATTTAGATTTAAACAAATACATGCATTTTTAGAAGTGATTAAATATTATGATGTTGCGTTTGCTTACCGCGTGATTAATGAAGAACCTATCCATAGAAAAATTCAGTCATTTGTCTTTCACAGATTATGTTCTTGGTTTTTAGGTATTCATTTAAGAGAATTAACTTCTATTTCTCTGTGGAGAAAAAAGGTGCTAGACGACGTAAAATTAAGAGTCGAAACACAAAGTAACAATGCTCTTCCTGATTTTATAAACCAAGCCAGTCAAAAAGGATACACTTTTGCTGAAGTCCCAATAAATTGGCGCAAAAGACAGGGAGGAAAGGCAAAAGGAGTTATAAATTTTAAATTAATCTGGGATACTATAAAGGAATTTAATAAGTTAAGAAAATTAGCTTCTTCTTCGTAAATACTCCCGTTTTTTGTTTTTCTTAAGCACAACGGCATTTGATTTCATATAAAGTTCAGGCATCCCTGTGTCTAGGATAAAATCAGTAATTTTTACGCCTATTACCTTCTGTCCCAACTGAATAATTTTTGTGATTATATGACCGTCATGTACTTCAACGTCCGGCCAATCAACCATGCAGTTTTTTATTAGTGTAAAGGTGTCAGGGCCAAACACATATCTACCAGCTATCCGCAATTTATTACCAGCATGATGACTTTCCCCTGGCTTCTTTGCCCGAGGGCAAACATGTTTTACGCTATACAAGTGTTTTTTGAATTCTCTAACTTTACATTCTCCATAATAGAGCATATTATTTTTGGGATAATCAGCAAAAGCAATTAGGTGAGTAGCGCCAAGTTTATTGTTATATTTATTAATTAACTTCTTTAATGTCGGAACCCTTGTATATAGAGACGGCATATCTGGCCAACACATTGCAAAAGGTCTACCTTTAACATATTTTTGGGTAGATAAAATAGATTCCCCTGGACTTTTAGAGTTATTAAGATATATAAAATGTAATTCTGCCTTTTTTTTGAGCCAGTCTAAATTCTGCATATATTTTTCAATAACACTCTTCGAATCATTTATAACGATCACAATTTCCTCAATACCTGAGTCCGCTGCTTCTTTTGCTACATGTTCAATTACTGGAGTTCCATCTATAGGAAGCATTTCTTTGGGGATATGGTCTGACAGGGGTGCCCACCTGGTACCAGTGCCTGCTGCTGGTATTACACATACTTTTACAGAACTCTTCATGTCGTTTCACACTACAAAAAATAAACCTGAATATCAAGTCGCTGTTGTTAATAATAAAAAGGTTTACTTCTAAAAAATGTTATGAGATAATCCAGAATCAAATATGTCATTGCCAGATGTCGAACCAGTATTTAAACAAGCGCCTCCCGAAATAAGGTTAGAACGGCGTGATGAGTGGGATAAAGTTAATAGAAAGATTGAAATTGCAGTACAGATAGGCTGCGAGGTTCTTGCAGATACCGCCATGGTTACTAACAAACCATGGGAAGAAAGTGATGTTGCGGCATCAGATTCGTATCTTCTCAAGATTGCTCCACTTATAAGCCCCGAAGTGTATCCAGGGCCAGGGCTCTCTGGACACCTAAGGCATGCTAGAATTTATCATCAGAAGTTGACCGAAAAAATAATCGAGGGATCAAGAGTGCGGAATATCCCTATCCCTGAACTATCTCCCGATGAAGAAGCTTTCATAGGGGACTTCCATGATTTGGGAAGAATCCTAGATCCAGAATATTACACAAATGACAGGGTATCTACAATATTACTTAGTAATCTGGGAGCCCGGCCAGAGTTTATGGCCAAGTTTTATCCAATGGATACAATTCTTGGTAGAAGTCCAGCAGTAACCTCAATGGAGGACTTAACATTAGCGCAAAGGATAGCAGACGTAGCAGACAATATGGCTAAAAGTAAAAACGGTATCCCATTCACGAGTGAGGGCATGGCAGAATATTGTAAGTCAACAGCCTCTAAAAGATATCAGGCTAAAGAGTATGGTAGGCCATCAGAAAGATGGGGACTAAATGCTATGACATCAGGCCGAGCCAATCTTGCAGCCCAAATTACATTGGATACCATGGATTGGATGGCACAAGAATTTGGAATTGATTTTGAGCAATTAGGGCAAGAGGTATATGCCGAACTTATGCTACCTGAGCATCAAGAATGGATTAGTAAATTTGAAGATGGGAGGGAAACTTTGGATCCTAGATATGACAGACTATTACATAGACCTCCTATTAAAACAGTAGTGTTTGATGCTGGTGGTACTCTTTTGGAACACGCAGACCCAAGACTAATCCAAGAACTGTGTAGTCATTTTAATTGTGACCAAGAAAAAATTCTTGAAATTTTTGGGGGGTTAAACCCTCCATCTATGGCTGGAGAAATTTCAGAGAGGGTGTACTATGAGCTTTTCTATAAAGAGTTTGGGCAAACTCCGCCAGACTTGTTAGAAGAAGCAAGAAAGCCTTTTCATCTACCGGGTTCATTTCAACCAATGCAGGGTATGCAAGAAGTTGTAGACTTGTTGTCTCGGAATCATGAATTAAAGCTTTTTATTCTTTCGGATGCAATAGAAGCTATAACACCTTCCTTTTCTCCAAGACTGCGAGAACTATTCCCACAAATTAAGCCTGAAAATATATTAATTTCTAACCAGATTAGGGCATCTAAAAAACAACCAGGAGCCAAGGCATTCGCCAAACTACTCGAAAAGGTAGGTGCTGTGGACCCGCAAAGTACAATGAAGCATATCCTTGGGTTGCTCGTTCACAATATAAAATAAGGGGATTACATTTCAGGGGAACGAATAATTTATCTGCGACATCAAGATTGAGAAATGAATTGGAACTTGCTAAGCTTATTTAGTGACGACAATTAGTCTAATTGCCCTGCTTATACTCTTTGCTGCCTCGCAGATAAGTGATCATATTTTTAAAATCCACAACGATAACTTCTACCGGCCGTTCCACCTTGCTGGAGGGTTTTTTATGACTTTGCTTTTCTTTGACTTCACAAAAAACTATTTCTTGGCTTTATTTTTAGCATTTGTTGCTGGGGTTTTGTGGGAAGCGTATGAGTGGGCAGAGTGGCGCTATGTTCCTCGCTTTCATAAAAAATCCCGTAAACCTAAAGTTAGGGATACCAGAAATGACATCCTAGACGATCTGCTAGGAGCACTAACTGTGGGTATTATTTTGTATGTTTTCTGATAGTCCAGTAGTCAAACTGGGCGACAATTGGATCCTTCGTAACCAGCTCCTGGAAATTCTTTCTTAAATCTTGATATCCATAATCATCCATCCTTTTCCATTGCCGCTCATCAATGGCCCAAAAGTCGGGCCATGAGGTTTCTATCTCTTTTTTAAAGTCTTCAAATGGGACATACACAAAAGGTTCTGAGGCAACTGCTCTCCTGTTTGCTGGCAGCCTATCTGTTTCTACATAAAAAAGCGCATCCGCCAAAGCAAAAACTTTATCTTTAGGTCCACTGTTTGTTTTCATCCACTCTATCGCCGGGTGCATCGGATCATCTGGATATACTTCTGAAAGGATTTCGTATTTATATTTTGTTTCAAATAATTTTACTCTGTAGCTTTCTAACTTATATTTCGAGATTGTATAAAAATTAATTAACAAAATTAAAAATAAGAATCTTATACCCCATTTACGAAGCTTTTTTGATCTATTTTCTAAAATACTCTGAGCTGCTATCCCAAAAATGAGAGCCAGGGCTGGCAAACTTATTTCAAACCTAACTGGATGAAAAATTGCAAACCAAAATGCCAACGGTAAACAAATTAGCGAAAAAAGTAATAATAGTTTCTTTGAGTTTTTAAAACCAGTAAACAAAAGCAGAAATATAGGTAAATGAATAGACAGATAAATCAAAACATTCTCAATTTCCCGTCCTAGATTTGCAAAAGGATAATTCGTAAAATGATATTTAATAGTCCAGATATATAAATCATCCAAGGCCCCTTTTGATAAAAACCAAACAATAATAATCAAGGTTGGAATTATAAACCCAATAAAAGAAATAATTACGTGGCGTTTCGACTTAAATACCATAGATAGATTTAGGATTGCGTAAAAAGGCAAAACTATTTGCAGTGTATAAATACTAAATGCAGTAAATAAACCAATAAAAAAACTTTTTGTGCGTGTTGGTTTATCCCACCATGAAAGCCAACAAACCATACTAACTAATACTGTTAAACCTAAAAACGAGGTGGCTAGAAAATGATTGTTTGATAAAAACGTATGCCAAACTGAAAAAAATATTATTGGAATAAGACTAAACCACCCATTAAGCCATTTTCTGCTAGCTAAAAAAAGAATATATAACACAACAACTGAAGTGATCGGCGCAAGCGCAATGGTGGTATATTGGGTGTAGCCAAATACAGCATGCAAAGGAATCATAGACAACCTCAAAAATGGCAAATACGCTCCAAAAAAGTCTTTGTAAAAAATAAGTCCTTTACTCACCAACCATGATTCAAGTAAACCTTGCATAAATGCCTGTTTAGGAAGTCTTACAAATATAAACACCTCCCAAGCCACAGCCAACAAAAATATTATTGTTAACCACTTATACCAATTTGTTTTTTTAGTTGACATACTTTAATAGTTCTTGAACTTTAGAGGACCAAGAAAATTTTTGTTTTACGACTTCCCGGGCTTTTTGCCCCATTCTCTCTGCTAATTTTTTGTCTGAAAGCAAAAAATTTATATATTTTGAGTATTCCTTTATGCTGACTCTGGCTGGAAAAAATCCGTTAATTCTATGCTTAAAACTCTCGCTCATGCCGGAACCTGCGGGAAATATTATTGGAAGACCATAACTTGCGGCCTCCAAAGCGGCTAACCCAAAAGCTTCAAAATGGGGGTGGAGCCAAAGTCTAGCTTTCTTACACAAAATTGCGAGTTCTTGGTCGGTGTAATGAGGAACTAACTTAACCTGAGTTTGTAAATTTTGCATTTTGATAAGATTTTTAAACCAAAGATATTCATTTTTATCTATCCAGGATCCTGCAATGACAAATTTTTCTTTTGGAAACTCACGCGCCAATTTTAACAAAAATGTGGGGTTTTTTGCCTTCTGCCATCTGGCAAAAGATAAAATAGTATCTCCCCGCCGCTTTGGAACAATTTTGGGAATTTTAATCCCCAGCGGAATAACAACGGGCTTTACACCATAACTCTTTTTAATATATTCATAGTGGACACTAGATATAACTATTGTCTTCTTGGCTTCGCGTATGCAAGCTGCCTCAAACTTTTTAACAACCGGCTTTAAAAATGGAAAGGTTAAACGAAGTAACGTTTTAGCGTATGCCTTATCTAAGATATATGCAATAGGGTCATGGATTATCGCAATATAAGGAATTTTTCTAAATCTAAACAAGGTGTTACTGGTCAAACAAGTTGTGGTTCCCCAACTTATTATTAAGTCGTACTCTTTAGTTTTTATCACATTAAGGGACAGAATCGGACTGAGTAAATGTAGGGTTGACAAAAAACTAAAAATTGGTAGTTTTATGGATTTCCTAAAAATTGGCGGGTAACTGTCAGACAAATATTGATGTGGAATCTTTTTAAGCAAGTACGAAAAATCAGTGGAGTACTTTTTTCTCATTTGTATCAGAAGCGTCGCCTTGTGTCCAAGCTTATTTAGTTCTCTTACTTGCTCGATAGCTCCTTTTTGTACGCCGCCTATTAAAAGCAAATCTGTCATTACGCCAATTTTTTTCTTTTTCATTTTTTTGCTGAAATGAAGAAACTATCACGTAATCTCCAAAAAGGAGTGGAAATTAACAAAAACCATGGAAAACTTAAATTATCAGCTTTAAATGAAAATTTAATATTCTTAAAACCAGCTCTCTTAAGAGAGTGAGCAAGTGAACCAGGGGAGTAGAAATTAATATGTGTAGGATCTGAATACCCAAACCAATTTTTTCCTTGTATCTGTCTCCAGATAGAATTGTAATTAGGAGTTACCAAAAATATAAAGCCATTAGCGCGGAGCACTCTATGGGCTTCTGCTAAAAACCGACTTGCCTCAGCTTTGCTTAAGTGCTCAATAACGGAAATGTTAGTTACTAAATCAAAAGAATTTGTTCTAAACGGAAGCTTGTTGGCACTAGCTTTTACAAAAGTCTTTGATTCTTTTTTAATAAAGTAAGGGTCACAGCCAACGGCATTGAATTTGTATTTATTTAAGTATTTGACCAACTTGCCCGTACCACATCCAACGTCAAGTATATTTTTTAAGCCATTCTTTTGTGATAAATTTTTGATAATAGAAGCGATTTTTAAATCCAGATTATCTCGCTTTTTAAAATATTCCTTGTCATAAGATTTATTTTTCATTTTTTAGGTTTCCCAACAAAAACCCAGCCTTCCGAAAAGTAACTTAAGATATTTTCAACTTTATTTAATTTCAATATTCTTAGCCACTTAATAAGCCAAGCAACATATTTTATTCCCTTTCCTCTCTCTTTGTCTAAATTAAATTTTTTGTAATCTAATACGGTATCAAAGGTTACATCCTTAATTTCAAAATATTTGTTAACCATTTGATAAAATTGAGCATACGACCTAGGATAAATATCATATTTCTCTCCTTTACCGGAAAATCTTACATAATAATCGGCTATTTTTTGGGGCACAAAAGCAAGAAACGGAAGTCTATAATGAGTTTCTAAAAACCAATATTTGTTTGGCGTCGTAACAATCAAAACTCCATCCTTTTTTAATACTCTTTTAATCTCTTTCAACATTAGGCCGGGTTTATTAGTGTGTTCGACTACTTCAATTGATAAAACTGCATCTAGTGAATGGTCGCTAAAAGGTAATTTTTTTCCATCATATAATTTAAGAGGTGTATTGCCTTTACCAACTTCCTTAAGAATCTCTTTGCACGACTCAATCGTACGTCTTTCTATCTCGTAACCCATGATATTTGGGAAAATCTGTGCCGTAACATGAAGAGAGAGGCCAATACCGCAGCCTAAATCCACTATCTTTGCATCCCCTTTTATATAAGTTTCGAGAAGTTTAGCCATCCGTTTCGCCCTGTATGGAATTACGTGTACTGCCCATTTAATCCAATCCTCTGAAAAAGTATATGGGGAATACTTTTCAAGGTGTCGTCTGTAGTAGGTTTTGGATGGAATAAGCACTTCACAAAATATATAATAAAGGATAAGTGAAAGCAATAAAACAAATCGGAATCAAAAACACGCTAAGATTTATAGTCTACGCCTTTTTAGGAGCGATTTATGACATCATAATTTTACATTTATTATTTCTTCCTCCATTCAGAAAAATATTTTTACAAATATTAGGCGCAAAAATTGGTAAAGATACCATCCTGATGGGAGTTAAATTTTTTGATTGGCACCATATAGGGCCAAAGGGTTTACAAATAGGCAAAGAGTGCTTTATCGGCGACGAAACCTTATTTGATCTTTACGACAAAATCGTTATGGAAGACCAAGTTACCCTAGCCCAACATGTAACAGTTCTTACACACAGGAATGTAGGCTATAAAAATCATCCATTGCAAAAAGCATTTCCTAAAATCGCAAAACCTGTAATTTTTAAAACCGGCTGCGTTATCGGGGCGGCAGTCACCATTTTACCCGGCGTGACAATTGGAAAAAGAGCTTTTGTTGCCACAGGGAGTGTTGTTACCAAGGACGTACCGGCTGACACTTTAGTCGGCGGAGTGCCAGCTAAAAAAATACGCAAAATCTAAAAAAGTTTACCTGAATAAATAATCTCTTAAAATAAAAAATTTTCGGTTCTTTACAAATCTTTTGACTGCTTCTTTGGTGGGTAGAGAATAATATTTTCCACCAATATTATTGATAGTTTTAACTTTTCCCAGTTTTATTTCCCTAATTGTTTTGGTAAGAAGTGGTGAGCCTATTTCACAAAGTTTCCAATAGAGTGAATCTTCTGTATCATTTTTTTCTATCTTAATTTTTTTCCTTTCAATAATTTTGCCTGTATCAATTCCTTTGTTAATATAGTGGACACTCACTCCTGCATATTTTTCCCCATTTGCTAGCGCCCAAAATACCGGACTTACCCCTTTATAGTCAGGTAAATACCCTGGGTGAATATTTATGACACCTTTTTTTGGTATATCAATTATCTCATTTGATAAAATTTGATTAAAATATATTGAAATTATCAAATCAGGGTTTATTTTTTTTAATTTGTTAATAAAAACTTTTTCATTCACGTCTCTCGATTTAGCTAATCTGATTTTAAGATTAACCGCCATTGGTTTATAAGAATAAAATTTAGATAACAACATCTTGTATATCTCTAGCTTTATAACCTGTATAACAACATAAAAAAGGCCGGAAATATTCAAATATTTTTTTAAGGCTTGTAGCTTACTTTTTTTGGGTAAAAGAGTCTCAGATTCAACTATGAGTTTTATTTGTGTCCCTTGGTCAAAAATAACATCTTTAGTGACCTTATTGGCGTAAAGATGGTTGACTGTTAAAATTATGATCTTCATCTTATTTGTCTAAATTCTCTTAAAGCTTTAAGATATTTCAAAGTATCTGAAATAAGTCTTACTGTAGATTTTTTGTCTTGCCTTTTTAAGAATAACACAGGAATCTGTTTAATCTTCATGTTGTAGTCTAAACCACGCATTAATATTTCTGTATCAAAAAACCAATGATTATCTTGACACTTTTTGACAACAGGTAATATTTTTTTCCTTGAAAAAAACTTATATCCGGCTTCAGTATCTTTTAGGTTGTGCTCCAAGACCAAACGCGACAACAAAGCATAGCTGACTGTTGATAAAGACCTGATTATGGTGGGTAGTGCGATTTTATACACCCGTGTAGCGATAACTATCTCTGCTCCTCCGTCACTAGTTTTTCTCACAAACTCCGGGATATAAACAGCAGACACTTCTAAATCTACATCAATATAGCCCACAATGTCTCCTTTTGCTTTTCTTATTCCCTCTTTTACAGTAGCTCCCCTACCCTTATTTTTTTTATGGTAAAATGCTTTCCAGTTTTTCTTATTTTTTGTGTACTCTTTAAGAGTTTTTGGGGTCTTATCTTTACTTTTATCATCGATACATATAACTTCATATGAATAGTTCATATCTGCCAAAACTCGATTGATTTTTTCCAAGCTCCTTTTAAACGTGCGGCCTTCGTTGTAACAGGCCAAAATTAGGGATAAATCAGGGTTTTTAGTCATGGATCGATTTTAGCAATAGAATGTATAATATTAAAGAATGAAACGGGTCAAATTAGTCTTTTTGTTATCCATAGCTTTTTTAATTTTTATATTCTTATTTCTTCCTCACACTATTGAACTGACCGGAACTTTAGAAACTTGGTTTCCATATAAAGGCTTAACGCTTTATAAAGATATTTCCATGTTTCACTTCCCGCTTGGCAGATTCATATTAGTTCCAATCCATCTTTTGTCAAACTGGAATTTGGAGCTTGATCCCTTTGTGGGACTGATAGTGGGAGTGCTTAGTCTATATGTGATATATGTTTTTGGAAAAAAATATTTAAGCAATTTTGCTACATCTGTATCAATGGCCTTTTTTACAACATTTTTTTGGTATTTTGCGACTGCAATTTTGTATTTCCATGAAATGTTAATTGGGTTACTGCTCGGTATTGCTATTTTGGTGTTCTTTGTTTTACAAGCTTCGAAAAAAATTAATATCAACAAAGTGTTTCTTTTGGGAGTTATTCTCTCCCTCGCCGAATTTAGCGGGCAAGTTGCAACTATAACAGTTGCTTTGTTTTCATTAATAGCTCTCAAAAAAATTAAATTCCCTTTTTATTTTGCAGCAGGATTTCTGTTACCAATTATATTTTTAGTTATATATTTTCTATCACAAAACGCGCTTGCTGAATTTTTTTATTGGAATACTATTTATTACATTACCTACTCAGGCTTCCGAAACACTCCTCTTTCCGAACTTCCATGGAGAGAGATAATCGCCTTTTACTTACCTTTATTAATTCTTCTAATTACCACCCGTCATAAATTTTTGTCTTTATTGGGATTGTCTACTATACCCTTTATCATTTTTAGTATTTTCCATTTTCATCATTTAAGCTACGCATTGCCACTTTTGGCAATCATTGCCGGATTGGCCATAGATTCTATTCCAAGATCAAAGCACAAATATGCATTCATAATTATTTTTTTGATACTAACTATACCCATAATCTCTTGGTACAAAGCGAGAGTTAACCCTTCTCCTAGTTTCAAGATTGTCAATGACGTGTATCCTGGGGATCCTATGTATGACGCCGTAGAGTGGGTGAAACAAAATACAAACAAAAATGATAAATTAATGGTGTTTGGGGATCCTTTATTTTATATGCGGGCCGATAGGCTTCCCTCT
>Ga0209518_1003770_pt1 | contig 12749 bp, 9 predicted proteins | sample RifGroB1_FD_183993 | JGI IMG/M metagenome (GOLD analysis project Ga0209518, IMG submission 183993) | Groundwater microbial communities from Rifle, Colorado, USA - Groundwater B1 (SPAdes) (version 2) | ecosystem: Environmental > Aquatic > Deep subsurface > Groundwater | place: Rifle, Colorado... | reverse complement strand
GATGCTCAATATTTTGTGTCTTAAAATATAGCGTTCGTTATATTTTAAGAATGTGTTTGCTCTGTGTTGCGAGTGCATAAGGTCAGATACATATTGCACTCTTTAGTGAATAAAAAGAGTGAGGATATTTAACAAATTCAGGAATACCAGAGGCTTTTTAAGTACCGGCCATAATGCGCTACGCTGGGCATATATGGTCACTGAAACGGCTAAGCATCGTCTTAGAGTATTGGTTCATTGGGAAAAATACGGCATCCAAGCTGCCATGGATGCCTTTTGCATAAAGAAACGCACCCTCCACAATTGGAAGAGGGCGCTTAAGGCGGGGTTTGGTAAAGCTGAGTCTCTCAATCCCGGCAAACGGGAACCCAAGACGAAGCGTAAGCGTATCTGGCCATTGGAAATCCTCAACGAGATCAGAAAGATTCGCTGGCAGTATCCTAATCTTGGTTCAGAGAAGGTGTATCCGTTGCTATTGGAATTTTGTATTGAAAAGGGGGTGCTTTGTCCCAAGCCAATCACCATTAAACGACTGATCAAGGACTTGGGAGGATTAAGAATGGCTCCTCAGAAGGTATCTCATTTCGGCAAGATCAGGCCCCTAAAACGCAGAAAAGTCATTAGGAAGCCTAAAGACTTAAGAGCGGAGTATCCGGGCCATGTAGTAGCTTTGGATACCATTGAACGCTTTGTGTCTGGTATGCGCCGCTACATCATCACCTTTGAGGACATATATACCCGCTATGGCTTTGCCTGGGGAACCAAAAGCCACGCATCATTAGCCGCCAAGGAGTTCTTTGGACTATGTCTAAAAATATTTCCATACCCAATCACATTCGTATTAACAGATAATGGCTCAGAGTTTGCCAAGCATTTTGCGGAAGAATTAAAGCAACTCTATCTGGTGCATTATCATACCTATCCCCGGACTCCCAAGATGAATGCTCACTGTGAACGGTTTAATCGCACAATCCAGGAAGAATACATCGACTACCACATACATGAACTTGTCGATCCGGAGATCTTTAACCTGGGCTTAATGGACTGGCTGATTTGGTACAATACAAGACGCGTGCATTACGCGTTCAAGAACATCTACTCACCCGTACAATTCATGCTATCATTACAAGAACAAGTTAATTTCTCTGAAAAGTGCAAATGGAGGTGGCCTTATACATTTTCTTGATAAACTCCTAAAAAACGATAAAATAAAATACCATGATATCGCCAATGAAAAAGAATATGAGTGGGTTTTTGAAGACGAACCGTGCACTATCTGCCGTTCTCTGTTTTGGGCGTTATTTGAAAAATTCAGATCGGTTGAAAAAATACTTGAACTGGTTTACGCCCGCCCCTATAAATTTGACCGGCGGTTTGGAGAAGGAATAAGCGTTTTTAATCCGGGCGATCCGGAAGAAAAACAAACAACGCTGACCGATAAAGAGCTTCAGGAAAGAATTAACAGAATTTTCGGAACAAGTAACGCGGTCCGTTATATATTTTCTAGATATGCCCGAACCAATAACGGAATTTATGTTTTGATGGATGTTAAAGACTGCAACGAAAAAAGATTAAAAGCGCTTCATAATATTATCAGCGAAGGCGTTCATCGGGTAGACAACATCGAAGAAGGAGTAAAGTCGCTTTTTATCGCCGTAATGAATCCGGAAGATCAAGAAGCGGTACTGGCAAAAGGGTCATTCATTGACAGAATAGAATTCATAGAAATACCTTATGTTATGGAAGTTCCCGTGGAAGCGGAGATCTACCGCAAAATTTTCGGAAAAAACATAGACGCGAATTTTCTGCCGAGAGTGCTGGACAACTTTGCCCGCGTTATTATTTCAACCCGCGTATATCCGGAATCAAAAGCCATTCAGGAATGGATAAAAGATCCGGGTAAATACAAAAAATACTGCGATGAAAAATGCTTGCTTCTTAAAATGTCTATTTACGAGGGCATAATTCCGACCTGGCTGTCAGATGAAGACAGGCAAAATTTTAACGCAAGACGAAGACGAAATATCATCAACGAGGGCGACCAGGAAGGAAAAAGCGGGATTACCGGCCGCGATTCCATTAAAATATTCAGCAACTTCTTTTCTCAATACGGAACCAAAAACAGGCTGATCACCATGGCCGACCTGGGCTTTTTCTTCCGCAAGAAAATAGATAAAATATATCAAAATCAAATTCCAGAAAAGTTTATCGAATCTCTTCTTAGGTTGTATAACTATACTGTTCTTCAGGAAGTTAAGGAGGCGCTTTACTACTATAATCATGATCGTGTTTCTCGGGATATACAGCATTATTTGTTCGCCATCAATTTCGAGCAGGGCATCACCGTAAAATGTAGTTTTACCGGAGAAGAAATTGAAGTAACCGAGCATTTTCTAAAAAGTATTGAAAATTTTCTGCTGGGAGCCGAAGTTGATGAAAACAGACGAACAGCATTTAGAAAAGAAACGCAAGAAGAATATGCATCGCAAACCCTCACCAAAGAAATAAGAATTGACAACCTTCCCATTACTTCCGCGACTCTTTATCAAAAACTCCTAAAAATGTACACCTGGAGCTTGAAAGAAATGGTCTTGGAACCATTCTTGGATAATGAAAATTTTCGCAACGCGATTAAAGCTTACGGAACCGAAGAATTTAAAACCTACGACAAAAAAATCCAAAACGATGTCGCTTTCTTGCTTGCTAATCTTGAGAAAAAATTCGGTTATACCGAAAGAAGCGCGAAAGAAGTATGCATTTATGTTATTGACCATAATCTCGCCAAGAACTTCAAGAAGTAACAGAGCAAAAAAACCGAAACCTCGATTTTTATCGGGGTTTTTCTATTGGTCGGGCTGCTGGGAGTTGAACCCAGTCTAACTGCTCCCAAAGCAGTCGTACCACCGTCATACGCCAGCCCGTTATAGCAAGGGATAGGCTCGTGCTACCGTTGCGCTTCGCCCCGATTTTACTTTTTTTATTTTAGCGAGCGAGGGGCAAAATGGAAATTCTTATTTACATTTTGCCCGAGCGAAGCTAAAAGGGTGAATACTCCGCCGCTCTGCGGCGGTATCAAGAGGCGAAGCCTCCTCTTGATACCTCGCGGCAAGCCGCGAGGAGAATTCATTTTAACATTTGTTGCCCGATGTCTCAATCCCGCGAGGGCACACAGCGCGCCTCTGCCTCGTACGGGATCAATCTATCGGATGTAAACTCTTTGTAAAGAGAAAATTTGTGGATAACCCCGCCTGTTTGAATAATATTTACTCCGATTGTACCTAATAATTTAACGAGTGCTCCGTCGGGCCTTTTTCTTCGGTCTGCTGATTCAGAAAAAAGCCCGACCTGCGCTACTTAGACAATCTGATAAATTTAAACAAAATGTTTAAATTTATCAGATCTATTAGATGGCTGACACTCTGCCGAGGAAAGTTCAAAGGAATAAACTATGGTATAATTAATACGAATATAAAGCTCACCTTTGTATTATTCCTTTGAACCTTTTTATTCCTATACCAGCTTCAAATATAAATCTTTCTGGCGGGGAGAGCTTAGAACAACGACCGCTTGACTTTCTTTTTGTCTTTTGATATCATTGAAACATCAGATTGATTTTACTCTATGATAAGTCCGCGCCTCGCGGGCTTATTGTTTATAAATCAATAAAAAATAAGCATGGATACAAAACAATTTTTATCGGCTATCAAACAAATTTCCGAAGAAAAAGGAATTCCCGAGCAAAGCGTCCTTGAGACAATAGAGGCGGCGATTGCCGCCGCCTATAAAAGGGACTATGGCAAAAAAGGGCAGATCATAAAAGCAAAACTTGATCTTGAAACCGGCAAAATGGATATAAACCAAACTCACTTTGTTGTGGAGGGTGTTGATGAAGAAGGATATATTACCGGTACTCTGCCGACGAGAATAATTGAAGATAAGCCGGATTTTCAGGATTTTGACCGAACAAGAGACAGAAGAAAACAGGAAGATGCTGAAGTGGAAAAAATGGAAGACGGAGAAATCAAAATAAAATTTAATCCCGAAAAACATATTTCTCTTGAAGACGCCAAGAAAGTAAATAAAAAATTAAAAGTGGGTGATGAGATGGTAACGCAACTTGAACCGCATACCGATTTTGGACGCATTGCCGCTCAAACGGCTAAGCAAGTAATTATCCAAAGATTAAGAGAGGCGGAACGCGATGCGATATTTTTGGAATTTAAAGGAAGAGAAGGAGAACTCATAAGTGGCGTGGTGCAGAGAAAAGAGGGCGCTTTGGTTTTTGTTGATTTGGGCAAAACTAACGGATTGCTCACTCCGGCTGAACAAATTATGACTGATAATTATAAAATCAACCAAAGATTCAGGTTTATGATTTTAAAGGTGGAAGAAACTCCCCGCGGTCCGGTGGTCTTGCTTTCCAGGGCGCATCCTAAGTTGGTCTTGGAATTATTCCGGGTAGAAGTACCCGAAATAGACAGCGGAACGGTAGAGGTAAAAGCAACTGCCCGCGAGGCGGGTTCAAGAACCAAAATAGCCGTCGCTTCCAAGGAAGAAGCGGTGGATCCCATTGGTTCTTTGGTGGGGCAGAAAGGCGTAAGGGTACAGACCGTCATCAATGAACTTTCGGGGGAAAAGATAGACATTATTTTATGGAGCGAAAAGCCGAAAGAATTCATAGCGAATTCTTTCTCTCCGGCAAAAGTTTTAAGCGTTAATGTGATAGATGAAACAAGAAAACACGCGCTTGTTGAAGTTGCCGATGACCAATTTTCTCTCGCCATAGGCAAAAAGGGGCAAAATGTGAGATTGGCCGCAAAACTTACCGGTTGGAGAATTGATGTCCGTTCGCCAAAAGAAAATTTGGAATTTAAAAAAGCGGCGGCAAAAGAAGATGCTGAAACGAAAGCGGAAGAAACAGAGAAAGAGGAATAATAACAAATATCATGTAACATGTAACAAACGATATGAAATCAGAATTAAAAAAAATACAAAATGGCCAGGCGGAATTAACCGTGGAAATGGATAAAAATGATTTGCAGAAATATTTCAACGAGGCCGAAGGCGAGATCGGCAAAGATTTAAAGATAGACGGATTTAGAAAAGGCAAAGTTCCCAAAGATTTATTAAAAAAACACACTGACCCAAATAATATTCGTGAATTGGCGCTTCAACTGGCTCTTCGGGAAAGCTTGGATGAGACGATAGCCAAAGAAAAATTAGACACACTGGATGTCGGTAATTTGGAGATAAAAGAAAATAACGCCAATAACTTGATTTATAAAGTCCAACTTGTGCTTTTCCCCGATTTTACAATGCCTGAATTCTCAAAAATAAAAACAGAAAAAAATAAGATAAGCGTGGAGCAAAAAGAAATAGATGATACTATTGAAGCCGTCAGAGCATCAAGAGCCAAGCTGATTGATAAAGATGAGCCGGCTCAAACAGGGGACAGGATTGAAGTTGATTTTGAAGTAAAGCTGAACGGTGCGGTTATTGAAGGCGGGATAAGCAAAAACCACCCTTTAATTATCGGCGGGAAAAACTTTATGCCCGGTTTTGAGGAACAATTGGTTGGAATGAAAAAAAACGAAGAGAAATTTTTTTCTCTTAAAGCCCCTGCGGATTATTTTCAAAAATCCATAGCCGGCAAAGAACTTGATTTCACGATTAGGGTTATTGACATAAAAAGTGTTCAATTGCCGGAACTTAATGACAATTTCGTTTTAAATTTGGGGAAGTTCAAAAATTTAGAAGAACTTTCCGCCAATATAAAAGAAGGGATACGCCAAGAAAAAGAAATGAAGGAACAGCAAAGAGTCCGACTGGAGATATTAAGCAACATTATTAAAATGTCTGATATTAAAGCTCCGGAGATAATGACAGAACGGCAGCTTGAAGAAATGATGAGCGGATTGGATAATGATTTGCACAATAGCGGCATGGAATTAGGTCCGTACTTGGCGCATATCGGAAAAACCCAGGAGGAATTAAAGAAGGGTTGGCGGAACGATGCCGAGAAGCAGGTAAAAATGACTCTTATTCTCCACAAAATAATAAAAGATAAAAAATTTACAGTTTCTGCCGATGAGTTGGAGCAAACTTTGAATTTAACGATCCAATCGGCTATGTTGCGGGGTGGGATAGAAAAACCGAAAGATTTGGATATAGAAAGGATGAGAAGCAACATTGCAAGTAAAATTATTAACGAAAAAGCATTTGCTTTTTTGGAAACCAACTGCGTGGCTTAAACGACCCGCGGTTCATAAAAACACTTCCCCGCTTTACGCGGGGAAGTGTTTTTATGAAACCAATGGTCCGATTGCCTATTGCAGCCGATAATAGCTATTTGTATAATTATTAAAGTGTTTATGTCTTAATCAGGAAATTCCGATTAAGAATGATATGCCGCAAAATGCAACGCAACCGGCAGTTCCAAGATAGTATCATTATACACCAATTCTTATTTTTTGTCAATCCCTATGTTTTATTCTCTGAAATATTCAAATATTTTTCTGCGGCTCGGATTATCATTTGTATTTTTTTGGTTTGGAATTGATAAATTCATTCATCCGAACTATTGGTTAAACGCCTGGGTGCCGGAAAAAATAATCAATTTTATCGCTATTTTTCAAATGCAAGGAAGCGACCTTATTTTTATAAGCGGAATTTTTGAAATATTGGCTGCAATAAGTTTGCTTACCAATATTTTCATAGGTATTTTTTCATTTTTAGCCTCTCTTTATCTTGTCGGCATTATGATTTTTCATGGCATGAATGAGGTTTTAATAAGAGACATAGGACTTTTTGGCGGTCTTGTTTCTGTCTTTTTTTGGCCGCGCAACAGAAGAACGGGCGGGTTGCGATAAGTAAATAAATGTGTTAAATTAAAAAACGGCCAATGGCCGTTTTTTAATGGCAAAAGAAATATATTTAGACAATGCGGCGGCGACGCCCATTGATGGCAGAGTTAAAAAAGAGATGGCGCGGGTTTTTAATATTTATGCCAATCCGTCTTCTTTTAACGATGCCGGACGGCGCGCCAGAAAAGAAATAAACACCGCGCGTGTTAAAGTGGGGCGCTTTTTAGGCGCGCATCCGGAGGAAATATTTTTTATGGGTTCGGCTTCTGAAGCGAATAACACGGCTATTGCGGGTACCGCTAAAATACCGGGAAAGGGGGAATGGGAAATTTTAACAACCCCCATTGAACATCTTTCCGTACTGGAGCCAATAAAATCATTAGCGCCAAAATTCAGAGCAGTTTTTTTAAAAGTTAACAATGAAGGGGTGGTTGACCTTCATGACCTTAAACAAAAATTATCGCTAAAAACATTTTTAATTTCCATAATGTATGCCAATAATGAGATCGGAACGATAGAACCGATTAAAAAAATCGCCAAAGTTATCAGAGATTTTAAAAAAGAAATCGGTTCGGAAATTTACCCGTTATTCCATACCGACGCTTGCCAGGCGGCGGAATATTTAGATGTTAATGTAAACAATCTTGGCGCGGATCTCCTAACCTTTAATGGTTCAAAAATTTATGGTCCGCGGGGAATAGGTGTTTTGTATGTAAGAAAGGGGACACTCATTGCGCCATTGATTTTTGGCGGGGAGCATGAAAGAGGATTGCGGGCGGGAACCGAAAACTTGCCGGCTATTGTCGGTTTGGCAAAAGCGGTTGAGTTGATCCCGAACGAGGCCGCGAAGGCGCGTAGCGCGTCTCTGTCTCGTACGGGATTGATAAATCCCAAAGAAAGCCGGAAAGTCGCGGTATTAAGAGATTATTTTTTGAAAAAGATAATTGAGAAAATGCCGGAGATAAAAATAAACGGCGCGCTTGGCGGCGGCCGGTTGCCCAACAATATAAATATTTCAATTCCCGGAACAAACAGCGAGAAACTTCTGCTTGAATTGGATAAATACGAGATTCGGGCGGGGAGCGGATCCGCCTGCGCTTCGCACGCGGTTGAGCCGTCCCATGTTTTGAAAGCCATTGGCGTTAAAGAGTCGTACATTAACGGTGTGTTGCGTTTTTCCCTTGGCAGACGGACAACCAAAAAAGACACCGAGTATGTTTTAAAAATATTGCAAAAGATTGTAAAAAAGGCAAAAAGGACATAAAATATCGGTACAGACCGCCCTTAGCTCAGCTGGTAGAGCAGTTGCCTCTTAAGCAAACGGTCGTAGGTTCGAATCCTACAGGGCGGACACTTTAGAATAATAAAACCGAGCATTGCTCGGTTTTGGCGTTTACCTCGCACATAAATGTTTTTGTACGGAGTTTAATTGGATTTTTGAGTTTGAGAGTTTGGCTTGTCTTGAGCGGAATCTGATAATTGCGTTTGCGCGGGAGCGTGATGGTGTTTTGCAATAAGGTTTTCCAAATCGCTTTCAATCTCGGGTGGAAATTCAACAACCGGTCTTTTTCTATACATCTCCTCAACGATATTTTTGAATAGCGGTCCGGCAACCCAACCGCCGGAGACCTGCAAATTTCTGCTCCCGCTTACTTTTTGCATATATTCAGGAATCTCTATTGTCTTTGGCATATCATATCCCAACCTTACTCCGATGCTGTATTCGGGAGTATAGCCAATTATTAACAAATCATTTGGCCCGTTAGAAGTGCCTGTTTTAACGGCTACAGGTTGTTTTAGGGTTTTTAGAGCGGTTCTACCGGTGCCAATTTTTGTTACGGCTCGCAACAGCACGGTCATTTTGCGCGAAGTGGATTCAGACAAGGCTCTTTTTTTTTGGTATTTTTCTGCGGAATACAGGATTTTCTCTTCCGAATCTTTAATTTGAATAATAATGCTTGGTTTAATGTAAGCGCCGTTTCGCGCAAAAACGCTGAAAGCATTGGTAAGTTCAAGCAAACTCACATCGGAGCCGCCGATAGCCGTCGGAAGATACGGTTGCAGACCGGGACTATTTTCGTCGGCGTAAGGCGACTTAAACCAAACTTGATTTTCTGAATCTCTGCCCACGCCTTGATTTCCCCACACACCCATATTGTGGGCGGTGAGGATGACTGTTTTTATTCCTATTTCTTTGGCTAAGTTGAGCGTGGCCAAATTGACTGACCTGGTTAGAGCCGTGAGCAGAGTAATATTTCCGTAAGGAACCATATTTTTTTCCACGAAATTTCTTGGTGTCCACCACTTAGTGACTGTGCCGTTGAAACTCACTTTTGCCGGCATTGTGAAAGGACAATTGCAGACCATACTGTCAAAATCTTTTCCGTGGTATTCAATTGCCGCGGCGTAGGTAAATGGTTTGAATGCGGAACCCGGAGAGCGCAGGGAAAGCGCTCGATTGAAATTAGTTTCTGAAAAATCGTGTCCGCCGCTCATGGCGACAATTCGGCCTGTTTTGTTTTCTATCACAACAACGGCGCCTTCTATTTTTTCTTTTTGGTTGGCGTTTCCTTTATTGATTAAAGCAAGATGCTTGTTTAGTTCTTCCGACACTATTGCTTGGATGGATGCGTCAATGCTGGTTTCTATTCTCAATCCGCCGTAATAAGCGAGCTCGTTATCCGTGAATCCTTGCATAAAAAGCATTTCTTTTACAAGCCGATTGCCATAACCGAATTGCGGATTTTTAAGAGGTGTAATGTGGAGGATGTTTTGCTCAAACGGCTCATCTTCTTTAAAAAGAGAAGCGGTGTATTGTTTTTCGGTAATGTCGCCGTACTTGAGCATCTTTTGAAGAACATAGTTATATCGTTTTTTGGCAAAATTAATGCGGGCGATCTCTTTAGCTAATTTCTTTTGATAATCTTTTTCGGCGCGTTCAACTTCTTCCTTATTTTCATCGGAATTCAGAAGTGGTTTTGGCGGAGGATTGAAAATCGGCGAATAAATAGAAGAAGATTTATTTAAGCTTGCCAAAATGGCTATTTCGGGGATGGTGAGTTCGTCTTTTCTGACGATATTTTTTCCGAAATAATATCGGCAGGCCTCGGAAATCCCGTTAGTTCCGTGTCCGAAATAGATACGGTTAAGGAATTCTTCCATAATTTTGGATTTGGGATATTTCCGGTCAAGTTGAATGGCCACTCTCGCTTCTTTTATTTTTCTATAATAACTTTGTTCTTGGTTTCTAAATTCGGGAAGTTCCTTGGCATAAAGCAAGCGAGCTAATTGTTGAGTAATCGTGCTGGCTCCGCTTCTTTGTCCGTATCCAATTTTGTAAAAAGCATTGGTAATGAAGGCTCTTGATATTGCCACTACATCTATGCCGGGGTGATAAAAAAATCTTTTATCTTCAGCCGCGATAAATCCTTTGATGAGGAGCGGAGGAATCTCGTCATATTTGAGCGGGTCTCGTGTTTCGTAAAAGAACCTCCCGATTATTTGGCCGTCGGAAGAAACAACGAATGAAGTGCGGGTCATGTCTGCTTTTTCTATTTTTCCAAAATCTAAGGGACGGCCGTGCGAATCCGTTAAGCCATTTGTGCTGAAAAACAAGTAGCCTAGCAAGGAAAGTAGCGCTAAAATTCCGAGGAACAATGTAAATCTCCAAAGCAAAGGCCGCCTTTTTATCAGAAAAAAGTCCCGTTTCAACTGATTTGTTATTGCAGAAAATACTTCTTTTTGATAGGAATCGCCCATGATCACCTCATTGTTAAGGAACTAAATATGTGGCCGCAGAATAGCAATTTATGTCAATCTGGTAAAGAGCGAAGGAAAATTTAACTTTTCCGCTGTTTTTTGGTATTATGGGTTTAATTAAATTCATTTATGCAAGAACAAATACCGTTACCACCACCGGCTCAAAATCAAGAGAAAGAAGTCATTTATGATTATGATAAGCTTGCTAAAATGCAAGAAGTTTTTCTTGAGCAGGCAAGAAAAAATCCGGATATAAAGCTGATTGATTTGGACGAGATCATGAGGGGCATAGGAGGAGAAGGAGAAAAGAAAATTTTAGAAAAAGCAACTTTGGATTATAAGGATGTTCGGCACAAAATACTTGAGCTTCAACAGGAATTTAGTTTTGAAAAAGTCGGACAAGACAAAAGAGGGAATTTTTTTAAAGGCGAAGAATTATACCAACACATAACCGGTGGTAAGCCGAATGGGAAAATCTTTGTGCAGTTTGCTTCTTTTGCTGTGTATATGAAATGTGAACAGTCATTGGATTTTGGTTTTTTGTATTCCGTGATTAGTGTTGGCGGGGATATTAACCCAATGACTAGATTTGATAAAACAGAAATGCGCAAAAAATATTCAGACGGAATAGCAACTCATTTTGAATATTCTTATCCTGGTATGGATGTTCCGTTGATTGTTGAGAACACCGAAGTCTATAGAGATAAGACAGAAGAAGACATGGAGAAAGACAGAGATTCTTTAGTTATCCACGAAGAACAGCATATTATAAATAACTTTTTTACGGATACTTTATTTTTTGATAAGACTTATGAAAATGAAAGTTTGGCTGAGGCGGTTGTAAAAATATTAAGAAAAAATCAATTAAACGACAGTAAAGGAGCAGAGGGGGTGCGAGAAGATATCGTTGCCTATGCCGAAGGTCTCAAAAAACAATTTTTACGCAATGCTCAAAACGAATTTACGGCTTATTTACGACAAGGATACCCTCCGGAAATGATAGCAGATGTTTTATTGCGGAGGAACTTTCTATATGATTTTTTTTGGCAGAATAAAAAGAAATTGTTAAAATTGTTTAACGGGTTATTCAAGCAAGATGCAGGAGAATTATTCTTATTTTTGGAAGAAGCATTTTATGAATCCTACGACAAGGATATAAAAACGGCAGCTACTTTATGTAAAACATTGCTTACGAAATATTCTACCAAAGAAATTAGTACTTATTTAAATGTTATACCAATCTGGAAGTGGCAAGAAATTACCGATAAGTTGATGTCTGCTAAAAACTAAAACCCCGCCATGGCGGGGTTTCCTGATGGTGTCCCCAGAGGGAATCGAACCCCCATCAACAGCTTCGAAGGCTGTTGCTTTATCCGTTAAGCTATGGGGACATGGGAATCTGCACATCAATAAAATTATCAGAAAAAATAGATTGTTTCAATTAAATACTTAAAACCCCCGTACGGGGGTTTTAAGTATTTAATTTTGAGGAGCCATGGCCACAACTTCAATTGACACTTTTTTAATACCGAATATTTTGGCCAGCTCTCTTTCGGGGAACCAAATGTCAATTCGGGTTTTATATCTCCTGTTCATCCTGTCCTCAACCACGAAGATTTTATCTCCAAAGAGTTTCGGAATTCTGATAAGCGTGCCAAAGGGCAAAAAGTTAGTGGCGACAATTCCGTCTCTTACGGTTGTTCCGGAAGCGGTGGTAAAAGGCGTATCGTCGGTTTGGTCCGGAGTTGAAGAATAAGCGGTTGCCACAACTGTGTGTTCGGCAATCAACCTGAATTCTTTTTCGGGTTTCGAACTTACAGACAGTTCAATTCCTTTTCCGTTATCGTCTGCGATTGGCGCAATGTTTTTTCCGGCAATCATTTTTTGAAAGCCACGGAAGGTCTTATCAAAGTCCCAATTTTCGGAATCAATAATGATATTTTTTTCAACCTTGCTCTTTTGATTTACCCAATCAAATAAACCGGCATTTGCATAATTGCTTGAAAGGGTAAAGAGCAAAGAAAGAACAGCGGAAAGCATTGTTATTTTGTTCATATTTTAGCTTATTAGGAATCCTTAATAATGGCTTTTTGTAACAAAAAACGGCCTATCAAGCCAGTAACTTAT
>Ga0209518_1003767_pt1 | contig 12768 bp, 31 predicted proteins | sample RifGroB1_FD_183993 | JGI IMG/M metagenome (GOLD analysis project Ga0209518, IMG submission 183993) | Groundwater microbial communities from Rifle, Colorado, USA - Groundwater B1 (SPAdes) (version 2) | ecosystem: Environmental > Aquatic > Deep subsurface > Groundwater | place: Rifle, Colorado... | reverse complement strand
TCCGGCCCCAATGTATGCGTCGATCTGTTTGACATCCTGCAAAATTAGTTCGGCAAACTTGAGATACTTACCCTTGAGTTTCTTTTCCATACTCCCTCCGGTCGCGTGTGCGACTTTCACGGGGGTCAATATGCTTTTTTGTTATCCAATCGCAAGTGCTATTTGTAATCTTTACAATCTGCATTTCGTACTTGACTTTGGTATTACGCTGTATTATATTGTATGTGTAATCAATGAGCAACTAACCATCAGACCGGAGCCAGGTCTCAAAATTCGGCAGGAATAACATGAAAAACTCACCCAAACTCTCCTACGGCGATTATCGCACCGCATGCAACGAGGCGTTCTCGGCGAACATGCACAATCCCACAGTGTATTACAACCCGAGCGATGGATTCTATGTTGCTCCGAGTTCCGATCTCGTCCCGAACACCGACACGGTTATTAGCCTCGCCTATTACTCCGCCAACAGCGGTGAACGGTCGCTCACTGGCTCGCGTCGTGAGTACACGCCGATAGCTCGCGCCATCCGGGAGTTTTTCGCCCCCGAATTTAACCCTATCCGCGTTTACAATACCCCGTCCACTCTGTATTGCGAGGGCGTCGTCGATGGCCATGATTGCGGCGAGATGAACTACGGTGATAAATGCTCGCGCTGTGGACGCCAGAACACAATGATAACTGTTCGAGAGAAAATCACGCTCAAAAACCTCATAGAGGAACAGGGCCATGCCTAACCCCGAGACGATCACCGTATCATTTCGACTGCCGAAACGTCTCATTGCCGCACTGGACAAGATTGTTAAAAAGCGATCTCCAGTCATCCGGGACCGCACACAGCTTGTTGAGACCGAGCTTTCCCGCGTTGTAAAAGAGGATGAGAAATCCAACGACTGAGCAACCTCAAACACTCTAATTATGCCTCTTTTGCCTGACCATGCAACCGGATGAGGGCCATGCAGAATCCGCAATAGGCGTACTCTCGTTTGAGTTGCGGGGTTCCGCGGCGCGCCTTTCCACATAGCGGACAATGCCTCCGGTGCAGGAGTTCTTCCTTCGCATTGCGCTTTCCGGCACAGCGTTGACAGGCGAGAGCCGTCGGGCTTTTGGGCCTACCGCATTTACAGCGACGCTGGGTCACGCTACAGTCTTCGCCTTTTTGATCTTGATACCTTCTTCTTCGTCCTTGTGGGTGACTTCGATGATGTTGCCTTTGTGGACAACACGGGTCTTGCTGGCCCTTTTCATCAGGGAGATGAGGCGGGACTTCTGGGCGTCCAGTTTCTCCGCGTTAGCCTTCTTCTCGTCAAGGAGTTCGACGTAGTGATCTGCGGCTTTGGCTACCGCGGGATCTGCGGCGTCGTTTTCAAAGGCTGATAGTTGTTTCATTTAGATGGGTCCTTTCGTTTGGGTTTATGCGGCTTCCTGTTCAAACAGGGTGAGTTCTTTCGATTCGACATACTTCTTTGCGGCTGCTTCAATGTTTGCCAGTCCAGTCTTGAACCTTCGGCGTTCTTTCACGCAATGCCTCAGCCATTCCATCCGGGTCCGGGCCATCTTATAGCCGTCTCCTGAGATAATGGCAAAGCCCTGGCGTTGGAAGGCTCTGACCATATCGGCGATGATCCTCGTGTCAATCCCGGTCAGGAGTTCAATCTGCCATGCCTTGATGAAGTGAGCGTGTTCTCGCGTGTGGAGAAGCATCACGAAGACATTCAGGGATTGCTCTAGGTACTCTTCGTTCGATATGCCGGAGCGGGGTCTCACTTCTTCTTTCTCCGTTTGGGTGTTCGCGGTTCTACGTCTTGCTTTGGCGGCTTCCAGTTCGCTCCGAATGCCAGACGACAGTTGTTGCACCACCTCATCAGGCCGTAGACGCCCGTAGATTGCCTTCCTCTGACTTTGGCGGGTGCGGTATTGGGGCTATCACAACGGGGGCAGGTCACTATATCCCCCAGTTATCGGGATTGTTGAAAAGCTCGTCCGTGATCTCGTCGACGAGGCTCTGTACTGATCGGTACGCTATGGTGATGCCGGTCGCTATCGTGAGCACAGAGAGAAGGATGAACCATTTGGATTTAGTCATTTGGGATGCCTCAAGTTTCCTCTCGGTCTGTCAAACTTCTTTGCGACGAATGGAAGGCCGAGGGCTTTCATCGTCATCTCGTAACAGGTGTCAGCGTCTTGATACTGCCACTTCTGAAGTTCTTCACCGGAGTCGATCTTTTCTTTCAGGCTCCTGGCGAGTTCGTAGTATCTGAGGCCGTTCTTGAGGACTGCAAGCTCCGCTCGGTGATCGAGCGCCCACGTCACCTTCGTCAGGGCTGATCTACGGGCCAGGGCCTTGTCGCTGGACTTCTGAGCACGGGGGAGACGGTCAACAGACATTAAGCCTCCACGTCCGGTAGTGCGTCAAACTCTGATTTTGGCATGACGACGGCCTTGATCCTGATGGTGTCCCCCGGCTTGAGGCCGCGAAGGTAGGAGAGCACGCCTTCTTCGTCGTGGATGAGGCAGGTGCTACCGCTTAGAGTCTTGTAGGCCCTTACGCTTTCAGTTTCACCCATGATTCTTCACCTTTCTCAAATTCGTGGAGCGTTCCGTTTATCGGGTTCCGCATTGACTTGTAGTAGCTGAATAAGGCTTTTTGGGAGACGGTGTTCTTGGTGCGCTTGTTAAACTCATTCTTTGCTGCGTCGATTACGTCCTCGACACGGTGTTCGCCTTCTCGCGTCAGTAGTTCAACTACGTAGAGCCGGAAGAAAGCCTCAGCTTGTTCCCCCTTCTCCATTTGAGGCGGTTTGCCTATTACGTCATGGTCTTGTTGATACTGCTTTAGGCGATTGATACCATTAAACTTGGGACTTCTTTGACGACCGCGCGGGTCAGTGCGAGCATTGTGCCCCCTGCATAAATTCTCTAAATTCTCAGGTTCGTTGTCGTTGGGGTTGTTGTTGCTGTGATGGAGTAATACCTCTCCCCTGCATGGGTACGGGTGCTTCTGAACGGTCTTGAAGATGCACTCTATCCTCCCTTCGGTATCTCTGTCAGCACAGTGCTGCATCATTGCATCATGATCTACCTTCTTCAGTCTTGGCATCTATCACCTTTTCTTTGAAGCGTTTGAGCAGTTCCTTGTAGGCCGCTGCCCTGTCCGAGACGCCGGATGCTTCGAGTAAGCGTTCGGCTTCTGTGATCAGTTCTTCGTCAGAGAGGGCTGCGAGCTTCACTTCGTCCTCCGCAGAAATTCAATGAAGCCGGGGAAGGATGGGGCGCGGTGGAGCCATCGTGATTCCCATCGGACAAAATTCACGTCCATTGTCTCAGCGTCTTTGCGATACCCCTGCACCCACCATTCACTTCCGCTATTCCACGTTCTGAATATGGCGCCGTTTGTGAGCGTCGAATCGTCGTAGCACTCCTTCTCGTAGCGGGAATAAAGGGAAAGGAGGACGCCTACCGAGTAATGTCTCGATAACATCTTGGTGATCTGCGCTTCGGTCGGCGGCTGGATTGTATCGGGTAGGGCCATCCTCTCTTCGTACGGCTTGACTTCTGTTGTTCTTTCCTGCCCTGCGGCGATGCTCGTGAATAGTATTAACAGCATCAATGTTTTCATTTCTTCTCTGCCTCTTTGGCAGATTCGAGACGTTCATCGAGTGCCCGTTTGGTTATTCTGATTCGCACATCGCCCTTGATAAAGTAGTAATACCTCGATGTTTCTTTGTAGAGCTGGAGAGAACTGTGTAGATATTCGCCCACCATGATCGCGCCAATACCCTCAAGTTGTAACCGCCTCTGCACCGCTTCTTTCCTTTTGCGAAACGCCGGACTACAATCCGAGCAGAACTTTCGCATTTCTCCGTGATGACACTGTTGCGGAATATAGGTCACTTCTTCTCTCCCTCTTTGGGATAGGAAAATAACTCCATCTGCCTTAAACGATTGACGGCGATCAAATGCGTTCGCCCACAGCCCGCAGTATCTCTTTCGCAACCAACAATCCGTTGATATAACTCTGCGTCGTCAACGCCCTGACCACCTCCTTCCTCTTTGCGGCCTCGCGGCGTTGCCTAACTCCATCGCGAATTGCCAAATTAATAGCTTTGCGAATTTCGAATCGTAATTGCTTTGCCGTCATCTGTGGTTTGGTGTCCTGCAAGTGTCGCATGGTCGCGTTCCTTATTCGGTTTTAGTTTTGGTTGGTAGACTCGCAACACTCGCCAGTGCGCGCGCCTCGCGACACACCGCTTTGAAAACGATCCATTGTGCGCCGTGATATTTTGCCCACGTTCCAGCGGCTACACCCGCCAAACAAAACGGAAAGAGGATTGCAGTCTTTAGTTTTCTCATAATTTTATTCCTTTATTCGGTTTTTGTGAAGTCGATGTAGTATCCCTTTCCCACTTCAAACTCAGCCAGAGCCGCGGGGTTTAGAACGTAAAGTCTGATTTCACCCGCCGGTGTACATTGGAAAAAGCGTTCGTTTTCTTTGCTTCCACTTATCACCGGGTAGAGTTTTACACTTCCGGGGTTTTCCCCTTCTTGCGGGGTGATATCCTGAACGTAGAATTTTGCTCGTACCATGACTTTGCTCCTTTATGTTGTTTTGAGTTTAATACTTCCCGTCGGTATAGCCTTTTTCTTCGGGCGGCCAGACACTCGTTCCCGTCCCTGAATCGGTCTCCAATAAATCTTGAACTGACCGCGGGGATTTGTAATCCATAAGCCGCATGATCTTCCTGATGCTGATTCCCTCGGAACGTAGGAACCGGGCAACTCGAATAGCCCGCGCTTTATTGAGGTGCTCGCCCTCAAATATCTTCCCCGTCTCATTGTTTCCCCCCGTCATCACCTTGATTGGGCATTTATCCGCATCGCAAAGCGGCGAGTCTGATGGATCCTGCTCTGGATGATCTGGATGACGGCAAGCGTGGATGTTTGCGGGATAGTATAAAAAGGGACATTTCAGATTTTCCAGAGTTGGCCGAACCCGCCACTTGCGTTTGTCCTGGATTATTTCCATTCGACCTCCCCCTTCCGCGGTTTTGTCTGGATCAGGTCTGAATCAAGATAAAGCGTACTCTGGTTCAATGTTTTTGCTGTATCATTGTCGGAACAAGCGGCGATGAATATATCAAACCCGCCATCAACAAATTCTTGAACAAAGAAAGTCCGGCCCCTTCGCGAAATGTAGCCAGTCAACAATGTCTTGCCGTCCTGCTTTTGAAAGAAGCATCGCAAACCGATTTTTGACGAAAGCCATCTTTCGAGTGCAGCATGCCGTTTGAATTGTTTCTTCATGACGTCCTCCAGTGCATGTGACAGAACGATTCGGGATTCTCCCGATCTTCTACCATACAATATAACACCTGACATTTATGTCGCCCTCTCACTTTCGTTTTTAGTTCGCCAATGCACAATGTGCGCTCCTAACTCATTATACATCGGTTGGAAATCTTGTCAAGGGGCATGTGTCGAAACAGCCTCGAACCCTACAAATCCGTTTCACAATCGCCAGAAAATAATCTTGAAATCATGATTCAATGTTTGCGTCCCGAATTATTTTTCTGCCACCAATCTTGATTCATTCCCCCAATCCTTAATGTTGGGGCGGCTGTGGGCGAACAATTTTCGTTTTCATACTAAGCCTTGCAGTCTTTTGACTGTTCGCGTCGCCCATCAGGACTCGCCCCAGATTTTGGCCATACGCCGAGCACCTCGGATTTGAAACGTTCCAGATTGGTGGTCGCACCCTCTCTTTTCTTGATCTCGGTCAGGTAATCTTCTTTTGCCTCTCTGCCCTGTTTAAGAAACCACCGTTCTTGCGCTTCCTGTACCGCTTTTTCTTTTTTCACATATTCCGGGTCTTGGCGCAGTTTCTCCACATAATCGTTGAGTTCGTTGATCGCTTTGCCGTCGGGCGTATACTTGCAGGCGCCAGTTGCGGCCCCGCCACAGTTCTGATCTGGCAGGTGTCCGTGAAGGCGCAGAAAGAAATCTACTTCGCGCCAATGTTTACCGGGGTCTTGAATGACTATCTCTTTCATCTTCCATCCTCTTGGTAGTAAGGGGTGATCATACCTTGTCCTCTTTACAGGTGAGGACGATACAGATTGACTTATGGTCAGCGAAATGAGTCCCAAGATTGTCGGTTGATACAAACGCACCACAGAACACGCATCTCCCATTCTTCGCCCAATTCTCCCTCACCGCCTTCTCCAGGAGAGCGACGCGAGCCTTGAGTCCGTTAATCGTTGCCTGTGCGTTGTCATAGGCAGTCCCGGCCTTCATCAGTTCATTTTCGCGGTCGGCAACCTCTGCCCGGTAGCCGTCTATCTGACGCGTCAGTTCGGTTTCCAAGAGAGATTTGTCGGACGTGAGTTCTGCGTTCTCTCGCTCAAGAGTAGTATAATCCGCGGCATCGACATAAACATTGGCAAGCCCCTTCCCTTCAACATGGATCGTCCGCAAGAGTTTGCTCGTTAGGATTGCATTTTGCTTCTCTGCGTTCTCTCGCTCAAGGCGTTCAATGTCCGCTGCATCGGCCTGACGATTGCCGCTCAGTATTTTGTTTTCGAGTTTCAACTCTTCCACCTCTCGGCGAGCGGAGAGAGCGGCACATCGATAAAATGTCTCAACTGGCTTGGGAAACGAAGGGCTAAGTTGTAGAAGAAATAGTTCCAGTTCCTTCTCCAGCTCTTGCTCAATCTGTTCGTTCATGGCGTTCTCCTTGATCTCGGCTTCTTGTGCACCCTCGTTGATTGTACTGTCGGTGTCAATGCGTATTTTCACTTCACACCTCCTTTGCGAGCCTTACGTATCTGACTGGTCGCTATCAAGTTGAGTTTTGCAAGCACGATATCGCCGGGATTATAACCGTTGATTGTTGTAGAATGGTAATCGCTGAGGATGTTGCAGGCGGCAAGCACGCCCTCAACCCAACGCGGATCTCTGGCGCGAATAACAGGATTTACCTCCTCAAACGACCAATAAGCATATAGTGATTTCTTTTTCATCTTCCCCCTCCTATGCGGGCCTTGCGCCAGCTCATTCCCTGACCACACTGGGGACAGTCTTTACCGTTTAGTCCCTTGTGTGGCGGGTCTGCCATATTCTGGTGGCACGTCGGGCAAGGAAATACACGCTTAAGCTTCTTGCGTTTCATCTTCCACCTCCTGCAATGCGGGAACGGAGCCACTCAGCGCGAGCGATTCGTGATGCGCTTCTAAATGATTTCTCTACCTTCAATTCATCATAGCGTTTGACTATCACCTTGCGTTCATCGTTCACGGCGTCGGTGAGCACATCGGGATAGTCCCGCAGGCTGTCCATCACATCGACGATAAACTCATACTCATCCCTTGGCGGGTCAAGGGAGCGGGGCTCGGCTTTTTGGACTCGTGCGACGAGATATTCAATGGCTTGGGCGCGTGCGGTTTGTCCGCTCTCGCGTAGGTTTGCGGAAATAATCAGAAAGTCGGTGACATTCTTATCGTCGGGCCAGAATGTCGAAGGTTTCAGTTCGCTCATACGTCCTCCTCGGTTATTGTTTTTCTCCAATCAAAGTGATAAACGCGATTTCCAAAAACCATTTGCCGTCAAAGTTACTCACGCAGAATAGACTATCCACGCGGAATACATCACCATAGGGATATTCAACGGAGAGAAACGAAAGCTCGAATCCCCAGTATGACCAATCTATAAAAATGCTGAATAATTCCAGGTGAATCATTATTTCACTCCTGCCTTGATGCGGTTAGAGAAACCATACGAACAACAGCACCGTCACAAGAAGCCCCGTGACAAATCCGAAACCGAAATACATTTTTTCACCATAAGTCATACGTCCTCCTTTTTCTTGACTACCAAATACACTCGGACAATCGCTTCGTCACCACACATGCTCTTAAACCAACGCTTTTTGAATGGACGCGTGAATGTCTTACCGCATCGCTTGCAATGGTATTTATACAACCTCTTCATCACCCCTCCTTTACTGATTCGATGGCCTCGAGGAGAGAGGGGGCGGTAATAGGCGGATCGCATTGCCCTTTTGCCAGCGTGAGCGCGACACGGGTTGGCATAGCGATTGGATATTCCAGATGCAATTCGACAAACCCGTCATTTATTATTCTCTCCAGCTTGTCCAGCGCATCCGCCTTGCGGCCGTGAATCACGCACTGGGCCTTGAGCGTTTTGATTGTGCTGCGGTACTCCTTTTCCAACTTCGCCCGCCATTCAGCATCGCCCTCGTCGTAGAGTTCGGCCTTCTTGAATCTCTCCACTACGGCGGGATCGTCGGCACAAAAAACAGTAGCGGGTAAAATTTTGATTGTATCGGTATCAGACCTTACAGCAATAGCTCCTTCATATCTTTTCGGTTCGCTCATTGTTGTCCCTCCAAAAGGTTAGATGTTCAAAACTATTACACCATCGTTGCCCATTATCTCTTTCGCTTCTTCGATAGGGTCTTTTTCTGTCCAGACTCCGCCCGGCAGCTTTTCGATTTCAAGAGATTCTCCAAACATCGCTGTTGCCTTCCCTACCATATCCTTCCAGTTTGCCGTCGTTACCTGTACATCAAGGATGTCCCAATCGGTAAGTTGTGGATGTTGTTGAAGCACGAATGGGCGGCAAAACTTACCGGCTCGTGGAAGTTGATGGGTGTAAAGGTTCTCGTCCAGCATAAAGTTGAGAATCTCATAAACCTTGCCAATATCACAGAGCAGGTGATCGTGAGAGATACTAAGAACTATGCCTATGTCAAATTTCATATTCTCCTCCTGTTAAAATACGGGGTGCGGTGCTGGCAAGTCCGATACCTGCGAAAGCGTCTCGAAGAAATCGAGATGAAACGCCACAGCTACCGCAACCCGGTGATGGCTACGAAGATTTTGGCAGTATGTGAACATCAACTCTGTTCCTCCTATGTGTGTGAACGGGAACGAAACTGTTCGATTTTCTCTGCCAATTCATTCATGCCGATATTCGGAATCGCGTCATAGATTTCATCAATGAGTTTCCTTTCCTCGCTCACCGGGGAGGGGGAGGACAAATACCTTGAAGCGACCTTAATCCATTTTTGCTTGTCGATAAAACTAACAATATCGTGAGAGCGCGTCGCGAGCAATTCGTCGATAAGTTTCTCAGCGTTCCCCGCCCCTTCACTGGGGGGAGAAACGGCCTTGAATTTGGCTATTTGTTCGTTCGCCGCGTCAATGGCCATAATCAGCATACCAACTGTGAACGCACAGGTATCTTCCATCTTGTTGGCGTGCGCTCTCGCAACGTCATAGTTGTGACGGGTGAATCCTTCAATGTGCCATTCCATTTCCGTTCCTCCTTGTGGGCTACGCTGATACTTTGAGTTTGCGATAGGTGACAATATGTTCGTCTGCCTCTGGCTCAAGACGCATTGGCATCAGAAGGACGCGCGCTTCGCCCACCATGAACCAATGACCGCGCGCGGTTTCCGGCCCGGTCTTGTGATTGATTTCAGCCACATTGAGTTCCTGCGCCACAACGAGAATCTTTTTCAGGTATCGAACAGAAAAGGGAACCTTGTCAATAATCATCTTCGCGTTATCGTCAGGAATAAAGATTCCGGTCGGCTTGACGTTCTTTGTGACTTTGCCTTTACCGTCGCAATCGTCACAATGCACCTCTGAGCCGCATTCAAAGCATTCGTATTCCCCTTCGCCGTCGCACGTTTCGCACTCGACTTCCTCTGGATCAAGCCTCTCGACTTTCGGTATTCGCTCTATCGCGGCGCAGAGAGATTTCACGTCGATTGATTCAATCCCCTCCACTTCGGGCGTCAACACAGATCTAATTCCGAGTTCGCACGGTTTATACTCGGCATCTACTCCCGGCAACAATATCATAATGTGTCCGTTCGTCGCACCCGTCTGTCCTTCCCACGTCCACGGATTCATCATCGCGGGGCGCAGATCGTCCTCGCTAATAAACATTTTTAGCATTTCTGGTCTATTCATCTCTCCGCCCTTTCAGTTGATACTCTCTGATTCCGTTCCGCTTTGATTGCGCTCTCTAACGCTGTTCTCAGACTATTCTCGTTTGCCAATTCGCCCGCGCCCATAGAACCATCACCAAGCGGCCCCAGTATCGCGAATATCCATCCGTTGAAAAATACGACGGTGCAAAATGGGGGAACATCGCATCCCATTGTGTCGGCGGGCTTGAGTTCGGTCGGCACATCATTGCCGTTGACGCCAATCGTCCAATGCGTATCGACTTCGTGGATCCACGTCTTACCCGGCATTTTAGCCAGCGACGGCAAGCCAAGCGCATCGTGTAGGTTTATTATCAATTCAATTAGTGATTTCATCATTACGCGCTCCGTTCTGACCGAAACTTTCTTACGCCCTCACTACTTTCCATATCCCACGTTAGCCACCAATCAACATGGCGGGTGAAGCCACAGGATGCGCATTCTATGCAATCGTCACCCACCCATTTCCACGGCTTCACGATTCTTTTCTTTGGCAAACCAACCGCATCCGTCAGGCAACTATCACATGGGCAAATCTGTTTGTATCCGCAACGAGGACACCGGCCAAACTCGCCCCTACTTGGGGTGTATGGACTTAGGTATTCCATCTCGTTTATCATCGTTCGCTCCGTTCTGACTGGTTTGTTCCCGCCCGTGAGGGGGGGGCTATGATTTCACCAATTCAGGGTTCTCGTATATGTTGCCGAGCACAACAAACTCTGGATATTCAGACAATGGTGCGTCGTATTCATTGCTCACGATGCCCTTAAACCACCATCCGCAGTTTTCCCATTCGACGATTCCCTTGATCGCTATCGGCTCATCTTCGTTCCAAGGCGCGCCAACCGTGATGCCAATAACGTCCTTATCGTACGCCTCGTTGTCCTCAAATTGATGTTCGGTGAATTGCATAATCTCAAAATCTTCTTGAGCGAGCCACATAAACCAACCCGGACGCTTCCGATCTTGTCCCCACACGGCCACACCATCAACATCGTTAAATGCCAACTTCGACGGCCACTGCATTCGCTTTTCCACTTTGTCCCATGCTCGAAACTTGATTGGTCTCATTTCCGTTTCCCTTTCCCGCCCGTGAGGGGGCTATAAAGAGACTGCTTATGGTTCATCCTCAATCCCCGGTTGGATGATCTCGGCTATGGTGTGGCCTGTGTGCTTTGCCTGATCTGTGATGGACATGGCGGATTTCTCGGAGTTACACGCGGAGCACATGAGTTGATGGTTCGGGCGCGTGTCCCATATTTCAGGCGGTGCGTTCGGGTCGATGTGGTCGATATGATTCTTCTTCGCTGGGGTCAAGAGCCTTCCCGTGCATTTCTTCGAGAACCGTATGCAGTCGCCGTGCTGGTGATCGTAGAGATGCTGGTAATAGGACTTCGAGTGTTTCTTTCTCTCCGGGCGGTGCTCGATGTCGTCAACGCGACGGTTATATTTGCGGTCAATGGCGGGTTGAAACGCGGATCTACCGCAGACTACTTCAACCCCGTCAAGAATCTCGGCGCAGGAGAATCCCCACTTGTTCCTTAACTCTGATATGGCGTTATGGATGATTTCGTTAGAGGGCATGGGGTTCTTTTTCCTTCTGCATTTCCTCTAAGAATCTTGATTGAGGAAGCTCTACGAGTTTCCCCTTGTGATCTGCTGTCTTAACCCCTGAGAGGATGAGGCGTTCTTTTGCCCGTGTGATTGCGACGTAACAGAGACGCCGTTCTTCCTCGATCTCCTGAGATTTCAGCGTCCGCTTGTGAGGGAACCGGCCTTCGACCATCTGAGGAACGAACACCACTTTGAATTCCAGTCCCTTCGCGGCGTGGATGGTGGAGACTTTCACCTTGTCGGAATCGTCTATCTCTGTCTGAATGTCCTCTGAGGCAAACCAGGATAGAAAACCTTCGAGCGTGGTATCTTCCGCGTTCTCACCTTCCCATATCTCGGCGTACTCGAGGGCCTTTGCGATATTGGCGGCTTTCGTCGTGAGTCCCTGACGGGCGAAGAATCCGGCAATGTCAACCTTTGAGAGCACTTCGCGGATGACGAAAAAGAGGTTGGTTGACCGATTGGCTTCGTAGTATTCGATCAGGTCCGCGAGTGCCCCGGCCCTTTCGTCGATCAGATAGGTGAGTAGTTTCTTCTGCGCTCTCAGTGCTTTAGCCTCGGTGTCCAGCCATTCGGATGCTGTCATGGGATAGAGCAAGTGCCGTGCGATGCGGATGAAGTGAAAAGAATTCCTCCGGTTGTGGAGAACGTAAAGCATGGAGATGAGATACCTCGATTCGGGTGATTTCCAGAAGTTGTAATTCTCACCTGCGGCCTTGAAGGGGATGAGTCCCGCCGTCAAGCGTTCGATGATCTTCTCCTGCTGGGCGTGGGTCCTTGTCAGGATTGCGATGTCGCCAAATTCATAACTCGTTTTTCTGAGTACGATCGCCTTGATGTGAGCTTCGATTGCCTCGGCTTCCGCGTCGTCGGTGTCGTAGGTGAAGACGCCAAAGTATCTCGGCCCGTTCTCTGTCCATACTTCTTTGTCGATGTAGGTGGCATTGCACTTGATGAGGCGGTTCGCCATTTCAAGCACGTTCTCCGGGCAACGGAAGGACTGTTCGAGTTTGATTATTTCTGAATCAGGACGCGCTTCAAAATCCTTGATGATTCCAACGTCAGAACCCCTGAACGCGTAAATCGACTGCCAGTCGTCCCCGACAACAAAAAGGTTCTCCGGCTTCAAGGCTTCGTGC
>Ga0209518_1003766_pt1 | contig 12769 bp, 14 predicted proteins | sample RifGroB1_FD_183993 | JGI IMG/M metagenome (GOLD analysis project Ga0209518, IMG submission 183993) | Groundwater microbial communities from Rifle, Colorado, USA - Groundwater B1 (SPAdes) (version 2) | ecosystem: Environmental > Aquatic > Deep subsurface > Groundwater | place: Rifle, Colorado... | reverse complement strand
ATGGGCTTCTTCATTTTTCTCACCTCCTTTCTTGAGAAGAAGAATACCCCCACCTGTCAAAGGAAAACTAAGACGCAAAGAAACGACGAAGATTGAGATGTTACTTTACATAAAGTAAAAACACACGGCCTGCTTGACTTTCTAGATCAGTAGACCGATAATACGCCGACTCATCCACATTCACCTAAAGGAGGTTGTTATGAACGAGAAGCACATTGAAGAAGCACCTCTGCTAAAAGTGGCGAGGATGCTCCGGGAGCAGGGATTCGATCCGGCCAATTGCGCCGGATACGCTCTGTCTCAGGAAGACATTCGGGCTGATAATCAACTCGGAATCTTGGTAAGGCAAGCTGAGACAAAAACGTTTTTTGGTTTCATCAGCCTGCGGCAACGTCGGAAGTTTATTGGCAGCGTCTGGTTCAGGGGACACGGCGCCAATAGTAAGACTTGGATACTTGAAGTTTTTGGTCGGGATAGTATCCTGATGCTTCAACCGGCGGCTGACTTGATTGCCCAGACTTGCAACGTCAAGGTCAAGCTCAAACTCGTCACCGAGATTGCGCGTGAGGAAAGTTACCCGCGCGACGGCGACATGTAGCCCCTCGCCACCCCCTCGAGGTCAAACTCGAGGGGGTGGCGTAACTCCAACGCGTTCGTTATTGAAAAACCCTTTCCCAAACAATAGACTGTTGTAGATGAGTAACTTTACCCACCTTCATGTCCACTCGGAAAACTCACTCCTTGATGGCCTGTCAAAAATCAAAAAGCTGGTTACCCGCGCCAAAGATCACGGCCAAAGCGCCCTGGCTATAACCGATCACGGAGCTTTGTATGGCGCGATTGAGTTTTATAAGGAGGCGATCAACAAAGACATCAAACCGATCATCGGCTGTGAACTTTATATAGCCGCCGAAAGTCGCTTCGACAAAAAGAGACAAGACGCTTTTCATCTCTTACTCCTTGCCCTAAACAACGAAGGCTACGAAAACCTGATGCAGATCGTCACCATTGGCCAAACCGAAGGCTTTTATTACAAACCCCGTATCGACAAAGAAGTTCTTGAAAAATACCACCGGGGCATTGCCGTCACTACTGCTTGTCCCGCCGGCCGGGTCCAAAGACTTTTGCTACACGATAGCTACGCCGCCGCCAAAAAGGAACTTCAGGAACTTGAACAAATCTTCGGTTCCGACAAGACCTTCATCGAACTCCAACGCCACCCCTATGAAAAATTTGCCGCCGCCAAGGGCATTCCCGAGTCGGTCAAAAACGAGCTCCTTAATCATGGTCAGGAATGTAAGGTTGGCGAGGATGGTCTCATCAAACTAAGTCGCGATCTGGGCTTACCCCTCATCGCCACCAATGACAGCCATTACGTCGACCGCGATGACGCTCCGGCTCAAGACGCCATCGTTTGTATCCAAACCGGCAAACAGATCGCCGACATTGCCCGGATGCGTTACCTTGACGCTCCGGACTTCTATCTCAAAAGTAGCGAGGAGATGGAGAAAGACTTCGCCGATTTACCGGAGGCCATTGCTAACACCCAGCTTATCGCCGATCAAGTGGATATCAAGATCACGCTGGGTCAATGGTTCTTTCCCAAATTCGATTTACCCGCTGGACTAACCCCCAGTCAAGCGCTCCGGAAACTAGCCTACGATGGCGCTCATCATTTTTTTGGCCAGGACCTGGACGAGACAGTCAGCAAACGCCTCGACTACGAACTGGAAGTCATCGACAAAAAAGGCTACTCCCCTTATTTTCTCCTTTTCCATAAGATTGTCAGCCACACGAACCAGGTTGGCATCTATACCAATACCAGAGGTTCGGCCGCCGGTTCCCTCGTTTCTTACTGCTGCGGCATTACCACCGTCGACCCCCTGCGTTTCAATCTTCCTTTTGAACGTTTCTTAAACCCTTTTCGACCCTCACCCCCCGATATTGATCTTGATATTTCTGACGACCGCCGCGACGAACTCATCGGTTGGCTAAAGGAGACCTATGGTGACGATCGGGTCGCCCAGATCTGCACCTTTGGCACCATGAAAGCCCGGGCCGCCGTCCGCGACGTCGGCCGCGTTCTCGGTCTACCCTATAGCGCCGTTGACCGAATCGCCAAGATTGTGCCCGAAGGCAGTCAGGGTTTCCCCATGACCATCAAGAAAGCTCTCGAAACTACCCCCGAATTACGCCAAGTTAAAGAAAGTGATTCAGAAGTTAAAAAACTTCTCGATCTGGCCCAGAAAGTTGAAAGCAACAAACGCCATATTTCCGTCCATGCTGCCGGTGTCGTCGTCGCCCCCGACACCCTAACGAAATTCACTCCCTTACAGCTGGAACCGGGGGGCGGCAACAATATCATCACCCAATACGAAATGCACGCCTGCGAGGACGTCGGCCTGATCAAATTGGATATTCTCGGCATCAGAAACCTCTCCATTCTGGCCAACGCCATCACCATTATTAAAAAGCTCCGCGGCGTCGATATCAAGATTAAAGAAGTCCCCCTGGACGACCAAAAAACCTACGCCATGCTCGCCGCCGGCCATACTTTCGGCGTTTTCCAATTTGCCTCCTCCGGCATGACCAAATATCTGGTCGAACTGAAACCGGAACGGATCGATGACCTCATGGCTATGGTCGCCCTGTATCGCCCGGGGCCAATCGCTTTCATTCCGGAATATATCGCTCGAAAACATAATCCCAAACTGGTCAAGTACTTCGATCCCCGGATGGAAAAGTTTCTCGCCAGTAGTTATGGCATTCTCACCTATCAGGATGACGTTTTGTATACCGCGATTGATCTGGCCGGCTATAACTGGGAAGAGGTCGACAAGTTAAGGAAAGCCATCGGCAAGAAGATTCCCGAGGAAATGGAGAAACAGCATACCAAGTTTGTTGATGGCTGCGTCACCAATGGCCTGACCCGGGAAAAAGCAGAAGATCTCTGGAAACAAATCGAAACTTTTGCCGCCTACGGCTTCAACAAAGCCCATGCCGCCAGCTACGGCATTGTCGCCTATTGGACGGGCTATGTCAAAGCGAACTATCCGGTCGAATACATGACCTCTCTTTTGACCGCCGAATCGGGCAACACCGATAAGCTCATCGAGGCCATTGCTGAATGTCACAGTCTTGGTATCATGATTCTGCCACCTGATATTAACGAATCGGAAACTGGGTTCACCATTGTCGACATTGATAAGAAAAGTGCCCTCAAAAAAGGCCGGGCCAAAGATGAAGGCAAGGCCATCCGTTTCGGCCTCTCGGCTATCAAAAATGTCGGCGGCGCGGCCATTGGCGCCATTCTTACCGCCAGGGAAGATGGCCCTTTTGGGTCTCTAACTGACTTTATGTCCCGGGCTGACCTCCAAAAGGTGAACAAAAAAGTGATCGAGTCCTTAATTGGCGTCGGGGCGCTGGACCGTTTTGGCCACCGGGCGGCGCTTCTGGCCGGTTACAGCGAAATTCGAAACAGATCGGTCGCCGCCGCCCGAGAAAAAAATTCCGGCCAGAGTGGTCTATTTGAAGCCCTTACCAGCGGAGAATCACCGCCCCAGGCCATGATCGATAGGCTTCCTGACGTACCCCAAATGCCGCTCACCGAACTGCTCAAAACGGAAAAGGCCCTCCTGGGTATTTACCTCACCGACCATCCGGTTAGAAATGTCATCAAAGTGGTCGCTCACCGCGTTACTCACAAAGTTTCTCAACTCGATCCCGCCTTCCACATCGGTCAAATGGTCACTCTCGCCGGCGTCCTCGCCTCGGTCCGGGCCATCAATACCAAGAAAAACAACTCCCGGATGTGTTTCGCTTCTCTGGAAGACGATACGGCCGCCATCGACCTCGTCGTTTTCCCCAAACTTTACCTCGCTACTACCGATCTTTGGCTAGTCGATAAAGCCCTTCTGGTCAGCGGTCGAATCGACAACCGAGAAGAAAAGCTCTCCCTCCTGGTCGAGAAAGCAGAGGCCATTGACACCAATGCTCCCGCCCCCGAAGGTGACCTGTTTGAGATCGATATTCCCCGCGGTACTCCCAAAGAAACCCTCCAGCAGATTAATCAACTTCTTAAACAAACCCCCGGCGCCGACCGCATTGTCGTCGTCATCCCCAATGGCGGTGAACCGAAACGGATTAGCTTGCCCTTTACCGTCAAATACAGCCAGGTTCTGGCCAACAAAATCAATCGCCTTCTGGCCTAGAAGTTTCTCCTGGGATGGTAGCCCGTACTCGGGATTCCTCCCAGGTGAAACCGTAAGGATGGCGTTCCCAGCCTCAATCTGCTAAAATACCACCCGTATGGCAAATCAAGTTACTTGGCAAGACGTCAATTTCGCCATTGGGGACACCATTCGGGTCCACCAAACTTTTGCGGAAGGCGACAAAACCAGAACTCAAATTTTCGAAGGTATCGTCATCGCCATTCGCGGTCACGCCGGCCTGAAGTCGTTCGTCGTCCGCCGCATTGCCAGCAATAACATTGGCGTCGAAAAGATTTTCCCCATCGCGACTCCCACCATCACCAAAGTTGAGGTGAAGAAAAAAGGCGACGTCCGCCGCGCCAAGCTCTACTTCCTTCGGGACAGGACCGGCAAGAAAGCAACCAAGGTCAAAGGCCTCTTTGTCAAAGGTGCCTCGGAAAGTCGGGACACCGAGGTGGTCGTCAAGAAAGCCGGCGGCGAGAGACCGGAAAGAGAAGAGCAACCGGCAAAGAACAAGGTTGTCAAGGCGGACAAACCGGAAAAGATCAAGAAGATCAAAAAAGGTCCCAAAAAGATCGTCCGCAAAGAGCGGCAATTCGTCCGCTAAAACCTCTGTATACTATTTCTCATGGTTCACGATAAACTCGAAAACGATCTCCTTGCTGAAGGCGCGTACAAATTGAGTAAAGCGGAAGAATACAAGTTCGTCAGAGAGCTCCCCAAATGTATCGATGCTCTGGCCAAACACCGGAGAAATGAAGAAAATCGCACCATCTCGCCTGGAGAAATAATTCCGCTGGATGAACGACAAGATCTCTTGCGTCGTATTTTCGAAACCAACCACCAACCTCTCGGTGAGACCGAGCACATCGACGTCTATAATCCAGCCGTTATCGTCGGTCCTAATGGCATCGAGTTCCTGGGCAGAGCCGAGGGCAGGAAAACGCCATTCTCGACGCTAGTAATTCACTTTCTTTTTGAAGATGGGGCCTGGACGCCACAAGGTAATATTGCTCCCCCGCTTGAAGATCCCGCCGTCGCCAAGATAGGTAATGAGATTGTCGTAGCCGGTGTGAAGCTTGAAAGAGATATCCGCACTGCTTCCGCCGAGTTCAAAACCGTCTTTTACAAAGGATCGACACTAGACGATCTCAAAAAACTTGGCGAAGAAAGCCCGCTCGGGATGAAGGATGTCCGTTTCACAGAATTAAAGGTGCTAAAAAAAGGAATTGCTGTCTATACCCGCCCCCGGGAACTAAAGGGAGGTTTGGGTCAAATCGGCTTTACCGTCATTGATTCACTGGAGGATCTTAACGCCCAGGTAATCCAGAACGCCCCGCTAATCAATGCTCGTTTTCCGGAAGGCGAATGGGGCGGTGTCAATCAGGCCCAAGAACTTTCGGACGGAAGAATTCTGGTTCTGTGCCATCGGGCTTATCGAGACGAACAGAAGGCCCGTCACTATTTTCCTTGGGCCTTTGTCCACGATCCCGTTACCGGAGAAATTCGGGACTTGGGTATTCTCGCCGAAAGTTCCGATTTTCCTCCCACAGTCGCCAAGGCTTGGGATCTCCGGGATGTTTTGTTCTCTGCCGGCTTTATTCTGGAGGGGAACAGGCTAACTCTTTATGTTGGAACACGTGATACTGGAGTCGGAAGGATAGTGATCGATAATTTTAAAATACCACCCAAGTAGGTCGTTGCTTTGTTCGCTAAACAATTTTTCTCAAAAATTGACAAAGGGTATAATGAAGTTATATCAGTTAAAAAGACCATGAAAAAACTCACCCTACCCACTTTATTAGCCTCCGCTTTTCTCTTTGCCGCTTGTACCCCCTCCGCCCCGATTACCGGTACTGAAGAACAGAAGGCCGAAAAACTAGCCCAGATCATCGAAAGTGGCGGTTCGGCTGATTGCACCGTTACCAACCTGGCCGATAAAAGCACGACCCAAATGGTCGTTTCTGGCAAAAAAATGAAAATCGTCGGTTCCGATTTCAACGAAGGCAAAAAGGGAACCATGATCAACGACGCCGTCTACTCCTATTTCTGGTCCGAAGGCGACAAAACCGGTTTCAAGACCAAGTTGGAGGTCGAAAAAGAAGCTCAACCCACCCCAGGCGCATCAGAAGAAAAAATCGATACGACAAAAACAGCCGAAGGCTACGAGGACGAATTGAAATACAAAATGGACTGCTCCCGCCGTAATATATCCGATTCCGAGTTCGTGCCACCAGCGGAGGTAAAGTTCATCGACCCCAGTGAGTTAAACTCACTGAGCCCCGAGGAACTCCAGAAACTCTATCCAACCCAGGAGTAGGTTCTAGTTCGCCAGTTCAACAGTCGCTTCCCGCTGACCATGAAAGGACTGGGCATGAAGATCGGCAATGTCTTGATTTATGGCGCTCATACCCGACTCCAAACACGCCTTGACGCCCTCGATTAAATAAAGATTCAAAAAGACCTGGCCGTTACGGGTAACCACCAGGCTTTCGACGTCGTCGGGCTGTCCAGCCTCGACATCCAAAACCACCCCCGACTCGTGCAGATAAGCCGTTCTCATAGCTTGGCACAAGGGGCAGGAAAAACACCAGACATGAATGATCGGATCGGTTTCCGAATGAACTACTTCCCCTAGAGCAATATATTTTTCAGTCACAGCATCGCTATTCTACCCCACCCGGAACATTGTGACCCCACGTTTACTCTCCTCGAACTTTCTTACCTCAATATTAAAGAAGATGCTTTAGTTGAAATTATTTATGAGAATTTTCTAAAGTGCGGTTCGAAAAGTACAAGCCTGACTAACTGGTTCCCTTAGGCGGTTTTGAAGGCATCGCCTGAAGATAATGCGCAGATCTCTCTTTTAGATCAATCCAGTTCACAACCATCATTATCAGATTCTTTAAATCATCCAAATCTTGATCCTTCCATTTCCTCGTATAATGAGTCTCGTCGTTACCCAGCCAAGCTGCTCTGGATGCACATTGCTCGATATCTTTTTCTTTAATGAGTTTTATCACTTCACCCAATTTTTTCTCCTTAATTTCTTCTTTTTCAGATGGATCAATCTTAATTAAATAGTCTTTGACTAAAAACTCAAGTGCTTTTCTATATCCTGGACCAGCGATTAACTTAAGACCATTTTCTTCTGCTACTTTTGCTTGGTTATAGATTTTCCCAAACATCTCAGATAATTCTGAAACTGACTTTGGGAAATCCGCAAATTCAACAAAATCCAACAGAAAGGTCGAACTAAGAAACAGCGTATCTGAAATTCTCGACCCATTTAAGTATTTTGCGATAAATAATCGGCGACAATCCTCTCTCGGACATCTAAAAACTACTTGTAAAAAACCTTCATAACTCCTCCATGTTTCAACTCCGTATGAGTAGCAATAGATAGGCTGAATGCCCTTCCCACAACCAGGACATATATCTGGATACTTATCTATTTGGTTGCTCTCTAATTTAAATGTCATTTTGTCTGTGACCCCGAGCGGATTCGAACCGCTGATCTTCTCCTTGAAAAGGAGACGTCCTAGACCGACTAGACGACGGGGCCAATGTGGGCCAGCCGGGACTCGAACCCGGGACACCCTGCTTAAAAGGCAGGTGCTCTAACCGACTGAGCTACTGGCCCGACAAGCCGTATTTTATCATTTTCAGCTACGCACAACAGAAAAAACTTTTCTAGGGTCAGCATAATACAATTGAGATGGATGGCAAAGAAGAAAAATAAAGTAGGACGGGGGAAGAAGATCATCGCGGGTGCGCTCGTCACCGCGGCCATTGCGACGGCAGGCTGGTGGACCATTTCCTCCGGAAAGAGCAAAATTATTGTCCCGACCGAAGTCGCTTCACAAATAATTGATGGTGATACCTTTCTCACACAAAGCGGACAAATGATTAGATTGTCCAATCTTAATGCGCCTGAAACAGGTATGTGTGGATCAGATGAGGCAACTGAAGAATTAAAAAGTTTGCTAACCGACAAGCCGCTTTACCAGAAAGTTATTTTCGTAGATTCTTACAAAAGACTTGTTAGTTTGGTTTATTCTCCCGATGGATCAGTCAATGAGGCAATGCTTCGCTCTGGCTGGGTTCGCTTCGATTCAGGAAATGGTCCAGAAAAAGAGAAGCTTCAGACAGCTCGTCAACATGCTATTGATCATAAACTAGGGATATACAGTGAAAAATGTCTTTCGACCAAGCCAGACAGGCCCGGTTGTGACATTAAGGGAAACAATCGTAACGGTAATGATGAGAAAATATATACTCTTCCTGGGTGTCCAAACTATCCGCAGACCATTCTTCAAAAAGATCTGGGGGATCGTTGGTTCTGCACAGAATCCGAAGCAATCAAAGCCGGTTTCAAACGCTCGGGCAATTGCCATTCAAATATAAAAAGGTAGCTAATGGCGCATATTGCCGAGGCCCCTAGCTCTTCCTGCCAAAACCGGGATTGCTGACGGCAAAAGGGATTTCTTCCCAGTCGCGGATCTTTCTTAGCTTCAAATTCTTTTTCCAGACCGCGTCCATGAGTGCTGTATTCACCCCACGGGCCTTTGCCATTGCTCGCAGGGACAAAAGATCCTTCGGGAAGCACTTCCCGCCAAACCCCCGGGTCGTCGTGATATCCAGATGGGTATCCTTGATGCGTGAGTCAGCCACCACCATCTTTTTCACCTCCTCATACCTCACCCCGATCTTTTCGCAAACGTCATACATCTCATTGGCAAAGATGACCTTGGTCGAGAGGTAGCAGTTGGCCATATACTTGACCATCTCCGCCGTAGTTGGGTCGGTGTAATAGATAGGCACCATCGGCGTGATTGACTGATAAAGAGACGAGACCCGGCGGAACACATCATCGCTTTCGGTTCCGATCACAATTCTGTCTGTATTCACAAAGTCGGACAGGAATGAGCTTTCGCGCAAGAACTCAGGATTGAAGCAAAACAGCACCTCGGGATATTTCTTGATGTATTTCACTGTCGTTCCCGGTGTCACCGTCGACTTGATAATGATAATCTTGTCCGATCCCGAAGCCAGTTTAGCGATTTTGGCCACCATCTCATCCACAATCGATAGGTCAATCCCGGATTCATCGGCCATTGTTGGTGTCGGTAGACCGATGAAGATATATTCGGAATTCGCCACCACCGATTCCAAGCTATCCGTGTTCTTATATTTATCATATATATGGACATTTGCTCTGGAGAAGCCATAATGGACAGCTTGGCCGACGATGCCGTAGCCAATAATGCCGATCTCGAACCTTCTTACCTCGCGGGCGACACTTGGAGACTGAGTCAGAGACAGATTTCTTGCTCCCGATCCCCGTTGGACATAGCCTTTCTCCACCAGGATCTTGATGTAGGTATTCACAGTGGGCACCGATAACCTCATCTTTTTCGCGATCTCCTCCTGGGTGGGGGAATAGCGTTTCCCGGAAATGTAGGCGGAGACGAAATCTAACACCCTCTTCTGTTTCGGAGTCAATGATATGCTCATTTTGGATTAAAACTAATAACTATATCTAACATATATCTAATGAATCTCTAATGTCAAGACCACACCGCGTTGCTAGAATGTGCCTATGACAAAGCTCACCAGACTAAAAACAGTCCTGGGGGCCGCTATACTTCCCGATTTACCAACTTCGATGAGTGGACCGCGCGGTTCCCCGATGTGATCGACGTCGAGGCCTATCGGACACGATTGGTGGAGAGATCAAAAGATACGGTTTTCGTCAAATTCGCCACCCGAAACTGGGTCAATAACGATACGGAGGTCCACTATTACGAAGGCATCTGGCAAACCGTCCTGGAGGACGGCAAGTACAAAATGTTAAAAAGCCAGATCAAAGAGGCGGTTGACCCCGACTGCAGCTGGTTTTTATGAATAGGCTTATATAGTACAACCCATAATATTGCAAAGGATCAAACTAAAAGATATAATATCCGGGCGGTCAACCGGATCGCAGCTCTTTTTAAAAAGGAGGCCTTCATGGCCAAAAGCAATCGAAAAACGATCTCTGATTTGATCGGTCCGACCAAGGTCGATCACCACGCCTACCTGGTCCGGACCGGCCAGTTAGGCGAGGCGGTCAGATTCTTCGTCGACGAACTTCACTGGGTCGAATATCGCGCTCCGGCGAAAGGCGATTGGGGCACGGCCCGTTTCGTCCGCCAGCCGAATACCGCCAGTGTGATTCAGTTGTCAGAATACCTTTCCCGGCCGGTCGATCTATTGGATTGCAGTGACGACCAACACCTCGCTATCGCCGTCATGATCGTCTCAGCAGAAGCGGCAACCGCTGCCATCTTGGACTGGGCGGGCAACAATGGCCTAGCCGAAGATATGTACTCTGAGATTGCCAATGCTGACGGCTCAAAGTGGTTTGTGTATATCCCGACGCTTTTCACCTTCGCTTTAGAAATCGTCAAGGTGGAAGCCTTCCGGACTTCCTAGATGATGGGGCCAACCGGCCCCATCATCAAACCAACCTAGGTTAAAGTCTTTCTTTGCTAAGCGTCACCCTCTCTAGGTTCAAACTCAGTCGTTCCCGTAAGGCTTCGCCTCCTTCCCGCAAAAACCTGTCGCTACCGTCATTGAATAACTTGATATCCGCTAAACGTAAACACTCGCCCCCCTGTTGGCCGTAGGCGTCCTCCCCCTCACCCAAGTCGCGGGCATTGGCCCGATAGAAAGCCTCCGCCGTCGCTCCGTCCTCACCTCTTTTTTTCGCCCGTTCCAAATACCACCTCAATCTGTTCTCAACCGAGGCGTCCACGCCGATAATGGTCGTCCCAAACGCTTTCAGAAAATCCAGTTCCATCGGATTTCTAATACTATCAATAATGACCAATTCAGCCGTGTCTGGAATTAGAACTAACGTTTGTCTGACGAGAACTACCGGGCCGAAAGACTGTCTAAGCTCATTACCAATATCCTGCAGGATACTCCTCTCTTTGGGCAGTCCTCTTCGCTCGGTCTCTTCCCTGACCCGGTCGGAAAGCGACCAATAAGCAAAACCTTTCCCGACCAGGAATTCCGCCAAGAACCCTTTGCCGCTGGCAATTGGCCCGACCAGACCGATGACAACTCGTTTCATAAATCAGAGATCAGTATAACCAAAGTTGTCCCGATGTAAAATAGAGAAAACTATGACCAGTCAAATCATTACCCTCGAAGGCAGAAATACCGTCCACGATGCTCTCACTAGCGGACGCGTCATTCGCTCAATCCTGATCTCCACGACCACATTGAAGGATCCCAAAATTAAGACAATTGCCAGTCTGGCCGGAAAACATGACGTCAGATTGGAAAAAGTCCGTCCCGACCAGATCGACCACATCAGCGAATCGGGGAATGCCCAGGGGGTGATCGCCTATCTGGAACTGCCCGAGCCGCCATCGCTCGACGAAATTTTGAAGACCAAAACTCATCCCTTCCTGCTGCTCTTTAATTCTCTCGATTACGAGCAAAACCTGGGTGCGCTTATGAGATCGGCTTGGGCGGCCGGAGTCGACGCCGTCATCGTTCCCAACACCGGCGTTCATGAAATCACACCCGTCGTAGCCAAGGTTTCCCAAGGTGCCGCCGCCTATGTCCCCTTAATCTCCATGAGCCTCTTCCAGGCTCTAACCAAAATCAAAGACCAGGCCGTTCCCGTCGTCGGCGTCGAAGTTGGTTTGGGTCAGGACTACACTAAACAAAACCTAACCGGCCCCGTCGCCTTTGTCTTTGGTGGGGAAGCTGCTAGTCTCTCCGAGCCTCTGAAAAAATATTGTGATCTTTTCGTCCATATTCCGATGGTCAAGAAGGCAGCCTCACTCAACGTCAGTGTCGCCACCGCCCTGATTATTTTCGAGAAAACCCGCCAAGAACGAAATGTGCTAAATTGAAGGTATGGAAGAAGATTTCAAGACCACCACCAGTCACACGATCATTCGCGGTTGGGCCGAAAGCCACGGCGGCAAAAGTGCGCTTATTGTCGATCCTAACAAGCTCGATCAGGCAGTTGGCCTAAGAATTGATTTCCCGGGGCGAACCGATGAGGCCCTCCTTTCCCGCGCCCACCACAACCAGGCTGTTTCCTGGGACGAGTTCTTCAAACACTTTGAGGCGCAGGGCCTGGCTTTTGAATATCTGGAGGACCCCGGCGGCACCGACCTGCCTGATGCCTATCGTTTTCTCAAACGCGAAGCCTTGCTGGACAAAGAAGAGAAGCCAGCGATCGACCCGAAAGAACTCGCCCGCGTTTCCCGCGATGACCTACCCGAGTACGCCATCCACGATGGCCTGGCCGATAACCCCCGTCAGGGAGAAGTCGAATTTGTTACCCCGGACGATGTCGCTGGCGAAGAGGGGATTGCCGGCGATATGCCCGACCCGGAATCCGACGATGACACGACGAAAAACGTCGCCGATCTGGGTATCGTCGATCCCGAAGACGAACAGGCCAAACACGACCGCGGCTAGCTTACTTCACCAGGAAGCGGCGGAAAAAAAGATCAACCACTTTGTTTTTCTTTTCCTGGGCTAGTTTT
>Ga0209518_1003764_pt1 | contig 12773 bp, 21 predicted proteins | sample RifGroB1_FD_183993 | JGI IMG/M metagenome (GOLD analysis project Ga0209518, IMG submission 183993) | Groundwater microbial communities from Rifle, Colorado, USA - Groundwater B1 (SPAdes) (version 2) | ecosystem: Environmental > Aquatic > Deep subsurface > Groundwater | place: Rifle, Colorado... | reverse complement strand
TAGGCCTCTGATATAATCCAAGCAATCACTAAATATGGGTAAGAACGTAGTGTTTATTGCTGCGGGGGGAAGAGGAACGCGGCTTTGGGAAGATTACCCCGAACTTAAGAGGTCTGGGTTGCCAAAATCCTTAGGTATTGTAGTTAAAAACAGACCCCTCATTGCATACCAACTAGATTTTCTGGTTAGGCTCCCAGACGCAATAATAGTGCTTACCTTTAATGACCAGCGGTCAATTAGAGTCTTTAAGAATTTTATTAAAACAAATAAAGTTCCTCGATACGACTATCTTTACAACATGGCCCCTTATAATTCTAGCAACGCGGCCACAATTGATGTATTAAAAACCTCCGGACCCCACAAACCCTGGCAAGAAGAATTTGGATTTATAATTATCACTTCTGGAGACGTGTATTTTGACTCGAGACATCTTCCTAATATAGTCAATACTTGGAAGAAATTTAAATGTAGTGTCATGACGTTAAGCGATTTTGATAAGTATATGGTTAGTCTAAAACGCCACTTTCACCCTGTTTATAGCAAAGGTGGGTGGTTGAAAGGAATATTGAAGAGCGTAAAGATACCAAAGGTAATTCTCAGCCACCCACAATTTCTCACCGAAAGTGCTTTCAGAATTTACTCTAGTGTACCCTGGGGCACCTCAAAATCCGAGTTTGTAATCGAGGCAATCCGAAAAGGGGAAAAATTCAAAGTTCGGAAACCCAAAATGTATATTAATATTAATTACCTCCAGGACTTCACTAAACTTTTTTCGTATTAGACTAAGTAGATATTATTATCCCCTTAGTCTGTTGCATTAGAATTTCAGGGTATTCTATTATTTCAAACCACCTAACTGTTCTAAAATCGTCCCACTTAGCGAGCCACGTTTTTTAGCTTCAAATGATATACTTCAATAAAATGGATAATAAACTCCAAAAACTACGCTCTAAGATAGAAAGTATTTACCAAGAAAATAAGGGGATACTTCTCTTCCACGGTTGGCACCACATATTTTTTGTGAGTAAAAAAGCTGTTGAGTTTGCTAAACATATTCAAGCTGATGCTAATCTAGTAGAATCTGCCGCCCTAACCCACGATTTGAACTACATAATAAAGCCCAATTCAGAACCTGAAGTAGCAAAAGACTACCGTCAACAAATACTATCAGATGCCGGTTTTAACCAAGAAGAAATTGAAAGAATTGAAAAAATAGTTATGGAATCTCATATGAGAACAAGGAATGAAAATATATCCAATGAGGGAAAGGCACTAAGTGACGCAGATGCCTTATTTAAATCACTTCCTACTACTCCAATTCTTTTTGCTAGTAAATACATTACCCAAAATAAAGTCGATATTAAGAAACTTGCCCAAAAAGTAACCTCTGAACAAAATCCTCTTATGGAGAAAGATATTTATTTCTATACCGAGGCCGCAAAAGAGAAATACATCAAATGGGCCAAGAGTAACCTTCAAATGTGGAATTATGTGCAAGAGGCGTTAAATGATCCTGACGTTACAGAAATGCTTAAAATCGCCGAGAAAAATGGCGTTCTTTAAAAAATGTACCCGGAATCAAACTCATTTGTCCTAAAGTCGTCCCACTTAGCGAGCCACGATTTTTAGCCTCAAATTTCCTCCTGGATTCTATCGGCAATCGAACTTGAAGAAGTAAGCCTCGGGGTATACTGGCCTAAAAAAAGTATCCCCAATTCTTGAGCCCTTTTCTTTTTCAGTTGCCAAAAGCTGTCGGCATTTACGTTTGTTATTAGGAAGTCTGGCATAAGCTGGCGATATATCTCGGCAAACTGTTCATCAGCTTTCTCGAATGCTCCATATTGAAAGACAAATGGGACTGCAAAGATATAGTCAACACTATTCAATTCTGATAAAAATTCACACCTATCGGCCAGCCTGTTGATAGGCCTGTTTTGCCCTTTGGAAAGGGTGACTGTTTCATCCTGCTCAACGCCTATGGCTAAGATATCGACATTGTCTTTAGCAAAACGGAATAGACTAATATGGCCGCGATGTATTATGTCGAATGCTCCCGTAATCAGACCAATTTTTTTCCCTTCACTCCTTTTTAACTGAAGGATTTCAACCAGCCTAACCAGACTAACAATCTTTTCCTCCGTTGGTTTGGGGGATTCGGGAGACATTTTGCGAATTCTACAATTGGTTTAGATATTAAGCAACATAAAGTATTGCTGCTTAAAGGAATCTGGGTTTTCAATACCCTTCAACCACCCCATTGTCCTAAAATCGTCCCATTTAGCGAGCTGGTATAATTCAAGAATGGAAGATAGACGTTCCAGAAATGAACGAGAAAAATATTTAGAAGATTTCTCAATAAAGTTTGAGGCTGGCTTGATGGAGCTGTTGGAGTCGCTTGATAGATTTGGACCAGTTCTTTTGCCTACCGACCCATCTTCATTAGATATGAACGATGAAAGAACTTTAGAAGAGTTAGCCACTGACGAGATAGAAAGAATAAGGCGGTCTCTTTATAAAACCCTTAATGTAAATCCACAGCTATCAGATACTGAATTAAGAAGATATGACACCACGGCCCACCCAAAAGCGTCTGTCCCCGGAAAAATAGAAGTAATAGTTTTTAAAACAAACAATGAAGGCGTTTTTCTACAAGAATTGATTTTCCAGGACGCTAACACGCGATGGGTAATAGGTCCAGATCAGGACATCTAATTTGAACTAAAATAGGTTCTGACGTTGTCCATTAGGTGGAGCACAAATGAATGTCCGCCTGTTCTCTTTGAGAGCCCATTTTTGCCCATTCGCAATCTTCTGATATAATCTGCTAGCCATGGTCAATAAAAGGGTGGCAAAAGTCTTACAATATACAGCTGTTTTTACCCCCGAGGAGAAAGGGGGTTATTCGGTAACCGTTCCCTCTCTTCCAGGGTGTATTTCTCAAGGCGAGACTTTTGAGTTGGCTCTTGCCAATATCAAAGAGGCTGCAGAACTTTATCTAGAGGATCTTAAAGATTCAGAGATACCAGAAGAAAAGGCCCCGATTGTCGTTTCCCCCGTAAGTGTGCGTTTATGAAATCTGTCAAACCAAGGCGGATAGTCAAAACTCTTGAGGTAAAGGGATTTAGATTCATTAGGCAAAAAGGCAGCCACAGGCTTTATAGAAAAGGTAACTTGAGAGTAACCATCCCAATGCACAACAGGGATTTAAAGCCGGGCACGCTTCAAAGCATTCTGAGACAAGCAGGAGTTAACAAAGACGAGCTCTAAAATAGGTTCTGACGTTGTCTATTAGGTGGAGCAAAATAGGCCTGTTGACAAAACGTACAGAATTACGTATCATGGTTCATGATTAAAATACTACCAATCACCAAAGCCAGGGAAGAGCTTCCCAAAATAGTAGACCACGCAAATAGACTTTTCAGAAAATATGTAATTACAGTCAATGGTGTACCACAAGCAGTAATTATGTCGCACGAAGAGCACGAATCCCTTATGGAAACTTTGGATATTCTTTCTGAACCTGGGGTTCTTGATGAAATAAAAAAGTCTGAAAAGGAGTTGAAGCAAGGGAAATATGTCACTTTGGAGGAATTGAAAGACGAGCTGGGAATTGCCGCATGACAAATGTATGAGTTAAGAATTCCCCAAAGGGTTAAAAAGTTTATTAAAACTCTCCCAGAAAAATATAGATATTCAGCAATTTCCGCTCTAGACGATATAAAGTCAGATCCAAGTTTGGGTAAGCCTCTAAGAAGAGAGCTAAAAGGGTTTTATTCGTATCAGTTTGGCGCTTATAGGTTTGTCTATAAGTTTGATAAAAAGAGCAATGTGGTGGAAGTAGTTAAGTTGAACCACAGGAGATTAGTTTATAACTAGAAGTGGATCGAACACCGACGATTTTAGATAATAGGTTCTGACGTTGTCCATTAGGTGGAGCAAGCTGTTTATACATTGCCTTTCGTTATTTAAATTTCGAACTGTTTCACTTTCTTTATGATTTCCGATTTAACCTGTTCCCAACTGATATCTCTGTGCATTCTGGGCGGGGGTTGATTATCGGCGTCAGCAAAATAGACCAGGGATTTTAAAATGTGGGTTTCATTATAATTTGCTTTCGGATATTTTTTCTTCAATTTCTCAAATAGGGTTGGCAGGTCATTTTCCTGTAACAAAAAATACATATCTATGAAGTCTTTTTTGTTCCCCCTTGCAGATATTGTTATCAATTTTGTGCAGGCGATGTCTATTTTTGCCGAGATCCAAATACCCTTCCACTGCACCCTTGGCTCTAAAAGTGGATATGGGTAATTAAGAAATTGGAGTTTTACGTCATCTAGAAAACAATTTAGTGTTCCCTTACTAATTTCGACACCCGTCAGTTCTCCGGCTGTTTCTAACTCTTTTTGAATTAATTCGGGTTGAAAACTATTTTGATTAAAGAAATCTAAATCTTGCGATTCTCTATGCCCGATTTGCAAGGTCAGGGCCGTACCTCCAGTTAGATAAAAACTTAGAAGGAAACTCAACTTATTAATTTTTTGTAGAACCAATCTTGTGGCCTGGGGAACAACATTTGTAAACATCAAGACAGATAAATTTCCCAGAAATTTTTCGATTTAACACCCAGTCTTTGATTTTTAACTAGTTTTTTCAAATAATTTCTGTCCAATTTACCAAAAAGCCAATTTATTGACTCTTTGTCTCCCTTTTCCAAAAGTGTTTTGGCAATGTAATCTTTATGTTTCTCCCAGGATAAATTATCGAGTCTATCACCCCAGAAATATTTGAGTATGCTTGAAGGTAATTTACTCATGTTTAATTATACAATTTTGCCCACCCTTAGTCACGGAGTAAATCCTAATATTGTCTATCGGGCGGCGCCAATTTATACCTCGCCCCAAGAAGCCGTTATTAAAGCCGCAGGAGAGTATAAATTACGCGCTAAATACCAAGAAGTTCCCCTGTTTGGTTCAATACTGTTTCTGGATATTCTGGTTGCCCCGGCCAGCTACCAGTCCTAAAATCATCCCACTTAGCGAGGGGAAAAGGATTCGAATGCTATGGAAACTGAAGGGGTGAAAGAAGCCTTCGGTTCTTCAGATCTCCCTTTTTTGCCCAAGCAATACCAAGACTAAGACAAACCTCCGGTTTCATCAGGAGAATCTAAAGGATTCTAAAACACGCGAAAGCATGCGGGCGCACTGGAAAGAAGCCCTAAATGGTTTTTTCGGCCTACTTTAGTAATCGACCCTAACGGTTTCTAAGGGGAGGATGAGGATTGGGAAATTTGCTCTTGGATGAAGACATGAACCCCCTCGAATTTTCCGTCTCCGGCTTTGGGAAGAAGGATAAATTGGCCGTCGCGACTTTTTGAGGCGGTAAGTACATTTTCCTCCGAAAGGGTTACGGTTTGAATCGTGAATTCTGAAGGGGAAACCTGAATAGTCAAAAGGTCTTTTATGGTCTGAAGACTGGCGTCGGTTTTTACAATTTTGCCAAATTGGTCGAAAAAGGGTTCAATCTTTTTGACCACCTCTAAAGATATGAGCCTTTTAATAATACCCATTAAAACCGCCTGCTGTTTTTCTCCCCTGACAAAGTCTCCCCCGTATGTTTCCGAATGTCTGGAGCGCACAAACTTAAGTGCCGCCTCCCCGTCTAGTTTATTTAGTCCTTTGTCAAAGTGGACGTGTTCGTAGCGGCATTCAAACTGCTTTTCCAGATCAAATCCTGAATACTGGGCGTGGAAGGTGGCAATTTCGGAAGCTGAATAGCCGCAGGTTTCGTTTTCTAGCCCCTTTACGGGGTAGAAATAATCGTCCCAGCTGACCGCAACGTCTACTTCGATTCCCCCGACTGCGTCAATTGCGTTTTTGAATCCCTCAAAATCAATAGCCACATAGTAGCTTATGGGAAGCCCGACAACGTTTTCTACGACCTTCTTTGCCAGGTTTCCCGGCCCTTCCTCTCCTTTATAAATGGGTTCTTTTAGGGGGTAAAGGGTGTCGCTTGAGCCTATAGCCCAGGCGTGGTTAATCTTATACTTTTCCACAAGGTCCGACCTTGTGGGAATCTCGACCCAGGTGTCTCTGGGAATAAAAATAAATACCACCTTTTTGTCTCTCGGTCTTATATGGGCAACCATTATGGAGTCGGAAAGAGTCCCTCCGTCGTGGCCAGCACCTCCGTAGCCAAGTATTAAAACGTTATACGGGGTGTAAACGTCGAAGGACGGAGTAGGAGTGGGAGGCGAAGTAGGGGTAGGAAGGTCTTTGAAAAAATTCTTATATATTAGAAATGATCCGACAGAAAGAAGGACCAGCCCCAGAACACCCCCTAAAATATAGAGAAGCTTTTTGGGGATTCGTATTGTAAACATTGCTAGGCCTTCCTATTGTACAAAAATATTTCAAGTTCTACCTGACCAGTTGACTATTTAAGGCCTTTATTACAAACTGAATTATTGACCTTTAAGGGGGTGATTTTAATGAAACTTCTTCATCAGATTACCGTATCCTTAGTCTGGGCCGGAGGACTTAATTGGGGCCTGGTTGGCCTTTTTAACTATAACCTGGTGGAAAGCCTACTCGGGGCGGGCCTTGCCCAGTTTGTCTATATTTTGGTAGGGGCGTCAACCGTCTACATTCTTTTAACCCATAAGACCTACTGTGAATATTGTTCGGGAAAGAAAAAATAAAATAAATGTTGACCAGAGAAAAAATCCACGAAAAAGGAACACTTCTTCGTGATGCAGTATTTGCCTCCGACGACGGCCTTATTACTACTTTTGCGGTAGTTGCAGGCTCATTTGGAGCTTCGCTCTCGCCTTCGGTTGTACTTATCCTGGGATTTGCCAACCTTTTTGCCGACGGAATTTCCATGTCAACCGGAACCTATCTGGGCGCAAAAAGCGAGATCGAGTACGAAAATGTGGGCAATCAAAGTTCTCTGGAACACGTTTCTCCCATAACGCACGGGGCGATGACTTTTGCCTCATTTGTTTCTGCGGGCTTAATTCCGCTTATTCCCTTTGTTTTTTCCCTGAAAAACTCTTTTGCCATTTCCGCCGGCCTCGTTGCTCTCGCCCTTTTTGGGATAGGCAGTCTAAGAAGCGTATTTACCCATAAGCCCTGGCTAAGAAGTGGGGTAGAAATGTTTTGTGTCGGCGGCTTTGCGGCACTAGTTGCTTTTGGTGTAGGATTTGTTATCGACAGATACATTCTTTAGAGGAGGTGATGAGAGTGAATAAAAAAGACCTGGCCAGATTTTCGCAGCTAATGATTGCGGGGTCGGTTGTTGCCATAATTCTGGCAGCAGCCGGATGGGCGGGGTCGGACTTTTGGTTGGCCTCAACCCAGTGGCTTTTGGTTGCAGCCGTACTTGCCCTTTTTGGGATTTATCTTAAAAAATAACTCTTTGCGGAAGTTATGCGTTAAATATGCGGAAGAAATCCGGGGCATTTGACAAACTATGTAAGGAGTGTTAACCTTCGGCCAATGGGAAGAAACGTTGTTATAGGTTTAATAGTTTTGGCAGGACTTGGAGCTTTAATTTATTGGGCGGTCCGCTCAAATAAAGAGGAAGAACTTACCCCCGTTCCCACACCCAGCGTTGAAGAAAGGCTCGAGGATTCTTTCAAATATCAGATCCCCGAAAATTTCGAAAGGGCGGAGCTAAGGGACGTTTCAGGGGCAGACGGCTCGGGAATTGCGACAAGAAATTATGAAGGCGGAAAATTTATACACGCGGTTTTGGCCGACCTTCCGGATCCAGAAGCAGGAACTTTTTATGAAGGCTGGCTTGTTAGGGGAAAAGAAGCAGATGAAAATTTTGCATATATCTCAACCGGGAGAATGACTATTGCTAAAGGAGGATATATGCTTGAGTTTGAATCTTCCAAAGATTACTCCGAATATTCGGGCGTTGTTATAACCCTCGAGAAGGTCAACGACCAAAAGCCCGAAAAACACATACTTGAAGGCTCCTTCTAAGAAAGCTATTCTAGGGTAATGAAAAAGGGCCTTCCCCTTTTAACCCTGTTTGCTTTATTTTTCATCTTTCCGGCTTCGGTAAATGCGAGTCTTATCGTTATTGACCAAAAAGGTGAAGTTGTCTGGAACGTTCTTGCAAGCGAGACCTCGCTGGGAATACCAAAATCCTCAGAAATTACAGTAAAGACCCTTCCCCAAGGCACTCCAGGAGCCAATTCATTAGTATCTCTTCTTAGGGAGGGGGACAGGTTTACCCTAAATGTTAAAGATGGCAGCCAAGAAAAAAGCCTAGACGTTTCCCAGGTAGGAGGGGAGATAATCGAGATAGAGGAAAGACCTCAGGCAAGACGCGTTAAAATCGGGATATTGGGGGAGAAATTTTTGATAGAGGAAGAAGGAACTCTTGCCCTAACCGATTATCCGATAAAAATAGACCCGACGAGGGCGGAGCTATCAGTTGTGACAGACACTGGACACAGAATACTCCCATTTCTTCCCAAGGAAGCATTCGAGGTGGCGGTACGCTCGAGGGTAATTTCAAAGCAAAAAGACGGAGAAACGATGCAGTTAATCGAAGGAGGGCAAGGGGAGCTGGCCTACGATATATCCGGAGAAAAAACTATTAACCTTCTAAATCTATTTAAACTAAACGTGCCTGTTCGGACTTCAATTTCAGCACTCACCGGGGAGGTACTACTGGTCGAGCAGCCAACCTGGCTACGAGTTTTTGGTTTTTTGTTTTCTTAACATGAATGAAAGTATTCTTCTTTCTGTGTCAGGCCTGAAGGTTAAATTTAATAGTCATTTAATTTTGGACGACCTGAGTTTTGACGTTAAAAGAGATAGCACGCTTGCAATACTCGGGCCAAATGGTGCAGGCAAAACTGTTTTGTTTAGGGCGATGTTGGGTCTAATTCCTTTTGAGGGGAAAATAGCCTGGGCGCCAGATGTCAAGGTTGGCTACGTTCCCCAAAAGCTTTTTGTCGGAAAAGACATCCCGTTAACCGTTTCCGAGTTTTTGGAAATCAAGGAGAAAGATCGTAGTAAGGTATTGGGAGTTCTCAAAGAAGTAGGACTTGGAGACAGTAGTCTGCAGGAAATACACAGGGGCGCAAGGCTTCTTAAAACCAAATTGGGTGTTTTATCCGGGGGAGAGCTTCAGAGGGTTCTTATTGCCTTTGCTCTTTTGGGGGGCCCCAACGTGCTTCTTTTCGACGAACCTACAAGCGGGGTCGATATATCCGCAGAAGAAACTGTCTATGCACTAATTAGTAAGCTTAAAAAAGAAAAAGACCTAACTATAATATTTATTTCCCACGAGCTTGAGGTTGTTTACAGGTTTGCCGACTCGGTACTTTGTCTTAATAAACAGAAGGTTTGTTTTGGCCCGCCCCGAGAGGCAATCGATAAAAAAAGCTTAGAAGCCCTTTACGGGGAGGAAGTCCACTTTTATAAGCACCATAACCACGAACATTATCACGAAAATGGACACTAATTTATTGTTTTTGATTTTTGTTGGAGCCCTTGTAGGCGCTTCATCTGGGTACCTAGGCTCTTTTATGGTTCTTAAACGAATGTCGCTTGTCGGCGATGCCTTAAGCCACGTTGCGCTTCCCGGAATGGCGATTGCGATAACACTTGCAATAAATCCCATGCTAGGGGCCCTTATTGCCTTGACGCTTGCGGTTATTGGAATTTGGTATTTGGGCGAGAAATCAGAAATTTATCCCGAAGCATTAGTCGGTGTGTTTTTTACTGCAAGCTTGGCAATTGGAATTTTGGTGACGCCTGAACCCGAGCTTCTTGAGGCTCTTTTTGGAAATCTCGAAAGTATTGGAACTATGGACGGCTTAATTACGATAGCGGGGGCAATCGTCATTTTTTGGGCAACAAGACTAATCTCCAAAAAACTTTTATTGGGAGTCATATCTGAAGACTTAGCAACATCCACCGGAGTTAATATGCCCCAGGTTAATTTAATTTATCTTCTTCTGGTCGGCCTGGCCGTAGCCCTTGGAGTAAAGTTTGTGGGAACGCTTCTTATGGGGGCTTTGGTTATTGTCCCGGCCGTTTCGGCCAAAAATTTAGCAAAAAGTATTAGCAATTTTCAATTTTTAGCCTCCATCCTGGGAGTATTATCAATATTTTTCGGTATATTAATTGCCAAATGGTTAGGAATTTCATCTGGCCCCCCTGTTGTTTTGGTAAGCATTGCCTTTTTTGGTCTTAGCTATCTTCTGAAAAAGTGAACAAGTGGTGAAACCAAATGGTTGATTTAAACTTTCTAGTTGCTTTCTGGGCTGGAGCTATTTCATTTTTCGCCCCCTGCGTAGTGCCGCTTTTGCCTGCTTATATAGGTTATGTTACAGGGGTTTCCGCCCAGGAGCTTCAAATCTTTGGTTATAAGCGGTATCTAAAAAAGATACTTCTGTCCAGCCTCTTTTATATCCTGGGTTTTTCTTTGATATTTGTTATTTTGGGTACGGCCGCTGCCGGCTTAGGAGTATTTTTAAGAAGGTACGACGATGTTGTGCGTATACTGGGTGGGCTTATAATCCTTGTATTTGGTCTGGAATTTGCGGGGATTATTAATATTCCCTTTTTAGCATACGAGAAAAAACTGTCCCTTCCTGTCTGGGCAAAAAACATAAGTTACTTAAGAGCGTTTATTGTGGGGGTTATCTTTGCATCTGCCTGGACTCCATGCGTGGGAGCTGTTTTGGGCTCAATTCTTACCCTGGCAGCAGTGTCCGGAACCGTTTTCAAAGGAGCATCGCTATTATTTGTCTACTCTTTGGGTATTTCGATTCCTTTTATGATAGTTTCCTTGACATTGGCCTCCGCAACCAAATACATCTCTTTTTTGTCAAAGCATATAGGGTTGGTTTCGAGGCTTGCGGGCGTACTTCTTGCAATTTTGGGGATACTTCTACTTACCGATACCTACAAATTTCTAAATGCTTGGCTTTTTGAAGTTGCATACAGTCTGGGTTACCAGGTAAGATGATTGCCCGAAGGGGGTGAGCAGAATGCAGAATAAAGCTTTTTGGATAGGGCTGGGAGTGGTTGGTGCGGTTTTGGTTGCCGGGGTTATATTTTTGGGAAGAGGGACTCAAAAACCCGCTGAAGTAACTCAACCAACCATTATTTTAACTCCTACCCCGACACCTCAGGCGGAACAAGGACAAACATCTGAAGAGGCAGAAGTTAAAGAAATCAGCGTTGAAGGGGACGAGTATTCCTTCTCACCGGCAAGCATTAGCGTCAAAAAGGGAGAGAGGGGAAGAATGATTTCTTTATATACCATAGGGGATACCAGCGAAGGTGGGGTGGCCAAAAATGAACAGCAAAAGTACAAAATTGGCCAGGTTGTACAAAAATGGACAAACCCGACAAATCGTGTCCTAATTGTAACCTGTTGCAGCGCAACAAGATACGCAATTTACTGCTGTTGGCACGCAACGTGCTACATATGTTTGCGTTTTCGAGGCGTTCATTCTCAGTAACCGCAAAGGCCAAAAGCCGATGCGCCGACGGCTAGCGGTACTAGCCAAACCAAAAAGGAGTCCAATAGTATGAAGCGAACGATCAAAGTAGGCAACCAGTCCTGCGAGATTGACTTTGGAACGAATCTCGAAGACCTGGCGAAGTTCCCCGTCGTGGGAACCGTCGAGGAAGGATTCTCTCTGGCCGTTAGGGACTTAGTTTCTAACATCCAGAACGGCGTCCGTCCAGACGTTCTCGCAGGTGGGAAGCTTGCGGACCTTGCGACCAAGTACCTGAACAGTCCCAAGGGCTCGGGCGGCGGGCAGGGGATAGGAATGAAACTGCTCAAGGCGCAGCGCTGCCTGTGCCGAGATTGCAAGTTGCACCCAGCTGAATTCACAAAGTGGGGGGACTTGGTTTTCAAGAAGCAGGACTTGGACGGAGCCAACACCTACCTACTCGAAGTAGCCAAGCAGTTTGGCTACATTGAATAGCCAAGGTTGACATGAACGGGACTCCAGAGATCAAGCAGAGAAGTCTCTGGAGTCTTTTTCTACATCGAGAAATGATTAGTCGAGACTATGAGACTACGAGTAATAACGTTTTTCGTGTTGTCAATCTGTCTGTGTGTACCCCTTGGGTATGCGTGTGTGTGTAAGTACAAGAGCACTCACTGAGCGACGCGCCACGGGCATGACAAACAGACAGAGCGACCAACGCCGCGAAAGGGAAACAAATGAAAGTAAGTAAGCTTATTGAAGAACTTCAAGGGCTAGACCAAGACCTTGAAGTAATCTGTCAAAACGAGCCTCAAGAGAAGAACAGCTTCCGTCAAATAGGAAGCTTTTGGACTGGCTACTTTATGCCAAGCAGGTTTGGCAAAGGACGTGTCTCCCCAGAAAGGTTCCCTTGGAGCCGCCGCATGGTGATTCTAGTGCTAAAAGACTAAAGCACGGAGTAGCCTAATGAAGACAAGAGAACTAATCGAACTGCTGCAAAGAGAAAATCCAAATTCAGAAGTTATTTGCCAAGCCGATGCCGCAGGAAACAGGTTCTATCCGCTAGAGGGCTTATGGACTGGCTACTTTGAGCCTGTCTCTGAAAGTGCTTCTCAAGTGCAATGCCTTACAAGCTCTCCAGCAGTATTCTTGGTACCAGAACACTAAAGGAAAAAATCTGATGCAAGTCCATGTTCAATTTACTTCTGCTACTTCTGGGGAGCCCGAAACTCCAGTAACAAAGTTCGACTGCACAGGAACCTACAAGGAGACTTGCAAAGTGCTTCTACAGATAGCT
>Ga0209518_1003761_pt1 | contig 12781 bp, 14 predicted proteins | sample RifGroB1_FD_183993 | JGI IMG/M metagenome (GOLD analysis project Ga0209518, IMG submission 183993) | Groundwater microbial communities from Rifle, Colorado, USA - Groundwater B1 (SPAdes) (version 2) | ecosystem: Environmental > Aquatic > Deep subsurface > Groundwater | place: Rifle, Colorado... | reverse complement strand
TTTTTCTTCTTTTGGGTGGAGCATGGTAATAAATGATTTAACAAATTAATTTTCGAATTCTATCACAGAGAGGCTATTTTGCATACTTTTTCATAATTTCCCCCTCAACCTCTGCGCGGTCGCGTCCATATTTCTGATAAGAAAGTTCTTTAACATTTTGAGCAACCATTGAGTCACCTCGATTAAAAGGAAGTGTTTCGATATTGAACGGCTTTACTGGCTGATTGTTTGATAACAGACGGAGGTAGGCGTTGTAATTGTCGAGATTCATAATGTCGTGTGCTGTAAATACGGGCGCGAATTGGGGCTCCAGCGCTTTCGCGTCTTCCGCGCCAACACGAAATGAGACCATGGAACCGACGTTGCCAAACACAGCATCCTTGATATTCTCATCGAGTTGCGCAATGAATTGATGGACAACATTAAGAGAAAGACGGTATTTGCGCGCTTCGGAAAGAATCGTTGCGATCGAATCGGTAGTAACATTCTGGAACTCATCGATGTACAGATAAAAATCCGGAAGATTCCCATCGAGAGAATCAACGCGTGAGAGCGCCGCCATGAGAATCTTCCCCACGAGAATAAGGCCGATCAAGTTCGAATTGATGTCGCCCAAGCGTCCTTTTGAAAGATTTACGAGAAGAATTTTCCGCTCATCCATAATATGCCGGAAATTGAATGCCGATGTTTCCTGCGCAATGACCGGCCGCATGATGTCATTCGCAAGAAACACATCGAACTTGCTCGTGATGTAGGGAACGATGTTCGCAAGCGACGCTTCCCCGCCTGCTTTTGTAGCAATTTCACGCCAAAACTGCACCACAATAGGATTTTTACACCGCGCAAGTTTCAGCTCACGAAATGCCGGACTTGAAAGAACGCGGGAAACTTCGAGCAATGTATTGCCTGTTGCGGGATCTTCGACCACAAGCATCGCTGAATTCCTAAAGTATTGCTCGAACATCGGTCCCATAGATTCAGGGGATCCTTTATAGAGTTTTTGAAAAATACTGAAAAGTTCATTAACCACAAAGGTCTTCTGCTGCGGATAGCGTGTATCATATTCGAGCATATTAAGCCCCATCGGCCGCGCAACGTACGCGGGATCAAAGTAGATCACATCGTCAATGCGTTCTTTCGGAATGATGCTTAAAATATCAGCGATATCGGTCCCGTGCGGGTCGATCATACACACCCCATCGCCGTTCATAATATCCTGCATGATCATATTTTTGAGGAGATTTGTTTTACCGGTCCCCGTCTGCCCGATCGCATAAAAGTGTCTCATGCGATCTTCTCTGGCAAAATGAACCGGTGTTTCTCCTCCACGATATTTATTAACACCTAGAATGATGCCCTGGGAATGTACCCCTGTTGGAATTGCGGCAGATGCTCCTTTCGCCTCCTTAAGGTGCGAAGATTTTATTTCATCGACCGGGAAATGAAACATTGTGGTGAGTTCGTCGGCATTGAGGGGGATCGCTTCGTCTTCCGAAAATGCGCGGAATGAGAAGTCATAGAGCGTGCGTGCAAGTTTTCCGCCCTTAATACGTTTCCACGAAATACTGTTCCCCTCAGTTTTTCCAAACTGATTGAATGCCGATTCCAAGTCGGAGAGAATCGTTTCCGCACGCACCGGAGTTTCCGCAGAAGCAATGATGCGGATATTTGTTTCAAATATCTGTGAAGCTATTTTTTGTTCGAGAAGTTTTACTGCTGTTTCGTCGATACGTTCCTCTTTCTTATCATTGTTTTTCTTGGACGGACCGGAAATTATTTCTTTGGCAACACCAAAAAATCCCTTGGTGATCTCTGCCACCGTCCCCTGGAGCGCTTCCTTGAGCGACACTCCCTTCCTCACTTTCTCAAGTGCCATTTTATATCGCTGGTTGTACATAGTTCCGGAAGGAGAAACTACAAATTGTATCGCTGCACCTTCTCCGTCTTTTTTAATTTTTGAAAATACATTAAGAATGACATGGAGGGGATCGTGATCGAATTCTTTGTATGTTTTTATCGTGAGAGCGGGATTGCGCGCGGAAATAGCGTGCGAGGCGACAGCAACACCCCGATCATTGAATGGGTTATAGTCTTCCTCGTGCTCTTTAATACGCGCATGAGGATATACGGCGAGAATTTGTTTCTCAAACAGTTCCGCTTTTAGTTCGGGGACTGCGGCATAAAAAACAACCTCTTCGCTTGCATTTGAATTGCTCACTTCAAGCACAAAATAATTTCCAAAATCCCCGCGGGAATTTCCTCCCACAGAAAGCATTCCGGCATAAAAATGGCTCATTGCGGAAACAAGCTCCCCAAACGCACGCTTTTCTCCTTCAGAATTGATTGGAGGAAGCGTGACTTCATAGAGTTTCATATGAAGAGATTTCGAAAGGGGCGTCCCTTCTTTAAGTCCCAGAATAACGCTGCCCCGCGCGATGTACTGCACTAAAAAACGATGGAAATCGTCTTCGATATGAGGACTCCCGAGCTCCTCGCAAACCGAGAGCGCATTTTTGATCCCTTTTTTCCCGAGAATTTCAATCAATGAATCGAGTTTTTTGTCGTGTTCCGCACTTAACCCCCACGCGATTCCCTTGATCTCATCCATATTGATGCGATATTTTTCTTCGAGTATCTGTTCCGAGGGAGTAGCTTGATATGATTTGATTTCGTGGGAAATAACTTCGTGGCGCGGAGTAGTTCCACCATGTTCTTTGAATTCATGCGCACGAGATGCGATTTTTCTGTGCAAAAAATCAATTTCTTCTTGAGGGTGGCCTAATTTTTTGGGCACTTCAATGGAGGGCGTTGTTTCCATATATAAATCATTATAACGTAGGTATGAGTATACTCAAAATAAAAACCCTGCTTTTGGGCAGGTTCTTGAAAACGAGAAAGTTGTAGATTATTAAGAAGGCAGAGTAAATATTTCCGGGTCTCCCTTGGTAATAAGAATAGTGTGCTCAAAATGGGCGCTTCGTTTTCCGTCCTTTGTTCTGAATGTATACCCGTCTCCCGTAAGATAGATCTTTTTACCTCCTTCGTTAACGATCGGCTCAAGGGCAAGGACCATTCCCTTTTTAAGCTCCATCCCACTCCCGGGCTTGCCGAAATTAGGGACATGGGGCTCTTCGTGCACTTCAGTGCCAATACCATGTCCCCCCAACTCTTCAACAATACTCAATCCATATCGCTTAATGACTTCCGAAACCGCAAAACCAATATCACCGATGTGGTTTCCCGCGCGTGCAACCTTGATTCCCGCCGCAAGTGCTTCACGAGTCGCATCAATAAGTTTGCGCGCATTATCATCAATTTTTCCCACAGGAATTGTGCGCGCCGAATCAGAATGGAATCCTTTGTGTTTGATGCCGAGGTCAATGCTCACGATATCACCTTCCTTAAATTTCTTTTTTCCGGGAATACCATGAACAACTTCATCGTTGGTTGATACGCAGAGTGTCGCGGGATATGGCTTGAGCGCTCCTTCGGGCCAGTAGTGAAGGAAGGATGGCTCATCCCCCAGATCAAGGATGAGTCTCTGCGTAAACTCATCAAGTTGTGCCGGAGTTTTCCCGGGAGTTATAGCTTTTTCAATCTCGTCCAAAACGCTTGCGAGGCGTTTGCCGCACTCCCGCATAATTTCGATTTCTTTTTTTGTTTTGAACATACCCATGGTGGTCAATTTACAATTCTCAATTTCTAATTTTCAAATTGCCTCATTGGAAATTGAGAATTGGAAATTAAAAATTCTATTTTTGTAATTCTATTTTTTTGATGATTTCCTGGTGTATCTCTTCTATTGGTTGCTCTCCGTTGATATCAAAAAAACGATATTCGGAGTGTTGGCGGAGATGTTCAACCGCAGGCACAACATCGGTCTCAAACCAATCCAATCGCCTTTTTATCCCGTCTTTATGTTGATCATCTGCCCGTCCACGGCTTTGAAGTCGGTCTTCAGCCCAACTGCGCGATACATTAAGATACACAACGTACGCCGGCACGCGATTATAAAAGCGTATCGCGGAATCAAGCACGTTCGCTTCATTGATTGAGCGCGGCATTCCATCAATAATAACGTGTTCGTTGCCCTTAAGATTTTCCACAAAAAGATGCGCCCACATCCAGACAGCCAAAAAATCCGGCTGGCGATCGCCGCGATGGGAAATATCAAGAGAAAGTTTGCTTGAAAGGCTGTCGCCCTTGATAAAATCTCTGAAACGACTGCCTGTTTCCAAATAAAAAATCTCACGACCAGGGTCCTGCGTTTTAATATATTTTTGAAGAAGATCGGCTTGCGTGCCCTTTCCGCAACCCGATCTGCCGATGAAAATAAATGTTTGAGGAGACATAATATAAGTGTAAACTGTAAATATCAAAATGTAAAATTATTGTATTCGCCGCAGGCGAATACCTGAATTTTGATTTTTGATTTTTAAATTTTTACTTTTTTAATACTCCCTCATAGAAATCTGCGCATCAATTTTCTTGATAAGGTCAAGGACGACGGAAACAACAATGAGAAGGGCGGTACCGCCAACCGCAAGCGCGGTAATGCCGGTTATGGATTGCATCGCAAGCGGCAAAACAGCAATCACGCCGAGAAATGTCGCGCCAACAAGTGTGATGCGAGTCAAAATCTTGCTGATATGAAGCGAGGTTGAGGCTCCCGGACGAACTCCCGGAATAAATGCACCGCCCTTTTGGAGATTGGTCGCAATAGAATCAGGGTCAAACGTCACGGCAGTATAGAAATACGTAAAGAGAAAAACAAGAATGAAGTAGAATATTGAATTTACCCACGTGTTTGAAAGGAACCCACCGATGGCTTTTGCGGCCCCGGAAACAATAGAATTCTCCACTCCTCCAAGAAAATTAAGAAGGACTTGCGGAAAAATGAGTATCGAAAGCGCGAAAATAATCGGGATAACACCCGCTTGATTAACACGCAGAGGAAGGTACGTTGAAACGCCGCCGTATATCTTCATCCCGCGCACGCGTTTTGCGTAGGTGATGGGAATAGGGCGTTCCGCCTCCGTCACAACAACAACCCCCGCAACAATTGCAATAGCAGCTAAAATCCCGCCAAGGTACACCGGCAGTTGCGACACATCAAATGTGTACAAAAGCTGGGCGGTAGTCGCAGGAAGACCGGCAACAATTCCTGCGAAAATGATGAGGGATACGCCGTTACCAATGCCAAATTCTGAAATAAGCTCTCCAATCCACATAAGAAGAATGGAGCCTGCGGCAACAATAATAGTGTTCGTGATAAGATCGAACCCCGCAAGACTTCCGATCACTCCCTGACTTTTAAGATAGAACAAAAGGCCAAACCCTTGCGCAAGGGCAAGCGGTATCGCAAGAAGCCGCGAGTATTGTGTGAATTTTTTCCTGCCTGCTTCTCCTTCCTCGTGATAGAGGGCCTTGAGTTTGGAAGACATCATCGTAAGAAGTTGCATGATGATTGAAGCGGTAATGTAGGGACCAACGCCCAACATCACGATCGAAACCGCAGAAAGTCCGCCACCGGTAATAACATTGAGAAACCCGAGCGCCTGATTGCCCGCAAGGAGTTCATCAAGGCGCGCACCTCCTGCAGCAGGGATAGGAATGTTCGCAAGAAAGCGAAAAATGACCAGCGCAAAAAATACAAATAAAATCCTTTTGCGAAGGATACTATCTTGTATGATGAGCTTTGTTTTTTGTAAGAAATCCATGATGTTAAGCTTTTAGCTTCGGAAGCTTCTTAGCTTCGGAAGCTTTTGAAACTCTGGAAGCTACTGAAGCTCTTACTGTTCCTCCCGCTTTTTTTATTTTCTCCAAAGCGCCCTTAGATGTTTCGCATCCTGAAACGACGATCTTGGAAGAGATCTCCCCATCGCTCAAAATTTTTACGCGCGGATATGTATCGCCCTCCTTTAAGATAACACCTTTTGCCGCCAAGGTCTGCGGGGTGACATCTCCGCCCTTTGGAAATGCTTTATTGATGATCTCAAGAGAAATAACGGTTGCTGTTTCGCTCAAGGGAGCAAAACGGTATCCTCGCAATTTAGGAAATTTCTTGATCATATCGCGAAGTTCTGGGCGCTTCTTTCTTCCCGCGCGCGCGTTCTGCCCCTTCGTTCCGCGCCCAGAGGTTTTTCCGCGCTTGCCGCCACGTCCAATTTGACGCTTTTTCTTGCTTTTTTTATTTCGTTTTAATTCGTGTATCTGCATATTAGTTAGCTTTTAGCTTCTTCCACTTCGGAAGCTTTTGAAGCTTGGGAAGCTACTGAAGCTTTATTGACCTCCACTATTTTTTTCTTTGGTTCTCCGAATGTGCTTAATGCCTTCACTGCAACGCGAGCAATGTTGAGTTTATTCTTGCTCCCCGAAAAAATCTTCGCGGTCACATCTTTGATCCCCGCAAGGTGGAGCACGTTACGCACGGAGCTTCCCGCAACAATTCCGCGTCCTGAAGCCGGCATCATTAAAATACGCGCGCTTGAGAACTTTGCCTTAACGTCGTGCGGGATTGACATGGTTTTTGTGAGTTTAACTTTGATCATGTTTCTCTTCGCGCTTCGCATTGCTTTCTCGATCGCGAGCGCTGTATCTCCGGCTTTTCCAATACCAACGCCGACTGACCCCTTGCGGTCTCCCGCAACAAGCGCAACACTGAAAGAGAATCTTCGTCCTCCGGCAACAACGCGAGTTACTCGCCGCACATTGATCACCTTATGTTCGAATTCCGGCCGTGCGCGCTCATGAGAAAAACGGGGGGATCTTCCGCCACCGCCGCGTCTTCCGCCACCGCCTTTCCCCATCGGACGGTTCCCTTGTCGGAAGTTTTTTACATCTCTGTTGTCTCTGGTGCCTTGAACAAGGGGCTTTTCTGCCTTTTTCACGGGTGTTTCTACCGCTTGCGGCGAAGCTTCTGTGGTTTCCACAGGCACTTCTTTCACGGGATCGGTTGTTTTGTTTTCAGTATCCATGTTTCAAAATTAAAGTTTAAAAATCAAAGTTCAAAATGAAAAAGAACGGGAAAATACTGTCCCTATATGTGCTTTTATTTTTAACTTTTGCATTGTAATTTTGCATTTTGATATTTACATTTTTATTTTTAAAACACAAGCCCCCCTTCTCGAGCTCCTTCCGCAAGCGCCTTGACTCGGCCTGCGTAAGAAAATCCCCCGCGATCAAAAACGATTTTCGCAATATTTTTCTTCTTCGCCTCCTGCGCAAGATTCATGCCGGTATTTTTAGCACGTTCCACTTTTGTTTTTCCTTTCGCCGCATGGTCTGATGCGGAAACAAGTGTTTTGCTTTTCTCGTCATCAATAAGCTGGGCATAGATATATTGATTTGATCGAAATACCGAAAGGCGCGGCAATGTTGCAATGCCAGAGATTCTGGCTCGAATCTTTTTATGCCTTCTATTTCTATGCTCAATTTTTGTGTTTTTGGTTGGTTTCATGGTTTTAAGCTTTTGGCTTCTTAAGCTTCGGAAGCTTTTGAAGCTCTGGAAGCTACTGAAGCTTTTTTACACCGATTTCTTTCCTTCTTTCCTTCTGATAACTTCTTTTTCATAGCGGATCCCTTTTCCTTTGTACGGCTCCGGCTTCTTGAGGTCTCTAATTGATGCCGCAAAATATCCGACAAGTTCTTTATCAATGCCTGAAATAGTGATATTAGTTTTATCTATCGCTATAGAAATACCTTTCGGTACTAAAACGGTTATTTTATGTGAAAAACCAAGACTAAATACGACTTTATCACCGGAAACTTCCGCGCGATATCCGATCCCTTCAACGATAAGTTTCTTTTCAAATTTCTTATTAACGCCTGTGATCATATTTTTAATATGAGCGGCATAGGTTCCCCACAGCGCCGCTCCCGTGGTAAATCCTTCTTTTGGGGCGAGGGTGACCTCTTTTCCGGAAATAGTAATAACGATTTCATTGTTGAACGGGCGCGAAAGTTCGCCAAGCGGTCCTTTCACGGTAATAACCCCATCATGTTGTATGACTTCAGTTTTTTCAGGTATAGAAATGATTTGTTTTCCGATTCGTGACATGCCAAAAATTAATGAACGTTAGTGAATATGATTTCTTGAGCACCCAGCACCTATTTTGCCGCCATAGTATACCGCGAAGCGCGATGGGCGGATAGCCCCATCTCGTTCGGGGCGCAACGCTTCGCCCATAAGGGCTTGCCTATTTGACAATCGCACTGCATATGTTGCTTTGGGAGCAAAATAGGTGCTGGGTAATGTTCCGCAAATCGCGGATTGAATGTTCGATATCTCAAACACTCAATCCGCGAGCGGAGCCATTACCAAATTTTAAACAATGCCTCGCCTCCGACATGTTCCTTGCGTGCATCTTTCCCCGTAAGGATCCCTTTGGGAGTCGAAAGAACAAGAAGTCCATATCCGTTTCGCACGGGCCTTACATCCCCCGTGCCATAATACACTCTCTTTGACGGCCTTGAGATGCGTGATACGCCGCTCAATTTTGGTTTTTTGTCGTTGTTGTATGTTACTTCAAGTTCTATGAATTTTTTAGCTTTTTTCCCGCGTTTTGTGACAGATTTCAAATATCCTTCACCCACCAAAATATTTGCGATGGAAAGTTTGAGCTTTGAATAAGGAACAAGCGCGAAAGGCTTGCCCGCCGTTGCGGCGTTTTTAATATTAACTAACATGTCTGCGATTGGATCCATAGAAGTTTAAAAGGTGGTAAGGTGATATGTTGGAAAGTTTTAAGACTTATTAAACTAAAGCGTAGCGTAACTTATTGCCTAAGCAACTCATTACCATGAGGATTTCTTAACCCCCGGAATCATCCCTTCGTTGGCATATTCACGGAAGCAAATGCGGCAAAGATTGAAATCCCGCATATAGCCGCGTTTGCGTCCGCAACGAAAACAGCGGCGCACGGTGCGACTGCTAAATTTAGGTTTCTTGTTTGCTCGCGCAATAACTGATGTTTTGGCCATGCAAAAAATTAATGAACGTTAGTGAATATAATTTTTGAGCACCCGGTGGAATCCTGCGAAGCAGGAAGTTCGCAAGACGAACTTATTCCACTGGGTTGAGCGAGATATACTCGCTCCACTCATTATCTCGCTCAATATCACACCTTTTTCCTTCTAAACTCTGCCCTAAAAGCAAAAATTGAGAAGGAGATAGGTGGATTGAACGAGATCTCCATAAATCCCCACACCTTCCTTGCCGTTATTCTGTTTTTATAAAACAACATCGCCATCATTTCAAACATTCTCATTAAAGTCCGCTTCGTGGATTTAGCTGGCAGAATATAAAACGACGGCAAGGAAGGTGTGGGGATAAAAAACAGCGCTCAACGAGCGTGTGGATATATTAGCAGATAAGCCGATATTGTCAAACCACGCGAATGGCCTCACCAAAAAGGTTACCAGCGAAGGTATCGTAACCTCACGAAAATGGTTACCAAGGATTAGTATGGGTGCATATGAAAATGCACATAAAACATGAGATAACAAAGGAGATACTGCCGAGGTATGTAAGGGCCGATAAAAAAGAAAAGAAAAAGATTCTGGATGAGTTTTCGGCAACCACGGGATATCATCGGAAGTCAGCCGTCAGAAAACTGCGGCAGCTTCAAATGACTCCGCATAGTAAAGAAAGCGTGGCGGGAATCCACGCGAGAAACAGAGAAAGAATATATGACGGATATGTGGAAGCTGTCATTGAGCAAATATATGAAGCGTTGGGAGGCATTGGATCAAGAAGAATACATCCGCATATTTCGGTAATTTTTGAAAAAGGGATCAAATTCGGACATATCAAAACCGATCCGATTACGGAAATGAAAGTTCGGGTCATAAGCAGAAGCACTCTTGATCGGATGATTACCCGTGTAAGAGAAAGAAACGCAATCAAGGGAATATCAACGACACGACCCGGAACACTTTTGAAAAGCGAAATACTGCTTCGGGTCGGAGTCTGGGAAGAAACCGATCCCGGGTTTTCTGAAATTGACCTGGTGGCTCATTGCGGGGACAACGGGGTAGGAATGTTCATTTCGACCTTAAATACCACGGATATTGCGACGGGGTGGTTTGAAGCGGAGCCGGTTATGGGTAAGGCTCAGGAACGAGTGCTCTTCGGCGTGCATGAGATTAAAAAGAGGATTCCTTTTACGTTGTCCGGCATTGATTCCGACAATGGCAGTGAATTCATTAATCGACAGCTGTACGAATACTGCCGAAAGGAAAATATCATCTTCACGCGCTCAAGACCATACAAGAAAAACGACAACGCCCACATTGAACAGAAAAACCACACGGCGGTCAGACAAGTGATTGGGTATCAGAGATTTGACACGGAAGAAGTGTTTGAATTAATGGTAAAGCTGTATCGCGGACCACTGCGACGGTATATTAATTTCTTTCAACCGTCAGTGAAGTGCGTGAAAAAACAAGAATCGGTTCAAAAATCAAAAAGATGTATGACGTCGCGCAGACTCCGTATGAACGAGTGCTTGCTCATTCGAAGACACCTCTCAAAACAAAAGAGACGCTGACGCGTCTCTTTGAAACCCTCGATCCCTTTAACTTGAGAAAGGAAATTGACGACTTGGTTAGAGAAATACAAAAGCGTGGACGATGGCATTGGTGATATATGATATACTTTTTGCATTAAAAACTTACGCGCGCTCAGATTAATCCTTGGTAACATTTTTAGATGAGGTCATGCGCCACGCGCCCGTTCCTATTTCTTCTTTTTCGCCCTTTTTTTCTTTTCTTCTTCCGCGTCTTTTTTCTTAAATGGAATACCGAGAATCTCGAAAAATGCGGCGGCTTCGTCTTTATTTTTTGCGCTCGTTACGATAGTGATCGACATGCCAAAAACATCCTTAAGGTCTTCATCGACAGTCTCAGGGAAAATCGTCTGCTCTTTGAGTCCGAGAGTGAGGTTCCCCATAACATCGATGCTTTTTCTGTTATACCCGCGGAAGTCGCGCGTTCTTGGTGCCGCAATATTGATGAATTTATCAAGAAATCCGTACATTCTGTTTTTTCGGAGCGTTACCACAACGCCAATTTTTTCACCTTCACGAAGCTTAAACGATGCGATGGATTTCTTCGCCCCTCGCAATGCTGGCTTCTGCCCCGTGATCTTTGCAATGCGGTCAGCGACAAGCTCATTCCTACCCTTCTGCTTTGAAGACCCTGTGGTACTGCTCACGATTACCTTAACGAGACGCGGAGCGGCCATGGGATTTTTATACCCAAATTGCCCCTTGAGCGTATCAAATGCTTTTTTTTCTTTTACTTTGACTGATTCCATAATTTTAAGCTTCTAGCTTCGTTAGCTTCTTAAGCTTCGGAAGCTTTTGAAGCTGGTGAAGCTCTTATAATTCCGTGCCGCTTTTCTTTGCAATACGGATCCGTTTTCCGCCCGCAATTCTTTTGCCTACACGCGTTGGTTTCCCGGTTTTTGGATCCTCAATCATGACGTTGGAAATGTGAATAGGCATTGCGATATCAATGATTTGCCCCTTTTGTCGTCCCTTGCCGGCTCGCTGGTGTTTTTTGCGCATGTTTACCCCCTCCACAACAACCTTAGAGTCTGCCGGCAAAGCACGCACCACTTTTCCTTTTTTGCCTTTATCTTTCCCGGCAATCACGATTATATTATCACCCTTCTTGATCTTCATAATGTTATATTATTGGTATTTTCTTTTTTTAATATATATGATTTTGTAAGCTTCCAGCTTCATTAGCTTCTTAAGCTTCGGAAGCTTTTGAAGCTCTGGAAGCTCCTGAAGCTATTTTTTAAACAACTTCGGGCGCAAGCGACACGATCTTCTGAAATCCCATTTCACCGATCTCGCGAGGGATCGGGCCGAAAATTCTTCCCGCTGTCGGTTCTTTTTTTTCTTTTTCAACAAGAACAACCGCGTTTTCATCGAATCGAATATACGAACCGTCATCGCGCTTGAATGCATTGCGTTGGCGGACAACGAGTCCGTACACAACGTCATTCTTCTTTGCCGCCTTTCTTGGTTCTGCAACACGAACAGAAAGAACGACAATATCGCCGATCTGCGCGTAGCGCTTCTTTGAACTTCCGAGTACCTTGAACACCCGTCCGATTTTTGCTCCTGAATTGTCAGCTATTTTTACAATTGATCGCGGTTGAATCATGTTAGTTTTTCTTATGAGCGAAGCGAATTAGAAAATCTTACACCGAGCACTCAATATTGTAAATCTATATTGGTAAAAATTTATCAGGTTCATTGTTTTTTGCATATATTTTAGAATATCAATATTGAGTGCTCGGTTAAGAGTTTCATGGTCGCTCGTCGCTCCCTAAAACTCTAAATGTCTTATCTTTTGATATCGGACGAGTCTCCTCTATGAGCACGGTGTCGCCAATTTTGTACTTATTGTTTTCATCATGCGCTTTGTACTTTTTGCTGATTCTCATGAATTTTCCGTATTTCGGATGCTTCACAAAGCGGTGTGTCAAAACTACCACGGTCTTTTGCATTTTGTCAGACACGACGACTCCCTTGATCCTTTTTTTGCTTTTTTTATCTTTTTGTTCCATGGTTTTCTATTTATTTCTTAGGAGACGCATGTTCGGCGATTTTTCTCATACGCAATGCTGTAAGAATCCTTGCGATACCCTTTCGCAACGCCAGTGCTTCTTTTACATTCTTAATCTTGCTTCCCGAGATATCAAAACGAAACTTGCGAAGCGTTTCACGCTTCTCTCCAAGTTCTTTGTGAAGATCGGGGGATGGTT
>Ga0209518_1003760_pt1 | contig 12784 bp, 17 predicted proteins | sample RifGroB1_FD_183993 | JGI IMG/M metagenome (GOLD analysis project Ga0209518, IMG submission 183993) | Groundwater microbial communities from Rifle, Colorado, USA - Groundwater B1 (SPAdes) (version 2) | ecosystem: Environmental > Aquatic > Deep subsurface > Groundwater | place: Rifle, Colorado... | reverse complement strand
AAGCGGTAGCCGACGCGGCGCAGCCTGCGAACCTGCTCGACCTCACCACGCTCCAGGCCGCTCTCGGGCGGGTCCAGTCCGACAAGCAGCTTGAGGAACTGCTGCCCATGGTGAAGTGGCACACCAAGGGGGACAAGAAGCACCCGCTGTTTGCGGTCTACGCGGGGGTGTACCGCGACCTGCACCCGGGGCCGGTCGTGGACCCGGCGGACTTCAAGCGCCCCCCGACCCACCCCACGGCGGCGGAGACGGCCGGGACGGACCCGTTCGGAGAGGATGACGGGCCGCCAGACCCGGACCCAACCAACGGCCAAGGATGGACGGCGAGGCTACCGGGCCGATGAGAGGCGCGGCGCAGGTGCTCAATGTGCTGTCCGCGGCCGATGCACGCGTGGTCGCGTTGGAGGCGGCGTTGCTGGCAATCCGTGCCGATCTGGACCCCCTTCTGAGCATGACCATCGAACGCGGCGGTTGCTGTGGTGAAGGAACGTGCCGCGGGCATCGCGCGCTCCACGCCGCGCTGGAGCGCACGCGCATCGTGGACGGCAAGGTGTCGCCGTGAGGACCGTGTGGTGGTGGATGGCGGGTGGCTATGCCGCACTCGGTCTCATGACGTTCGCGGTGGTACTGTCACGCGTGTACGACATCGCGGCCTTGAAGCGTCCCATGTCCGCAAGAATGGGCAGATCTCTCCTCGACAGTGCGGACATATTCGGTGCGTCTGTGCTGGGTCTTATCTGGCCGCTCGTGTGGATGTTTGCCGTGGTCGCAAAGGTACTGCGATGAGGAAGCACGCCCGCCGTGACGACAACCATCGGATGGTGGTAGACGCCCTCCGCGCCATCGGGGCGACCGTGCTGGACCTCGCCGACGTAGGCGGAGGATGTCCCGACGTCCTCGTGGGGTTCCGCGGCAAGAACGTGCTCCTCGAGATCAAGGACGGTCGCAAGCCGCCCTCGGCGTGCAACCTAACCATCGCCGAGGCGGCGTTCATCGAGCGGTGGCGCGGCGACCCCGTGCGGGTGGTGGAGAGCGTGGCGGACGCCCTGCTCGCCATCGGTGTGGTCGCGACGCCGCTGCCGGGTCGTGACCCCGACGAGGACCTGCCGTTCTGAAAGGAGTGATGATGACCGCCTTCCCAAAGCCGACGCGCACGCACAAGCCACGCAAGCCGCTGCGCTCGAAGTACGCGCGCCGGCCGCGTGACCTGGACTACCTGGCGTGGGTGCGGACCCTGCCGTGCTGCGCGCCGGGGATGTTCGCCTGCGGCTGGCGCGCGGAGGCACACCACGCAGGCGCTCGCGGGCTAGGGCAAAAGGCCGGCGACCACACGGCGATCCCGTTGTGCAGGATCGATCACGACCACCTGCACAACGCCACGGGGACGTTCGCGGGTTGGACGAAGGCACAGCGGCGAGCGTGGCAAGACAAGCAGGCGGCGCTCACGTTGGATCGGTATTTGCGCCGAGCACCGGGTGGGGTCTTCTGAAATGGCCGGGGAACGCATCGTGCCCGGGCAGGAGCCGGAGATCGCCCCCGGTGTCCACGGCTACACGATGGAGGTGGACGGCGTCCTGTGGGTGCCGCTCATCCGTGCGGCGTCGCCCGGCGCGGGTGCCGTGGGCCGGTACCTCGACGCGCTCCCCCGTGACAAGACGGTGCGCTTCCCGACGGTGTTGAGCGAGATACTGGCGGGTATGCTGGTGCGGCGGGGGTTTCTGCCGGCCGTGATCTGGGCGGCGGAACTCGGCGAGTGGGTTGACGTCTTCGAGCGGAAGGCTCAGCCCGCGATGGACAAAAAGTCCAGTCTCCCGTAGGCGCGCACGCGGCGGCAGACCTCGTACCCCTCGCGGCTCCCCTCGTCGTTGGTGTTGCCCTCGATCGTGACCACGTGGTCCGGCTGCACGTCCACCACGATCCCGGTGTGCTGGTAGCCGGCGTCGTCACCGGCGCGCCGCACGAAAAACACATCGCCGCGGCGCACCAACTGCGGTGATTCGCCAGGGAGGAACCGCCCGCCGCGATTGCGCTCGACGAACGTGGAGCACGAGTACGACGGCTTGAGCGGCATCGGCACGCCGAGTTGTTTCGCCGCCTGCGCGAGCACGTACCAGACGAAGCCAGCGCACCACTTCCAGTCCTTGCCCTCGCGCCCGTCCATGTACAGCCGCACCCACGGCCCGCGGTTTTGCCCGCCGACCTCGCGCGGGTGCTCGCGGAGGTGCTGGGCCGCCACGTCGCACACGGCGCTTCGGAGGTCGTCGGGGACCGGGCGGACGTCGGCCACCGCGTCGAGCATGGGGCGCTCGAGCGCGTTGACCACGATCTCGTCGGCCACGCCGTTCCACGAGGCGGCGGCACCGGCGGCGCAGAACATCGCGAGCGCCCGCTCCGTGGCCGGCCCGAAGTCGCCGTCCAGGGCGACGCCGTAGCCGCGCAGGGTGAGCCACTCCTGGATGCGCTTTACGTGGGCGCCCTTGGCGCCGCGAGCACAGGAGATGACGGGGGGGAGGGGACGGATGGGGGACATCAGTTGCACCCATCGCAGTAGCCGCGCCAGATGTGCTGGAGCGCACCCCAGCAGCGGTCGCCCACGGTACGCACGATGCGCCCGAGCCATGAGTTGCGCAATCGCCGTCTCCACGTGGTGCTACGGCATGGAACCTTGAAGCAGTCCACAGGGAAGCAACGGCATGTCATGGGGGTGGGGGCCACGGAGGGGATGGTACAACGGAGGGGTGACGGTGGAGGAGAACAAAGTGGGGGTCGCGCTGGCCCGTCCCCCACGCCTAGATCGCCGCCCGGTCGTACTCGGCACACCAGCGCATAAGGCATTCAGATGCCGGGCGTGTTCCCGGCGGGGAATCGCCCAGCCAGCGCCGCGTCGTGCTTCGCGTCCTGGGCGTCCAGCCCGGACGTCAGTGCGGCGATCTTGGCCTGTGCCTGTTCCAGCGTGAGCTTCCCGCCTTCCACGGCTTGGAGCACGCGGATGATCGCGTCGGCGAGAGAGACGGCAAGGGCGGCGTAGTTGATCATGGGTCCACCGCCTCGTACGTCGCTTCGAAGATGTCCGGCTTGCACGGGTATCGTTCCCCCTGCACGCCGGTGATGATCCAGTCTCCTGGCGACACGATCATCACGCCTTCGAGCGTGTGGATGTGCGGGTCCACCTCGGGCGCACGATGTGTTGAACAGCCATCGCATACGCCATCGAACGTTCGCGCCTCATACTGCACAGCTTCGATCACGATTGGCTTCTTGCGAAACTTCATGGTCCACCTCGTACCCGGGCGATGGCCTTCTGTACGGCGTCCACGGCTTGCAGCACGGCGGGCAGGCTCACCCCCGTGTCCATGCTCGCTGCCCCGAGGAGCGCGTAGGCGGCGATGAGCGCGTGCAGGACCGGCTCACGGCTGGCGCGGTACCGCTTGAGCTTCTCGGTACCGTCCTCGAGTGACGTGGCGCTCTCCACGATCCCCTGCTGGTGGAGGTCGTCCCAGGCCACGAACCCGGCCTGAGCGGCGGCGACGGTCGCGTAGGCGCCCTTGAGCGCGGTCTGGCGGGCGGACGCACCGCAGCCGAGCTGGAGGGCCATGAGCGCGAGCGCCGCCGTGATCAGCAGGGCGCCCGCGTAGCCGAAGCGCGCATCCCGGCTCACGGCTTCACCGGACCGGCGCACGTGCATTCCGCCTTGTGCGCGAGCGGCTCGGCGTCACCAATGCGTCCCACGGCAGAGCAGATCACGCATGTCACTAGGGCGTCGTCGGAGATCATGGCGCGTGGCGTGGCGCTCGTCACCTTGGGGTGCAGCGGGGTGCCGGTCGCGAACCCGTGAGATAACCCGCATCCGCACCCGGTGGCCTCGCATCCGTTGTCCGCCGTCGCGCTCGTAGTCGTCCCCACCCTGTGCGGCCCGCAGTACTGGCACGCACTGGTGAACGGGGAGAAGCACGCCTTGCACTGGGGGCACTGCCAGCCCTGCATCGGCGTGCTCGGCGTGCTCGGCGTGCTCACCAGCGCTGGCGACGCGTGATCTCCACACCGGCCGGTCGTACTCTGGTCGCAGTCAGGGCAGGGGATCACGGCCGCACCTTCGGGCGCATCGCCACGTCCGCGCCCTTCGAGGCCACGGCGCCGCCGCCCATCCCGAGGAATAGCATCCCGAGGTCCCGCTCCCCCACCGCGATCAGCACGACGCCAGCCGCGAGCGGCGCGAGGGTGAGCCCGAGGGCGAGTACAACTTTCGGCCATCCCGTCATGATGCCTCCTAGCCTACTTGAACACGCCCGCCGCCGCCAGCGCGCCGACGACACCGCCGATGAGCGCTGCCACTGCCGCCCCGCCCGCGAACGCCGCCCTCCACCTCGTGTGTTCCGTCGATTGAACCCGCTCCGCATTCTCCAACAGCTTCACCCGCCCGGTGAGATCCTCGATCTTCGGGATCGCGTGGAGCACCTGGTCGCGGAACTCGTGCAGGTCCTGGCGCAGGTTCGTGATGTCGTTCTGGTGCCGCTTCAGGTACCCCGTGACGTCGCCGAGCTCGGCGGACAACCGCACGAGCTGTCCCACCATGTCGCGGTCGGGAGGGGTGTCGTCGCGGTCGCTCATGGCGCTACCAGCCGCTCACTGCCGCCGGGTCGATCTCGGACCACTCGACGTGAACCGCGCATTTCCACGTGCCCGTGCCCGGGACCTCCACGGAGCGAATCACGAATCCCTGCTGGTTCTCGTAGAGGAACGGGTACTCCTCCGCCGTGTCACGTTGCCATAGCACGGTCCCCGGTGGGACGAAGGCTGTCACCAGTGTGCCCGGCTGCGCGATGATGTGCGCACATGCCACGCCGTTGAGCGTCTTGGTCCCGGCGCCGAGCGCCGCCGTCGTGGCGATGGCGACGTCGTTGGCACCGAGTACGGTCGTCCCGAAGCTCGCACGCTTCTTGGCGTCGTCCGTACCCCACGTGATCCTGGTGCCACCCGTCCCCTGGCCCGTCCACGCGAGCGCGTTCCGCATCTCCAGCCCGATCGGGACGCCTGCAGCGAAGGCCGTCGTTGTCACGGCGGCGCAGATCCTCACGCTGCGGAGCAGGCACAGGAACGACGCGTGGACGAAACGGAACTGGAAGATCTCGCTGTTGGCAGCGAGGGCGGCGGGCAGGATGCCGGTCACGCCGCCCCACGAGTAGCTGCCACGGGCACCCACGTGCATGGGTCGCCCGGTGATGCGCTGGGCGAGGTGGGTCTGGTCTACCTCTGCGAGAGATCCGGTTACGCCACCTTCGATCACGGCCATCGCGTCACCCCGACACCACGTAGTTGAACTTCATGTTTCCTCGCACCTTGGTCCTCGCGTTCCAGTACACGTCGATGGTGGTCCCGTTGAGAACCTTGCCGGTCGCGTTCACCTGATCCATCTCGGCCTCGTCGGCCCGCGCGCCCTTTCCCGTGTACGGGCCGTGCGCCTGCTGGACGAGGACGGGTTTCCCCGCCGTGAGCCCGGCGCCGGTAATCTGAAACTTGCCCGCGCGCCGCGGAGTGGTGCCGAGGTTCTTCTCCACCTCGGTCATGGTGAAGCCGGCCGCCCCCGGCGATGTCCATGCGCCATCGGCGCGGAGGAAGTTGGTTGTGCCACCTGCACTCGACGGCGCGAGTCCCTTCAGGGACGAGGAGAACACGTCGAGGAGCGTGGTCGCTTGGGTGCCGGTCAGATCCTCGGGCGGGCCACTGCCTGCGGTGACGCGTCCCTTGATCCGCGATTGCAGCACGTTCGCCAGCTTGCCATTGGTGATCTGGCCGTCGTTGACGTCAGCAGTGTCGACGAGCTTGGCGGCGGCGTCTTCCGCGCCGGAAGTGATGTGCCGGAAGCCGGTGCCTGTGGGTGTCGAGCCTCCGGCCTGTTCCTCCAGCGAAACGGACTGGCCGCCGCTGGTTTTCACCGAGAGCTTCCCGGTGCCCGAGTCCACGTACAGGCGCCGGTCGCCGGCTCCGGGGTTCGCGGGGGCCGCGCTGCCCTTGACGTTCAGGAAGCGCGCGCCCAGGTCCTCATCGGCGGTGCCCGGAAGGACGGCGCCGGTGTGCGCGCTCGTGCCATGGCTCACCGGCGCGAACGTCGCCGGCTTGCCGGTGACTTGGTCCCAATGATCGAGCACGTCCTGCCACGCGGCGCCGTCGTCGCGCGTCCATCGTTGGACACCCGCGTCGGTGACGAAATAGAGGCGCCCCGCTTGACCTGCGGCCGGGCGTGACGACAACACCCCGGCGTTCACGAGGGTTGAGAGGGCCACGAACCCGCTCGGCGTCCCGCTCTCGCAGATATTGGTCTCCGCCATCGTGCCCCCTATGCAGTGTACACGAACGCACCCGCCGCGTGGATGCTCGCCGTCTGCGCGGCGTCCGAAACCTTGAACACCACGTCGAGCTTCATCGCCGCGTTGCTCGGCGCCGACCAGTTCGCCGTCGTGGTCTGCCACGCCGCCGTCGCGCTCGTGCTCGTCACGGTGGCGATCGGTGCGCCGGTCCCGGCGTTCTGGTCGATCAACGCCGCCGTGACCGTGGCCCCACCCGTCACCGAGATGTACGCGCCGAAGCTCACCTGCACCGTCTCCAGGTTGGACGCGGCGATGTACGTGTCGTGCGATCCGTGGACCCTCGGCTCCGTGTAGAAGCCCTCGCTCGCCGCCGCCCATGCCGTCGTGGTCGCGTCGAGCACGTTGACGTAGGTCGTCGCCCCCGTCCTCGTCGCGGCCGTGTTGCTGGGACGGCTCCACGAGAACAGATGCGACCGCTGGCGGCTCCACAGCGTCAGCATGCTCGCCCAGATCCCAGCGATGTCGTTGTCGTGGATCGGCTCGCCGGCCGAGAACGGGCCGGGATCGATCACCGTATCGGTCCCCGTCGTGAGCACGGTGCGAGGGATCTCCCACACCGTGGCGCCGAGGACGCGGAGCTTGTCCACCTGCGTGAGCGTCACCTGATACGTGGTCTGCGGGGTCACGGTCCAGATCTGCATGACCACGCGGTAGTCGTCGGGCACGACCGTGTAGGGCGGCGTCTTGCGGTCGGTGTGGTAGACCGTCGCCTGCGCGGTGCTCGCCCCGCCCTCGACCACCGTCGTCCAGTAGACGCGTGGTGAGGGGGCGTTGGCCTCGGTATCCTCGACGGGCGCCAGGATCATCCGGCACCGGACCTGCGTCGTGTCGGGGCCCGTGTGAAAACGGAAACGCCACGTGTCGGCCGAGGCCACGGCCTCGTACGCGTCGGCCTCGTTCACCCACTTGCAGAACGCGACCTTTTTTCGCTTGGCGATCATGCCGTTGTACATCGCCGCCATCTGGCGGAACGCCCACGCGGGCGGCACGACCCCGTTGCGCACGCCCTGCACGAGCGGCCCTACCCCGTAGAGCGGCAGGCCGGGCACGATGATCGCCATCTACAGGGCACCCTCGAGGACGCTGATCCCCGCCAGGGTGAGGATGTCCCCGGCCTGGCCGGCGGTGCCCTCCACGGTGAGCCACAGCCCGAGCGGGCCGGCGCCATCCGCCACCGCCGGGTAGATCGTGATCAACTTCTCCGCGATCCAGGCGTCGGTCGTGCTCGTGGTGGTCACGGTGTCGGCTGTCTCCGACGAGTCCGTGTCGTACTGCACGGTGGTGTCGCTCGTCCCGAACGGTGTGATCGTGCACGTCCGGATCGTGAACGTCCCCGCACGCGCGGCCGTCGAGTGCCGCCCGTAGATCCGCACGCCGATCTGTCGCGAGTTCGCGGCCATGCACGGGAGCCAGACGGGCCCCCACAGGCGCGTCCGGGTCGTGCCCGTGACCGCCGCTCCGGTCTGTAGGAAGTCGCTGACCATCCACCGCGTGCCGTACGCGAGGAGCCCGTTCAGCGCCTGCACAAGGTCGTAGTAGTCCGCGACGGTGAGCGGGAACGCGGTGTCATCGATGTCCGTGCGCTGGCGGTAGTAGCGTCCCGTGTACGAGACGGCCGGCGCAGTGAAGTCCACGTCCGGGATCCCGCCGTAGTGGTAGGCGTCGTCGGTGCTCTCGCCGGTCGAGTTGGTGACATCGTCGGCCACGTACGTCACGGTCTTCTGCGCCGCGACGACTGCGGTCTTTTCCTGGTTCTCGACGAGGTACTGCTTCGTCGAGTTCCACCCTGCGAGTCCCGTCGTCAGGGTCATGGATGGCGTCGCGGACGTGATCGTGGCGATCGTGTCGTCCCACGTGAGCCCGGCGGCGATCGAGACCTCGCGAACGCGCACGAGGTCGCCCACGGCGAAGCGGTCCACGTCCTTGGTCCCGCCGCTCACGCTGTAGGCGTTCGCCTTGACGGTCAGCACCTTCGTCGCGACGACGTACCCGCCATTGGTGGCCGCCTCGTCAACGCGCGCGGCCGGGCCCCACGTGCCGATCCGCGTGTAGTCGAGGTCCGGCAAGAACGCGATCCGCACCGACCCCACGCCCGTCTCGAAGTTGAACCGCGCGCCGAGGATCCATCCCGGGTAACTGGTCACGCCGCGCGTGCCCGTGCGCGGGTCCACCATGTAGGGGTCGGTGCAGAGCACCGTGTCAACCGGCACCATGCCGAGGAGCGAGAAGTCGAAGGTCCTCTCCCCAACCGCCTGCTCGCGGCTGAAGTACGCCAGCGCCGTGGCCGTGACCGCTTGGCGCCACGCTTCCACGTCCTCGGCCCGCCGGATGCCGTAGCCGTCCACCGTCATCGTCTTGCGCCGGCCAAAGTCGGCGATGGACACGACGTCCTCGATGGTCTCTGTGGCCCGGAACTCTCCCTTGAGGTCCGGCTGGTACTTCAGCTCGAGCCGGTTTTGCAGCCCGTCGGATCCATAGGCCACCCGCATGCGATCGTCGGGACGCGCTTTGTTGCTGTTGTTGAGCGTCCACGACGCCGCGAGGTTCTGCCCGTCGTAGCGCCCCTGCCGGACCCAGAGCTGGCCGTCCTTCCAGACCAGATAGAGCCCCTTGGCCGCGAGCGCGCTCTCCAGTAGCGTCGCGACGCTACTGGGCTTGTTGATGAAGAGCGAGTAGCGCGCCGTGCCGAGCATGTCGAAGGTCGACAGCTTGAGCATCGACGAGGGCACGCCGACGCCCATCCCGAAACCGTTGACGTCGTAGGTCGCGTGATTGTAGCTCGTGAGCCCCGTCGAGAGCAGCATCCGCAGGAACACGTCGCGGGTCTCGTCGGCCTCGTACCACAGTTGCACGACCTTGATCGGATCGACGTTCTCGCCTTCGCGCACGACCAAGCTCGCGTCCGTGGGTTGCGACTCAAGGCCCACGTACGCGCTGATGTCCTTCTTGATCGTGTAGGACGTATCCGACGCGCGGCTGACCGCCACGGCCACCTCCGCGCCGATTTGCAGGAACCCGTGCACGGTGCTCGGCAGGTCGGTGATGGCGTCGAGCGGCAAGACCGGCTGTGTCGTCCACGTGCCCTGAGCGTTGTTCAGGGTGAGGAGCACGCTATTGACGAAGCCGCGGTCGTAGTAGTAGACCACCGGCATCCACGACGGTGCGATGATCGCGGACGGCGATGTGCCGGAGAATAAGACATAGCGCACCAGCATCCCCACGTACGCCGTGCCGCCGATCGTGAGCGTGTCCGTGTCGCCGGACGCGGGATCGTCGCCCAGCATCGCCCACACGCGCTTGTGCAGGTACAGCCGCACCCACGCCGATGACGCCGGCGCAGAGGTGTGGGTCGCCTTGATCCGGTAGCGGCCGTCACCGGCGACGGTCCCCACGGTCCAGTCGTAGCTCAGGCTCGCGGCGTTGGCGTCGAAGAACGCTTGCAGCAGCCGGGAGAGATCGGCGTGGGTCTTCATCGCGCCCGTCTCGCCGAGCGTGCCCTCGACGGCGGCGGCGCCATTTTCGATGATCCGGACCGCGCTGTACGAGGGGCTCAGGTATAGCCCCTCCGCGAGATCGCCGCGCAGTTGCTCGGCGAGGATCGTGCCCTTCACCTGATCGAGCACGTTGAGCGTGTTGACCGTCAAGGACCCGTCGCCGTTGTCCTCGACGTTCCCGATCCGGCCGGACCAGACGAGAAGCGAATTCGCCTTGGTCGACCACGCGCCGTTCTCCCAGTGGTGCAGGTACAGCCACACGGTGCGGTTGTAGTGGCGGCGCGGGTAGCTCGAGACGACGGGCCGTGGGCCGGTGGGGTTGGGGTCGATGCGGTGGTAGCGGGCGAAGTCGGTGCCGCCATTCGTTTGCCACAGCGTGTACTTGCCGCGCGTGCAGCCCGTGAACGTCGTTGCGGTCACGCCCGTGTAGGCGATCGATTCGAGGCCGATGTAGACCGTCCCGCTGGCCGCGAAGCCCGTCGTCGAGTCCACCGTCAGTGTGGTGTCGTTGTTGTCCGCGTTCGCGGCCAGGTACGTCTTGACCCCGGCCGTCGAGAGCGGGCGGGCCAGCACGGCCACGAGGTTGTCGTCATGGTCCACGATGCGGAACGCCGCGGACCCGGGGCGTAGCGACGGCTCGAACAGCTCGACCTCGGAGCCGATCTCACCCACCATGCCGAGCCCGCTCCGCCAGGTCGTCGACGCCCACGGCGTCCCCGCCCACGCCGTGGTCATGGCGGCCGTGTTGCCCGTCGTGCAGTACGCCAGGTCCAGCCCCTCGGAGACGAGCGAGAAGCTGAACAAGGCCCAGTCGTTCGTGGTGAGCCATGTGGATGTGGTCGCCATCGGTCACACGTGCTTAATCACGTCGAACGCGATGTTCCACAGCGAGTAGGCGCCCTCGTTGGTGGGGTCGGTGGCGGGCTCCGGTGCGAACGTGGGCCACTTCGCGACACAGGTCAGGTAGTTCGTGTCCGACGATCGATCGGGGTGGTAGCGGAGACGCATTCCCGAGTCGTCAATGAGCTTTTGCCAGAAGCCTTGCAGCGTCTCGGCGTTGACCGTCTGGCGCCGCTCGAACATCTTCGACCCGATCACGTTGGCGAACGCGAGCCTCTCGATGTCGCGGCGCCCGTACGAGAACACCTTGGCCGCCCCGGATGGCGCCTCGGTCACGACCAGATCGGACGTCTCGGCGCCGAACTGGTCAGCCATGGACGGTTCCGCCCCCATCCCCGTCGTGCGCCCCACGTTGGGCAGCCAGAGGTACGGCGATGCGCCCTCGCTCGTGTAGGTGAGTGCACCGCTCAGGTTGTCGTCCATGCCGAGGGCCGTCTGGATGGTCGTGCCGTATGTGGTATCGATCCACGTGATCGCGAACTCTGTGACGCCGCCGCCGCTCGCCGCGAGTGTCGTCTTCCCCGTCGCGCTGTCGTTCCCGTCGGACACGGTCAGCGTGTACGTGGCGGCCAGCGTCGCGTCGTTCGTCAGCGCGTTCGCGATCGTAGTGAGGTAGATGTTCGTGGAGGTGAGGTAGTACCCGGCCGTCTGCGCGGGTAGGACGGTCACTGTCGCCGTGCCGCCGCCTGTCTCCACGACGCGCAGGGTCATCGCCGTCGTGACCGGGATGCGGGCTTCAAGCTTGGGTTTTTCCGCCATGGCGCTACCCGGAGAACCGGACCACCTGCGCGCCGTCGATCACGCGACCCGTGCGCTTGCCCTGGCGCCGCGCCTTTTCGATGTCCGCGGCGATGTCCTCGGGCCGGCGCCCGAACACGTCGCCGACGAGGATGATCGTGTTCCCGCCGCCACCGCCACCACCGCCACTGGCGCCGCGAGCAAAGCCGCCAGAGGACGGGCCGCTGGCGCGCGCGCCTCCACCTCCACCGCCGCCTACGTGGCTGCCGAGAGCGGCCGAGCCTGCTCCCGCAGCCGCGGCCGTCGCGGCGAAGATCGCCGCCGCTTTGAAGTGCGCCGCGGCCGCCGGGTTCCCCGTGGCGAGCTTGGCGAACCCCTGCGCGGTCTCCCAGAGCGCATTGATGGTCGCTTGGATCGCCGTCGCCTTGAGCGAGGCCGCGGCGGCTCTCATGAACGCCTTGCCCATGCTCTCGGAGCCGTCAATCGCGGCACCCACGGAGGCGGCAATCCCGTCCGAGAGGGCGCCGAACGCGGCCCCGGCGAACTTCTGCCGGTTGGCCATGTCCGCCATGAGCTCGTCGAACTGGCGCTGGCGTTCGGCGAGCGCCATGTCCTCGCCGCCGATCCGCGCCGGCGCCTTGCCGATCTCCTGCATGGATCCGGTCCCGCCGCCGCCGCGCGCGCTACCGGGGAACGCATCGGTCTTGCCGAAGCGGCCCGTCAGCGTCAGGTCGGTCGCCCGGCTCTCGCTCAAGACGAATCCGGCGCCGCCACCCGGTGGTGGCTTCCCCGCCATGCCGCCGCGCGCCATATCCGCCGCCGCCGCCGCGCGCGCCATCATCGCCTTCGCGTCGCGGCCAGCGTTCAGCGCCGTCATGATCCCCTGGAACTGCCGAGCCAGCGCCGGATCGCTGGCGAGCATCGTCTCGAACTGCGCTTGCGTGGCTGTCTCGCTCAGGCCACGTGTCATCACACCGAGGTTTGGTCCTCCACCGAGGCTCCCGAGGTCTCCGAGGAACCCGGCCGCGCGTCCGAACTGCTGCCCGGGAAGCTCGCGCCCCCCCATCATGATCTCGCGCGCCTTCTTCGCCGTGCGAGAGCGTTCGTCACGCGAGAACAGGAGATCCGCCTGCTCATTCAGCTCCGCCACGTGGTCGATGAACTCCAGGACGAGCGTGCCGAGGGCCATCTTGAGCCGGTTGATCGAGTCGGTCAGGCGCGCGTTGAACTGCTCGAACCGCTTGTTCATCGCGTCCTCGGGGCCGCCGTCGGACGCGATCCGCTTGA
>Ga0209518_1003759_pt1 | contig 12785 bp, 9 predicted proteins | sample RifGroB1_FD_183993 | JGI IMG/M metagenome (GOLD analysis project Ga0209518, IMG submission 183993) | Groundwater microbial communities from Rifle, Colorado, USA - Groundwater B1 (SPAdes) (version 2) | ecosystem: Environmental > Aquatic > Deep subsurface > Groundwater | place: Rifle, Colorado... | reverse complement strand
TGCCTCCCGATGCGCTCTATCCCCATCACCTGCACAAAGTCGAACTGCGACTCAAACGGCAGAAGCGCGTCGGGCTGGTCTTGCGGGCCAATAGCTATGCCTGCGCGGACGGAAAAGTTGCCTATCTCGTCGGTGCGCATATCGACAATCATCTGCAGAGCCTCTTCTGCTCCCGCGGACGCGGCGTGCAAAATCAGTTGCGAGGCGCCGGCGGCTATATACTCCTTTAACACCAACTGCGGATTGTTTATCATCAGGTCGAACTGAAAGTCTATTTTGTCCCAAAAAGGCAAGCCTTTTTCATCCTGCACTATTTTTTTAAAAGTTGAGCTGTCGCGGTACGGCCATGTTTTGCCTCTGGCATACTGTCCGTCGACCACATCCACCTGCGCCTGCCGTATCATGTCTTTAAGCGGAGCAAGCTGCTCCTCGAGCTCTTTAAAAGACTGTGGAAGTACCGCCGGAATTATTTCTACCGCTGTTTTAGTCATCCAATTTTTTTATACGGCGCGCGTGGCGCTCCGCGCCGCTAAACGGCGTAGAGAGGAACAGCGCCGCGGCCTCTTTGGCGTGCTCGGAGTTAATAAACCGCGCGCCAAGCGACAAAATGTTCGCGTCATTATGCTCGCGCGCGACTTTGACGATGTCGAGGTTGCCGCCGTAATACTCGGCGGCGCGCGCGCCGGAGCGGCGGTTGGCGGCCATCGCCTCGCCCTCGCCGGAGCCGCCTATGGCTATGCCAAAAGAGCCCGGGTGCGCGGCAACCTCCTGTGCCATCGGCTCTATGTAGTCGGGGTAGTCGTCTTGCGGCTCAAGCATCACCGGCCCGCGGTCGACAACCTCGTACTTTTGCGCGCGCAGAAATTCCGCAAGCTCTTTTTTTAGTTCAAAACCTGCGTGGTCGCTGGATAGATATACTTTCATCCCGTTAGAGATCCGACTTGCTGCGCAAGTCGGCAAAAATAGCTAGTAATTTTTTATCTCTAACGGGATTCATATTATTTCGCGCCGGCGCCTTTGACGTGCCGCAGGAGCGTATGCGCGTACCCCATTTCGTTGTCGTACCATGCCAGCACTTTTACTAAATTTCCGATAACGCGCGTCATCGGCAGGTCGGCAATGCTGGCGTAGGTGGTGCCGATGATGTCGGAGGAGACGAGTTGCTCGTTAGAAACGGTAAATATCCCCTGCCACCTCGGCGACAGCGCGGCGTCGGTCAATATTTTGTTTACTTCCTGCGCGGTAGTCTCGCGCCGAGAGATAAATGTGATGTCGACAAGCGAGCCGGCGACCACCGGCACGCGCAGTGCGATGCCGTCGAACTTCCCCGCCAAGTTCGGATACGCCTTGGTGACGGCGACAGCCGCTCCCGTGGAAGACGGCGTTATGTTTTGCGCCGCGGCTCTGCCGCGGCGCATGTCCTCCCCTTTAACAGGAGAGTCCACCAGCGACTGCGTCGCCGTGTAGGCGTGCACGGTGTTGAGCAGTGCTTTGTCGACTCCGAGCGCCTCGTCGAGTATCGCTATAAGCGGAGAGGCGGAGTTGGTGGTGCATGAGGCATTGGAGGTCACATCACAAGCTTGCAGTTTTTCCTCGTTTACGCCGACAAGCACTGTCGCGGAGTTGGGCGCGGCATCTTTGACAGGCGCGGATATCACCACCTTGCGCGCGCCGGCAACAATATGCGCGCGTGCCTTTTCGAAACTGTCAAAAATGCCTGTAGACTCCACACAAACATCAATTGCCAAATCCTTCCACGGCAGTTTTGCCGGCTCCTTTTCGGTAATAACTTTAATGCGTTTTGCGCCGACTACCAGCTCGCCGTTTTCTGCGCTTACTTGTCCGCTGAACTGCCGGTACACCGAGTCGTGCGCCAAAAGGTATGCAAGGTTGTTGATGTCGCCGAGGTCGTTGATGGCGACAATCTCCACCTCCGGGTCATTCCATGCCGCGCGGAGGAACGCGCGCCCTATCCTGCCGAACCCGTTTATCGCAACGCGTGTCATAAATTATGGCAACTCCATTACCCAAGGTTTTTGCTCATCCTGCGCGGCGGCAGGCCAAAGCGGTGAGGAGGTGCCTCCTGAGAGTATAAACGCCACCGCAAGGATAATCGCGATGCTCGCGCATATTGTCCCAAGCGCGTGGAGCTTTTCGGGCGAGAGGTCTTTCATGGCGTGGTTGTAGCCGTATCGGTCGAAGTTGCCGTTTGTTCAACTACAGGCTCCGGAGCGGGTTCAGGAGTTGGTTCAGGAGTTGGTTCGGGGGCTTGCCCCGTTATAGGCGGAGCTTCTAACGGGGTGGAAGTTGCAACAGGCTCTGGCGTTGGTTCTGGCGCAGGAACCGGAGTCGGCTCTGGAGTCGGCACCGGTTCTGGAGCCGGTGCAGGTTCCGGCGCGGCTGGAGCCGGCAGCAGGTTGCCGACCGCACTTACTTCCCCGCCGGGGTCCACTGCATCGCCGATGAGTACAATTCTGCGCGCGACAATAGTACTGCCCTGCTTGTCGGTTGCGCGATACTCTATCGTGTAGGCGGTTGTGGTCGAGGTGTCGATGTTCGGCGAGCCTGTCTCCACGCCGTTCATAAATATATGCAGGCCGACATTGGTGTTGTACGGGTCGAGCAGTACCGCGCCGAGGTCGATGTAGCTCGCGCGCAGCGGCACGCGCGCCGGGTTGTTGCCGAGCACTTGGATTCCAATCTGCGAGGAACCTCCGGAAACAGTCGCGCCGGTTGGTCCCGAACCAGTCGATGAACTGCCGTCGCTACCTCCGCCCGATGACGGCTGGCCTGCGACTTCCACCGGAGGAATGACGACGGGAGTATATCCCGGCAGCGTCTCCATGTTGGTGTCGAGGAACTGCCCGACAAGCCCGCCGTAGGTGGTAGCCACCACCGCCTGCGACACTTGCTTGCGCTCCTTTTCCTGCACTTGCCTCAAGTACGCGAGTTCCCTATCAAGTATTTGTTTTAGCTGTTGGGTGACATACACGCCGAGGTCGCGGTATGGCCCGAGGTCGGGCTTAGAGACCTTCATCACCTCGCTTTTTTGCGTGTCCTTCCACACATAGTTTTGCAGGTCGATGGTGGCAATCACGTAGCTGACGTAATAGTTGTCCTCGTCTTCGGTAACACCGAGTATCTGCGCGCGCGGCGCATAAGCTGCCAAGTCTTTGTTGGCGATGTAGGTATTGTCTATCGACAGTACCGTCTGCTCTTGACTAAGCACTGCCGCGGCGGCGGCATCGCGCACCTCCGGCGTGGCGGCAGCCGCCGCGCCCGCGCCAAGGAAGACAACGCCTAGCGTGATAGGCACTAAGTTGTTGTATTTAAAGAAATCAAGTAACCCGCGCATAGGTATATAATACCTTAAAAACTCGCTATTCACCCCGTTAGACCAAGGTCTAACGGGGTCAACTAAAAGCTGTATATGACTCTCCCTACGATATCGGCGGGGCGGACTGCGCCAAAGGCGCGGCTGTCAGTGCTCACAGAGCGGTTGTCGCCCAGCACAAAGTACTCCTGCGGCCCAAGCTGGACCCTAAAGTCTCCTATCTGGCCGTTACCGCCCACGTAGGTACCGCGGGGGAACTCCTGTATCCTCCCGCCCGGCGGGGTTACCGATATGGTGCCGCCCTCGATAAGCACAAGCTCGCCGGGCAGGCCGATGATGCGCTTGACCTCCACCGTTTTGGCGTCGCGGGGGTTTCTAAAAACAATAACATCGCCTCTGCCGATGCCAAGCACGTGTGGGGTTAGTTTATCGATTACAATCCGGCTCCCCTCGTGCAAAGACGGCTCCATCGAGCTACCGGTCACTGCCGCCACGCGCACCGAATACATGAGAAGCACAACGGCCATTAAAAACAACAAAGGCATAAGCCACCCGCGCACCGAGCGCGCAATAGTGGGTAGTTGGTAGTTTGTAGTGGGTAGTGGTGGAGGAGCTTGCCCCGTTAGAGGCGAAGCTTCTAACGGGGTGGAAGTAGGCGCGGGGATTACCGGCGCCAATGGCGCCGGCTGCAGCGGTGGTGGAGGTTGAACTGGAAGTTGAGGTTGATTAGGGGGCATAAATAAATCAAGCTCCTTACACTCCCTTTATTTCCCATTTCTCCCCTTGCTCCCTTTTCTCCCTTTCCTTCTGCAGCCAGACATCGTTCGCCTCCTCGCGTCCGCGCGACAAACTCTGCATCTCGCGCTGTCCGAGCGTGCGGTCGGCGGACATTTTGTCGTACAGTGACTTTTGGAGTTTATCGAACAGCATGTTGAGCTCCTTGCATCGGAGTTTCAGCTGTACAACAAGGGGTAAACGGGAATCAATGGGATAAAAGGGTAACCGCTCGACCTGCTCGAGCGTCAAATGGGAGAAATGGGGTGAATGGGTGGAAGGGGAGGAAGGGGTTTCCCTTTGCGGCGGGCGCGCTGCGCCCGCCGCCCCCATTTCTCCCATTTCTCCCTTTAATCCCATTTCTGCATACACCCCTTTGATGATGTCGTTGCAGTCCTCCTCCAGCTCCGCGTTGGCGCCGAGCGAGAAGCCGAGGAATTGATGGTACTCCTTGGTCGAGTTGCGCTTCCACCCCTCGACGATGTTCTGTTTGACCGAGCGCGCCGAGCGATCCATCTGGTCGGCGAGAGCCGAAAGGGTTTTTGAACGGGAAGAATGGGAGAAAGGGGGGAAATGTCGCGTCAGCTCGGCGCAGGCCTGCTGTAGTTCTTCGGCTTTTTTGTACACGAGGAGGCTTTTGTATCCGTAGGGCGAACTGGATTGTTTAAGGGCCATAACGGGATAAAAGGGAGAAACGGGCTAAAAGGTCATGCCGAGGAGGAAGGCTATTGCGGCGACAAAGGTTGTCGCGGCTGTGGCGGCGGGCTGGGCGGAGTAGTAGAAGGGTATCTCCGCAAACGCGGCGTAGACATAGGTCTGCGCGGCGTTGGGTGTGGTGGTGATTGTCCGCAGTTTGAAACCGTTGGAGAGGAAGTCTATGCCGCTGATGGTGGCGTCTGCGGCGGCGGTGTTGGGCACCAGCTCCGTGCCGGCGACATTGTAGGTATTGCGCGCCGTATCATAAATAAGCCACGCATCGGTTGCCGTGCTGGACTTAATCATAACAAACCGAGGTTTAAATCCTGTGTAAACAAAAGGACCATCTGCCGCCGCGTTGCCGGTGTAGGTGCCAAATGCGGAGAAGCCCGTGGTGGAGGCAAAGAGATAGGCGACGTAGGTGCCGCCGGAAACATTTATATTCTCCGTGCCATTGCTGACCATAAACGTGCTGGAGGTCCAGCCGCCTGTCCCCCACGGCGGAGTGGTGTTGGATTGCGCGGCTGTAGTGTCGAGCTTGAGGAAGTACGCTGCGCCGGTGAGCTTGTTGTGCCACACGTACGGGTCGCCGGTGGTGGCGGAGTCGCGGCGTTTGACTATCGCAAAGTCGGGGCTTTTGCCCAGTGAGTGGCTGATTGTTCTATTAGATGTGTTGTCGCCCGTATAAGTAACTATATCCATACCCGCAGTCGGACTCTCCTTCCACATCCAGCTGATGTAGTTGTCGCCGCTGGTGTTGACGGTCGTGGATGCGCCCAGCGAAAAGCCGTTGCTCAAAAAGCCGGTGAGCGCGGTACCAAACCCGCCGCCTTCGGCAGTGCTTGCATTTGAAGCCCAAGCGGGATAGGTCGCCGTCGAGCTGGCAAAGATGCCGTGCGCATTTGCGCTCGTACGGTCTTTGAGCCACACAATGTCGGGTTGGAAGGCGACGAAACCGCTCCATGTAGATGTGGCCGTGCCACTCCCCGTATAGGTGACCGCGTCAAAATAATTCTTCGGTATCGTTACCGTCGGCGCGGGCAAATTGGCGGTCGAGAGCGCTTTGAAATCGGTGGGCGGAGCGTACTGGAAATACCCCCCTGCCGACGAGCGGTACGGTAGTACGGTTGCGGTGGAGGTCGGACTTACGGATTGGCCGAAGTTGTAGGTAATCGTTACCGCGCCCGCGTTGTTGGCTTGTCGATATAGTGGAACAAGAGTCGGGCTTGTAGTGGCTCCGCCAGGACTTCCTGTCCCTGCGGCAGGGTCACCTTCGTTCCACGTACCATTCTTTCCAAACCACATGTTCCCCGTGCCGGTATCAAGCGCAAACATGAGCAGGTCACCTTGACTGAAATCGATAGAGTTAAGAGTTTGTGCGCCATTGAACCAGTAATTATCGTCTGAGGCCCATGAATACTCGTCTCCTAAATACGTGTTACTCGTGAGTGTTCCGTCTTTTTTTGTTGATGCCCATCCGATTTGCGGACGCTTCGAGCCCACCGAGAGAGTTGTTACATGCGCTTCGTAATACCACTTGCCGGAATTTATCCCTGTTGTTCCAGTCGTCACGACATTAGTGTCCGAAGCATCACTCAAAGCAAGATTGCCGTTGGCAAAAGTAATGGAAGAAGGTGCGTTGATTGGGTTCATGGTCGGGAACCCATTGGTCGGCGAGTCGGAGACGAAGTCGGTGGTGGCGATGTTGTTGACCGTCCAATAATTACCGTTGCCCGAGGTGTCGGTGCCGACAGAGGCGGCAGTCGAAGTGCCCATGAGTGGCAGGTGGAAGCCGTTGGTGCCGTACGTGCCGCTGTATGTCTTTGGCCGCCAGTAGCCCGATGTGTCGTACTCGCCGAATGATGATGGGGTAAGTGCTTGCCCGTCGACGAAGTAGGCGTCGGAGAGGTATCCGTCGAAGTTGTACGCAGCGCCTCCAAAAATTCCGATGGTATGTGCTATTGCTGAATTAATGCGTGTATTACCACTCGAACAAGATGTGGTGTTGGTGCTCCACGACGTAACTTCAGCCCCGTTGACATACAGGCGCTGGCAGTTATTCCCTGTCTGTGTCGTATCGACCGCAAAAACAACATGAATCCAAGCGGCAGGGTCCCTAAACACTGCAGTAGTGACTTTTTGATAGGCGTACGAGCCGGTATAATCATACGCCTCTATCCTGTCCGAAGAATCGAACCGGATTGCCCCGTCGTTGCTTACACCGGTGTATGCATTCAGAAATGTCTCGTACGCGCCGAGAGCACCGCGCTTTAGCCACACACTATAGGTCCACTTCTTATTGTCAGTAGGAGTAGAGAGAGTTTTGCTTAGATTGTCGGTGTTGCCGGTGATGAAGCGCGTGGAAGAGGCGATGGAGAGCGCGCCGACGTCGGAGATTGCGGAGGAGTATTTGAACGGGATGTCGGCGAAGGCGGCGTAGATAAAGATGTCCCCACTCGTATTTACCTGCCCATTTGTGCTTCTTATTTTAAAACCATTGCTCAACAGGTCTATGCCTACAGCGCTCGTCGTGACTTCCACATCAGTAGTATTTGGGAATAAACGATTGTCTGTTTGGTTGTCTGGGTCTCTCGCACTATCCCAGGTAATCCAGACACCAGAACCCGCTGATCCGGACTTCCATTTAACCGTCACGTACTTGGGCTTGAAGCCTGTGTAGATAAACGGCCCGTCGGCAGAGCCGTTGCCGGTATATTTCCCAAAGTCGGCAAATCCCGTCGTTGTCGCAAAAAGATAGGCTACGTAAGTACCGCCGCTGGCGTTGAGATTGTTGGTGGAGTTGTTGGTTACACCGAAAGTGGTGGAAGTAAATCCGTTGCCGCCAAACGGGGTGTTGGTGTTGCTATCGGCAACCGTATAATCGTCCAGTTTTTGAAAATAGGTTTGGCCGGTATACGACGTGTGCCAAACATACGGGTCGCCCGCGGCATCTCTGCGCTTTACAATGGCCATCGCCGGCGCTTTGCCCAAGCTGTGGGAAATATTTTGCGAGGATGCTCCATCGCCCGTGTAGGTGACGACGTCTACGCCACTGGTGGTGGATTCTTTCCACAGCCATGAGATGTAGTTGTTGCCCGATGTGTTGAAGAGAGAGTTGGTGCCGAGCGAGAAGCCGTTGGAGAGAAATGCGGTGAGTGTCTGCCCGAAGCCGCCCGTTTCTGCCGCGCTGGAGTTGGACGACCAGTACGCGTACACCGAGCGCACCGAGTCAAAAATATTGTGCATGAGTGCCGACGTGCGGTCCTTTATCCACACGAGGTCGGGGGTGAAGCCGATGGTGTCGCTGTCGGGCGTATAACTGATGATGACAATGCCCGAGCCGCCTGCAGCACCGTCACCCGTCGTGCCGCCTCCGCCTCCACCACCGCCGCCGGTGTTGGCAGTACCGGCCGTCCCGTTGGCGGTTCCGCCAGCGCCACCTCCGCCGGAACCGCCTGCACCGCCTGCAACTGACCACCCACCGCCACCGCCACCGCCCGCATACGTAACAGAAGAACCGCTGATAGAACTTGCCGTACCGGCACCACCCGCGCCGCCGCCGCCCGAAGTCGCGTCGGCACCATTGGCTCCCGAACCGCCGCCGCCGCCGCCGTTGTCGTACGAGGCGTTGTCCGTTATACCCTTGCCTCCTTGGTTTGCTACACTGCCCGCTTTGTTTGTAGCAGATTTTGATCCTGCGCCGCCGCCGTATGCACCCGTCCCGGCGGTATTACCTGCAGACCAAGACGAACCGCCGCCGCCGCCAACCGAAGTGATGGCGTCGAAAACAGATTGACCCCCTGTGTCTCCGGCCGTATTTGTACTTGCACCCCCGGCATAAGCTTTTCCTGCGCCGCCGCCGCCTACTGCAATCGTATAGACATTCCCCGGAGTAACAGCGTACGCAGTTGCAGTCCGGAACTGACCAGCACTACCACCACCGCCGTCTCCCGGTCCCCCACCACCGCCGCCGCCAACTACTAGATAATCCACAGAGGTGACCCCCGTCGGTGCCTGCCAAGTAGTGGTGCCGGTAGTGGTAAAAGAAATGATACTTGTCTTAACTGTTTTTGCGGCCCCCGTGCCCGTGTACGTCACCGCATCAAAATAATTCTTCGGCACCGCGATAGTCGGCTCGGGCAAATTATTCGTCGAGAGCGCTTTGAAGCCGGAGGGTGGGGTGTATTTAAATGTCCCGCCCGATGCGGAGTCGTAGGTGAGCCCGCTCTGCCCCCCTTGCCCGAAGTTGAAATTGGCTACGGCGCTGCCGTTGGTTCGAGCCATGACAGTTGCGTCCGATGGAATACCAGTCCATCGTGGACTTGTGCCAGCAACCGGATCTCCTTGCTCCCAGCCAGTAGAATTGCGTATCCAACCATACCCGCTATCCATATCTATCGCCACACCAACAAAGTCTCCAGCAGCTACGGTTATATTAGCTCCTGTATCCGAGCCATTGTTATAAATATCGTAACTTGTTCCACTCGAGCCCGGTCCGATGAGGCGCCATGCATTCGTGTTAGCGCTTGCAATCGTGCTAGCAACTCGGTCGATGCCTACCGACGGGTTACTTGTTGCTCCGCTGTCAGAAGTAACGGCCGCTTCAAAATACCATTTGCCTGTAGATGGTATGGCGATAGTGCCGCGGACATTCCCCGCTGATGCGGTTCCCACAATTTTTAGGTTACCGGTTGAAAGTGTGCCTGCACTCTCTTTATCTATAGGACTCAACGTCGCAAAGCTATTGGTCGGCGAGTCGGTGACTTGGTCGGTGGTGGCGAGGTTGTTGTTGGTCCAGTCGTTGGTGCCGCCGCTCACATCGTTGCCGAAATCGGCGGAGTTGGAGAAATCGAGTTTAAACCCGTTGGTCCCGTACGCGGCGCAGGGCGATGCGGTGCTGTAAGTAATCGGCCGCCAGTAGCCGTTGGCGTCGGTTGTGCCAAAGCAGGTCGGCGCGAGTGCCGCGCCGTCAACGTAGTAGAAGTCCGCCATATAGCCGTCAAAATAATTTGAGCTGTTTGCCGAACCTATCTGGTGCGCGGCGGCGGTGTTGAAGGCCGAGTTGGTGCCGGTGCCTGTCGCGGCGGAGACGCCATTGACATAAACAGTGATAGCGGTGCCGTTTTGCACATACACGACATGCATCCACACGGCAGGGTCGCGCCACACTCCGGCGGTAGTTGCTTGGGCGGTACCCGCAATAGTTACCGCGAGCGTATCGGCGGCAGGAAAGCCAAGCGAGTAGTTGGTGCTTACGCCGAAGATGTTTTGTAGCACGCCGAGCTTGCCACGCTTGACCCACGTGCTAAAGGTGTAGATGTTTTGCGAGGTCGGCGTAGTAAGCGTTTTAGTGAGGTTGTCGCTGTTACCCGAAATAAACCGCGCGGAGTTGGCGATGGTGTACGCCGCATTCACTTTGCCGAGCGACTGCAGTTGGTAGTAGTACGCTCCGCCGAGCGCGAGCACGGCGAGCAGAAAGACGCTCGACCACTTACGCAGAGGACTGCTAAAGAAGGCGGAGAGCGCGTCGCGGATAGTGTACAAGGCGGTCATAGCTTATCCCTCATATTATACACTCTATCTACAAGCCATATTGTGGATACTCACAAATAAGCTTTGTGGTATACTGGCAAAGTATGACCACTGCGCTGAAAGATGAGATAAAAAGGCTGGCGCGCGAGGGTGTGCGCGAAGTTATTGATACCGAAATGATGCGATTGCGCGCATCGCTTCTCCTTTCCGTATCTCAAAAAGAACAGAAAAACATAGAGAAACTCTACAAAAAACCCTCTCGTCAGGCAGTACGCACCATACGCGTTCGTATATAACTTCTCATGGAGTGGAGTTTTTCCTTTACTGGGCAGGCGGAAAAATTCCTCGCTCATCGGCACCTAGAAAGTGCGTTTGCTGTTGAGCCTGTACGGAAAGCGATTAAGAAACTTATGGGCGAAACCGTCGCCGTCGACTTGCGAAAAACATCTGGAAAATGGGCCGGCTATTATCGCGTACGGGTCGGCAAAATCCGCATTATATTTTCGGTTGATTTTGACGGACAGAAAATTCTTATCGAAGTAATTGATAACCGCGGGAGTGCTTACCGATAACGAAGATTTGCCCCGCGCAGGTTTAACCTGCGCGGGGAGCGAAGTCCGACTTCGCTTTTATTTGCCGAGGTTGAGGAAGACGCGGCCGAGGATGTAGGAGGGCGGGATAGAGCCGAACTCGCGGCTGTCGGCGCTGTTCTGGGCATTGTCGCCAAGCAGGTAGTAGGTGCCGCGCTCGGCTGTTGTGCTGGAGACGCGCTTGATGTCGAGCGTCGCCCTGCCCTTCGGGTGGTCAAAGACGACGACATCGCCGGTGTACAGGCCTGTCAGGCGCCAAAGGTAGCGGTCGACCAGCACGCGGTCGCCCTCTTGGAACGCCGGATACATGGATGGGCCTGTGACGGCAAATATTTTTATATCTGCAACGAGCGCCGCGACCGCGAGCACAAATAAAAGCAAATATACATGCTGGCGCATCAGTTAAAGCCTGTCGCCGCTGCGCCGAAGATTTTGACGCCGTTGGTGGTCGAGCTGGCTTGCGTCGCCACAAAGGTATAGAGGTCGCAGTAGTTGGCGGTGGTGGTCTGCGTCGGCGCGGTGGCGCTCGCCCACTCGACGCCGGTAAAGGTGATTGCTCCTGCCGCGGTTTCCGAGTTGCACACCACGAGGCGCAGAATCTGCCCGGCAATGTAGTTGGAAAAGCCGATGGTTACCGCCGACGTGCCTGTCTGCACCAGCTGTTGGTTGCCCTCTATCCAGCTGACGGTCATCGAGGTCGAGGTGGAGAGTCTGTTTTCTGTCGTGGTGATTGCGCCGTTGGCGCCGATGGCGAGGCGCGCAAACGGGGTGGAAGTGCCTATGCCTACCCTGCCGTTGGCGCCGATTGTAAAGAGGTTGGTGGTCGAGCTCCAGTTGGAGGTGGACGAGGCGATGTTGAGGAAGGCGGTGGTGGTGTCTTGGGTTTCTATCGCCAACTTGTAGTTGGCATTGCTGACGCCGAGTGTGCTGGTGCCTATGCCGAGTTTGTTTTCTACCACCAAGTTGCCCGCGCCCGACGGAGCGCCGCTGGGGCAGCCGTTGGTCGAGATAGAGCCGCCGGTGCAAACCCAGAAGTTGTCGTTGCTTAGGTAGTGGTCGCCGCCGGAGGTCATCTCCAGCAGGTCGCCTGTGGAGTCGACGCGAAGCTGAACATAGGAGGTGTCGTCGTAGGCGATTACGGTCTGCGGAGCGGAAACCGTGTTGGTAACCGAGAGGCGCGCAAACGGAGTGGAGGTGCCGATGCCGGTCAGCCCCGCGTTGCTGACGACAAAGTAGGTGCCGACGGTGGTGGAGCCGATGGCAAAGGCGGGCGCGGAGCCCATTGTTTGGGTGGTGTTGACGGATAGTTGCGCCCACGGCGTGGTTGAGCCGATGCCGACCGAGCTGTTGAGGTACGCGTTGCCGCCTACGTTGAGCACGCCGGCGACTGTTGATGACGCGGAAACCGAGAGGCTGGTGGTTGTCGCTCCGGCAAAGGTCGCTCCCCCGTTGAACGCAATTTGCGTGGTGGTGGCGTTGGAGGGGAAAAGATAGCTGAACGTGGTGTAGTCGGTGCCTGCGACGGCGGCGACAATAGACCCGTCTGTTGTTGTTTTTAGAATATTGCCTGATGAGATTCCTGTGATTGAAAACGACGTAGTGGTTGCATTGGTAAGAAGCGACGAGCCGGAGAGCGTGGTGGAGGCGATGATTGCCGATAGGTTGGCGTTGAGCTGGCCGCCGACGTTGAGCACTCCGCCGATGGTGGAAGATGCCGTGACCGAGAGCGCGGAGGTGGTGGCGGAAGTTGCGGAGAGATTGAGGAGCGTGGTCAGCCCCGTGTTGTTGACGGAGAAGTGGGTGCTCTGTGCTCCGCTGTTGGAAGTCGAAGCGATTGCGAAGAGCGTGGTGGTGGCGGT
>Ga0209518_1003758_pt1 | contig 12788 bp, 18 predicted proteins | sample RifGroB1_FD_183993 | JGI IMG/M metagenome (GOLD analysis project Ga0209518, IMG submission 183993) | Groundwater microbial communities from Rifle, Colorado, USA - Groundwater B1 (SPAdes) (version 2) | ecosystem: Environmental > Aquatic > Deep subsurface > Groundwater | place: Rifle, Colorado... | reverse complement strand
TATAATAGCTACCTTTATCGGTCTTCTTAAACTTTATCTTGTTGCTTTTGCAGCACTCATTATGTTTTTTGTTCTGGGTGGTACAGTTTCACTGTCAGGTATTTTTTACACAGCAGGTATCATCATCTTTGCTGTTTTGATGGTCTTTGGAACCAGGATTATTCAAGGTTTTCAGGACAGAAGTATTTCATATATCACAGACAGGAGAATTGTCCGTTTTGAACCAACAACATTCTTTGCCACCAATATTCGTACGTTATCCTGGGATGAATCTGTTAAAGTGAAGACATTTTCACCTAACATACTTTGGAAACAAATGATGGTGGGAACTGTTGTTGTCCATGCCAGAACTACAGTTAAGACGTCGGATGAAAACGTCAGTCACACAGCGGCAGATGATATAGAGCTAACTGATATTTTCCTTTACAGAGACTTGGGAAATTATATAGATAAAATACTTTTCACCTATAAACAAATGCCTAAAGAGGTAGCTGATATTCACCCTTTTGTACCAAAACCTAAAGGACAAAGGTATTAAAGCAGTATACATTTCATGAGGTACTAAATAATATCTAATCCAGCGATATATCCTCTCTTAGCCGCTTCAGTTGCCCCCATTTTTTCAGTAGAATATACTAAACCACCCGTCAATTTTAATTCAATAGCTGCATGCCTGTCTTCCTCAATAACTTGTCGTATTTTTCCTTCTTCCACAACATCGCTTGTTTTATACACTACAACACCATCTCTCAAAACAATTGTATAAGTAGGTTCTTCAACAGTCATATTAATCCAAATAATCTTGGAGCTTCTTTCTTCTTGACGGATGTTTTAATTTTCTTAAAGCTTTTGCCTCAATCTGTCTGATTCTTTCCCTGGTTACTCCAAAAACTTTTCCTACTTCTTCCAAAGTCATTTGTTTACTTCCCTCCAAACCAAACCTCAGTTTTAAAACCTTAGCTTCCCTCTCGGTTAATGTCGCCAACACTTCATCAAGATGGTCTTTCAAAAGCTGTTTACTGGCTTGATCAACGGGGGAAAGTTGGCCTTCGTCCGGGATAAAATCACCCAATACACTTTCCTGATCTTCACCCACTGGTGCTTCCAAAGAAGTAGTTTCTTGAGCTATTTTAAATATTTCGCGGACACGGTCCGGAGAAAGTTCTACTTGTTCCCCTATTTCCTCTGCAGTCGGTTCCCTGCCCAATTCCTGCATCAGACGTCTGCTTATTCTGTAAAGTTTGTTGATGGTCTCCACCATATGGACAGGAATTCTGATTGTTCTGGCTTGATCTGCAATTGCTCTGGTTATGGCCTGTCTGATCCACCAAGTAGCATAGGTAGAAAATTTAAAACCTTTTCTCCAATCATATTTTTCAACTGCCCTAATAAGCCCTTGGTTGCCTTCCTGAATTAGGTCCAAAAGTGAAAGTCCCCGTCCGATATATTTTTTGGCTATTGAGACAACTAACCTTAAGTTAGTTTCGGTTAACTTGTCTTTCGCTTTTTTATCATTCTTTTCGTATCTTTTTGCTAATTCAATTTCTTCTTCAGCATTTAAAAGAGGTACTCGACCGATTTCTCTTAAGTATTGTCTGACAGGATCAGTTGATTCGATTCCTTCCAATCTGGTTAATAGTTCTATTTCTCTGTCTAGTTTATCCTTGGCTGTATCACCTGTCTCCACATCATCTGAAGTAACCGATTCGAAAACATCTATTCCTTCACCTAAAAGCTGGTCATATAACCCATCCAGCTCAGGTATTCTGGTTTCGGCATCTGAAAATACTTCCAAGATTTCGTCTTGTGTTAAAAATCCCTGTTCTCTTGCCTTCTTAATAAGTTCTACTACTGGTTTACGTATCATATTTTTCTATCACTTTTCTAAAACAACTAAACAAGACAAGCTTTCCTTGCCACACTTGAATTATACCTTCAATTTACGCATCCTCAAGTGCAGAAAGTTTTTTTGCCACTTTTGAGAATTCTCGTTGAAGTCTATCGAGTTCCTTTTGTTGGTCGTTTTTTTCTGCTACTGCAATTTTATTTCCTAGCTCTTCCAACAAATTTTTAAAATTTAACGTTTTTAATTCCCTAATGACAGTCTTTGTTTCGGACTTTTCCAGATCAGAAAGCATGACTTCTGAAAAACCATCGGATAGTTCTTTTGGTAATTTTTTAAATATCTCTCCTAATTCCAGATTATTAAAATTATCTATCTTTTTAACCTCATTAAGTATTTTTTTGGCAAATGGGGTTGTAACAAGTTCTATTATCTCAGTCTCGGAAAGTAATTCCCTATCATACAGAAGCGACACTCCCACAAGTCTTTCTTCAATAAGCTCTCTTCTGGATTTTATCTTACTTTCAACTCCTTTTTCGGATGATACATCTCCGATCCTTTTCGTTTCTGTCACTTTTATCAGTTGGCCTAAGACAGACTCAGTAGGAACAGACAATCGTCTGGCAACTTGTTCCACATAATGGGACTGAACAATTTTGTCAGAGATTAGATTTAAAATGGGCATCAATTCGCGACTTATTTTTGATTTACCGGAACCTGACAAGTCAAACTTTTCAAAAATAGAGTCAATCAAGAAATCCCAAATATCTACCGCATTTAAGATAGCCTTGTGTAGCGCATTGATATCGTTTCTTGCTGCTTCGTCGGGGTCTTTAAAGCCTTCAATGGTTGCCACCTGGACATCCATTCCCAAATTAGAGGCCAGCATAGCTCCTCTTCTGGCTGCTTCATCTCCAGCAAAATCAGTGTCTAAACATAAAACGACTTTATTGGTGAAACGGGACAAAAGTCTTATCTGTTCTTCGGTTACCGCAGACCCTTTTATAGCTACCACATTTTTAACACCATTTTGCCAGGAAGAAATCATATCCAATTCTCCTTCGACGATAATTGCGTATTTAGAAGATTTTATATCTCCTTTGGTAATATTAAGACCATATAATACTTTTGATTTATGATATGCAGGAGTTTCCGGTGAGTTTATATATTTACCGGACTCACGTTTATCCCAAGGCAATAATCTTCCTGCAAACCCGACTACCTCACCCCTGTGATCAAACAGTGGAAAAATTACTCTGCCCCCAAATCTGTCAAAGATTCTGTTTCTACCTCGGGCAATAAGACCTGCTTTATCCAAATCATTTATTGGAATCTTTTTCTTTTCAGATAAATATTTAGGTAAAGCGTCTGGAGTATCTGGTGAATAACCTATTTCAAATTTACTTATTGTTTCTTCTTTAAGACCTCTATCTTTCAGCAAGTAATCTAACGCTCTTTTACCTTTTGGGTGTGAATTAAGTACATATTTATAGAAACCTAAGGCTGTTTGGTTTATCTTTAATACTTTTTCTTTTTCAGAGGTTGCTATATTAGATTGTTGAATCAGTTTTACTCCAGACCGATCAGCAAGATACTTCAGTGCCTCAGGAAACTCCATATTTTCATGGTTTTGTAAAAAAGTATAAACATCACCAGACGCCCCACAACCAAAACATTTATAGATCTGTAGTTCAGGAGAAATCATAAAAGAAGGTGTCTTCTCTCCATGGAAAGGACAATTTGCTTTATAGTTCCTGCCTGCTTTTTTGACGTCTATGTATTCTGAAAGTAATGAAACAATGTCTATTTTACTCTTAACTTCTTCAACCTGAGAGTTCATTCTAAGTTGGATTATAGCAGATTAAATAAACCTGATATTCCATCCTCAGGATCTTATTGCGATTATTAAAAATCGAAATCTAAAATTAGTGGTAGATGATCGGAAATTTCCAACTTCGGGACTTCAAAGTTTTTAACTTTTATACCATTTTTGACAAATATATAATCTGCAAAGTACTGTATTTCTTCTTTTATAAATTGATTGTGATTTAGAATCCCTCTGGTATCTTTTATCCCAAATTGCTTTATTAAATTTCTATACCCTGCGTCTTCAAACATCTTGATACTTTTAGTGTCAGGTAATAAATTAAAATCTCCTCCGATAATTGTTGGATTTTTGTCGTCTTGATACATCTCAATTATTTTTTTCGATTGATTAATTCGAATCGGTGTATCCAGTTTGTGACCAGGTCTTGCTTTACCGTGTATATTACCAACATTAACTATCCTGTCGTTAATTTTAATCGTCATATACTGGTAGATACCAATGTCGTTTTTTACCTGCCTAAATAAAACTTTTTTACCTGACTTTATTATTTTAATTCCCTCTTTTACAAAAATTGTTTCACCATAAGTAAGTCCATCTTTACTTAGTATTCCTTCAGTTTCGTATACAAAGTTAAATCCGGTCAATACTTTTGATAATTTATTGAGGAGTTGGGGTGAAACTTCCATCAGACAAAATATGTCGGTAAGAAAACTTTGTTTTTTAATAAAATCAAAATATTGGACCCCTGCTTTCCCTTGCCAGGAATTTAAAAAGATTATTCTCATAAATTAGCGGTGAGGGAGGGATTCGAACCCTCGGTAACCTTGCGGCTACTCATCATCTCCAATGATGCGCACTAGGCCACTATGCGACCTCACCAAATATAGATGATATTATATCAATAAATGATAGAAACACATCCATTTGGAGAATTTGTCCCGAAAAAAGCGAAACATTTCTTTTCAAGCAGATATATAGAAAACAAATTCAAAAATATAAATAAGTTTTACCAAAATTAAACTAGAGAGTCTTGGATTCCTTCTTTAATAAGTTGTCAGCTCTTTTTAGCATTTGTTTTTCACCTGAAAATGAAAGCTTTTTAACAGCTTCTTCATAAGAAAGCCAGGCTATTTCCGAGGTTTCTTCACCAAACCCATCGGCTAAGTTGCTTAACCACCCCATTAAATAGAAGGTGACTAGTTTAAAAACCCTTCCTCGTTCCGGATGATTATAAATATAACTTATCGTTTCTATTTTTTTAATTATCTTAGCTTCAACTCCTGCTTCTTCCCTTACTTCTCTAAGTGCCGTAGTTTCTGTAGTTTCCCCTTCGTTTATCCATCCTTTGGGCAGCCTCCAGGCTAATTTGAAATATTCGTTGGGAACGTTTTTAGTAACTAACCAGAGAATTTTACCTTTTTCTTCTTTGAAGACTACACCACCAGCTGAAATTTCTCTGATAATTTTAGGTTTTAAATCAGTAGCATTTCCTCTTCCTGTTGTTGTTTTTTCTTTTTTGTCTTTTCCCATTCTTTTATTTGGACATTGGCATTTTTCAAAGCATCAATTTCTCTTTTGAGAGTTAATTTCTTTACGGTGCGTGCATAATCAAACCAGGAAACATCACCCAATCCCATTACTTCTGCGCCTGCTTTATAATACATCACATAGTAGTAGAATCTCTGATTAACTACTTTATTGTTAATGGTAGCGGTACCTGTGGATCTTCCAGCTTCTTCTAAAACTCTGGCACTCATATTACCCTGTTCTGAAGTATATCTGATGACTGCGCGGACTGAGGACTCGCCTCTTCTGACTGTGGTTTTAAGAAGTTCCCATTTACCTTCACTGTTTTTTGAAAGCATAAAAAGTTTTTTACCTCTGCCGTCTTTAAAAACAATTGCCCCACCGATTGCTACTTCACTATTTCCGTTTTTCATTTCAGGCTATATTTTACCACGAAAAGGGTAAGATTGTTTATTAAAAAATCAAAAACGCTGATTTTCATTCTTATGCTAGATTCTATGAACAATTTTCTTAATTAATTTTTAGAAGTTCTGTTTTTTCTCCAGAAGTTAAGTCTTCAACAAGAACCATTGCAGATACCTCAGGACAGTAATATTTATACTCTTTTGACTCGTCATCCAAGGGTGTCCAGTCATACATCTTGACACAACCCGTATATGTTTTATCACCGACAATAACAGTCTGACCGGTTGCTACAACATCAGTTACATCTTCAGCTTCGTCGGGATAGTACTCCTGTCTGTACGAATCACCTACAATATTAACAGCCTTAATCCAAATTCCTGGTTTTGCTCTGTCTTCACCTGCAATGAAAGAGCCTGTGTGATCTATAAGTTTTCCGTCCTCATAATTATCTACTTCCTCACCGAAGTACCAAACATTTCCTTCTTTATCTTGTGCCAGGTAATCTCTTGTATCTTCAACTAAAGTATTATTCAAATATACTTTATCTCTGTAAATTGTTGTCTTAACTCCCATTATTTCCTTAGTTGCTGATTCTATTTCAATTTCAATTTTTTCAGTACCTCCAGAAGTTTGGGATTGATAAACCAATTTTCTGCCAACAGGAAGTGAAAAATATTTGTTTGTTATTTTAAAGGTAAAATCTGTAGGATTTATTTGAGGGTTATACTCAGAAAATAAAAGTGGATTTACAGTTGGAGCGGGTATAGATTCTTTATTCTTTTTTGCACTGAAGACAAAAAAGACAGTTAGAATGGAAATTACTAAGACTAAAAAAATCGATGTTTTATTCATAAAAATTATTACCTCTTATTCCTCAAAGCAATTATACTACGGTATTCTCTGTAAAAAACTTCTCTATCTGCTTCATCAATTACTCTTTCATAATTATCCCTGTCTAAAGAGTTTCTTCCAGCCAAAAATTTAATACCGACAGCTGCAACAAGCTGTTTCAATTCTTTGTTAGACAACTTATCAACTAGTTCTTGTAAATGTCGCATCTCCTCAGGTCCGGCATTTCCACAAAATGCATTTGAACTATGAAAATCTGAATGACTTTTGTCCATATTCATCCTTCTTGTTTAATACATTTCCGTTGTCTGGTTGACTATGTGGGAACTTACTATCAAGTAGTCAACCAATTATTGGTAAAGGAAACTTTTTATCTAAATACTCAAAGTATTTTAAAATTGAATCTCGATGGTCAAATGCAAACTCTTCCTCTTTTGGCAACTTATCTTTACTGTACCAGAGGATACTCGTAACTTCTTCATTTATCATCGGTGCACCCCCAACAACCTTAATTATATAGATAAAATCCACATTCTGTCTGTCCTCTTTAGGGCGATTAGGGTTGTCATTGACACGAAAAAGACTTACTATTTCTCCATCATATCCGGACTCCTCTTTTAATTCACGTAGTGTCCCTTGTGCTATATCTTCATCTCTATCTAACAATCCGCCGGGAATAGTAAACTTTCCACCGTTGTGCATATTTCGTGCACGTCTTACTAAAAGCACTTGTTTATCGTCGTTAACGGCAATTGCACCAACAGTAACGTGACGCAATCCTCTAGTCGCATTATTTCCATTTTCAAAAACACAACTAATCATATGTTCGATTATATCAGGTAGGATTCAGATATGGCGGAGGGTGCAGGATTCGAACCTGCGTAGGGTGTAAACCCTCGAATTTTCGAAATTCGTGTAATTGGCCGCTATACGAACCCTCCTAATATTTATAAATTTTGTGTACCCGGCGAGAGTCGAACTCACAGCCTCAACTTCCGCAAAGTTGCGCTCTATCCGGTTGAGCTACGGGTACTTAATTTTTATTTTAATAATTTTACTGTGGCAGTTTTTTACTGAACCAATCCAACATGCGGTCAAATCTTGAGGGTGGAATTTCTTCTTCTACCAAATATTCTGAAAGTGTTTTCTTTATTTCCTCTTTTTTGCTAGGATCCAAAACTAACTCCATTCTACCAGGGAGTACAAATATTTCCACATTTAAAAGATCACTATCATGACGCTTGCCAAACCAAAATCTACCCATTACTTCCCAAGGTGTGATAGTTTTAGCAATTTTTATACCTTTGTTTGTAACTTTATATTCTATATTTTCAGGTTCTACTGTACTTAAAACGTAGTATAGGAATATTAAAGAAATGATTAGAATCACAGGCATCGCACCTTCCGCCAAAAACAGTATCAAAGAAACTAGTGAAGCAATTGAAATAACAGTTACATAAAACTGTTTGTCATGTCTTTTAAATGGCCTGGCCGGAGCTGTCCAAACTACCAAATCTCTGACGGGAATTATTTTAGCTCTGTCAACCTGTTCAACCTGTTGGTCATTTTTTAAAGTGCTCTCTTTCTGAACCTGGGGTTCAGTTTGTTGTTCTTGACTAGTATTGGCAGTGTCCATTACCAAAATTATACCTCAAATCTGATATAATTGCAGAGATTTGGAGAAGTCGCATAGTGGCCCAGTGCACGAGTTTGCTAAACTCGGCCCTTTAATTAGGGCTCGTGGGTTCGAATCCCACCTTCTCCGCAAAACTAAATAATATAGAGTTATTAGGAGGGTTGTCCGAGTGGTTTATGGAGCAAGTCTTGAAAACTTGTGGTCGAAAGGCCTCAGAGGTTCGAATCCTCTACCCTCCGCCAAGTATTGATATTAAATCAATTAAGTCCCATAATACCAGATATAACAACGGCTACAGGACAAGTAACATATAAAAGCGACAGAATACCTATACCTTTTTTTGTATCAGAAAAAAGAACAGAACAATATATCAAAGATGGGCTTATCATTGAACATGGGGAAGAAACAGATTCAGATGTTACGGTAAGACTTAATGGGGAAGGTATATCCATTCCTATGGGAGAAGTTAAACAGTTGTTACTGGATGAAGATAGAATTATTGTGGACATTTCTCACCCAAGACAACCTGAAAGATTTTAGCTAACAGATTCAATTTCTGTATCCTCCGCCCAACTTTATTGCATTTCACAAAATTAAGATTAAAATAATCAAAATGGCATATGAAAGAACAAGGCTGTTATCTGAAACAGAGTATGAGCGTCTAGATATTAGTCCGTTTCTAGATGAAATAGAATTTTTAATACATGCAATTAAACTGGGCGCTACAGGGGGATTACTGGATTCGGTCCACACAAGGTTGCCCTTAAACCTATTCCGAATGGCGGAAAACTAGATACTCAACAATCTAAGATAAAATAAAAATATGACAGCAGAAGCAACAAAAGTTAAAGGAAATGAGGCCTTACTTTTGGTTTCTATTAGTCCATTTCTAACAGATGAGGATTTTAGAAATGCTGCAGCAGAACAAGGAGCCTCTGTTTATTACCTGGGTAATGATCGATTCGCTGCAAGGATTGTTAATCCTGATGAAACAGATAAAAAATTAGATATTTCTTCACTGGCTTAGTTTAAGCTATAGATATAGAATTTCCCCCATGTCTTGTGATTATTTTAAGCCTTCAAAAAACCAAGCCTACAAAGAAGCTGCTGAAGAAAGTAAGGATAACGAGAACACTGTAACTAAAAAGGTTAAATGTACAAATCTATTTTGTTTTGCTCAGGCTATAGCTTCTGCAACAGATGGAAAAGTTGGTCAGGAATATTCTGAAGGTAAATGTGCAATTAACTTTTTGTTGCCAGAATAGATTTATCTTGCTATCGTCAAACTTTTTATTTTTTTGAATCCTGCTTCGTTTAACACTTTTGTCGCTTCAATAATAGTTGAGCCTGTAGTATAAACATCATCAAATAAAATAATCGACGAGTTGAATAATTGATCAGAAGATAAATAATTTTGGTTAACAAAAAAAACTTCAGTTAAATTTATTTTTCTTTCGGTACCTCTCAATTCAACTTGTGGTTTAGTGAATTTTTTGCGTGTCAGAAGATCTGGTATAAATTTCCAATCTATTTTTACAGCTAATTCTTTACCTATTACTTCCGATTGATTAAAACCTCTCCAATTTTCTCTTCTCCAGTGAAGAGGAACAGGAGCCAGAATAATTGGTTCTGAGTTGGGATATGTTTTTCTATTTTTTAAATTTTCAAATATGTAGCTAACAAGTTCTTCAACTACATCCCTTGCATATTTATATTTTAAGGCGATAATTGCCTTTCTTATGACTCCTTCGTACTTAAAAACTGAATAATTATTATCTTTCCAACCTCCAAATCTAACCTTATGTAAACAATTTTTACAGATATATTTTCCTTCCGTTTTACATTCCAAACAGTATTTAGGAAAAAGAAGATCAAGGATCATATATAATCATAACTATATGAGAGTTATCAACAAAAAGGCAAATTTTGAGTATCTTTTGACTGGCGAACACTTTGAAGCAGGCATTGTTCTTTTAGGAGCTGAGGCTAAATCACTGCGTAATTCCAGAGCTGATTTAAAACAATCTGTGGTTAGAGCTATTGATAATGAACTTTATTTAATTAACTGCAATATTCCCGTAGTCTCCCCTCCCCGTGGCTACACACCTACCAGATCCAGAAAACTTTTATTAAATAAAAAGGAAATAGTTTCGGCAATAACCAAGAGTAAACAACTTAAATTGACTTTTGTGCCTGTATCACTGTATAATAAAGGACGTCTTTTCAAGCTTGAATTTGCATTAGGAAAACCAAAACGTAAGTTTGAGAAAAAGGAGTCCATTAAAAAGAAAGATGTAGAGCGTGACATAGAACGGGAATTGAAAGGACTTTAATGGGGATGATCGGTTTCGACGGAAAAGTACTTTGAAAAACTGCAAGCAGACTTTGATCCTAGAGGTCTTGATTAGGATCAAAATAAAAGTGAGACTAAAAACAGTTTCGCTTCGTTTTTAGCATCTGCTAATCCATTCGCCGCAAGGCCAATGGCCTACGCAATCGCTTAAGACGATGTCTTTAGATTTGTTTCTTACTCGAATCTAATAGGCATAAACCAAGTAGGATAGATAGTCGGTCTTTGATTAGAGGCTGATGATTCGAAAATAATTAATCTTACCTTTAAAGAATTTGTTAGTTTATAACTTTGAAGGAAAATTTTTAAATTAAATAAGCTTGTAGTAGTTTTTCTTTTATTATTTTTTCGGACGAGGGTTCGATTCCCTCCATCTCCACAATGATTGAACTAATCGCAGAAGATAATTGCGTATGGGTAGGAAGAATCGGTTCTTTCGAGGGTGAACGTATATTGGCTGACACAACTGAAAAGGCTGCTGAAGTTATTACAAGAGGCAAAGGATATATAGCGGTTGTAGATAGTCATATTTTAGCTTGTGATATACAAGAATATTTATTAACTCCCAGTAAAATAGACGCTTAATTTTTTAAATCAATTGTAAGTAGTTTTCCACCCACAAGAAGGATTATTTTGTTTTCATTTTCCGAAACAACTAAATCTTTTGCATTCTTAATATCATCTGCAACGTACTGCACCACAAAGTCCCCTGTTTTATCTATAACCACCACTCTTCCTTTCTTACTGTCCAAGATGTAGACGTTTTTAAGTTCTTCGTTGGTATAGATGGCTGTTGGGTTATCCATATTTTCAGGTATGCCATCCAAAGTAATACTTTGTGGATTGCCAAGAGTGAATTTTGAAACTTTACCGGAAGATGACAAAAGCCATATAGACCCGTCTATGGTTATGTCTACAACCTTGGAAAAATCAGCTTCAATACCTGGCGCTATCCAATCTGATTTACTTCCAAACCCATCAGTTGTTCCCGAATATCTGAATATCTTATTCGCAGATCTATCAAGAAGATATAAATTAGCAGAGTAAAGATAGAAAAAAGGGTTGTCCCAATCTTTTTCCAGTACTTTGTCTTCAGAAGATCCTCCCAGTTCATAAATTCCGTCATCCTTCATTAAGTAAAATCTGTCTTCATATGCACCTAAATAGTTCCCTCCTTCAACTTGATCCGTATCCGCAGCCAATGAAGTTTTTTTAGTTTTAATGTTTACCTTGATAATTTTTTTATTTTTCTTGTCCAAAATGAACATATCTTCTCCGGAAGAGGCAATTTGGCTACCATTAAAACTGCTTGTCTGAAGAGTCAGATCCAAAAACTCTGTAGTTGTAGACTTGTACTCACCCAAGATTTCTCCTTGCTTTGTGTTTATTTCATTTACAAGGGTTTTTGTTCTTTCGTCTTTATATTTAGAGGCTGCAACTTCATTAGCCAATTGTGAAGACTCCATAAAAAGTTGTCTGGCTTTTGTTTTATCTACAGCAAAAAGATCCAAGCTCTCCTGATAACTAGAGATTGCTTTTTCAAGTTTTTCTTTATAAATCCGATTTGTTTCCCTGATGTTTTTTTGTCTTATTCCAAACACCACACTGACAATAAGGAGTACAAGAAGAACAATACCGACAGTGAGAGTGGTTTTCTTCCCCTGTGGTTGACTGGCATACAGATCTTGTTCTTTAAGAAAAATTTGTTTCTTGGAAAATTGTGGTAGTTTTAAATTGAAATTAAATTTCTTTTCTATAGTTTCCTCGACATTGGCAACTAGTTTTTCATGCTGGGTTCCAATTGTGTAAACATCTCCCTGTTTTACTTTACCGGTTATGGTTTTGGGAATATCTCCACTTTCAGCCAGTTTTATTAACTTTCCTTCTCTTTGTAGAAGGGCCTGAGAATGGGGGTCAAGTTTAATAGTAATCAGATCTTCGGTTAAAAACGCAGAACCTGTATCCTCCAATTGGGATTTACCAAGATTAAATAAAAGTTTATAGGCAGACATTTCATTACAAAATTAATACAGCAAAAACAAGAACGGCAATGGCAAAAAGAAGGTGCACAAAAGATAAAAGCCTAAGTTGTGCTTCAAAGCCAACTTCCAAGGTGTCAGTCATCAATTGAACTTGCCTGATCACAACAACTGCAAAGATAATATACAATGCCAAGACAATCAGTATAAAAATCTTTAGAATTGACCAAAGTGATATCCCTATGATTGGAATCATCTGACCCTCCCTTCAATCTTTTCCTGTTCTTCCTCAACACGAACGTCTTGTAATACCCTGGCAACTTTATCCGGCTTTGGAACCGCCAGGAATTCAAAATTCGGCACCTCTGAGG
>Ga0209518_1003756_pt1 | contig 12789 bp, 10 predicted proteins | sample RifGroB1_FD_183993 | JGI IMG/M metagenome (GOLD analysis project Ga0209518, IMG submission 183993) | Groundwater microbial communities from Rifle, Colorado, USA - Groundwater B1 (SPAdes) (version 2) | ecosystem: Environmental > Aquatic > Deep subsurface > Groundwater | place: Rifle, Colorado... | reverse complement strand
GACCAAAGCCGCCGCCAATTTCTCAAAATGGCCGGTTCTGCCGGTCTTGGTCTTGCCGCCCTCACTTTAGTCAATCCCAAAAAAGCCTCTGCTTCCTTTTTCGGTTCTGTCCCCGGTCCCGGCACCATTTCTATTAAAGACACCGGTGGCAACAAAATCGACCCCGCCGCCAAACAACCCACCGATGGATACAAAATCAGCAAGATGGATGACACCAGCAGCGACACCTATTCTTATTATGGTTTTGTCGACCAAGGTGGTCAGTGGTACATCCAACGGGAAACTACCAGTGGGGCAGGAGAAGGGGATTTCCTTTATTGTAATGGTGTGTCTGATTTCACCACCGCCTGGAACGACAAAGAAAATCAAACTTACGAATCGTTTGATACAATTTTTTAAGATATACTAGGCTTATCATGAAAAAAGAATATCTCTTTATCTTTGCTTTTGCCCTTATCGTCTTGGCCCACGCCATCGACTCAATATCCGGACCAATTGCCCTCACCGTCAAAAATCCTTATCAATTTTTGAATTCTCCTCTGATGTCTCAATATCCTCTGACCACCTTTGGTATTTTTTCCAGAACCATCGGACTTTTTCTCCTAGTCTGGCTTCTATTATCCTTTATTAGCGGCTTTAATTTTCAAAAAGCCATTTCCATCTTTGTTGTTTTTGTCCTCAGTAATCTTTATGCCATCCAACAACTGGCCACCGGTATGAAAATTACCACTGTCCAATGGACCATTTCTATTGCCTACGCTTCCTCGCTTCTTTTGATTCCCTTGATTTACTACTTTATCAGAGGGGCCACTTCCACTGTCACTCAAAAAATTTCCCCTCCTAAATCTGATTATTTTTCAGATGCCACTCAACACCCACCAGACGATCAGTCATAAAAACACCCCTCGCTTTCAAAAAACCTAGTGTCATTTATGCTTTTATTGATACTAATTGAGTCTAAAGATCTTTCTTTTTCAGGTCAAAGGCAACAAACCCAAACAGGTTTAATTGCAAAATAAGTGCTAAGTTTATAAGGTGTGGTATCAATTTATATCTGAAAATTTTCATTTCGCCATCAATTTATTTACGGCTCTGGCTTTCTTTTCCATTTTCTGGCTATATTTTGATGCCTGGATTGACCGCAAAAATTTTAAAGAAGGTTTCAAAATCCTCGGTTATCTTTTGCTTTCAGTCGCCTTTCTTTTTCACGCCCCCTACATCGAATCCGGAGTTTTGACTACTTCCATTATTAATATTGGTTTTAGTGAAAAGATATCTATTTTTTTAAAAAACATTGGCTACTTTCTTCTTCTTATTGGACTTGTAATCGACCCTCTTCAACCCAAACCCAAATACAACAATACCCTAAACTCACTTATTGTCAATCCGGCCTTAGTTATTTCCTTTCTCCTTTCTCCGGTCTTATCTGTCTTTATTGCTTGGTTGTATCTTCGTCGGGCTACTGTTGGTCTTGAAAATCATCTTAAAAAAGTTAGCCTCTCTTTTTTGTTTTTTGCCATCTACGAAGTTCTCAATACTCCTTCAATCTTCATAAATAGCCTAAATGTCGATATTTTTCGTCTTGTCGCCCCTTTTGGTCCCATCTGGATTGCCGCTCATTTTTTTCAAGCCCTGGCCGCTGCATTTTTAGTTCATTGGGCTTTTTCCTATCTTCTCAAACGTATCAACACTCAGCTTTTCATCATTTTTACCACCGTTACCCTCTCCATTTTTTTACTTACCGCCGTTTCTTTTACCTTTTTACTTCTTAAAAATCTATCCGACGAAACTCTTACTCGTCTGGATACCGATGTCTCCGTTCTTTCTTTTTCTCTTGACTCCAAAAAATCCGAATCCCTCGCCTTTGCTTCAATTTTATCCAACAATTCTGCCGTAGTTCAGGCGGTTATCGATAAAGATAAAAAAATTCTCTCCCAAGAATCCGAAAAACTTTTAGTCTCCCGTCAAATAAATAGCTTAGTAGTCGTTGACGAAAATGGTCAAGTTTTAGCCCGTGGTGAAGATCGTGATCGTACCGGCGATTCCCTTTCCGATGACTCTTTGATAAAAAGAGCCTTAATCGGCGAACAAATTTCCTCTCTTGTTTCCAAAGAAGGTGCCATCGCCCCATCCGTTTTAGTCCGCGCCGCTACTCCCATCATTAGCGAAGAAAATGTTATTGGTGCTGTCGTTGTCGCTATCACTCTTGATAATTCTTTTCTCGACGGCATCAAAGAATTTACCGGTCTTGAGGCCGGTATCTACGGTGGTGATATTTTATCAGCCACCACCATTTCCGATCTCAAAGGCCAAACCCGCCCCATCGGTATCAAGGAATCATCTTTAGACATCAAAAATAATGTCCTTACCAAAGGTGAAAACTACAAAGGGCTTGTCTCTCTTCTCAACACTTCCTATTTTGCCGTTTACCGACCTCTCAAAGACGTCGACAATGAAGTTGTTGGCATGCTATTAGTCGGTCGTCCCGCCGTTACTATTTTTGCCACCGCCGGCAAATCCATCGAACTTACCTTTTTGGTTACTATTATTCTAATTCTTTTTTCTATTTTTCCCTCTTATTTAATTTCCAAATATATTACCAACCAACTCCGATAACATGTCACTCAGATCAAAAACTAACCTAATTTTGGGTATTGCCATATTAATTATTTTTTCTATCACTGCTATTTATTCTTACACCACTCTTTTACCAGGCTATTACGAATTAGAAAAAAAATCTTCCCAGGATAAAATTCAACAAGTCATTAAAGCTTTTGATCGGGAAATTTCTTTTTTAGGTACTAAATTAACCGATTGGTCCAATTGGGATGATACCTATAACTTCATTGAAGACTCCAACCAAGCCTACATCGATTCTAATTTATTAGACGATAGTCTAAATAATTTAAGAATAAATTACATGTTTTTCTTCAATCAAAATAACCAGTTGGTTTATCAAAAAGGCTACGATTATCACCGCCAACAACCCATTACTGATTTTACTGATTGGCAACCCCACCTAACTCCCGACAATATACTGACTAACACTCAACCTGGTAACACCAATGCAAAAAGCGGTTTTCTTGTTGTTTCCGGTAAACCAGCTATTTTTTTCTCAAACCCAATTTTAGATTCATCAGGATCCGAAAACAGTCGGGGGACTATTGTTTTTGTAAAAATTTTAGCTGAAGCTGATGTTGCTCAAATCTCTCAAACTGTCGGCATGGAAATGTCCTTTCATGCTCTCAGTAACCTTCCTCATCCTCGCGACTTACAAGTTTCTCAAGAGATGATTAATAATGGTGACATAGTAAAAATCGATAATATGGACAATCAAACCGCCGTCGGTTACAGTCTTTTTAATGATTTTTATACAAAACCTTCCCTTCTTCTCCACCTCGACCTTGACCGCCAAATCAGTCAACAGGGATCAGTTACTATCAAGTCTCTGTTGAGTTTTTTAGCTATTGGCTACCTTTTAATTCTCTTATTTTCAATTATTTTACTCTACCAATTTGTTATTAATAAAATCCTTTATTTTAAATATTCAATAAACAATATCGTCAAAACCAAAGATTTTTCCAAAAGACTCCTTATCAAAGGAAGCGATGAAGTTGCCCAGATTGGTATTAATATCAACACCCTTTTGACCTCATTTGAAGACTCTCAATCCGAATTAGTAAACGAACAAGCCAGATCAAAAATATATTTCCAAACCGTCGGTATTATGATGATGGCCCTTGATATACAAGGAAACATAGTTATGATCAATAAAAAAGGCTTAGAAATTCTCAATGCTCAGGATGAAAAAGACCTTATTGGCAAAAATTGGTTTGATAATTTTATTCCCCCTGCTTTACGCTCGGAAGTCAAAAATGTTTTTGCTTCTATTATAGCTGGTGAGACTAAGTACACCGAATCCTACGAAAACGAAATCATAACTCTTACCGGTCAGACAAAAATTATTGACTGGAGTAACTCTCCTATCAAAAACAAAAATGGTCAAGTCGCCGGAATGGTAAATTCGGGAATAGATATCACTCAAGAAAAAGCCATTGAAGAGGCCGAAGATAAAAAAAATGAAGAATTAAAAAGACTCAACGATCTAATGGTCGGTCGGGAGATAAAAATGATGGAACTTAAAAAAGAAATTAGTAAATTAATAATAAATGAAAAATAGATCAAGAGTTGGCTTGGGTGTATTGGTAGGCGTAGTTGCGTTTATTGTAATAGCCTTGGTATTTTACTATTTTTTTCAAAGGTTTGATCCGTATACTGATCAGGCTGAGCCGACTATTCCAATTGAGGTTGAGTTACCGGCACAAATAAAAGATATTTTTACCAGAATAACTCTTCCTCTTTACTATTTACCTAACAACAAAATAATCATTGACGAATTGGTGAAATATAATGATTTAAACAAAGACCTAACTTCCAAAGAAATCGCCTTAATTGACAATATATGGCAAAAATCCCAAGATACGGATGATTTTTCAAAACAATTTAAAACGAATTCGATTGCTAAAGAACTAATTAGATTTCAAGAAATTTATCCTGAATTTACCGAAATTTTTATTTCTGATATGAGGGGCTTAGTGGTTGGGATGACCCATAAAACAAGTGATTATCTTCAATCAGATGAAGAATGGTGGGTAAATAGTCTCAAAAAAAATGGACAATCATTTCATGGAGAGTTTGAATATGATGAAAGTTCACAAACTGAAGCGATTGCCGTCTACTTACCGATGGTTAACCAAAATAATGCAAAAGTAATAGGTGTTATTAAGGTAATTGTAACCATTGATTCGATTAAGGCAGAACTATAATGACAGAAATAAAAAAAATAAGTTTTTTTAATTTACAAATAAAATTACTCCTTATTGTGGTAATTATTTGTTTTTTTCTTCTGGGATTAGCGTTAATTGGCAAATTAAGCTTTCAAACAATCGAAAAAACTTCTACTCAGATTTCGGAAGTCGAAATACCACACCTGAGAACTATTAATGAGTGCCTGTACGCAGTGACAACATCTCAAATTGCAGTCGAAAAAGCCCTGGATACAAATAAGTATTCAGAAATTTCCCAAGTTAACCAATTTGAACTGGCTTTCAATAAGTCAGCAAATAAATCTGAAATGTTTCTGGCGGCAATGACTTGGGGAAGTGAAAGTAAGGCTTTCGCCCAATCACAAAACGGGAGAAACGAAGTTGAATGGCAAAAGGCTAATTTAAAAGGTAAATTAAGGGTAAAACAGCTTTCACCAGAGAAGGTACAAGTTGCCAGTCTAGCGTCAATATATTTTGCCGGATTTCGTAACAACGCCGTTAAAGCGATAACGACCCATAAGTTATATTTACAATTACTAGAAGAAGGAAAACAGATCGAAGCCAACGCCATTTATTTGGAGTCAAGGGTATACGCCGATAAAAGCAGATTTTATGCCGATCAATCAGAAATTTTGTTAAATCAAATCAACAAAATGTCAAATGATGAGATAGGAGAAGCGGAAGATCTAATCCGCAATACCTATGATACTGCGAGTTTTCGACTGACGATCTTCGGAATTCTCGGGTTATTAGTAATTATTGTTATCTATGTAGTTTCGACCAAGTTAACTATAATTGGACCGTTAAAAAAATTATTAAATGCCACTGAGCAGATTAATGTCAAAAATTTGTTTACTCAAGTAGAGATTACATCCAAAGATGAATTTGGTCAGCTGGGGCAGGCTTTTAATAATATGGCCTCAAGACTCCAACAGTCATACGCAGCAATGGATCAACAGGTAGCCGAAAAAACTACTGAATTATCCAAAAAAATTACTGAGCTGGACAAGACCAATTCAACCATAAAAAAAACCGGACTGGCCATGATGAATATTTTAGAAGACGAAAAAGATTTAGAAATTGCCCTCAAAAAAGAAAAAGAAAGTGTCGAGAAAAAAGTCGAGCAAAGAACTTTAGAATTGTCCAATACCAAAGCCAAACTTTCTGCTTCTATTGAAAATCTCCCCCTTGGCTTTTTAATGTCCGATATCGAAGAAAATCTCATTGTTACCAACTCTCTTGCCAATCAAATTCTCGAAGGCCAAAACAGCAACGAAAAATTAGTCACTCTTAAAAATATTCTCAAAAACAAAGTTGATATTACTTCTTACATAAAAAATTGCGGTATCGACAAAAATCATCTCAGTTTTGATGATATTCAAATAAACAATCACTACTTCCGTTTCATGCTTTCGCCTATTCTTACCGACAATCCCCCTCAAGTTTGCTTGGGTATAGTTATTCTTATTCAGGATATCACCGAAGCCAAAATTGTCGACCGCTCCAAAGACGAATTTTTCTCAATTGCTAGCCATGAGTTGCGGACCCCTTTAACGGCAATTAGGGGGAATACTTCAATGATTCTGGAATATTATTCCAAAGCAGTAGAGGATCCGGAGTTAAAGGCGATGATTGACGACATCCATGAATCCAGTATTCGGCTTATCAATATCGTCAACGACTTTTTAAACGTGTCAAGACTGGAACAGGGGAAAATGGACTTTGACAAAAAGGAATTTAAGATTGACGAATTGATTTCCGAAGTAATAGCCGAATATAAAACTACCGGTTCTCAAAAAAATCTGAGTATCGAATATATTGATACCCTCCTCCCACCTCCGGTTATGGCTGACTCCGATAAGACTAGACAAATTTTAACCAACTTGATAGGAAATGCTCTTAAGTTTACAAATGAAGGGGGAATAAAAATCGCCACTATGGTTTCGGGTAAATTTGTCAACGTTTCCGTTTCGGACACCGGCAGAGGGATACCTTTAAAACAACAAGGTCTGCTATTTCGCAGATTTCAACAAGCCGGAGAAAATCTGTTCACTCGAGATACAGTCGGAGGGACTGGATTGGGATTGTATATCTCCAGATTGATGATCGAAGGCATGGGTGGAAAAATATGGGTGGAAAAATCGGAAGAAGGAAAAGGATCGACTTTTTCTTTTTCTTTACCTATAGTAAAAACAAAATAGCTAAAAGGGGATTGATTTTTCTTAAATTTATTCTACAATAGATCTATATGGGTGGGGTGTTAGTAGTCGAAAATGACATCTTTGTTCAAAAAACGGTACGGCGAGTACTGGCCTTACACAAGGTACCGGTAGAAACAACCGACGATCCGGAAGATGGTTTAAAAAAAATCAGTATAGTTAAGCCGAAAGTAATTTTGATGGGGATATTTTTATCCAAGATGAATGGCTTTGAGTTGCTTAAAAAATTAAAAGAGGATGAAGAGACAAAAAATATTCCCGTGATTGCCTTAATTAATTTTTCCGAAGAGGAGTTGGTAAAAAAAGCAAAAGATTTGGGAGCAGTGGATTGTCTGGTTAAGTCGGAGTTTACTCCGGACGAGATAGTGGACAAAGTGAAACCCTATCTGTAGACTGTTGTATGGTAAAAATTCTAATTGTCGAAGACGACCCCTTAATGAGTCGTATGTACCAAAAAATTTTTAAATTTGAAGGCTACGAAGCCGATTTTGCCCTTGATGGTCAGGATGCTCTAGATAAAATCCGGGTCAGCAAACCCACTCTTATTCTTCTTGACATCATGATGCCCAAAATGAACGGCCTTCAGTTGTTGGAAAAACTCAAGCAGGATCCCGATACCAAATCTATTCCGGTGGTTATGTTAACCAATCTGGCCGGTACTCAAGACGCCGAAACCGCTCTCACCAAAGGTGCTATCAAATACATCATCAAATCTGAAAACGAACCCAAACAGGTAGTCAATATGGTCAAAGAAATTCTGGCTGGCTATACCAGAGATGATGTTCCCGAGGAACCATCCGCTTAATTATATGACTATTCCCAGTCTCGATCTCCAAGCCCCGCTACAAATTGATAATATCGAAACCCTGGCGAAGGATAATATTTCCCAGCGGGAAAAAAAAGATCGGGTAATTTTTGTTTTTGGCACTATTTTCTTTCTAATCCTTCTTATTCTTGTTGCTTTTTTTGGCTATCTTTTTTTCACCAGCCGTTTTTAATCTCCCGTTTTATTCCAGCACTTTTTGCCACATATCTTTTTCTGTCATAAAACCCAAGCTTGATTCTTTTATTACTCCCTTTCTGTCTACAAAAATATGTCTTGGCAAACTCTCCAGTCCCAAAGGTTCCACCAAAATTCCATCCGGATCCGCCATTATTTTTACATCATATCCTCCCACTTTTTTATAAATATTCGTTTTTGACACCGATTCCTGAACTGTCACCGCCACCACGTTTATTCCGCTATTATTTTTTGCTAATTTTTCTATCTCATTTAATTGATCCGCTGTTTGCGGTTCCCAGGTCGACACAAAAGTCAGCACTGTCGGTCTACCCAAAATTGACACATCGCTAAAAATATCCTCTCCAACACTCAAATCAAAACTCGGCAAATTTTTTCCCACTAATTTAATTTTTTCCTCCTTACCAATATTTACTCTATTATTATCTAATTTTATTGGCACCATTTCTGCCCAAAAATTCCAAAAACCTTTTATTTTATTTAACCCAAAATTATTTGTTATTGGTGTTGGTTTTTCAATTTCAAAAATCTCAGTTCTTTGTTTCTTTTTTCCCGTCATTTCCACTTCCACAAAATATTTTCCCGCCGGTAAAAATAATTTATACTCACCATTTTTGTTAGTTTTTTGAGGATTTTCCTGTCCGTATGGTCTGCCGTCCCACAATACATAGTCTCCTTCAATTTTTTCAAACACATATACTTTTACTCTCGCCCCTTTTATTCCTTTTCCCTTATCATCCACCACTCTTCCCGGCCTCAACGACACTATCGAATTTAAGGCTCTTTCGGTTTCATTTTTTGCCCCATCTATCGATTTAACCATCAATTTATAACTTCCCTCAGTTATTAAATTTATTATTCCGCTCCACAATCCGCTTTCAATATTTTTAATTAAAGAAAATTTTTCGGAGTTGTAAAACAAATCCATGGTCACCGGTCCGCCTACTGCCCCCAAAGTCACTTTCACTTGAAGTCCGGCTATACCAAACACTCTTCCGTTTTCGTCCGGTTTCAAAATCATTGGACCCAGTGAATACAAAACCCCTCCCACCTGCGGTGGCAATCTGTCAACTACCATCGTATAAACCTTACTTTGCCCCACGTTTCCCGTACTGTCTTTAGCTCTCATTTTTATTAAATAATTGCCGTCATCTAATCCCACCGGGGTAAACTCAAAACTGGCCGATTTTTTTCCCTTTCCTTCCAAATTATCCACTGGCAACCAATTTTTCCCCCCGTCAAGTGAATATTCTATTCCCGCTACTCCCACATTTATATCTCCGCCGTCAAACGCCTTCCCCTCAATTGTCGGGGCAATCAAATATGGTTTTGAAAAATCAGTTGAAATCCTTACTGTCGGTCTTACTCTGTCCACCAGCGGCTTGGGAGTTGGTGTCGGTGTCGGAGTAGAATTGGAAGTCGTCGTCGTATTTATCGTTACTTCAACTCTTACCGGAGCCAGTGTCGCCGTCGCCTGATATTCCTGAGTAGTAAAACTATTTTCATTAGCACAGACTTCATTTCCAAAAGCATCAGTTGAGCAAACAGAAAAATAATATATTGTACTAGCACCCAGGTTAGTCAACGTTAAAGAGTGTGATGTCACCAAACTCGATTCCGATTTAGAAAAAGGATACAAACCTTGTTGGGCATTAACATCATACTTAACCAACGAAGTCGAAGCTTCATCCGTAGTCCAACTAATAACCGCTTCATTGAACGTAATATTTGAAATGTTAATTGACAGTATTGACGGTGGGGTATGGTCAGCAGTTTCGGAAACCGAGAAGGAGGTATTTCCGCTACACGTTGTCGGACTTGTTCCGTCAACACTATCAGACATTTGGACAACCCAGTTACCTGTAATTCCTGAGAAATCTCCAATTTCCAGGGTAATATGGGGATTAATTGTTGCCCCGGGAGAAATCGGCGTCTGGTCATATCTAAAAGTGTATGAATCTGATGATATATCTCTAAACCAGGTTGGATACATCATATAACCAATAATATTTACATTAGAGTGAGGTTTAGTAATTTTAAACCACATGCCATTATTGCCTGCATCATTATTTGTCAATGAAAAGGTAAAATCAGTCGTCATTGAAGCTTCTGTGCTGGTTGGGTCAACCGATACCGAACAACTGCTTATAGCAGCTTGAACTGCATTTGTCGAAATTAGACGTAAAAAAATAAAAGATGTTATTAAAAAAATCCAACCATTCTTTCTTGTAAAATTGGCAGTAGTCATATCAGTGTTTAAGTATAGATCATTTTGTTTGCAGACAAACGAAGGTTGTTTTTTATAAGTTAGACAAACACAAATCCCTCATTGTAATATACATGTAGTATGGCTATCACCGTCACCCCCAATATGACTGACGTTTCCATGTGTGAATCAACCACTGGTTGGGCTGGTGGTATTGCCAATCTTTTACTTCAATCTACAGCCTATATCCAAGGCACCTATTCTTTGGCGGCTTGGATAAACAACACCACAAGTGCGGTTGAGTATTACACCATTTCAGCGACCAGCCTTGTTGGTCAACACGTCTATGTTTGGATGTTGTGTAACGGTCGCGTTGACACCAAAGCCAACGGTGGTTATCGTATTGTCCTTTATACCGATGCCAGTAACTACGCCACATTCTATGTGGGTGGTAATGATACTCACGGTAACGGATGGAATCTGCTTTGTTGTAGTGCCGATGCCACCCCAACTGCCCAGGTAGGCACGTTTAATCCGGCATCGGTTACTATGATAGGTATTCAGTTTAAAACAATCACAACTGCTACGAAACAGGGACAAACTTATATACAAAACTGTTTTTGGGATGCTGTCAGGTATGGTTCGGGTTTGACAATTACTTCCGGTGCAACAGATGCCATAAGTATGGAGGATATTTTTGCGGTCGATGATGATGTAACTTATAAGTATGGAGTAGTTCAAAAATCATATGGTTCATATATAATCCAGGGCAAATTAATTTTTGGCGGCACCGGCTCAGAATCCATCGACTTTGTCGATTCCAACCAAATTGTTATTTTCCCGGATAATCCCCTGGTTTCCGATACTTTTTACGGTTTTGTGGTTCAGGCTGGCAGTGGTACCACCAACTTTACTCTGGGAGTTAAAAGTGGAACAGTCGGTACCAGCGGTTGTATTTTTAAAGCCCCCGGTACCAAAACCTACGACCTAAATCTGGGAAATAACAACAACAACAAAGTCCAGCTATATGGTAGTAGTTTTGTTAATGCCGGTCTGGTCACTCTACCTCTTAGCGGCGCCAACCGCGAAGTTCTTAACTGTTCTTTTAACACCTCCGATGGTGTTATTGTCTCCACCTGTCTGATGTTAAACAGTAATATCATTTCTGCCGATGATGAGGGAGTCTTACTTTCCAATACTAGTCACCAGATGTCCGACTCAAATTTTATTGACAATCCCAACGCTATCCGAATCGACACGGCTGGCGAATATGACCTGGATAATGTTAAATTTTTTGGTAATACCGTTGATATTGACAATACTTCTGGTGGTGCCGTTGTGATTAATTGTACCAACGGTTCCAATCCATCCACCGAAACCGGAGACACCACCATCGTCAATGCCGTCACTGTTTCCGTTTTAGTTGTCGATGTTACCAATACCCCCATCAATACCGCCCAAGTTGCCATTTACAAAACCAGTGACAAGTCCGAGCTCCTAAATACCGATACCGACGCCAATGGACTGGTCCAAACCACCTTCAATTATCTAACCGATACCAATATCTATTTTAGAATCAGAAAATCGTCTACCGGCGGCACCAAATACGTTCCCGTTAGTTCTTCCGGCACCATCACTAGTACAGGTTTTTCCTCCACCATCACCCTACTTCAAGATACTACCGCCACCATATAAGCGAAAAAATTGTAAAATAACTTATGTCTAGTTCTGTTCTTTCAGGTGACTTCACCGTTTATTATCTTTCCGAAACCCGTCAAAAAAGAATTGTCTGGTCCGGTACTACCGGAACTTATTCAGTCAGAGAACTTTACATTGCTCTCCAGGACTTATTTGATGAATCTACTCAAATGGATGACGGTGTTCCTATTAATGCCATTACTCCCACGGAATATCAAATTGGCCTTATCGATTTGGATGACCAGCAAGATCCTTGGTATATAGACGTAACTACTACTCAACATTTGTATGGCGGTGGCTTGGTTAGCAAAGATTATACCCGCGTTGCCACTTTTCGTACCGGTATAGTTCTAGTCAAACGTTCCGGAACCAGTATAACCAATTCCGATGTTGGCTATACGATCACTCATACAGTTGACGGTGACACTGGCACTCTTCTTTATGTCAACGGTGAATATCTTTGTATCAGGCCAACAGACAATACTTCTGCTAACAATTGGGATTCTACGGGTACGGCTAATATTAGTTGTAATGGTAAGACAACAGATAGTCAAATCGAAGCCGCCACCACCGGTGGTACCACCTGGGCCAATATCTATACCATCGGTACTCTTGCCTCAGGTACCGAAATTTATATTATCCAAGCTGGTACCAAAATTACTGCTTGGTGGCCTTCAGGTCACATTGACATTTTACAAAGAATTGTCATTCAGGGCACTCTTTTGGATAGCGGAGTAATCACTATCTTTGCCCGAGAATACGGTAAATTATACGATCATTACCAAACTATCATGACCACCGGTGGTCGCTCTCCTATCC
>Ga0209518_1003753_pt1 | contig 12799 bp, 15 predicted proteins | sample RifGroB1_FD_183993 | JGI IMG/M metagenome (GOLD analysis project Ga0209518, IMG submission 183993) | Groundwater microbial communities from Rifle, Colorado, USA - Groundwater B1 (SPAdes) (version 2) | ecosystem: Environmental > Aquatic > Deep subsurface > Groundwater | place: Rifle, Colorado... | reverse complement strand
CAGATTTTTCCACTAATGAGACCGAAGTAAAAATAAAATAAGATAATATAATATGTCATAAAGAAAGTATGGAACAAAGACCATTAAATTTAAATAAAAAGAGCGAAAAGCCAACGAGAACAATTGAAGAATTAGAAGCTATGTTAGAGTTTGCAACTTTGCAGATTAAAAGATTAAAGGAATCTGGTAGTCAAGATAAACGTCTATTCCAATATTTAGATGATAAAAAAAATCAAGCGATTAAAGAAATAGGCAGACTAAATGGGGCATAAGGTCCCTAAATCGTGGCTTTTTAGATTACATCTCTACTCTTCGGAGCGATAGTCGAAACAAGGAAAATAGAACTTAAGACTTTCCTCAGAAGAGAAGTAGATATGCCTCTATGTATTCTCACAATATCTTTAATGTGACTGAAATGACCTTCAAGAGAGTTTGTTGTCTGCGAGAGTTCCTTTGTTGTTTCGTAGCTAAAAAGGTAAGGTAAAAACATTTGAACGGACAAAACAGCAGATCTTAATTCTTGATGAGTCCAAAATGATATTCCAGTTTCTGGATTAATACTTTTCTCATTTAAAAAATCTCGATATTTTTCAATATATTGCTTCCATCTTTCTTTCCATGTATCAGATGAACATCTTCCCAGTGTTTTAATTAAAGCAAGTAAAACAATTCCTGCTTCCAATTTAGGATTTCTAGTTATCTTTCTGACTACAATGCGTTCCATATGGACCAAACACATTTGAAATGGAATATCATCGAAAACCTTACGAATACAGCTCTTTCCGTCTCCTGTGACACCTAGAAAGATATATCCCAAACTTTCTAAATACACCTTACCTTGTAAATACAAATTGTGTGTTTCCACATCACCAAAACCATACCAGAGATTTTCTCCCTTGATTGGATCCCTAAAGACCACAGCACACCATGGTTCTGTGTTTTTTACTTTTCTAAAATATGTGGCATCAACCACAACAAAAAGAGCTCGTGGGTTGTGAGTTTTAATTGGTAATATATATTTTTCTAAAAATGCTTGTACTGTCCGTTTGCCTAGATGATATGTTTCTTTTAATTCTCGTATGACCTGCTTTTTAAATACAAAATCAAACCATATATCTTTTTCCTTTTTAATGTTTTCTTTTCTTCTATTTCTAAATCTAGTTCCACATCCTTTACATTTATATATCTGCACCCCATCTTGAACACCTCTTTTAATCACTTCGCTAGAACCGCATTTACTACATATTTTGTTGTTTTTTTAATATCATAGCTAAAAGTTAGCACTTCTAGCCTTATGTAGCAAGGACAGAATGGTCAAATTGAGCCACGCAAAAGGGACCTTATGCCCTAAAAGGAAGGAGAACGTAGGCAAAAAAATCTTCCAGAAATAGCAATACCTCAGAAACCATAGGTTTCGAGGCATTTCTTTTTGGCGTTTTTAGGCGCCGATTTTTGAAAGTTACCCCCCTTCACCTTCAGACGCACACAGGTGTCGTCATCGTAACCTAGGTGAAGGGGGGACCCGTACGTGTCGTCGCACTTCTCTACACGTAAATTTTAGCGCTACAAATTTAAAAGTCAAAAAAGTTATCCACAGGTAGGGCTTGGTGTTATTTTTAATGTGGAATAGAATGTTAATCAAGTGGGAAGAAGTGGGAAAAGTGTTAATAACTAAATTTTGCAAAAAATATGCTCATCGGCGAATACATACATACAATAGATGAAAAGAACAGAGTTTCCATGCCAGCGAAATTTCGCAGAGAACTTGGTAAAAAGATTATTATTACACCCGGACTTGGAAAATGTTTGTTCATTTTTACAAATAAAGAATGGGAGAAAGTTTCAAAGAGACTTTCTAGCTCGGATTCCGATTTATCTTTCCTAAAAGCTGATCAGAGAAATTTTAATAGATATATGTTTGGACGAGCAGCGGAAGTGGAAATAGATTCAATTGGAAGAATCTTAATCCCGGATTTTTTAAAAAACAGAATTGGGCTTCTTGGTTCGGTAGCCATTATTGGAGTTAAGGATAGGGTAGAAGTTTGGAATGACAAGACATGGTCGGAAAACAAGTTGGTCGTCGAAAGACAAGCAGAAGAATTAGCGGAGAGGCTTGGAAACGAAAAGATTTAAAAAGATGGCAAGTATTCACCGGACAGTTCTTTTAAATGAAGTTATAGAGGGTTTGAATTTAAATCCAAAATCATTAGTGATTGATTGCACCTTCGGTGGTGGAGGGCATAGCCTTGAGATGTGTAAAAAATATCCAGGTATAAAAATAATTGCTCTCGATCAGGACCAAAGTGTTTTTTCCGCCAAAGGCGGACTAGCCTCGGGCTGGGAAGGTTGTAACATTTCTTTTGTAAACGATAATTTTAGAAATATAGACAAAGTTTTGGAAAAAGAAGGAAAAAGAGAAGTAGATGGAATTATTTTCGATTTAGGTTTAAGTTCTGATCAATTGGAAAATTCTGGACGAGGTTTTTCTTTTCTTAAAGATGAACCCTTGCTTATGACAATGAAAGAAAATCCTTCAAGAGATACCGTAACCGCCTTGGATGTTGTAAATACTTGGAGTGAAAAAAGTTTAGCTGATATCATCTATGGCTATGGCGAAGAAAAGTATTCCAGAAAAATAGCTAAAGAAATTGTGGATGCTAGACAGAAAGCAAAGATTGAAACCACTTTTGATTTAGTAAAAATAATTAGTAAAGCAGTACCCGGATTATACAGAAGAGGAAGGTTGCATTTTGCCACGAAAACTTTTCAAGCAATACGAATAGCAGTTAACGATGAATTAGGAGCGCTGGCTGAAGGATTGGATGAAGGATTTAAGTTGTTAAAGGTGGGCGGAAAAATGACGGTGATTTCTTTTCATAGTTTAGAAGACAGAATAGTAAAAAGATTTTATAAAGAACAGGTAAAAGAAAATTTAGCAAAATTAATGAACAAAAAACCAATTAATGCAAAGATGGAAGAGGTTAAAAATAATCCAAGATCCAGAAGCGCTAAGTTGAGAATTTTAGAAAAAATATAATAAAGAGATGAGACAAATAAGTTCAAAATTAAATATGTATGTAAGGAGTGTCGGTGTAGTAAATAATAACATCGAAAAATTTATTTTTAATATTATCTTTGGGTTTTTTGGAATACTGGCGCTTCTTTATATTTTATTTTTAGGAAATATGGTGAAGAATATTATCGAGCGTCGAAGTTTGGAGGCAAACGCGCGCACTCTTTCAAATGAAGTTAGAGATTTAGAAGTCGCTTATTTATCTATGTCTAATGATATTGATTTAACTTTTTCGCACTCTTTGGGTTTCCAAGAACCAAAAAAAACATTTATAACTCGAAAAGTTCTCGGTCTTGGATTTCAGGAGTCTTTTGAAAGTGTAAAAATAACTCAAAATGATTTATAGTTTTATTTTCAGATCTAGAATTATACTTTTTTGTATCGCAATTTTTAGTTTAGTTTTAATATTAAAACTTTTTGAAGTGCAGGTTATTCGTGGCGATGCTTATTCAGAATTTGCGGATCGTCAATATGTTACAACTGGAAGCAATATTTATGAACGTGGAACTATTTTTTTTGAGAATAAAAATGGACAACTTATTTCAGCTGCCACTCAGGCTACTGGATTTAAAGTAGCGATTGATCCCAGCAAAATTATTGACGTAGAAAATATTTATCAAAAACTAAATAAAATAATAGTCCTTGATCATAATGATTTTTTAGCCAGAGCAACAAAAACAAACGACCCTTATGAAGAAGTGGCAAATCGTCTTTCCAGAGATCAAGCCGATGCTGTATCTGCTTTAAAAATTCCTGGTTTGAATATTTCTAAAGAAAAGTGGCGTTTCTATCCTGGAGGGATACTTGCTTCTCATGTGCTTGGTCTGGTGGGATATAAAGATACAGAGTTCGGTGGACGTTATGGTTTAGAGAGACAGTATAATGTCGAACTCACAAGGGGCGACAATGATTTTTATGTAAATTTTTTTGCTGAAGTTTTTTCTAATATAAATAAAACTTTATTTAAAAATGAAGTAAAAGAAGGAGATTTGGTAACCACGATTGAACCGGAAGTGCAAAATTTTTTAGAAAAAAAATTAACGGAAGTAAAAAATAAATACCAAATAGATTCTATCGGTGGAATAATAATGAATCCACAAGACGGATCTATTTACGCTATGGGTGTTAAACCGGATTTCAACCCAAATGATTTTTCTAAAACTAAAACAGCCACCTTTGCTAATCCATTGGTGGAAAATGTCTTAGAATTCGGTTCGGTGGTAAAACCCTTAGTGATGGCTGGGGCGCTTGATGCCGGAGTGTTGACGGCAAACACGACCTATAATGATAAAGGATCTGTGGTAATTGAAAATCAGGTAATATCCAATTTTGATAAAAAAGGACGAGGTCCGGGTACGAGTATGCAAGAAGTTTTGAATCAATCTCTTAATACGGGGATGGTTTTTGTGGAGCAAAAATTAGGTAAAGAAAAATTGCGGGACTATTTACTTTCTTATGGCATCAAAGATAAAACTGGAATTGATTTACCGAATGAGACAAGTGGCTTAGTCTCCAACCTAAACGTCACTCGTGAGTTTGAATATGCTAATGCTGCTTTTGGTCAAGGAATTGCTTTGACTCCCGTTGAATTAATCCGAGCTTTAGCTTCGCTTGCAAATGGAGGAGACTTGGTTACACCTCATATTGTTAAAGAAATAAAATATAATAATAGCAAATCTAAAAAAATATCATATCCGACTACTCGTGCTAAAATCACGAAGCAAACCTCCGAAGAAATAACTCGAATGCTGGTGGAGGTTATGGATAAAGCAATTAAAGGAGGTTTAGCGAAATTAGATCATTTTACTGTGGCTGTAAAAACAGGAACAGCTCAAGTTGCAGATAATGTTACTGGAGGATATTATAAAGATAGGCATACGCATTCTTTTTTTGGTTATTTTCCGGCTTATGATCCTAAATTTATAGTTTTTCTTTATGCGGTAAATCCAGAAGGTGTTCTTTATGCTGCAACAACTTGGACAGATCCATTCTTAGATATAACTAAATTTTTATTAAATTATTATGAAATTCCACCAGATCGATAGACCTCTCCCCAGCCCCTCTCCTTATCAAGGAGAGGGGCGAAGGGGTGAGGTGAATTAATTCATGAAAACAGCTTTCAAAAAAATCATAATTTATATTTTACAAATAGAATCACGTTTAGTGATTTTTAAATATAAACCAAAAATTATTGCTATTACCGGATCAGTCGGCAAAACTTCTACCAAAGATGCGGTTTACGCAGTTCTCTCAAGCATCTCTTATGTTCGTAAAAGTCAAAAAAGCTACAATAGCGAAATAGGTTTACCTCTTACTATTTTGGGTGTTTCCAATGGATGGAATAATCCCTTTATTTGGTTTAAAAATATTTTCAAGGGTTTGTGGCTTTTTCTTGCTCCTCATAAATATCCCCAATGGCTTGTTCTGGAAGTAGGCATAGGTCATCCCAATGATATGCAACGGACTGCTTCCTGGCTTAGAACGGATGTGGTTATTATTACTGCAATAGGAGAAACTCCAGTTCACATTGAATTTTTTAATTCACGCAAAAATCTAATTGAAGAAAAAAGTAAACTCCTAAAAACTTTAAAACGGGATGGCCTTTTGATATTAAATGCGGACGATGAAGATGTTTTGCAAATGAAAACAAAAACGAAAAATCTTACTACAACTTATGGATTTAAAGAAGGTGAAAATGTTGATGTGGTGGGATCTCGAAAATGGAGTTCCGCAAGGGGTAGTTTTTAGGATAGACGAAGAGGGTACAAGTTTACCCGTTATTATTGAGGGAGTGTTTGGTAGAAATCATATCTACGCATCCTTGGCATCTTTGGCTCTATCTTTAGGATTAAAACTTAATATGATCAAAGCTATTGAGGCGCTAAAAAATTACGATGTTTCACCGGCGCGCGTGCGATTACTAAAAGGAATAAACAATTCTCTTATTATCGATGATACTTATAATTCTTCTCCTTCTGCTTGTGAATCAGTGCTCAAAACTTTAAGTGAAATAAAAACTCAAGGTAGAAAAATTGCCATCTTGGGTGATATGTTGGAATTGGGACGTCACACAGAAGAAGCTCATAAAAATATTGGCAAGATTGCAAGGGAAACTTTAAGCAAAGATACAGATGCGCTGATAATAGTAGGTCCTAGATCGAAAGCTACCAAAGAAGGCGCAATTGAAACAGGCATGAAGGAAACGAACATTTTTGAATTTCTAGATTCATTTCAGGCAGGGGAGTTTATAAAAACTTTTATTCAGAAGGGGGACTTGGTGCTTGTAAAAGGTTCTCAGGGTCTGCGGATGGAGCGGGTAGTGGAGGCGATACTTCTAGATCAAAAAAATAAAGATAAATTATTAGTCAGGCAAGAAAAAGAGTGGCAAAAAAGGCAATAAAAAAACAAGAACAAAGTTTTTGCCGGTACGGATTTTTTGAAGCTTAAAAAATCCTGAAATTCCCTGCCTGCCGGCAGGCAGGTCGGCTCGTCAGCCTCGAAACCCCTTAAAAACTTTTTCTTGTTTTTTACATTTCTCCAATGAATTTTCTGATCCAGGCTTCTACTTTTTTTATTTTGATGGATAGAGAAGGATATTTTTCTGTGTGTTTCTCTATCCATAGATAAACTTTTGGGAAATAAAAAGAGATAAGAAAAAAACCAATAGCCAAAAAAATAAATCCTTGCAAAAAAGGTAGGACTAAACCAAAAAGTCCTAAGATTATAAAAATAATTCCGATACTTAAAACAAAAACTTTTTTTAATTTCTTTTGCATGATAATAAAAGTACAGCCTAATTTAAAAGCCTTGTTTCGCTACTGTTTTGTTTGGCATGCCCAAAATTCCTTTGTAAAATGTTATAAATACAACATTAGTGGATTGCAGTACACCATATTTAACATCAGTAATGGCGCAGTCGTAGGACACTTTCTCTGTATATCCAAACGGCACTTTCCGAATTGAATCTCTATTGATAAACATTGCGCAAAGATCTGGGCTTTTCTCTCGCATTTGGGCAACTCGCGCGTCTATTATATTCATCGCTTCATCCGCTTGAAGCCACGGACACCAAGCTAGAACCACCAAACCTAAAATTATTAAATACTTCATTATGAATCTATTATAACATATGTGACCTCACGGAGAGTCGGACTCCGATTTAATCCTTGAGAAGGATTTGTCCTAGCCGTTAGACGATGAGGCCGTAGAAAAAATATAGCATTTTTTACTAAAAAACAAAATGATTTTCATGTTGTTAAATCTCGCATATGCTAAATTTAACAACAGTCTTATTCTTCAACCTTCGGTTTTTCTATTTCTAGTAACGAAAGCTCCGGTGAAGAGCCAGCGATACGCAGCACATCTTTATCAATCTTTTTTAATTCTTTATTTGAGGCATTGTAATGGTTCACCACCGTGCCGAGCGCGTTACCAAGTTTACTATGATACTCATCATAAGATTTCAAATGCTTTCCCAAATCTTCCACTTTTTTTATTATTTCCTTGGCGGATTCTTCTATCTTAAGCGCTTTCAGACCTTGTAGAACAGTTTGCAGGTATGCCAGAAAGGAAGTAGGAGAAGTGATAATAACTTTGTATTTTCCAGCGGCTCTTTGAATTAAGTTTTCTGCATTTTCTTCTACTGAACCGACTTTATTAGTAAGAAGGTCATAATAGATAGCTTCGTGAGGAATAAACATAAAAGCAAAGTCCGTTGTGCCTTTGGTTGGTTGGATATATTTTGCTGTTTCCGTAATTCTATTTTTTAAGTCATTCACAAAAATTGTTTCTAACCGCTTTTTTTCTGTGGCGTCACGTTCCTCCACCATTTTATTATAATTTTCTAGCGAAAATTTTGAATCGATTGGAATTATTTTGTCTTTTACAAAAACCACCGCGTCTACGATTGTTTTATCGGGGAATTCGTATTGCATTTGATAGCTTCCAGGTGGTAAGACATTTTTTAAAACTGTTTCTAAATAGTATTCACCTAAAATGCCACGTTGTTTTGGATTTTTTAAAATATTTTCTAGACTTTGTAACTGATCGGCAAAAGAAATAACTTGCTTGTTTGTTTCATCCAGCCTGGTCAATCTTTCCGTCACATCTCTTATGATTTTATTTGACTCACTGGAATGGAATTTTAAGCTCTCGTTGACTTGTTTATGACTTTCTCCTATTTTACTATCTACTGTTCGCGAAAGTTCGTTTATTTGGGTAAGTATGAGATTCAGTCCAGTATCATCTTTTTTGGTTTCCTCTTTCTTGCGTCCAAAAACGAAATAGGCAAAAACTATTCCACCAGCTAATCCCAAAATTATCCAGACAATGTTTTGCATCCCAGTACTAAAATTTTATCTAATAATATTCAGTATTATATCACGTAATCAAAAATTTAGTACGGGACAGGTAGATTTATTTTAGCTATTTAATTTGATTAAAAATAAGAAGCCGCCTGTGGAAGCTCGGCTCCTTACAAGCGGCAAGACTCAAAACTCGTTTACTGTCTCCCGCACAGTAAACCCTGCGTGGCGCAATTTGTGGATATCCATACTGTTACCGTCCCTGATACCCAACACTACAACCCTCCCAGGTACTCGATCGCTTTTCTCCAGTGTAATCTCCTTCTCGAGGAGAATCGCAAACTCCGCCATTAGTTTCTCCGGGGAGTCAACAATTATGTACATATTTTTTTCCTTTTGTTGGTTTTCTTTTCGTTAAAAAATCTAACACACACACACTACTATTGTCAAGCATGACACGAGTATATCCTGAATTCTAATCAAATTACCTAACTCAAGCGACCGCAAGAGTTAGGAAATTTTGATTGAGGAGTGTATAATTTTTTCATGGGCATTTTGGAACAAGAAATAAAAGTTAAAGACAAAAGGAAAAATCTTCAAAAAATAATTTTAAGCGCTATTTTCGCAGCAGGTATTTTAGGTGTGGTGGCGGTGGCTCCAAATGTTTTTTCTGTTATTAGGCAGTTAGAAGGGCCTAGAAAAAGAAAAAAGAATTTAAAATATTCAATCAACGCCTCTTTTGATCGTTTGGAAGAAAAAGGCCTTATTGAAATAGTGGAAATAAATGAAAAGAAAGTTGCTCGTCTTACAAAAAAGGGGGAGAGTAAGTTGGATTTTCTTGAAAAGCATAATTTCAAATTAAAAATTCCCCAAAAATGGGATAGTCGCTGGCGAGTAGTCATATTTGACATAAAAGAAACAAGGAAAAAAATTCGCGAACAATTAAGGGCTACTCTGATTCAAATTGGTTTTATAAAACTTCAAAATAGTGCCTGGATTTATCCTTATGACTGTGAAGATCTGATTTCATTTTTGAAAGCAGATTTTAAGCTAGGCAAAGATGTTCTGTATTTAATTGTAGAAAAATTAGAAAACGATTGGCATTTGCGTAAAACTTTCGATTTACTTAACTCTAGCGGTCGCAAAAGTTAAGTAATTAAGTTTCTAATTTATTAAATTCAACGAAAACTAAAATCATTACAATTTTCCCAAGTAATATTTTAAGGTATAAATCCAATCTTCATGTTCAATAACATCGCTTTTTTCTTTTTCCCGTAAAAGCCATTCTAGCCAACTACGATCTGTTCTTAATACTTCCTCCACTGTTTTTCCTTTATGTTTTCCAAAATTTAAAGTTTTGATAAGTAATGGACGAGAAGAGATTTCTAACATTTTTTTTAATGCTTCATCATCGTTAAGCTGTTCACTTTCCATCATTTTCTTTTTTAAATGCTCAAAAAGTTTTTCTAATATTAATACATCTCCAAGCGCGTCATGAGCTGTTGCGTCTATGTCAAAATCTAGTAGATAGCGCAAATACTGTAAATTGTATTTGCCTATTTTTTCTTCTGGATCTAAGTATCTTGCCAGCTTTAATGTGCAAATAAATTTTTTTGGTTCAATGCCTTCTTTCTTTATCATGATTAAATCAAAAGGCGCATTATGAGCTACAACAATAGAATTTTTATCTTCAAAAAGTTTCTTGATTTTTGGTAAGTCGCCACTTTCTTTAAAAGATAGTTTATCAGCCACCATTTTGTTTGTTATGTGGTGTATAGCCGAAGCTTCAGGTGGAATTTTTATTTCCGGTTTGTATAAATTAGAAAAACTGTCACCAGCAGTTTTATAGGCAATCTGACAAAGAAAATCTTTTTGTTCATTGCCCGTTGTTTCGGTATCAAAAAATATTAGTTTGGACATGATGTCATTTTAACATATTTTATGGTAGAATACATTTCATAAATATTATGTTACACGAACAAATAAAAAATGGAATAAAAGAGGCGATGATAGCGAAGGATGTTTTACATTTGAAGGCATTTCGGGCAATGTCGGCTGCGTTTACTAACGAACTTGTTGCGAAAAACAGAAAACCCCAAGAAATGCTTCTGGATGAAGAAGCGATAGTCGTTATAACCAGGCTTGCCAAACAAAGAAAAGATTCCATTGAGCAGTTTACAAAGGGGAAGAGAGAAGATTTAGTTAAAGAAGAAGTAGCCGAATTGTCAATCTTGGAAACTTATTTACCAAAAATGATGGACAAAAATGAAGTAGAAAAAATTGCTCGGGTGAAGAAAGAAGAATTAGGAATTATTGAGGCTACAAAAAAGGGCATGTTGATGTCGGCTCTAATGAAAGATTTAAAAGGTAAAGCAGACGGTAGTCTTGTGAAAGAAGTCGTAGAAAGTTTATTTTAATTATTTATGCATACAGTCAATCTTTTAATTCGCTTAGTTGAGCATCATCAGATTCTAGTGTATGCAATTATTTTTTTGGGGCTTATTTTTGAAGGAGAGCTGATTGTGATTTCGGTGGGAATTTTAGCGCACCTGGGCGCTTTAAATCTTTATCTTGTTTTCTTCTTTATTCTTTTAGGCGCAGTGTCTAAAACTTTTCTTGGGTACGCATTAGGAGAGTTTCTTTATAAAAAATTTAATCATCATAGATTTTTTAGATATATCCAAAAAAGAGTGTATAACACTTTGCCGAGATTTAAGGATAAACCCTTTTGGTCTATTTTTGTTTCAAAATTTATAATGGGAATTAATTATTTAGTAATTATATTTTGTGGCTATGAAAAAATAGATTACAAGAAATTTTTAAAAGCAGAAATTTCATCTACCGTAATTTGGGCTCCAATTTTACTATCCTTGGGTTATTTCTTTGGTTACACCGCGTTTAGTATTAGTCGTGAAATTTGGAAGTTCTCAATGATTATTTTTGTTTTGTTTATGTTATTTATTATTTTTGATAAATTAATTGGTTGGATTTACGAGATTTTTGAAGAATTTTATGATAACGTCAAATAGAAAAATTATAAAAAAATTAAATAAAATTTTAGTTACTCACGATGGATCTTTTCATTCAGATGATATTTTTGCTTGCGCAGCTCTGTCTTTATTTTTAGAAAACAAAAAAGAAAAATTTAAAATAATTCGTACCCGGGATGAAGAAATAATTAAAAACGGGGATTATGTTTTTGATGTGGGGGGAATATATGATGAAGAACTAAATAGGTTTGATCATCATCAAGTGGGTGGTGCGGGTAAAAGAGAAAATGGGATTGAATATTCTTCGTTTGGTTTAATTTGGAAAAAATTTGGCGCAGAAATTTGTGGAGATAAAAGAATAATTGATTTGGTAGATGAAAAATTAGTTTCACCAATTGATGCCTTTGATAACGGGATTGATTTGTACAAAAATAATTTTGAAAATGTTCTACCCTATACGATCAATGATGTTTTTTCTATTTTTTCTAAAACAGCTTTGGAGGATATGAATAAAGATGATCAATTTGCAAAAGCGCTTGTCTGGGCGAGAGAAATTTTAAAAAGGGAAGTAAAAAAAACAAACGATCAAATAGAAATTACAAAAATTATTAGAGGTTTTTATGAAAAGACAAAAGACCAGAGGTTAATTGTGGTTGATGGGCCGAAAGTTTCCAGATATGAGATTTGGGACGCATTACAGGATTTTCCAGAGCCCCTTTTTGTCGTATATGGTGACAGTGAAGATTGGTCTATTGTCGCTATGAGAAAAGAAAAAAATAGTTTTGGGAATAGAAAAGATTTTCCAATATCCTGGGCAGGATCAAAGAAAAAAGAATTACAAGATAAAACAGGAGTTAAAGAGGCTGTTTTTTGTCATCGGAATTTATTTTTAGCTGGCGCAAAATCAAAAAAGGGAGCGATCGAATTAGCAAAATTAGCGTTGGTAATTTAACCCATGGCATTTATCGATGAAATAAAAATATATGCAGAAGCGGGGCGAGGGGGAAACGGTGTCGTGCGTTGGCATCGACAAAAATTTGTGCCAAAAGGTGGACCGGCGGGAGGAGACGCAGGGCGAGGAGGGGATTTTTATGCTAAAGCTGTTCGTGATGTGCATATACTTTTAAAATATAAGACAAAGAAAAGTTTTATTGCAAGTAAGGGAGAAGATGGGGGAAGTAAGAGTTTACATGGTAAAAACGGAGCAGATTTTGTTTTAGAATTGCCAGTGGGTTCTATGATTACCAATCTTGAAACCGAGGAGAAATGGCAATTAACAAAAGACGGAGAAAAGATTTTACTTTTAAAAGGCGGATATGGCGGTTTTGGAAATGAACATTTTAAGAGTTCGGTTAATACAACTCCGCGAGAATCAAAAGAAGGACAAGATGGCGAAAGCGGAAATTTTAAAATAGAATTAGAGCTTTTTGCCG
>Ga0209518_1003748_pt1 | contig 12806 bp, 16 predicted proteins | sample RifGroB1_FD_183993 | JGI IMG/M metagenome (GOLD analysis project Ga0209518, IMG submission 183993) | Groundwater microbial communities from Rifle, Colorado, USA - Groundwater B1 (SPAdes) (version 2) | ecosystem: Environmental > Aquatic > Deep subsurface > Groundwater | place: Rifle, Colorado... | reverse complement strand
CGGCGGACACGCCTTACGGAATTGTCGAGGTAATCACATGAGCTTGACCGCAACGGGTTTTGACCGCCCTCGCCTTAACGAGATCAAGGCAGACTACGACGAGCGATTCACTGACGCCCTGGGCCCGGTGAATACGAACCCGGATGCTGTGGTCGGTCAGATTGTTGCCATCTTCGCTGCTGCACTGGACGACGCTTACGAGGCGCTCCAGAACACTTATGACAGCATGTATCCGTTCAGCGCGGAAGGAACTTCGCTGGATGGCGCTGTGTCGTTTGTGGGACTCACGCGCCTCGCTGCTGCGCCGACAACGGTCACCGCCATGTGCTACGGTACTGAAGGCACGCTGATCGCGGCAGGTGCGCTGGCACGCTCGCTGGACAACCGGCAATATGTAGCAACCGCCGACACCGTTATTTCCCGCTCAAGCACGGGTCATGCACTTATTGAGGTGAAGACCGTTGCGGACGCTTCTACCTATCAGGTGATCGCTGGAGGGGTAAGCGTTGTCTATACGTCCGGGGCGGGTGCAACTGCGGAGCAGATCACCGAGGGCCTTGCTGCACTGTTCAACACGGCGGTCTTTTCCGCAAGTGCCAACGCTGGCAAACTGACGCTCAAGAGCGCGGACCTTTATAGCGACTTCACCTTGACGGTGGAAAGCAAACTGGAAATCACGCTGCTCGGAACTCCGGTCGTATTCACCGCACTGGAAAATGGCGCCTACGCGCTTCCGACCAATAGCTTGACAAGGATTGACAGTTCTATCTTCGGGTGGGACGAGGTCAATAACCTTGTGCCTGGAGACATCGGGCGGTCGGTTGAAACCGACGAAGAGTTGCGCGAGCGGCACGCCAACAGCGTCCGCGTCACTGGTGCAGCAACGGCACAGGCAATCCGCTCGCGCATTCTTGCGGAAGTCGATGGTGTGACGTTTGTTGCTGTGTATGAGAACCGAACCAACGTGATAGACGGGAACGGTCTGCCCTCCCACTCGTTTGAGACTGTGGTCGTCGGTGGTTCCAATCAATCGGTCGCCAACAAACTATTCGAGCTCAAGCCCGCGGGGATTGAAACATACGGAAACACCTCTGTCCAGGTGTATGACGAAAACGGCGATCTGCAGAATTGCCGCTTCTCGCGTGGCGTCAATAAGTACGCATGGATTCGCGTAACGATTAACCAGTTGGATCTTGAAGAGGCACTGGTTCCGGAATACGAAACCTCCATCAAAGAAGCTGTGTTGGCGTATGGTAATTCCATTGACATCGGGAAGGACATTATTGTCCAACGATTCTACGGGCCCATCTACACCTCCACAGCAGGTCTAGGCGGAATCACCGTGGAGCTTGCTGTGACCGGCACGCCGCTGGATACACCTTCTTATTCCACGTCGAACGCTGTCATCGCGAGGGACGAGGTTGTCAATTTCGATCTCACGCGGATCACGGTGGTGGGAGTCTAAGATGCTGGACTACGCTGCAATCGCTATTCCGCGCCTCACAGGGCAGTTCGCCAACTCGCCTAAGTTGAAGGCGCTGCTCGCTGCTATTGTGGGCCCGCTGTCGGTACTGGAAACCGATGCGGACGCACTGGTGGCAGATCGTTGGATTGACACAGCGGAAGGGATTCAGCTGGACGGTTGTGGTTATATCGTGGGCGAAGCACGACAAGGGCGCACGGACACCGAATACCGCACAGCGATCAAGTTTCGCGTGTTCGTTAATGTGTCGAAAGGGACACCGACCGATCTTATTCGCGGTCTGAAGTTTCTGACAGATCCGACAGACACGCAATACTTGGAATCGTACCCTGCCACAGCGTTGCTCTTCACGAATGGGTTCTTTGTTGATTACAAGATCCAACCCGCGATGCAGGACTTGTCGCCTGTTGCAGTGAGCACGGTTCCCGTCGCGGTGTCGTTTGCAGACAAACCATTCCGATTCGGTACTGCTCCCCCTCCAGGCGAATTGTTTGTCAATAACGCACAGGACTATCTGACTGCGGAGGGCAGCGATATTCTAGTGACCACAATTGCCTCCGCTCCTGCTGGAACGTCCGCGCTCGGCGGTGTTGTGCCCGCAGAGCTTGATGTCGGAATTGGATATCTGGATGTTGGTGGTCCGACGCTTGCTGTGTATAATCCAAACAGTTTGAATCTTCTCGGTCACGATAACCTCACAGGCGTCTTTCAATGATCAATTTTGCGGAGACATACGTCGGCTATCCCGACGGCCAGCAAAACGTCGGGCAACCCCCTGACGCAATACTGGGCAACGGGTTTATCCCGGAGACTGCTGGTGCCCGTGGGCAACCACTTCCCGCACAGTGGCTCAACTGGCTCTTCCAGAAACTGTTCCGCCTCATCAACCGCGATCGCGTTTCCGATTCCGCAGGCGTTGGCCTTTTCACGGTTCCGAACAGTGTCATTCGGCTGGAGGCAATTGACCGGGCTGATCCGAATAAGTATCTCGTCGCTATCGGTTTCAAAGGCGATGCGGATACTGTGCATCAATTGAAAATCGTATCTAGTGCCACCTTGACGCTCGGAGCTGCAACGGTAGGCGGGAATCAACCTGTGAGCGGAGGCGTGGATGTGGTCATCTCTGCTTCTTCTCGCCAATTCGGAGATATCTAACCATGTCGCTCACCGCTACAGAAGAAGCACTGGTTCGCCAGCTACTGGACCAGCAGGCCGCTCTGCTGTCCCTTGCTGGTAACGAATCCACCATTACCAGCAAGCTCGGCGCCACGAAGGTGACGCTCGCTGACCTTGTTGCAGCCAGTACCGTGGGCGACACAGATCTTCTGTTGATGCGTCAAGGCACTACGGACAAGAGCGTGACCGCCAAGAAGTTCAAAGACACCTTGCAGATGTTCCAGCAGGTGGGCACAGACGCTGTCATTCGCACGCTTGTCGCGAAGGGGCAGGACTTTGTCTCGATCTTCGACTTCATGACTGAAGCACAGATCACAGCGGTGAAGGCTGGCACTTCCACCGCTGACTTGACGGTTCCTGCTGCGAACGCTGCGGCTACAGGTAAGAAGGTCTATCTGCCTGGCGGCACTTACCTCATGAACCTGGATATCGTCAATAAGACGATTCTCTACGGTGACGGTTCAACCAAGACCATTGTCAAGCCTTACAACGTAAGCAAGGCGGCAATGACCTACACGCTGGCCGCAATTACTTCGCCCATCTACAGCTTCTGGAATTACCATTCGGAAGTCCATGGGATCGGTTTCTACGGAACCGGAACGAAAGTTGGCGTGGGCTTTACGTTCGGCAAGACTGCATTCGCTGATTACGTTGCGAACGACGAATATGCCAACAACGTGAAATTCTACGGTGTGGAATTCAACAACCTGGAAAAGGGCGTTCAGTTCCCGTTCGGTAACATAGGCAGCGAATTCTATTCGTGTGGGTTTGCTGGTAACAAATACGGCGTCTATACCCTGGACAACAAGTTCGGCGGTTTGATGCACGCGGGCAACAAGTATTTCTATGGCGGTGAGATGCACGGGAACGACTGTGCCGTGTATCTCCACAACGTCTCGGACGGCTTTGGTGCGCTGTGCTTCTATGGAACCATCATTGAAGGCAACCGGATCGGAATCTACGCATACATCTCTCCCCGCGTGACGGTTCCCGTTCTGCTGAGTGGCGTGTGGCTTGAGGGTAACGGATACCAGATCGCTGGCACCACAACCATTGACGCCTGGACTGGTTCTACCCTCACAACGCAGACCCTGGCCAACAAGACCATCATCATCGATGGTAACGGCGGCAAGGTTAATCAGACCGATGGATTCGCTTGCGACATCTGGTTGAAGGGTCAGAACATCGAATACACGGTGCGGGATTGTCGCGTTGAAGGTGCAGCAGGCTTCGGGGGCGGTCCGCTCGTTGTGGATTACCCGGACTCCTCCCACATTGTTCTGGAGAATCCAACCTCCGACGGCGGATGGTCCTCGAATGGTACATACGTTCCTTATGTGCGAGGCAATATGCGGGACGCTGGTATAATCCTGACCCCAGGATCTCGCAGCTACGGGCGCATCTTCCGCACGAACCCAAGAGGATCCAAGGTAACGAACTATGGCCCTTCCCGTATCATGTCGTCGCCACTCACTGCGGCTGCAACTACAGGAGGCGGATCGTTCAACCTTGCAGGCACCGTGGTCAGTGACGGGCGCATCTATAACCAGTGCAACGAATTCACGCGGGCCGCATTTACATCCGCTCAATTTACTAGACTGCTTACTCCTGATTCCGCAATCACAACGGTCGAAGGCTGGTATGTCTTCACTGTCGATCTGAAAGTTGTGTCTGGTGCGGGCGTGCGAGTATTCGTATGGGATCGCTCCACAGCGCAGCTCGCAGCTGGCATCGTATGCCCCAGTCTGGCTAAGTGGAACACCTTCGCAGCTATTGGATACTCTGCAGGCGGACAGACACTGTACCTGGATTTCAACGGTATGGACGGCGACGTCACTTGGCGCGTGTCAGCTTATCAGATTCACCGCTTTGACACCCTGCAAGATGCCCAGAACTTCATTATGTCCAACGTCTTTGCAGAATCCTAAGGAGGGAATATGGCAACTAAGACCACGCAAAAAGAACCGCTTGTGTCACCTGAGATCCAGGCGATCATTGACGGGAAAGATTCCAATGACACCCCTCCTGCCAGCGGGAATAAGCGAACGCTCACCCCTCCTGCTTTGAGCGCAGTGAAACCGAAGGCGGCTAAGTGATGGATCAGACAATCATCAACTGGCTGCTAGGCGGCTTCGGTGCCCTGATTGGTTTCCTGCTGAACGCAGTGTGGCAAGCGGTGAAAGACCTGCAAGCTGCGGACAAAGCACTGGCCGCAAAGGTGTCCGAGATTGAAGTCCTCGTAGCGGGGGACTACATCAAGAAGGACGATTTCCAAACGTCGATCGATGCTCTGTTCAAGAAGTTGGACAAGATCGAGGACAAGTTAGATCGCAAGGTTGATAAATGATTGCTCACGACAAGTGCCTTCACTTCATGGTAGGCGTTGCACTGTTCGCAGTGTTTCACCTTGTGTCGGTACCTGTGGGCCTTGCGGTCGTACTGGTTGCAGCAATCGGCAAAGAAATCTACGACTGGTTTAACAAGGACAAACACACCCCGGACTTAATGGACGCGGTCTGGACGGTTGCGGGTGGTGCGGTTGGCCTACTCTGCTGGATAAGATTATGACGTACAAACTCGGCCCGGCGTCACGCAAGAAGCTCGAGGGGCTTCACCCGAACCTTGTTGCTGTGGTCACTCGGGCCATACAACTGACCACACAGGACTTCAGCGTCACTTGCGGTGTGCGTACCCTTGCCGAGCAGAAAGAACTCTACGCACAGGGGCGCACGAAGCCCGGGCCCATTGTGACCTGGACGCTCAAGTCGCGCCACCTGCCTGCTGCGGACGGCCTGGGGCGTGCTGTGGATCTTGCACCGTACCCCATCGACTGGAACACCCTGTCCAAATTTGACGCCATTGCGAAGGCAATGTTTGCAGCATCCAAGGAACTAGGCGTTCCGATTCGTTGGGGTGCCGATTGGGATCAAGACGGTAATCCCCGCGAACGTGGTGAAACCGACTCTCCTCACTTTGAACTTGCGTGAAGCCATGAAGTTAAGCGCAGCAGGCAAGTTCTGGATCTTCTACCTTATCCTTATTCTATGGGGGCTTTATGAACTGGTCTGATGTAGGCGATTGGCTCAAGAACAACGCGGGAACGGGTGCAGCACTGGTGGGCAGCTTGCTCACTGGTAACGTACCGGGCGCAGTTGCGGCAGGGGTGGCGCTGGTAAGCGGCGCAACGGGCCAAAACGACCCCGCCAAGGCCCTTGCACAGCTACAAACTGATCCGGCGACTGTGGTGCGATTGCGCGAGCTTGCGCTGCAAGAGGAAACCAGCATTCGCGAGCACATCCGCTCAATGACAGAAGCCGAGCTCAAGGACAAGCAAGCGGAGCACCAGCAGACACAAGAAACCATCCGAAGCGGAGACAATGCGGAGGACACGTTTGTTCGGCGCACGCGCCCCGCTCAATCGTGGGTCAGCCTGTTTGCTGCGCTTGCGTATGTGTTCATGAACAAGGAGCCGAGCGTGGAGATTCTTCTCCTACTGCTCACGCTCCCGTGGGCCTATGCCGGCCTGCGACAAATTGGAAAGGGCGTGGAATCCGTGATGTCCCGTCCTCGTGTGAAATAGTTGCCGCAGTTGTCTCCTGCGCTTGGGCGGTCCTTGTGACCGCCCTTTTTACGGCTTGCAAGACTCGGCGTAGATTCCGTCGTAATCAGGCCATCCCGTGGATGGGTCTTTCTTGTGCAGCTTCACCATCTCGCAATAGTGCTCGAGCTGCGCTTGCTCGTCTTCTGCGTCCATGGTGCCCACCAGCCCAAACAGGAGTAGGCCTGCAATGACGGCGCAGATGGTGTAGAAGTTGTCTTTCAGTTTGCTGGTGCGGTGCATGTGGTGCTCCTTTGTTGGCGGTTGCTGGTGGTACAGGGCCGGCAGGGGCCGCGATCGCAGTGCTGCCGGTGTATGGGTATTGGCGCTCAGTTCAGCTGCTTAAAGCCGCTGGCGGTTGCGCCCACTTGTTGCGCGAGGGACACAGACTTCCCGTACTCGCGACCGTCGTAGAACGCACTGGCCCGGAGCGAGTTGTCGGCGCGAGCCTTTGCTGTGGTCAGGGACAGCCCTGCATTGTCCAGCCACTTCTGGTTCGCATCGGATTCGCGCTGGTGCAGGGTAACAAGAACGAGCGCAGTGCCCGGAGTGCTCTCGGTGTCAGCCTTGATCATCTCTTCCACACGCTTGCGAATGGTATCTACCGTCCCGACACAGAACGAACGGCCCTGCGGGCTGGTAGGCGACTTGTAACGACTGGTGGCTTCCCGTTTGACCGACTTGATCAAGTATTCGCTCATATGGCGAGCGGTGATCACGTTTGACTGGCGCCCGACGAAGCAGTGTTTGTCCTTTCCAGACGTTCCGGTGCCGCTGTAGAAGTATCGGCAGAAGAACAGCTTGGCGACCGCTTGTGCAAGGCTGCGAGCCCAACGGTCCGCGCTAATGACCACATCCTGCCGCTCGCGTGCTTCGTTGCTTTGGTCTTCAGGCAGGTCGCTGATTGACAGGTTGTACTTGGCTAGCAGGTTGTAGGCCATCCGAAGAGCAGTTTCCCGCTCACCCTCGGTTGCTGCTGCATCGTTGCCCAGCGCGATCATCTTCTTGACGCGCTCTAGTACCTTGTTCTCAATAGTCATTTCGTTCTCCTGTTTGCGTTGCAGATGATGTAGTATAGGACGAACAATTCCGAACTGTGCAAGGACTTCGCAAAATTATTTTTTGTCAGCCGGAGCGACGGCGTACCCGATGTCGTAGAGCATCCGTTCCGCCTCCTGTTCGTACCGTTCATAATCGACGTCTTGGGGGAAGGTTGCAGGGATGTCCATCAGGGGCTTGGCACCCTCCGAGCGGGGCACCTTGTTCCCGTTCTTCGCATACACGATCTCACCCTCTTCGCCTGCCGCGTAATACCAGCGGATGGATTTACCCAAGAACACACCGTCCTTCACTGCGCCGCCTGACACGGTACGCACGGAGACGAACTTGCGAATGTCGGTGCAGGCCCGCACTGTGGTCATGATGGGCGTGCCTTTGGTGAGCAGCGCCAGCACAGCATCGACACAGATTTCGTTCGTCGGGTTCTTGTGCAAGCGGTCAGACGACTTCTCAGGGGAAGCGTAGGCGCCTTTCGTCTTGCACCCGTCGGGCTGGTAGAGCCAGGTCTTTGTCGCTTTGTCAAACTTCTTCTTGACTGCGATGTAGTTATTCACGTCACGACTGAAGACTGCGAGGTATTGCGTGTCCTCGGTCTCGAACCCTGTCTCCTGTTCCCATTGCTTAACAATTGCGTCGCACTCCGCTTGGCGTGCTGTGGGGCACTTAATAACGATGCCATCCGTGTTGGCGCTAACGACGTGAATGCCCACCAGCTCCAGGCGCTCGATCAGCATCAGCAATGACAGCTGACCAGTCACCGTCACCTGGATCAGCAGGTCAGGAGCATAGAGAACGGAGTACCTGCTGCCCAGCTTACCGAAGGAACCGTTGATGGTAATCTTAAGCGAGTCAGCGATCACTTTGTCGCCGCGATGCTTTGCCGCAATACGGCGATCGACCAACGTGCGATAGACGCGAAGGAAGTTGGGCCCCAAGTGTTGCGGGTACAGACCCTGATTCAGAATGATGTACGGGTAATAAGACGTCACGTCACGGTCAATGAGCAGCGTGTTGGCGTCCGCCATGTGTGCTGCACACTGCTCGGAGCTGTGCAGACCGCCAATGCCCATGCGATACACACCATTCGCGATCTGCAACTTGAGCTCCTTGAGCTCCGCGGGCATACCGACGTTCCCGTCCTCGCTCACAATGAAGTTGGCATTCCTGACCACATCCAGGGCCCAGTTCATCAGTGGTGTCTGGTAGCGAATGAAGTGCGGGATCTTGTACTTGTATCGGGTTCCGGGTTCGATCACTGGGCGCTGGGCACGCGCCCCGTTCAACCGCTCAACCTCTTCCGCAATCACAGCCTCAGCGATCTGTGCGTCGGACTTGCTGCGGAGGTCCATCTTGTACTCTTTACCCATGGAGTCGCGGAGATCAATTTGCTCCTTCAGCGACTCGTGCAGAATGGCGGTGTTCGTCAAGTCATTCACGCAATACCAGCGAACAATCGCAATCTGCTCAGGTGACAGGGTCGTCTCGGGGTGGAAGGGCAAGTCCTGCATTCGAGGCGCGTGCAACCGCCCACCGTAGATCTTCAAGCTGGCGCGAAGCGGTGCAACTTCGATCAGGTCAATGTGGTTGAGGTTCAGCTTCTTCACCTTGAAGGTACGCAGCACATCGGAAGGGCGCGTGCCATTCACAATAATCTCGTTCGTTGCGTGCTTCAGTTGTGCGTTGCTCTTACCTGCCAGCGCGAGCGCAAGGATCGGAGCGTCGTAGTTGATGCCGTTGAAGCTGACGAGGCAGAACGCATGGATCATCCACCACAACTTATCGCGGTTGAAGTCGTGGTTCGCTGTGCGCTCAAAGTAGATTACCTTGCCGCTGGACAGCGAAGTGAAAGCGATCAGGAAGTAGTTGGCATAACACTCAATGTCGAATACAAGACGCTCTCCCTTTGCAGCAGCAATGGCAAGCTCCCAGTCTTCAACCTGCGGAACGCGGAACGCGAGCGCCTCCTGTAGGCCGGGCAGGTAGTCTGGGCGCTCCCAAGTGCGTTCAGGTGGTGTGCGCTTGGGCTTCTCGGCCTTGGGTGGCTTTGGGGGCGGCGTGTCGTCCCAGAAGAAGCCGCACATATCAGCGCGGGCCATTACTGCTTCATCCCCACAATTGCGCCGCGCAGGCGGTCACCGAAGAACATGCAGGGTGACGGGTATAGCGACCAGTCAATAGAGGTGACCCCGTTCTGCAACAACATGAGCATCTCGAGCTGATAGACGCCAATGTGGTCAAAGCCTTCAATCTCGTATCCAGCACCCTCTGTCTCTTCGTCATGGGTTGCAATCTTACCGCCACCCTTGAACACAACGCGCCCCAGCTTGTCCGCGAATGGTTTGATTGTCTTCAGTGCTTCGAACAATCGGGAGTCAAGCGGTGCAGGCTTGCTTTCCTTGTTCAGTACGCGGGTGAGGTCGGGCCACTTTGTTTCGAACAGTTGTGTCCTCAGCCAACGATCACCAGCGAAGTGGAAGGTGATGGAGTTCTCGGTAAGCTGCACAGACACAGGGGGCTCGTCAATACGAAGGATCTCTTTGATCGCAGCTCGCGGAATGTTCAACGGACGCGGGATGGATGCACCTGTCCAGTATTCCACGAGGGTGATGTTATTCGTTGCGAATGCACTCTGGCCCAGCAGCAGCACACCATTCGACCACGGGCGCGAAGCATCGTCGCCAATGAACGGGGCCACTACCTTGAACGCCTGGAGCAGCGCAGCACCGTCAATGGCCACAACCTCGCCTTCAGGCATTGCGTGCGGTGTCTCTCCTTCCACGCAATCAACAAACGCCTTGAACTTCCCGCTCTTCACAGACAGGCGCCCGGCAGGTGTGAGAGATAGCTGAACCGTCTCGGTGCAGTTCGCAATCGCCTTGACCAGCGACTCCGCTTTGGGCTTGCACGCAATGTCGAAGGGGATCGGGCTGCACAGCGCCAGCATCCCGTTGAAGCCGCGGACCGTTCCGTTCTCGATGACAAAGTGTGTCAGGGCAGGCAGGAAATCTTTCTTAGCGACTGCACCCTGGACGAATTTGAGTTCTGTAAGCATTAGAAGAGCTCCTGCACACGCGAGGTGAATTGTTCATAGTTGTTGGCCGCGTTCATCATTTCATTGACTACACCGAAGGCCCAGAGGTTGTATGCTGCACGACTTTCATAGACGCTGCTCAGACGTTCATAGGTGAAGCCTTGCGACTCCAGCATCTGCAGGACATAGTCCTGCTCGATCGCTGTCAGTGTGGTTGCGTGCTGACCCGCGTCGTGCCTGGATGGTGACTTCTCCGACACGGACAGCGGGCCCCATTGCGGGGTGATAATGCTGCCGAACGCAGCAGACTGAATCCAGGAGGACGAATCGACGCTATACCACGGATAACGCTCCATGATGGGAATCGCAGTGATACCGAATCCATGCACCTTCAACCGCGGACGACCGCTCCCGTCTGTCAGGTAACGCTCCCACATGCGGTCCAACCAGATGCAGAGCTGCTTCGTAGAGCTGCCCACCATGCCACCAAGCGTGATATATTCGTAGTTCCGAACATAGTGCTCGAGGTAGCGTTCGTCTTCACCAGCGTGGAAGCAGGGGAGAGGCTTTGCGCCAAGTGCTTCCATCTGGAGCTGGTTGCGATACGTCTGCAACGGGTCACCAATGCCGTCCAGCACGGACGCCATGACCACACCGTCTTCCACGCGCCAGAGATCCATGTTGCGCTTGATATAGTCGCAGTATGTAGGCAGGTCAATAGACACGCCGAGCGTGTAAGCGGAGAACGCACCGGAGTCAAGAAACACCTGTGCATTGTCTGCTCGCATCTGATCAAGATAACGCTGCGAGCCGATGTAGTGGTAGGACTCGAGGATGTGCGGTATCCCATGAACGATCTCTTTCTCACGGTCGTTCAGCTTCAAGTAACGGTTCTGCCCCCGCATATACGAGTTCGTATAGACAGCGGCCATAAAGATATTCATGCGGCCTCCAATCGTAACAGCAGGGCCGCGAGGGCCCTGCGCTTGCTACATTTTAACGAGCGTCACTTCAGTCCGCAAGGCGCAAGAATTCGGAACGAGTCTGAGGTTCGTCCTTGATGGCGCCGCGAAGAGCTGTGGTCACCGTGTGGTGCCCCTGCTGGCACACGCCACGCGATTCCATGCACAGGTGGCGGGCCTTGATAATCACGCCCACGCCGATGGGTTGCAGGTGCTCAACCAGTGCGTCAGCAATCTGATCGGTGAGCCGTTCCTGCACTTGCAAGCGACGGGCAAACATATCCGCAAGGCGGGACAGTTTGCTCAGGCCCACAATCTTTCCGTTCGGAATGTAAGCGATGGACGCAGTACCAATGATGGCCGCGAGGTGGTGTTCGCAGTGCGAATAGATCGGGATGTCCTTCACCAGAACCATCTGATCATATTTCTCGGCACCGTCTTCAAACACCTTGAGCAGTGCTCCAGCGTCCTTCCCGTACCCGCTGCACCAGTGCTTCCAGGCTTTAACCACACGAGCGGGCGTCTCCAGCAAGCCTTCGCGGGTTGCATCCTCGCCGATCAGTTGCAGCAAGCGGGTCACGACGTCGGTCGCGGATTCATCCACGCCGCTATCGGTCACTTCCCAAGGAAAGACAATCCACTTGCCTTTGAACTCTTCGTCGCTGCGCTTGTCGATCAGTGCGAAGAAAGGTTTGCCCGGATGCTCGTCGCAGTAACGCTCGCAGGTGGAACCGCTGTCGATCAGGTCGTCAATGAAGATGTCAGCGTCGGTAGGGTTGTCGGTAATGTGGAAGCCGTGCAGGGATTGCACAGCGTAAGCGGCAGCAATACCGCCACGGGGCACAGCGTAGGCCCGTAGGGCCACGTTTTCACCTGTGGTGGTGTGTTGGTATTGGCGGATGGCGTCGGCGGTGCGTGCCGCCAATGCTGCGATGTCCTGATGGTTGAGTTTCACTTGGCTCATGGGTTGCTCCTTAGGCGTGGAAAGATGCGGAGCATTTTGCAGTCTCCTCGATGCGGACGGACACCAGCGTCACGCCAGTGCCGGCTAGTTGCTGCGGGCCGATCACTTCGGCAAGGTGCTGGGCCATGTTTTCAGCAGTCGGGTTGAACGGGACAAAGACGATGGACGGATTGAAGAACTCATCCGTGTGCATGTGGTCACACGCTGCCTTCATTACAGGGTCATGCTCCCAGGCCAGGAACTTGTGATCCCAATTGGCTTCGACCCACATGCACAGCTTGGCCTTGATGACACCGAAGTCAATCACGCGACCGACGCTGTCAAGCTGGTCGGCTTCGCAGACAAAGTGGATCCGGTAGTTGTGGCCGTGCAGGTGACGGCACTTGTTTTCGTGACCAACGACACGGTGACCCGTGCTGATGTCGTGGTAGCGTTCGGCGGTGATGTGTTTCATTGTTTGTCCTTATAAGAAATGACTTCGGGGAGGTTGTTAATTTCGAAAGCCTTGCGGCGCATGTAGCAAGGGCCACAGG
>Ga0209518_1003743_pt1 | contig 12819 bp, 33 predicted proteins | sample RifGroB1_FD_183993 | JGI IMG/M metagenome (GOLD analysis project Ga0209518, IMG submission 183993) | Groundwater microbial communities from Rifle, Colorado, USA - Groundwater B1 (SPAdes) (version 2) | ecosystem: Environmental > Aquatic > Deep subsurface > Groundwater | place: Rifle, Colorado... | reverse complement strand
AGCATTTCATTCACTAATTGAATATTTTCCTTTATTGTCATGTTATCCCCTGCTATACATTGTTGGTATCTTTCTAAACATCCTTCTTACTGTTGATAATCTATAATATTTGGTATCGGTTATTAACTTTGTGTCCCCCTCTTCCTTATCAAGACAAACAATATCGTATAAATACTTCTTAAATCCAGTTACAGTTCCAATGCTTGTTCTTTCAATTGCATAAACCTTTGCATCATTAGCCATTTTAGCACATATAATTGTTTGTTCCATTATTATACCCCCTTATTAGTTTTTAATTCCTCTAATTCCTTATCACAAAAATCTGCTATCTTTTTAGCATTTTTTTGTCTCACATCCTCATCACAAGAGTTTGACCACTTATCATAAGGACTTGTTGCTTTCATGCAATTCTTCCCCCATAAGCCTTTCAATGGACAATAACTGCAAATTGTGGTATTATTTTTAGTGTATTGTTGGAGATCATACTCACAGGCAAAACACAGATTTTCAACATCATCGTATTCATCCCATCCAGGCCAATCAACTTTGAACATTGCTGGGTTTTTTTCCAACCATCCCCATAACTTGCTACATAATTTTAATGACTGTCTTAGAGTTAATTTTTTCATTACTAATCCCCTTTTTAACAATAAATTATTAATAAAATCAATGCTAACCAAACTAATAATCCGTATGAGAAGTATTCTATCATTATCTTATCAGCTTCTTTGCTGCCTTCCAAGCCCTATCCTTTATAATTGCTCCTGCCCCAAATTGACTATATTGTAAAAGATCCTTAACCTTCCTTGTCGGATGATCAATTGCTTCTGTTATCCCATTGTATGCCCCCCATAGACTACCTTTTACACCTGCTATATTTGTACCTATCCCACCTTCTATATAATCTCTATACCTTATAAAAGACTTATCTGCATATAACTTAGTCTTCTCCTTAACTTCCCCTGTTATATTAATAATTTCTGCTAAATAAGCATCAATATCAGCATCAGACATCTTGAATTGATACATTTTCTTAGCATCAATTTCAAAGTCTTCTGCTATCTTCTCAACAAGTCCTAAAACCTTTAATGCTTGCTTTATCTTTATATCATGATTTTTTGTATGCTTTATATTCATGATTGAAGATTGCCCACTTATTAAAGCCATTTGTAACGTATTTTGACAAACCACCCTTTGTGGACTAAAAAGCAATTTAATACCTGTAGAACCATCATGGCTATTGGTTAGCAGGAAGAATTTCTCAACAATATCATTTTTTGTTACTTCAATATGACCAGGCAATTTGGCCTGTATCCAAATCCTTTCCCCCTTACCCAAAACCCCCGCTGTATGCCAAACTGCTTTACCTTCTCCTATAAATGGGTCTAATACCTTAAAAGCCTCCTTGTTTTGATAAGGAGTATATTTCTGTTTTCTTACACCTAAAACCTCCCCTGTGTCTTCCCTAAGAACTGCCTTAAAATCAGGAATTGTAAGGTTTATGCATTCTATATTTTGCAACGATACCTCCCAATCTAAACCAGATTCTTCCAACATTTCCTCTGCTGTTGCTTCTGTTTCACCTAAGTAAACACCACCACGATGCCAGGGGTTCTCCCCAACATAAGCCATTGAAAGTTTTCCATTTTTTTCTTCAAGTCCATGTGCCATTATTTATTCTCCTTTTCATAATATAAATCTATATCTAACCCGTTGCATTCAGGACATTCGGGAACTGTCTTTTTTGTTCTAAAAACTTTTTCACATTCTTGGCATTGAACCTTTATGCTTTCCTTTTTCATATATCTCCTTTAATTATTAGTATACTACTATTTTTGGATATGTCAATAATTAATATATCTTAATTTTACGTTCCAATTTTTCTACTTCTGCAATAATAATCTCTAATAAACCAATCATTTCTTCTTTTGTTGCATTCTTAAAAGCATCCCCATATCTTTTCAAAAATCTTGATTTTAAAAGTCTATTCCCACTTTTGTAATCTTCTTTAAAAAAGGAATGAGATATAGCATTATTCGTATTGTAGATAAATTTTACTAATATATAACATTTTATACTGTTGGAGATTTTAGGATTGAAAGAAGCATCCCCTCTTTCAATAATTATACTATATCCATGAAAATCAGAATTAATTATAATCTTTTTATCCAACTTATTTATTTCCTCTACTTTATTATATCTATTCTGTTCAAAAGCAATTCTTGTTAATTCCTCTTTTTCTAAGTATTGTTTCAACGCATCACTTCTTTCCGCAACTTCTTCTTTAAAAGTTTTACTATTGCATTTTTTTATTTCCCAAAATCGTGAAAATTTAACCGCATAATTCTCTAAATCATTAATCAATTGTAAAGCATCATCTAAGGTCTTTAATGGTATCTGTAAAGAATGCCAAAAATTAGATGGTTCAATAGCTCTTTCTATAATGCTTTCCGCTTCATGTGCAAAAGTAATGTTATAATATTCATTTTCCATTATAATACCCCCATTTCTCTTTTGTTTTTTTTAAAAACATCTCCAAATCTTTTAAATCTTATTGTCACATACCTATCTTTATTAAAACTAAAAGTAGGCCCAAAATCCCATGTTACTTCATATGACCTATCTATTTCAGGATGATTCCCAACTCCACATTCTTCTGTATTTTCTTCCATTATAATACCCCCTATTTAATTAAATCCACCATATCACTAAAATATATATCAACTTCATTAAAACCGGAACTGTGACCAAAACCCCATGCTATTTCAAACAATCTATCTAACTTAGGATTATTTTCAATCCCATATTCTTTTGCTAATTTTACTTTAAGTTCATTTCTTTTCTTTTCTTCTTCTTCAAGATATTTTACAATATCGAATGCCATTGTTGTATCCCCTTTAATTATTAGTATACCTTAATTTTCTGTATTGTCAAGTCATAGACATAATTTATTTTTTAAGGCTTTAATCTCTTGTTCTGCCCATCCTTTTGCTTGTTCTTCTGAAGTAAATATATTTTCTATATATTCACAATTATTAATATCCTCTGTATAGACATAATTCTTATTCGATGGATAGTCTAATGGGGATCTAAATAATTTATTTACTAATGTTTTGTCCTCTGCATCAAGTATCATTACAATTATTGATACAGTTTCAATTCCCTTTCTCATATCCACATGTATTTTAATTTTCTTCTCCTTTTTTGTTATAGTAATCAATTAAATCAGGAGGCCACTTAAAACTTGGAGATTCTAATCCTTGTTTTTTATCCAATCTTATGTGTAATTCAACAGCCTCTTCTAATTCTCTACTCATTACCTAATTCTCCTCATAAGTTTTACCTTTGTTGCTAATACTGTACCTTCTGGAAGACTAAGTAAATGTTTCCTTTCAATATTTTTAATATATACATTTCTTTCCAATGATCTTTCGTACAAACATTCGTAAATGGTATGAGTATCCCATTTGAAATTCTTTGCATCTTCAATAGTATTAAATATACATAATGGGCCATTATCTTTTAATGGTTTTACCCATTTGTCTACTTTGTATTGTAAAGTATAATCTTTCCCCTGCATTATAGCAGATACTAAACTTTGCTTCTTTACAACCTTATACCCTGTTTCATATTTTTCCATCATAACCCCCTTTTACAATTCTTCTTATAATAAAAATACTTCCCACCTTTTCAAATATAATTTTAACTGAATAATCACCTTTTCCTAAATCCACTCCCATTTTAAATTTTTTAATATTCATGGTTCTTCCTGTTCTATGATATTTGTCAATCATTTCCAAAGCATCCCAATAATTTATTTTCTAACTCATTGATTCTTAATCTTATTTCTACATCATTTGGGATATACTCAACCGCTTTTAAAGCATGACCAATAGCTTTTTTTATTAAGTTTTCCTTCAGAAACAAGGAATCAACCTCATCCATTTTTTTTAACTCAATGTCTATCCTGTTGTTTAAAAAATCCTTAATATAACAATCTCTAATAGTATCTATTATTTGAATATCATTTATTATTTGACCATTAATTTCTATGTCATATGGGGGATTATAATTCATAATATTTTCAAATTCTTGCCTGATAGTGTCAAAATTCTTTACTATTGTTTGTGGAGATTGAGTATATTTTATATTTTTCATTAATCGTTTGACATTCTTTTCAAAAATAGGTAGTTCCGTTACAAAGTTTTTAACCCTTTTTGCTTTGTGTGTTCTTTTCCTATTATGGAATAATGCATTTAATAACCTTGAATATGTCATTTACCTACCAATAAATTAACTAAATCATTTAAAATATTGTTATCTGTATTTTCTAATATTATATGAGTATCTTGCATAAGTTCTTGAAAAACTTTTCTTTTTTTCTGAAGCAATTCATAAATTGTTTCTTCTATAGTCCCCCCAACTAAAAAATAATAGCATGATACATTGCCTTGTTGCCCTATCCGGTGACAACGATCCTCACTTTGATCATGTTCTCCAGGCGTCCATCCCAACTCTAAAAATGCAACATATGAACTTGCTGTTAGGGTTATTCCTACACCAGCAGCTTTCAAACTACACACAATAACTTTACAATTCATATCATTTTGGAAAATATCTATAGACTTTTGCTTATCTTCAATTTCCATACCACCAATTACTTTAACAGGATTAAATTCTTTTAATTCATCCATTAGTTTTATAACGAACTCTTTGTGGTGTGCAAAAATTACTAATTTACCATTCTCTTCAATAAAATCTTTACTCCATTCAAGGAAAAGGGGTAACTTAGCCTTAACTGCTTCCTGCTTCAAATATTCGATTTTGGCAAGTTGTTCCACTTGAGAAATTCTTTCCGCTGCAAGTTTTGTTTTATTCTTTGATTCAATTAAGTATTTTTTAAGGTCATTTTCTACTCTATTATACTCTTTTAAATCACAAATTTGGGGGACTACTATCCTTGTCTTATCCGGTAATTCTGTTAATACATCTTTTTTTTCTCTTCTAATCATTACCGTACTTCTTAACTTATCACTTAATTCCTGAATATTAGTAGCCCCACTCACATTTAAACCATATCTTCCATAACTTGCCCCACAATATCTTGTCACAAAATCAAAATAATTGCCAAAATTGACAGGGGACAACATTTTAAGTGTGTTAAAAATCTCCACTGGTCTGTTGAGTATTGGTGTTCCTGACAATGCCAAAATATGGGGGATACTTTTTGATAACTCATTAACAGCTTTAGACCTTTTAGCCTTTGGGTTCTTCAACATGTGACATTCATCCAATATCATTATTTGAAATTTCATCTTGTTAAGTAGGTCTTTAGCTTTTTCCACTATGTCATAATTGATGATGTATGCTTCATAGGTAGTAGGTAGTTGGTATTTCAGGTCTTCTGAACTGATTACATAACTCCTCACATTTGACCATTTCTCAAATTCCCTTTTCCAATTCAATTTTAAAGTAGCTGGCACAATTACCAAAATAGGGGTTTTTTGTGGATGCAATAAGGCCCATGCAATTGCTTGAACTGTCTTTCCCAAACCCATTGCATCAGCTACTAAGGTTCTCCCACCAGTATTTTCAATAAATTGTACACCGGCTTTTTGAAAGGGGTAAAGTTCTCCCTTCAAGTTAGGTATCTCAATATTTGCATCTATAGCTTTTGAGGCTGCTATCTTCTTCTCATTCTCAACCTTCTGTATTTCAAATTGTCCTCTATACTTTTCAATCTCCAACATAGCTTCAGGGAATATAGTAAAGTCATTGTATTCTGTCAATGAGTAGGTAGCTAATATGTTTTTAGCATTTACAGGACATTCCCAAACCTTAGTATCACTATTCCATTTCCTGCCACTGAAGGAAATCTTGATAAGATTTACTAAGTTAATATCATAAGGTATTTTAATTATTAATATATTATCTTTAATATGTATTGTCTTCATCTTTTACCAAAAACCTTAATCAAATTACCCTGTAGCTCATACATGAATTGTTTATTAAACTCATTAATGAGGTCTTGCTTGTTACAAAACACCTTTCCAACATAAACACCTTTAAACTCTATACCAAACCATGTTTTCATAATTTAAAACCCCCTGATAAGGGGTATGCTACAATCCTATTCTAAATCCTACCCATAAATAGTGTAGTCCTGATATGCCATAATAATCCTCTTTTGATTCTATTTCTTTAACTCCATTATACTCAATTTGAGAATTATACGGTATTACAGCAGGTCTGTCAAGGTTATGTGTTACTTCATAACCACTTAACCACGTGAAATGTTGTGTCTGTTTATACGCTATCTGTAAATTACTTTTGCTTATTTCAGGATCATCCCATCTTGTATGATAAACCCATGAATTGGAAAAATCAAAAGATACTTTTTTATATGAATATTTGTACCCTGCTATTATTTCTGACCCATAGCAAGGACATTCACTATTACCTATTACAGAAGGCTTATTTGAAAATAAAGAATATCTTAATTCAAGGTATGGATTACCTTCAGCAAAACAATTAGATGCAAGTAGTAGCATAACAGAAGTTAAAATTACCTTTTTCATTTGCTCTTCCCTTTTTCAAATAGCTCTTTAGTAACAACTTTTAAATCATAACCTTGTTTATATCTTAACTCCTCAAATAGGTCTTTATACTCTGGATATTCTGCCTTATGTGTCATATTCATAACTGTTTGATAGTCACATTCCCCGTGTTGTCCCACATTCATGTAATCCATGCAAAGACCTTTTTTACTCGTGAAGTTAGGATATGTTAATTCAGGGAAAACAGCTATAATATTTTTAGTTTCTTTGAATTTCCTAAATATTACTTTTGTCCTCATTGTCCCCTCTCATTTCCTTATACAATTTTTCTGCTAATAAATCAGCTTTCTTCACCATAGAAAGCAAACTGTAAATAAATACCCCATAAAGTATAATGAATAATATTATTATAATTGCATAATACATGATTAACTCCCCTTTATTCTTCATCCACATAAGGTTTATTTTCAACATCCTCAACAATTTTACCGTCAAAAAAAGTATCATCCTCAAAACTTGATACTTCAAATTTCCCATTAAGATATGTCAAAAAAACACCTGTTGCAAATACCGTATCTCCATTTTCTAAAAATCTTTGCATTTTATAACCCCCCTTATCATTCTCTAAAATAAACTATACCGTTTTGTGTTGTTTCATATTTACCATCATATTTTGACAAAAAATGTGCCCATCCATCAGTTTTAATAGCATCTTTGGCAGCCTCACCTATATCAATGCTAATCCAATTTTGTTTCATAAAATCCTCAATCGTAAACATGCCCGTTTCATTTACAAAGTATTCAATAGGGTTTTCCAAAGATGTTGCATACTCTTCTAATCTTATATTAACTGCTTCATCTATTGCATTATTATATTCTTCTTCATTTTTATAATCGTCAAGATTAGTATATTCACTGACCATTTCTCTTATACTATTCTTTTCCTCATTACACATGATACGCTTCTCAGTATCAGATATATGTATAAAATCCTTTAACCACGATTGAACAAAGAGTTCTGGACTTACCTCTAAATCCCCCTTCACCTGATCAATTGCTATACCTTCAGCTATATCTACACTTTCAATAAAAGTGTATTCTTCTCCATCTTTTGTAAAACTACCTCTATTACCTAACATATTATTATATTTGTAGCTATCTGCAATATCTTCTCCAAACTCATTGCCAAAATGATTAATCAATTCCTCTTTAATTGTGTGTTCATTCCATATTATAGCATTTTTCATATAACCCCCCTTACCATCACTTAATTATTAGTATACTATAATTTTATGTATTGTCAAGTCCTTTAGTCTGTTCAATATCCTTTTTATAAAACTCCTCTATTTTGGCATGATACTTGTTTTTCTTACATACTTTCATATTCTGATAATATGTTATTTTTCCATCGTATTGAACTTCTATATCATAAATATCACTCCAATCTTCATATGTGAATCTGTTGAACCAATATCTTAAAATAACATCCTCTTCCTTGATTGGTTGAAATGGAGTAATTGCTTCTTGATTATATCTCAACCAAACTTTTGATAACCCTAAACTTTTCATGTACATTTATAACCCCCTATTCAATAGTAGCTTTACCAGGTCTGCCCCTTCTTACTTTGACCCCTTTTTCCTTTCTCCATGCTGATAAAATCACTTTGTAGGTATTTTCAGCAACACTTATACCAGATTTTAATATCTCATCATAAGTCAATTCTTTATTATCAAAATTAGTATCTAATAACAAGAATATTTTATCCTTCAATGTCCCATCCTTATTTTTTGTCCTACCCCTCTTTAATACAGGTATATCATTTGTTGTTATCCGTGTTTCGTCCACATTTTCCTTTATATAATATTTTTTAATCTCTTCTAATTTCTCTTCTGTTGTCCGTGTATCTTTGGAAATATATTCAGGGGTAGTAGGTAACAGGGGGGATATTTGTTCATCGGTGTAATGCTTTGCTATGTGTTTTAAAGTATTGAAATAATCATCATCATAGCTGTCATTAAACTTTTAATTACTGCATCACTTAATTTTTTATTCATTCATAAACCCCCTTCTTTTTGCTTTAAATAACCCTTTATTATCTGTTTATTCTCCTCATTGTAGTAACAAACTCTTCCACTAATTCAAACTCATAAGTGTTGTTCAGATTATTATCAACATTTACTGTAACAATTGTTATCTTATTCCAATTAACTTTTCTTATTTGAGCTTCCCCATAATGGGGGACATTAACTATATCCCCCACTTTTAAAGGGCCTACTACTACTATTTTTGAATGTAATACAAGCATTTTAGTATCTCCTTAAAAATTAATATGTAGAATACCCATAAGCTACCCCTTTGCAGAATGCTTTTAAGTCTGCAAGATCAGACTTATTTACTTTCTTGTCTATTCTTACCGAATATGTAAGTTTAACATCTTCAGCATGGATTGATATACCATATACATGTATATGGTATATATTAAATATCCCTGAACGTATTTTTTGAAATAGTTCATGACCTTCTACTTGTATAAGTTCTGTACTCATTTATAAAACTCTCTTCCACATTAAGTAAGGTTTGTTATGGTGTAATTCAACTCTTTCCATAGATTTAAAATGCCCTAATTCTTTCCAATTCTTAATCTGTATCATGCTTGCAGCCTTAACCCTTACTAAAGCACCTGGGTCTGTTACATGGTTATAATATGTGTAATTACCTAACATTCTTGCTATACCTTCCTCTTTATTAATTCTATCTCCTTTTGTGTACAATTCAGAATATTTTCCAATTTCAATTAATTCATATCTGAAATTATCTATTTTACAAGTCCTGTTCGGTTGAATTCCTTCAGGGGTTAGTAATACACCATGATTATGACCCCCACAACTACATTTACACATATCTTCTTTTGCCGTCCAGCAAGCTTCCCCACATGTTGCATCGGTTAGTATGCTTAGCATTTTATTCTCCTTTTTTATGCAAAATTAAAAAATCTTCTGTTTCATAAATTAATTGTTCTAAAGGACAAACGCAAACTCCTACCGAATGGTCACAACTTTCCTGATCTTCCATTGTTATTTTTACCTCTTCTAATAACCTCTTAATTATATTCAATCCTTTACTATCCATTTTATATCTCCCCCCTCTTTTCTATACTTTCCACAATTCTATAAACCACATTTAATAATCCAATTGCAGTTTTATCTCCCCACATTGTATTGTATCTTCCATTTTTATTTTTCTTTAAATGAAGAATTGAGGCAATTTCTTTCCCTAACTCATCCTGCTTTTCTATACTAAGTGTTTTCATATACCCCCCTTAATTATTAGTATACTACTATTTTTGAATATGTCAATAATTAAAGTATGTTAATTTTATTATTTAAATATCTGATATTGAATAGCTTCAGACATATGATAAGCTTTCACAATTGTTAAATTATCCATTAAAGCAATTGTTCTAACAATAGTTAGGACTCTTTCAACTTGACTACCTGTAAATAATAATCTATCATATGCAGTTTTTAATAAGTCCATTGCATCATTATCAATAGAATTAATTGTCCTTAATCTATCAAAAGAGTGTATTCTTTCCATAACGTCCTGAAAACTTTCCCCACCTACTACACTAACAATATCACTAAATAGGGGACGTTCTAATGCGACAATTATATGACTTCTCATAGCACTTCTATATGAGTAAGATCTTGTATGAGCTTTAATCTCCTCTATTGAACAATCACACCTACCTGTATCCCCATAATTACCACATAAGCAAGGGGAAACAAAAGTTAGCAAGTTCTCATTACATATGGGGTCATTATCACTATATTCAGGTCTTGATTTAAAAATCTCTTGTATATGTACTAATCCATTATCAGAATTACCAACAATTGTTATGCTATGCTGTCCAATCAAAGCAATCTCTACGGATCTTTTTAATAAGTCATTACCCTTTATCCTATTATATGCTAATTTTTTTTCAAATGATATTGTTTTCATTATATACTTCCCCCCGCTTTTTCATCCTCTAAATCTTTTATATCTGATAAAAGTTTTTCAATTCTTTCACAAGCTGGGCAATACCTATATCCGCTATCATAAACTATTTCACCATGTTTGTTTTCATTACAAATATTCATTTAGAACCCCCTATTTTAATATATTTCTTATCTCATTTTTTAAGTAACTTGATAAACTATTATATTCCCCTTGTATCTGTTTATTAATATAATCCTCATTCTGTATCAGATATTTATAAGAAACAATTTTCAGTATTATATATCTTTTTTCATCCATTCTCATATTATCCCATATAACAGATATACTCATTTAGAACCCCCTTATAATGCTAATTCTAATTGCTCATCATAAGTATCTATAATTGATTTACATTCCTTAATTATCTCTTCAGGACTAACAAAAAAACCATAACAACTATCTTCTATATCCCCACCTTTAAATATTTGATAACCATAAACTTCTCCTGTTAAATACTTATCATATGTTTTAACTTCAGCTATTAACAACTTTTCCACCTTCTCCCTGATTTTAGGGGTTATCCTTTTTGTATTATACTCTTTTCTTATATCCTCATATGTGACATATATATAACCAATCTGCCCACTATCCCATTGGCAACTAAAGGGGGTAGTTTTCATTGTTATTCCTGAATGGTCATATAAATAAAGTGGTAATGCTACAATATTTTTTTCATTCACTTTTAAAAATGCTTGAAAACTTTCAAGACTATGCTTATGTTTATGACCTAAATTATATCGTTTGTGAAAACATATCATTTTGCCAAAACTATCATATTCCTCTACTGGATTAGGGGGGTTTGTATCATATACAATCTTTATTTCACAACCTTTGTAATTTTCCTGTTCAGTAATGTTTTCCATTTTAGTATCTCCTTATATTTGTATCATATTAGCATTTTCTATTTTTTGATAATCCTCAATTGTTGCAGGTGTTATCAATGGAATTGATCTGTAAGCTGTTGTTGTCATTATAAAACTTGTTTCAATTCCTTCTTTATTTCTAAACCATACTTGAACATCTTCTTTATTATCTAATCCAATGGCAGAACATCTAACAAACTTCCCACTATCTAATAAGTCTTGCTCTTGTTTCCTTCTTGCATTATACTCATTACTTAACTCCCCACAATTTGTATGCTTCTCATCCCACTTTACACCTTTTATCTCTTTCCAACACTTTGAACAAAAATAATATCTTTGACAATAATCATGGGGGCACTTGTGAACTCTTGCCGGATGCTCATCACATTTGTCGCAACAATAAACTTGTCTGCCCTTTTCATTTGTAGTAGTTGTAAATCCCATTTTAGTATCTCCTATTGTTCTTAATTATTAGTATACCTTAATTTTCTGTATTGTCAAATAAAGGGGGGTTACTTTTCATTACCCTCAAAAATGGGGGTAGCTTCTAAAACTTCATAGATTAATAAGTGTTTATAGACACAACAATTATCTGCAAGATTAGTTATATATTTTTTAGCTTGCCGTGTTAATCCAAAGTACATACCGTCAAATTTTATCAATGATATAAAATTTAATAAAGGGTCATTATTGTATATTGTTAATAATTCTTTTTTAGTGTATCCCATATAAAATATGTTACTTCCATTGTTAAAACTCAATCCTGCATTACTTGCCATATTTCTAAACTTTTCATAATGTTCTTTAGTTGTTCTACATATTGGTTTGTCCATTTTGTTTATCCCCCCTGTATTGTATCTTATTCCTTGTGTTTATTAGTATACATTAATTTTACCACTTGTCAACAAAGCTTTTTCACTATAAAATCTTTTCTAAAGTAGGTAGCTGGTTATATGTATCTAACTCTAAGTAGGTAGCTGGTATATTCCTTCACTTTTGCAGTTTTTCTTACCTGTCTTGTGTGTATCATTTTTGCAATACCATATATGGTATTACTATATATTGTATGTATCATTTTTGCAATACCATATATGGTATTACTATATATTGTATGTATCATTTTTACAACACTATATATGGTATGACTGTATATTGTATGTATCATTTTTACAACACTATATATGGTATGACTGTATATTGTATGTATCATTTTTACACCACTATATATGGTATACGTTTCAATTTGTAACATTTTATATCATCCTACTCTATGCCTTGCCGTGTAACGGCAGACCTGTCTTGTCATCCTACTCTATGCCTTGCCGTGTAACGGCAGACCTGTCTTGTCATCCTACTC
>Ga0209518_1003742_pt1 | contig 12822 bp, 17 predicted proteins | sample RifGroB1_FD_183993 | JGI IMG/M metagenome (GOLD analysis project Ga0209518, IMG submission 183993) | Groundwater microbial communities from Rifle, Colorado, USA - Groundwater B1 (SPAdes) (version 2) | ecosystem: Environmental > Aquatic > Deep subsurface > Groundwater | place: Rifle, Colorado... | reverse complement strand
CCAGCGCCGTTGCCCTGGGGTCCGAGCTCGACGGCCGCTTCACCGGCATGGGCGATTTCGCCCGGACGATCTGGCACCAGACCATCCGGGACAACGGCCGCGACGAGCGCCTGAAGATCAAGAACGACCTGTCCAGTCTCGTCGGCGCCGACGGCGGCTTCCTGATCCCGGAGGTCCTGCGCGCCGAGCTCCTGCGGCTCTCGCTTGAGTCGGGCATCGTGCGCCAGCGGGCCCGGGTCATCCCGATGGACTCGCTCACAGTGCCGTTCCCGATCATCGACGATATCAGCCACGCAACATCGGTCTATGGCGGGATGGTCGGCTACTGGACGCAGGAGTCGGCGGCGCTCACCGAGTCGCAGCCCGCCTTCGGGCGAGTGCTGCTGGAGGCGAAGAAGCTCACCCTCTACACCGAGGTCCCGAACGAGCTCATCGCCGACAGCATCGCGAGCCTCGAAGCATTCCTGAACACCGCTGGCCCCGAAGCCATCGCGTACTTCGAGGATGTGGCCTTCCTGACCGGCACCGGCGCCGGTGAGCCTCTTGGCATCGTCAACGCCCCCGTCCTCGTCAGCGTCGCAAAGGAGACGGGCCAGACAGCGGCCACCATCGTCTGGCAGAACCTCGTCAAGGCGTATGCTCGCCTGCTGCCCTCGGCCCATGCAAACGCCTGCTGGATCGCGAACATCAACACCTTCCCACAGCTCGCGACGATGGCCCTGAACGTTGGCACCGGCGGGTCCGCCATCTGGCTCAACAACGGCCAAGTGGGTCCGCCCATGACGATCCTCGGGCACCCGGTGATCTTCACCGAGAAAGTCCCGACACTGGGGACGGTCGGTGACATCATGCTCTGCGCCTGCAGCTACTACCTGATCGGCGACCGCATGGTGATCACGGCGTCGAGTTCGCCGCACTTCAAGTTCCAGAACGACCAGACCGTCTACCGCTTCATCGAGCGTGTGGACGGTCGGCCGTGGCTGCAGACGGCGCTCACGCCGCGCAACGGTACAACGACGCTGTCCCCCTTCGTGGCAGTGGCGACGAGGTCATAATCAGGCACAGCCTGAGCGAGCAATAAACCCCTCGCTCAGGCCAATCAGCCTCGGGCATTGAAACCCCTGAGGAGGAGGCAAAGGAAATGTTAGGACTCGGACGGCTTTACGACATTGGCATCGCCCTCGTTCCAGTGGACCTCTCGACCGCTGGCGCCACCGGCAAGCGCGTGAGCATGGAGGGATGCTCGGGCATCGACATCGTTCTCCTCTACGCCGTTGGCACGGACGGCGACGACCCGGTGCCCTCGCTGCAGCAGCACACCGCCTACACCGGCGGCACCACCGCCGACCTCGCGACCATCGACACGATCTATCGCAAGTCGGAGGCGACGCTCGACGGCGACGAGACCTGGGTCAAGACGACCCAGACGGCTGCGGCGATCATGACCGCCGTCGCGGACACGGCGCAGCTCCAAAACATCTACGTCATCCACGTTCCCGCGTCGGCGCTGGATGCTGGCTACTCGCACATCAGCGTCAACGAGGCTGACCTGAGCAACAACGCCCACCTCGGAGCGTTCTTCTACATCAAGGTCGGGCTGGCGCACCCGCGGACCCCGGCGAACCTGTCGAACATGCTCCGGCCTGGCGCGGCTAACGCCTAACGGTGCGGATGGAGGAGAAAGCACATGCCGTTTAACCCAGGCGCTCAAGACAAGGACATCTATACCGCGCTGCATCTGGGCTTTCGCGTCCAGAAGGCCGGCGTTCTCACGGCTGACGACGACCTGTTTACTGTCGTCGGCCAGGTGCTCCTCACTCTGATCTATGGCGAGGTCACAACTGTCATGGACGGTGGTGCTTCGACCGTCAAGCTCAACGAGAAGACGTCAAGCATCGACCTCTGCGCCGCCACGACCATCACGTCCGACGCGGTCGGCGAAATCTACATGCTCCAGGGTGATGCCGGTGAGGTTGTCAACGGTGCTGATGCGCCGACCTTGAAAGTCGGCCAACTCGCGAACACGCCATTTAAGCCCATGATCTTCGGTCTCGGCAACGGCGCCCTTGGCTCCCTGACCATTGAGAGCACTCAGACCGGTGCCGACACCGGCGAGATTCTCTGGACCCTGTTCTACATCCCGCTGGAGCCGGGAGCCTATGTTGAGGCGGCGGCCTAACCGATGACAGTGCGACTCGAAGGCTCTATCAAGCGCTGGCTCGGGCTCTCGACCGACGAGAAGCCGTACATCGGGTTGCAGGCCGACGGCTCGACGATCACTGCGGCTGACCTGCCTGCCGGGTCCAGCTTCATGGAGACGGACACGGGGGATATCTACCGCTGGGACGCCAATGTCTGGACGCTGCCAACACTGGAGGACGAGACGCTTTATGTTCTCCAGGCTCTGCTTATGCAGGTAACACAGCTCCGCGAGTTAGTCGCATTAGCCATCGGAGCTTAGCCCCCGCCTAAACGCAAGCGGGGAGAAAGGAATTGACATGGACTTCAAACTGATAGCACAGGCATTTGCTGGCCCCGGCCGGCGCCGCGACGCGGAGCTTGAGGCGAGCGAAGATCACGACCTGTTCATCGCTAATGGCCGATCCGCGAAGTACACCGAGATCACGCGGGCGGGCGGTGTCTGGAGCGTGACCGGTGCGGCAGGCACGCCGCTTGTCGTCATCCCGACGACACTCTGCATCCTGGAGCTCTACAATCAGCCGCAGTCCGGGATGGTCATGGAGGTCCTGGACCTCTTCCTCTTCCACCTGCTCGGCACGGCCGTGCTGCACAACCTGAGCCTCTGGGCGGAGGTCACTGCACCGAAAGCGGCGCCAACGCTCGCCGCCTACGTGATTGGTAGTCACAGCGGCCGCGAACCGTACACGCCGGTGGCTGGCTCTCGCGTTGTGCCCGCCCTGGCCACGACAGTCATCGCCGGCGGCTGGCGACCCTTTGGTACGCCGAACGCCAACATCTCGACGGCGCTGCCTGGCGAAGCCTTCAGCGCCCCAGTGGACGGCAAGCTGCTTGTGCCGCCAGGGTGTTCGCTCGCCATCACCGCCGTTGACGCCCTTGCCACGGCCTCCAGCGTGCAGCTCGGCGCAACCTGGAACGAGCATCAGTTGACGGTGGTCCGCTAATCCAGCTTCCCTGCTGAGCACCCGGGGACGAGCACAGGTTCGCCCCCGGCTCTGAGGAGAGAAGGCAAATGTCCTGGTGGACTTTGAAGAGCATCAACGATGAAGCGGCGACGTTGAAGGCGAACTATAACCGCTCGCCCCCAGACGCCTGCCCGAATGACGGGACGCCGCTAGAAGTCACATCCAGCGCGCTCCCCGCGAACAACGGCATCCGCTTCTGCAAGTTCTGCGGGTATCGCTGGACCGGAGGCCAACGCTTGACCTAGGGATACCGTTGCCGTCCCTGGGTCGGCGCTGGGCCAATCTCAGAAAGCGCGAGGTTGACCGGTGTCGAGATACGGAAGCACAGCCCAACGCTGGTATACCACGCGAGAAAGCGTGAAAAGTGCCGTCGGTCTCGTCGGTGCCGAGTACGATGCCCTGATCGATTCCTACATCGAGGCCGCCAGCGAGGATATCGAGGTCATGCTGAACCGCCGCTTCATCCCTGAGACGGCGACGAAGCTCTATCGCTGGCCACAGCGCAAGGGCTTTCGCAGCTCGCAATACTACACCGGCCAGGTCCTTCTCCTTGAGGACGAGGATCTGCTCGCCGTCACGACGCTGCTGGCGCAGGCGCAGGACACGACCCCCGTGACGATTGCCGCCGCCGACTATTTCCTGGAGCCCAACAACCTCGGCCCGCCCTACACGCGGATTGAGATCGACCTATCCTCGTCCGCTGCCTTCTCCGGTGGCGACACGCCCCAGCGCTCGATCAGCGTGGCCGGCAGGTGGGGGTATAGCGAGACTACGAAGGCTGCAGGCGCGTTGGCCGAGGCCGACGATGGCGCCGAGACCGCGCTGGATGTGACCGATTCAAGTCTCATCGGGATCGGCGATACGATTCTCGTTGGCAGTGAGGCCATGTTCGTCTCGGCGAAGGCGCTGCTGGATACGACCGCGAACACCTCCGGAACGCTGGCGGCGGACAGCAGCATCGTAACTGTGGCGGTGAACACAGGCTCGCTCGTCTTGGCGGGCGAGGTCATCACCATCAACTCAGAGCGGATGCTTGTCGAGTCGATCAGTGGCAATAACCTCACGGTCAAACGCGCCGTCGATGGCTCCGTGCTGGCAAGCCATGCCGACGCTCAGGATGTCTACGCGCCCCGGACGTTGACCGTGGCGCGGGCTGTGAACGGCACGACCGCGGCCACTCACAGCACAGCGGCGGCGATCAGCAAGTACATGCCGCCGGGTGACATCGTTGATCTCTGCCGGGCCATGGCCATCGGTCATTTCAAACAAGGGCAGAGCGGTTGGACTGGGGCGATCTCAGGAGGAGAAGGCGCGATTGCCGTGAAGATGACCGACCTCTTCTACCTGCGGGAACGAGCATCAGAGAAATACGAGCGGGTGTCACTCTAGCCATGCCAAAGGTCACGTTCAACACGAAGGTTTCCGGCCCGTTCTTCGAGCTCAAGGGCCAGCCCCTCAAGGATGCGGGCGCCGACATGATCCAGGACCTTCTCAAGGAAGGGCAGGCCAAGGTCGAGTCGCAGCTCTTCGTCGGTCACGGCGTGAAATCGGGGCAGTACAAATCCAGCGTTCATCAGAAGTTCGTCCGCTCCTCGCAGCACGCCATCGGCTGGGGCAAGCTCAGCGGCATCACGGACAAGCATTCGGCCATCGTCGGCTATTGGCTGGAAGGCGCGAGTAGACGGGGGCAGGCAACCCGGTTCAAGGGCTACCAGATGTTCAAGAAGGCGGCCGCGCACCTGAACAAGCTCGCGAAGCAGCTCGCCGGCCGCCATTTCGCCAGGGCGGTGAAGCGCCTGACATGAGCAGCAACAATCGTCTCACCTGGATCAACATGCGCGACAAGCTCGCGGCGATGGGCGGTGTCGCGAGCGCCGTTCTCGGCGAGCCGAAGTCGAAGATGCAGAACGGGACCGTGAGCATCATCCCGGAGGCGGGCAGCGTCGACGAGACGGTGCTGAACGCCCCGCGTGAGATTCACACCGTGACACTGCGGCGTTACGAGAACGCCCTCCAGTTCCCGGAGGACGTGATCGAGTTCACCCTGGACGCCTGGCGCGCGGACATCTGCGAGGACATCTTCGGTGACTTCGACCTGGGCGGGACCATCGCCTATGTCCTGCCCGCGTCGACGAGTTGGCAGTACGGCTACGTCACCGTCGAGAACATCCTCTATCGCTTCCTGGACATCAGCATCAGTTACCGCGTCGACCCGACGGCGACGTTCGCCGCGTAGGAGGGAAACATGGCAACACAGCAGCTCCGGGCATTGACCGACCTTTCGCTACGCAAGGAGCCGCGTGCCGACTGCGAGGAGTGGCTGGAGTGGAAGGCCGGACAGGTCTTCACGCCGCCGCCACACTTCCGCATCGACAAGGCGTTGGAGCGGGGCATCGTCGAGATCGTGGAGGAGAAGGTGAAGCATGGCTAAACAAGCCGCGATCTCGTGTAGCTTCGTCATCGATGGCGTCGACCTCTCGGGGGACGTCCGCGAGGTGGCGCTCCGGCGTCCCTCGGGAGTCCTTGACGTCACCGCCATCAACACCGCCGGCGGTATCGAGCGCATTCACAGCCGCATCGACGGGGAAATGTCCGTTGTCTCGTTCTTCAACAAGGCGGCGACACGCGAGCACCTCACGCTGCGAGCCAAGAGCTCGAACGCGGATCGCATCGCGACCTTTCTGGAGGGCGCTACGCTCGGGAACATGGCCGCCGGTATCGTCGCCAAGCAGATTAACTATGATCCCAATCGCGACGCCGACGGGGGCCTGACCGTGGCCGTTCAGTGCCTGGCCAACGGCGGCAGCGGTCTCGACTACTGCGAGCAACTTACGGCAGGGCTTGTCTTTGAGACGGCTGCTGCCGAAGGGACCGGCGTTAATAGCGGTATTGTTGGCGGCACTGCGGTTGGCTTAGTTGCCTATCTGCAGGTGACGACGTTCACCGGAACCTCCATCACCTGCACGATCCAGGAATCCTCTGACAATGCCGTCGGCGACCCCTATGCCGCAGTTGTGGGCGGGGCATTCGCCGCCGTCTCGGTGAGTCCAGGCTATGAGCGCATCGTCACGAGTCTGACGCTGGCCGTCGAAGAATGGCTGCGTGTAGTCACGACGGGGACCTTCAGCGCGGTAACCTACTCGGTTATCGCTTCGAGGTATCCCTTCAAGTGATGAACGCGCAGCACTTCGTAATCAAGAAGCTCGGGCCGGAGTTCTCGACCCAGATGATCTGTCAGGAGGCGGGCTGCGTCGCCTATGCCGAAGGATGGCTAAGCGTGCTCAGCGTGGCGGACAACCCGCAGCACGCGGCCGCCGCGAACTGGATCAAGCGGCTCTCGAATCGCAAGTTCTACGAATGGGCTGGCGCCGATGCCCTCGAGTCGGCCTATCGCCTGCAGGCCCAGGGGATGCTCACGGTCACGCCAGCGCTCAAGGAGTGCCTAGCAGCGCTGACGGCGGGGATGGTGGTCTTCTACTTCCATCCAAATCAGCAGTGCTTCCGGGAGCATTTGGACCACGAGGTGAAGTTCTTACACCGCACGCGGCTCGGTACGCGGGAGCACGTGCGGCCGCTCGACTTCAATGAGCACCACAACGAGGAAGCGTACAAGATCAACCGGGCCCGCGAGCTCGGATAAAGGAAGGTGTGACATCGCGAAAGAATCGGGTCTCGGCATGGCAATCTCAGTAGACGACAGCTCTGGAGCCGCCCAGGTGCTGACGACGGACATCCTGACGGTGCAGATCACGATGCCCTCGGGCATCCAGGACGTGACCGCGGTGGGCAGCAGCGGTTACGAGCGCCTGCACCTGCTGGCGGACCTGCAGGTCACGTTCGGCGGCGTCTTCGACGATGCCGCGAACCTGGCGCACGCGGTGTTCAAGAACTACCGCACATTGGCGGGCTCAGAGATCGGGCGCACAACCTCGATCGTCCACTCCAGCCAGACGCTGGCGGCCACGCTGCTCTACCAGAACTACGACCTGAACCGGCAGGCCGACGGCAGCTTCCCGTTCACGACGACAGGCCTCTGCTCGCAGACGGCTGTCCCCGCGTGGTCTTAGGAGGCGCTGATGGGCTTTGAAGAGCCAGTTAGAACAGCGACCCTCGTCTTCGAGGACGAGGACTATGCCGGCGCGGAAGTCGTCTGCCGCCGCAACGTCTCGATGGGAACGTACTTCGAAATCGCGCGAGCGGGCGAGGTCGGGAATGCGGAGGCGTCAGAGGCGGCGTTCCGGCTGTTCGGTGAGCGTGTGCTTGCGAGCTGGAATGTCACCGTAGAGGGTGAACCCCTACCCGCGAGCGGCGAGGGGATGCTTGGCATCTCGCCGGAGTTCGCCGCGCTGATCCTGAGCGCCTGGACGCGGGCGGTGACGGACATGCCCGCCCCTTTAGGCGAGCCATCAGTCAATGGCAGTTCGGCGAAGGCGCCTTCGATCCCGATGGAGGTATTGTCGGGAAGCCCTGGCAGTTGACGGAGGCGGAGATGATTCTCGCGCTGTGCGAACGGTTCGGAGTCCTGCCAAGCGTCCTGCTGGCTGAAGACGTGGGGCTCTTGCGCCTGCTCGCGATCGCCGCCCTGGGTAGACCGCCCGCCGAGGGAGCGCTGTAGCCATCGCCAACGACGTAAGAATCGTCGTATCAGCGAAGGATGATGCGAGCAAAACCTTCCACGATGTGGGCCAGAGCGCGGGCGGGCTGGGCAAAGTCCTGGGCGATGTCGGCAAGATCGCGGGCGGCTTCCTCGCCGCCAACGTCATCGGCGGCGGCGTCCAGAAGCTCACCGGTTTCATGGGCGATTCAATTGCGGCGGCCAAAGAATCGATACAGGTCAATGCCCAACTCGAGGCCGTCCTGAAGTCTACCGGCGGGGCCGCTGGCAAGACAGCGCAGGAGATCAAGGACTACGCCGCTGCCTGGGAGAAGCAGTCCCTGTTCGAGGATGAAGCCATCCTCAAGGGCCAGAACCTGCTGCTAACCTTCACCAACATCCAGGATGGGGTTGAGGACGGCACGCAGATATTCAGCAAGGCTACCGACACCATGCTTGACATGGCCCAAGCGCTCGGTACAGACGCATCTGGAGCCGCCATCCAGCTCGGCAAGGCGCTCAATGACCCTACCAAGGGCATCACTGCCCTGACCCGGGTCGGTGTCACTTTCACCGACGAGCAGAAGAAGCAGATCAAGGCCATGCAGGAAGCCGGCAACATGGCCGGCGCCCAGATGGTCATCCTCGACGAGCTCAAGAAGGAGTTCGGCGGCTCCGCGAAGGCGGCCTCTGACGCCGCGGGCGCGTCCGAGAAGTACAAGGATCGGATGAACGACCTGAAGGAGACGATAGGAGCGAAACTGCTTCCCCTCCAACTTAAGTGGCAAGAACTGCAAGCAGTGGTAATCGGATTCATTGCCGACAAGGTGCTCCCCACACTGGAGAACTTCGCGAAGTATATCCGGTTCGTGGTCAGCGATGGCGACTTGATGAATGACTGGCTCGCCAATATGCCAAAGCCGCTCCGGGGCATAGCTCTTGAGATGGGCAAGGTTGCCCTCTTCATCAAGGACACCCTGATCCCAGCATTCAGTGATGTGGTGGCCTTCATCAAAGGCCACTGGCCGGAGATTTCAGCGGTGTTCCAGTTCGTCTTCGACTTCGTCAAGGCGAAGATTGAAGGAATGATTCAGATCATCACAGGCATCGTCGCTGTCATTAGCGGCGTCATTGACCTGGTTAGCGACCTGTTCCACGGGCGTTGGCGCGAGGCGTGGGAAGACTTGAAGCAGATTGCGACGGGCATTCTCGATGTGTTGCTAGGCACCATCAAGTCAATGTTCGGTTCTATCCCTGGCATCATCGTCGGGCTAGCAGGGGACGCGGCGAACGCGGCCCGTAACCTCGGGGAGAGCATCGCTAACGGCATTCGAGACACGATCCGTAGCGGCATCAATTTCGTCATCCGCCAGATCAACACTTTTCTCAATTTCTTGAGTGGAATCAGAATCAACATTCCATCCGTTGATATTCCCCTGGTCGGCAGGGTCGGCGGCGGCAGCGTCGGCATGCCACGTCTGCCCAACATTCCCGAGCTCGCCTTGGGCACACCATTCGTGCCGCGCGACATGCTGGCGCTCCTCCACCGGGGCGAGGCGGTCGTGCCCGTCGGCCAGAACAAGGGCGGTGGGGGCGGCGTCAGCGTCAACTTCAACGGCCCGGTGACGATCTCCGCCACGGACCGGGCCGACGCCGAACGGGGCGCGGGCGATATGGCCTGGGGCCTGGGCTTGGCGCTCCGGGCTCGGGGGTTGGCAATTTGAGAATGTTACAGGGCAGGCTGGCGCTCTGATGGCCGTCCGCTACGCCGAAAAGTGGGAGAGCGCCGACGCCAGCCTGACGTTCAGCTGGCAAACCTACGCCTACGAGTGGTCTTCGTCGCAGCGCCTGCGTCTGCCCGTCCAGACCATCGCCGGCGCCGACTACATCTACGACTACCGGGGGTCGCTGGCCTCGCTCAAGGAGCCAGCCATCGAACGCGTGCGCTGGATGGTCCTCAAGTCGACGGCGGCGCTGCTGGACACCGAGGTCGACTCTGCCCGCTCCGTGCTCTACCGCGGCGCTCTCGGCAAGCTCTTCACCATCGACGCCGCCGCATCCCGGCGCTGGTGCTATGCTCGCGTGATGGGGATGCCCGAGTTTACGGTCACGCCGCTCAGCAACTCGTCTCCCTTCCTCAGCCTGGCGATGATCGCGGAGTTCCGGCGTCAATCGGACTGGTTCGGTGCGGCTCAGAGCGTCAACCAGACCGTGGCCGCCAGCCCGACGACATGGACCGTCAACAACCCCGGCAACGCGCCAGCCACGATCATGACGATCCGGCTCAGGTCTTCCAGCGCGGCGGGGTTCACAAATCCACTCCTTGAGAACCTGACTAACGGCTACTCCTGGTCCTCGACGCGAGACGCCACCTCGGCTGACGATGAGCTGAAGATCGACACCGATGCCGTCACCGTCGGCTATTCGGTCAACGACGGCGCCAGCCATGCGGACGACTTCGCTCTCTTTATGCGGGGCGCGAGTCAGATTAACTACTTCCGGCTGGAGCCGGGGGACAACGAAATCAGATACACAGACGGGGGTTCACCCAGCCTGGACGTGCTTTTTTCCTTCGACGCTCCATACCACTAGGAGGTGCTTCTTTGAGTTTGCAAACCTGGATCGAGACCTTAGTTACCCAGCATGCGGCTGGGACAGCGTTCAACACGTACACGAGCGCGAAGACCGTCATCAACCCGCAGGCGCTCGCTGTCTTGCCGGCGGGGTTCTTCTCGCCAGGGAAGAGCGTCCGCATCCGGGTCCTGGGGGCCATTAGTAACATCGTGACCACGCCAGGGACGATCACCTTCCAGGTCATGATCGGGTCTGCGATTGCCTTCACGTCGGGGGCCATCCAACTCAACGCGACGGCGCACACGCTGCTGCCGTTCGACCTGGAGATCATCCTGACCTGCCGCGCCGAAGGCAGTGGGACCAGCGCCAACGCGATGGGGCAGGCGAAGATCACCGGCGTCATGGTCACCAAGACCGCGGGCCAGACCGACGACGCGCAGGGCGACCAGACCATCATGGCTCCGGCGACAGCTCCCGCAGTGGGCGCGGGCTTTGATAGCACCATCGCCAACATCCTGGACTTCTGGACCGGCTTCTCGATCTCGAATGCCGGGAACGGCGTGACCGTGCATCAGTATGTGGTGGAGGCCCTTAACTAGGCGATGGCTGTAGCGCCCCCTCAGCGCCCGCTCGTTGTGATGGGCATGGACCGACGCCGTCCTTTTGGGCCCGGGCGCTTTCGCACGCCAGCCGGCATCACGGCGTCACCTGTCAGCGTGCCGGTTGCCGAGCGCGGGCGTCTCGACCTGACCGTCTACGATTCCACTGGCGCGACCATCCAGGGCACGGGACCGCTGACTGTCCTGACCGCCGAGACCAGCGAGAAGCTCAATGAGGTGCGGACGTTCTCCTGCCGCGTCCCGGCGGGCGAGGTCAACAGCGTCGAACTTATCGTCGCCCGTCAGGTCAGGCTCCGGCGCGAGGGCGACGGCGTAATCTTCGTCGGTTACATTGAGACGCTGGAGTACAGCGACCAGGGCGACCAACCCATTATCAACGTCACGGGCGTCGGCCTAGAGATTGAGCTGGTCGAGGCGAACGTCTACTATGGGCTCAACCTCACGGGCACGACCAGCGCCAAGGTCACTCAATTGCTGGCGCTCGTTACCGACTCGATATGGACGGCGAGTGTCGAGGGCGGCATCTACGCCGTGGCCGATTACCGCATCGATGGCATGAGCGTCTGGGCGGCGCTTGTCGACCTGGCGCAGAAGGCTGGGGGGTACATCCGGCTGACGACCACGACGCGCGAGGTCGAGCTTGCGGCTGCAAACGCGGCGAGCGGCCTGATGCTGACCAACGTCGAGGGGCAAGTTCCGGCGTCGCTCGGCGCGAACGTCGGGCTGATTGCGGCGCTCCGTGGTTACCGTGAGGACGCCAGCGGGATAGTCAACCGCGTCGTGCCGTTCGGGGCGGCGAGTGGGAGTGTACCTTTAGACCTTAGATTGTCAACGCGGACTACGCCCTACACAATTGCATCGTTGATCCCTGGTAAACCGTATTTGGTAGCTGATGCCAGTGCTACGGGCATCACAGGGGCAGTTACTCTAAACCTGGACGCGGTAAATGGGCGGAACCTTGGCTTCGTTGCGGTTATCGCCTCGACTAGTACATTGACCAACATAACGAGTCTGCAATTCAACGGGATTGAGGTAGCCGCTGTTAATTGGTCAGTCAAAATGGTAACGGGCAGTAACGGCAGGCTCCTCATAGTTGGGGCAGTAGGTGTACCATTAGGAGCGACAATAACCGTTAGACTCGGTGAGCTTGTAGGCGGTACACATCAGGCGTACTTTGCGATCTACGCGGATGTTGACCAAACGACTCCTGTCAGCGATGCCAGCGCTGCTGGCGCTTTCGGGACCAGCAACGCGCCCGCAAGCGCTGCCATTACTAGCGTGGTTACCGACTTTGTACTCGGAGCCCTGCAACGTGATAGCATGTCTGTAACCTCTCGGGGTGATGGTGAAACACTTGTCTTTGGCTCAACCAATATAGATGTCGTTTCGATGCCAGGCGGGGGAAGTGTTAGCGCTTCTTGGGGCTTAAATGGAAGCGCTATGTGGGCCGCAACAATATTCGCTGTCCATGGTGCGCCTAATTACTATATCGAGGACGCGACTTCAATCACAGCGTACCGGCGTCAAGCCGCCATCTATCAGGCAAAGGAAACTCACCAAGCCGAGGACCTTGTCGCATCCGCCAATGCTCTTTATGATGCTGCCGCGACCTACCTCCAACGCGCCAAGGACCCGCTGATCCACTACGGCGAGACGGAGCCTCTCGGCCTTGGCGTAGCGACGTGGGAGATAGGCGACACCATCCGACTCATGTATCGGGGGCTGACGACAGACAGGTTCAGCAACGTTGTAAAATGGCTGGACGTGGACGCCAACGCGATCTTACTGGAGCAAACGCAGACGTTTGGTGAGGACGGCATCCGGCGCTGGAAGCTGCGGCTGGCGAGCGCGATCAAACAGCCGCCGTCGG
>Ga0209518_1003740_pt1 | contig 12830 bp, 13 predicted proteins | sample RifGroB1_FD_183993 | JGI IMG/M metagenome (GOLD analysis project Ga0209518, IMG submission 183993) | Groundwater microbial communities from Rifle, Colorado, USA - Groundwater B1 (SPAdes) (version 2) | ecosystem: Environmental > Aquatic > Deep subsurface > Groundwater | place: Rifle, Colorado... | reverse complement strand
ACTTCAACGAACTTAATACGGTGTTTACCATCCAACTGGCTACTATTATTTTCGTAATATTTGACATCCTGCCGAGAGAAACGCTCTTGCTTTCCGGGGGGATGCTTGTAGTCTTCGCCCTGAAAAACTCCATTGAGGAGTCCGTTTTTTTGATTGCGCGCTGTATTCCTTTATTTACCGCCCTGCCATTCACATCAAACTTTGACTCCTTTAATGTTTGGCGCTTTATCGTGTTGATTATATTTATCAAATGGATTTGGCGATATGACGTTTTAGCCAAAGCACTGGGCGCGATCTTCGATATTTTTGAAAAAGCGAAAAGCAACATCCGCGCCGCTGTTGTTTTCGCCTATAAGAATTGGCGCATTGAATTTCTTTGCGCGATCCTGCTTTTGATGTCTTTATTTTCTTTGGCGAAAGCGGACGATGTCCTGATCGGCATAAAAAGAATAATATATTTTATGAATTTGGGAATGCTGTTTTTTGTCGTGCGGGCAGTTGCAAACAAAAACAACTTGAACAAAATCGCCTTCAACGCGCTCTTATCCGGAGCGCTGATTGTTTTCATCGGATTTGTCCAGCTGGCGTCAACTTATTATATGGGCGTTGACGATTTCTCGGAATTTTGGGCGCTGAAAGTGGAAAAAACGCTTTATGGCACCGCCTGGGCCAACATCGCGGTCGCCGCTAATACCTGGTTCGCTTACTACAACGGCACCATTCATTTGCGTATGTTTTCCTCTTTTCCGGACACACATTCTTTTCCCATCTATCTTTTAATGGTTATCGGCTTCGCGGTGGTTATGTTTTTTTCAAATAAAGAGAAAAAGAAAAAAACGGCGATATTCGTTTTGATGGTCTTCGCGATTATGGCCTTAATATTAACCGGCACAAGGGGCATTTGGGCGAGCGCGCTCTTTCCGGCGCTGTTTCTCGGCTATTTGTTTTTTAAAAAAGAAATCAGCCGACGCGCCGCCGTTTCCGCCGGATTGCCGTTGATATTGTTTCTGGTATTTCTGCCCTTATCTTCGCTTATATTTAACTCTCCGCAATTCTCGATGAGCGGAGATTACACCGGGGGTAAAGTTTTTTCAGAAAGGATCAAATCGATCATAGATACCAACGAGGTCTCAAACAGTGGCCGCGTTTACATCTGGAAGGAAACGCTCGTTTCTATGGCGAGAAATCCTGTTTTGGGCGTCGGCATAGGAAACTTTCCGACGATACTGAAACAAAACCCGACCGCCATCAAAGCGGGCGCTTCGGCGCACAATCTCTATCTTAATTTTTTCGCGGAATTGGGAGTCTTCGGCTTCATCGCGACAATGCTAATTATATGCGAAATCCTGAAAAAAAGTTGGCAATTATTTAAAAACAACGAATTTGCCGTCTGGTTTTTCGGGCTTAACGCTCTGCTTTATCTTATATGGATTTTGTGGTACAATATGACCGATGTCGCCATTTTTGATGAGCGGGCATTTTTATTACTAATGATATTTGTCGGAACGATATTCGCGCTCGAGAGATCTGATATCCACCGAGGTTCAACCTTCGCACCCGACGGCAACCCTCGACAGGGTGACGAGGCGTCAGATGCAGAGCATCGCCCGCTAACTACCGCTTAACATCAGAGCTATTTGTCTTTGAGATGGCGAAAGGAGTTAAATTAGTGTTTGGTTGTTGGAGGTCGGGTCTCGCCACATTGAAATTCAACTTGGCGAGGTCGAGTTTCCCCGCCTGCCATTGCACCCAATGGCACGATGAAGCATCGCCTGTCAGGGAAGTATAGCCGACAATACGGATATGCTATCACTCGGAAAAAGCGGCATTACTCGGTGTTAGGCCTGCCCGCCATAAGCCCGCCTGCCAATGCCTGTCAGGGAAGCATACCCAGCGATATATATATGCTATTACTCGGGAAAGGCGGCTTCGTTTGGTGTTAGGCTTATGGCGGGCAGGCAACAACAAAAACATCACTAAACTTTAATGTTTATTTCAAAGACAAATAGCCATGAAAGTAATCGTAACTCAGCGGGCGGAAGCCCGACCTCTCGGAGGTCAAACCTTTATCCTCTCGTATCAATTAGCCTAGTCGTGCGCAACGGGGAAAAATATATCAGAGATTGCCTGCGGTCGGTGAAAGATCAGACGCATGATAATCTTGAGCTGACCGTCTGGGACAACAATTCCGGCGACCGTACGAAAGAGATTATAAAAAAAGAATTCCCCGAGTTCCGATTGATTGAACACCGAGAAAACATCGGCTTCGGTCCGGCGCAAAATCGCTGTTTGGAGATAACAAAAGGGGAATATGTTCTGGGACTCTGCGTTGATGTCGCGCTGAATGAAAATTTCGTCGCGAAAGCGGTGGAAGTTATGAAAAGCGACAAAAAAATCGGCGCTCTGCAGGCAAAAATATATAAAACCGAAAACGGCCGGCCGACGAACATCATTGACACGACCGGTTTTGAGATTTTTAAGTCGCGGCGGGTGGTTAATCGCGGGCACGGGGAAAAAGACACCGGACAATACAACCAAGCGGGAGAAGTGTTTTCCTACGAAGGTGCGGTGCCTTTCTGGAGAAGAGGAGCGCTGGAAGAGAGTAAGGTATTCGGCCAAGCGCACGATGAAGATTATTTCTGGTACGCCGACGATATAGATTTAGGGTGGCGGATGCGGCTTTTCGGCTGGAAAAGCTTTTATTCGCCCGGAGTCATCGCATATCATGACCGCTCCACCACCAAACGGCTAAGCCGAAATCCGTTGGACTTCGTCCGCCTGCGCCGAACCGTTCCCGCGCGCAAAAGAATGCTTGACTGGCAAAATCTGCACCTCACTTTCATTAAAAACGATTTTTGCCTGTCGGCGCTGAAAGATTTATGGCCTTACGCGGCGCGCGAAATTAAATTGCTAGTCTATGTTTTGTTATTTGAACAATACACATTGCTTGCGATTCCGAAAATAATTTTTCTTCTGCCGCAAATGCTAAAAAAGCGCCGGTATATTATGGAACACAAAAAAGTTTCGCGCGCGGAAATAGAAAAATGGTTTCAGTAAATTTCTCAATATTTAGTATTTTTGATATATACTATGGTGGTTAAATTCAATATGGCGAGGTCGGGTTTCAAACAAAATCAGAATTGAATTATGAATTAAGAATTATGGTCGCGGGAATAAAATTTTCTGCTATTCATAATTCCTAATTCGTAACATCCTATTAATGTTTCACTTAAAAACAAATAGCTCAGCAGCCAGACGGGTTCAGCAGGCGGAGGTCAGACCTCGATGGCCATGGAAAAAGAGAGTCGCGATTTCGGCGGCGGTTGTTTTTTTTATCGTATTCAGCTTTTTTTTCGCGAAAGTTGAAAAAACTTTCTCTCTGATCAACAACCGCTTTTGGAAACGCACGGTGCACATAGATAATTATCAGGAAAAAAACCGCGTGGATATATTGATGCTCGGTCTGCGGGGAAAGGACGATTTAGAAAACGGCGGCCTTTTAACCGACACGATGATGCTTTTAAGCATTAACACCGCCGATGACAAAGCGGCGATGATATCCATACCGCGCGACTTGTATGTGCGCATACCGGGCTTGGGCAAAATGGAAAAGGTAAATTTTGCCTACGCTTACGGCAAAGGGAGAGACGGCGACGGCCTGAACGCGAGCCGCCAAGCGGTTGAAAAAGTAACCGGCGTGAATATAGATTACATAGTCGCGGTTGATTTTGACTCGTTTATCAATCTCATTGACACGATCGGCGGCATAGATGTTTACGTACCGCGCGATTTCGCGGAGGTATCGCAGTGGGGCTGGGAATTCCGCGTACCCAATGGGCTGAATCATATGAACAGCCAAACCGCTCTTTACTACGCGCGCTCGCGCTACTCCACGAGCGATTTTGACCGCTCCCGGAGACAGCAGGATATTTTAATGGCGATCGCCGACAAAGCGCTTAGTTTGAAAATTTTATCCAATCCGGTAAAGCTGAACGCGATTTTAAACTCGCTCTCAAAGGGCCTGGACACGGATATAGACTTCATCAGTATGCTTAACCTCATTAAATACGGCGGACTGGCCCAAAACGATAAAATCACCCGGTTTATTCTGAACGATTCCGATGATAATTTGCTCAGATCCGATCACGTCAACGGCGCTTACGTTCTTTACCCCAGAGCCGGAATGGAAAACTACGACGCCATTAAAGAAAAAATTAGGAATATATTTCAATAAATTAGTTGAAAAGTCTATAAAGTCATAAAGTCCATAAAGTGCTGTCAATAATAATAATAAATTATAAAACTCCGGAACTGTTGCGCGATTGCGTCACTTCGCTTAAAGAAACCGTCAAAAAAACGGCGTATGAAATTATTGTTATTGATGTGGAGGCCAATGGTTCGGCCGCAACGGAACTGGCGCCTTGGGCGAGCGATATCAGTTTGATTGAACTTAAAGAAAACACTGGCTATTCCAAAGCGGTCAATGCCGGCCTTCTCGCCGCGCGCGGAGAATATTACTTGATACTGAACGCCGACATGGAAGTACTGGCCGGCGCGATAGACGAAATGATGTCTTTTATGCAAAAAGATGGCACCCGGCAAAATATCGGCCTCATCGGCCCGCGCCTTTTGGGGCTGGACGGAAAAGTCCAGCAGTCCGCTTTCCGGTTTTACACTCCTTTGACTATCGTTATGCGGAGAACTTTTTTAGGAAAATTGTCCTGGTGGTGCGGGCGTATTGATTATTTCCTAATGAAAGATAAAAATATCAATTCAACCGACGAGCCGCAACCGGTTGACTGGCTGATGGGCACGGCTCTTTTAACGACTAAAGAAGCGGCGAAAAAAGTCGGGCTGATGGACGAACGCTTTTTTATGTATTTTGAAGATGTTGACTGGGCACGCCGTTTCTGGGAGAATGGGTACAAAGTTTTTTATTACCCGAAAGCGAAAATGCGCCATAGGCACGGGCGCGCTTCGCGCCAAGGCGGCCTTACCGGCATTTTTTCAAACAAAATGACTCGCGCCCATATAAAAAGCGGGTTCTTATATTTTTTAAAATATGGATTCAAAACCACCCACCACGTTTAAATCTTCATCAAAATTCATCTTAAGAGCGGTGCTTATTTTTACCGTATTCGTAATCGGTTTCTATATGGGTGAGAGTTCCGCCCCATCTCTTTACAAAGTCCAGGGAGTTAAAAATACGGTCGGCCAGATTAAAAACGTTGACTTCAACATATTTTGGGATGCCTGGCGCGAGCTGGAAAACAAATACGTCGGCCGAAAAGAAATTGACCGACAGAAAATGGTTTACGGCGCGGTGGAGGGAATGGTGAAAGCGGCAGGCGATCCTTACACTTCATTTTTCACGCCGGAGGAGTCAAAAATGCTGGAAGACGACATCTCCGGATCGTTCAGCGGCATCGGCGCGGAAATCGGGTTCAAAAAGGGAGCGCTGACAATCATCGCTCCGCTCAAAGGATCGCCGGCCCAAAATGCCGGCCTGTTCTCGGGCGATAGAATACTCAAAATTGACGACACTTTCACGCAAGATCTCTCGCTTGAGGAAGCGGTGAGAAAAATCCGCGGGGAGAAAGGTACGGAGGTCGCGCTGACGATATTCCGCGAAGGATTCTCCGAAGCGAAAGAGTTCAAAATAAAAAGAGACATCATCAAGATACCAATCGTTGACTGGGAGAAAAAAGGCGGAGACATCGCCTATATCAAAATATACAGCTTCATTGGAGACATAGACGCCGAGTTCAGAAAAACGGCGCGGGAAATTATCGCGAGCGGAGCGAAGAAAATCGTTCTGGACTTGCGTGACAACCCGGGAGGGTTTTTGGACTCAGCGATAGAAATGGCAAGCTATTTCACGCCCAAAGGCGAGCTGGTCGCGATTGAAGACTTCGGCAACGGCGCCGAGCGAAATGAATTCCGTTCCGAGGGCTACCGCTACTTTGACAAAACTCCGGTGGTGGTCTTGATAAACGAAGGCTCGGCTTCGGCGAGCGAAATCCTGGCCGGCGCGCTGAAAGACGCGAGAAACATCACTCTCGTCGGCCAGAAAACATTCGGCAAGGGTTCGGTGCAGGAAGTGATAAACCTGCCGCAAAACACTTCGCTCAAAGTAACCGTGGCGCGCTGGCTAACGCCCTCGGGCAAGTCAATCCAGGACGCGGGCATTGAGCCGGATATCGCCGTGGAAATGACCGCCGAGGATAAAGACCAAAACAAAGACCCACAGCTTGATAAAGCGTTGGAGATGATTAAAACTCAATACTAATATACGAATGCATACTAATGCAACGAATAATACAAATGTTCTGAAACAGGAATTAGTAGCCATTCGTATCATTCGCATACATTCGTAGATTGGTATTATATTTATGAAAATAATTCTTCAAAAAGACATGCCGGCGCTGGGGAAAAAAGGGGAGATAAAAAACGTTCCTGATGGATACGCGCGCAATTTTTTGATTAAAAGAGGATTGGCGATCGCCGCCACGGAAGAAGCGATGAGCGGATTGGAACGGCAAAAAGTTTCCGATCAGCACAAAAAAGAAAAAGAGCTCGCGCAATTAGGGGAACTTTCTAAAAAATTAAACGGTCTGGCGCTCAAAACAACTCTTAAGATGGGTGAGAGGGGAGACGCGTTCGGCTCGGTGAGTCAGGCTAAGATCATCTCGCTTCTGGAAGAGAAAGGGCTCCATATCGTCAAATCAAACATCGCGCTTGAACACCCCATCAAGACGCTGGGCGAACACAAAGTCAAAATAAAATTAGAGCACGGGCTTGAAGCGGAGATTAAACTGACGATAGAAAAAGAGTCCTAAACAACATTTACCATTTTTACTTTTCTTGAGAGCCCGTTGAAGTTTTTGACGATTTTGTCAGTGAATTTCACCTTGCCGTTAACAAGACTTAGAATAGTGTCATCGCCGCCGATTCGGACATTTTTACCGGCGTAATATTTGCTCCCGCGCTGACGGATGATAATATTGCCCGGGGCCACTTGCTCTCCGCTGAATTTTTTAACACCGAGTCGTTTAGCGGCCGAATCGCGCCCTAGACGGGTTGAACCGGCCGATTTAGTAGTTGCCATATGCGCTTCACTAAAATCAAAATGCGAAAATCAAAATGCAAAATTGCGGAATGATTTTTATATATTGATATTTATATATTATAAATTATACTGTAATTTAGCACAATTATGGAAATAAAGTCAACATTCATCGGCGCGAAAGAGTGGGTTAAGAAAAACATCGCCAATCTGATACTTTTAGGCCAATTTGGGCTGATAGCGCTTATATTTTTCGGGCTGGGCATAGTTTACTCCCAGAACTTTATCAAAGAGCCGCCGCAAATAACCATCACCGAACCGCCCGAAAATACCGTGCCAGCACCCCATCCTTCGCGTGAAGCTACGGAGGGCACAGCCGCTCCGACAGCGAGCGCTCAACCGGTCAAAACAAAGAGTATGCTGGCCCAGATAGGCGGCTTGGTAGCTAGTAAAAACGGCGAAACGTACTATCTGACGACTTGCAAAAATAACATCAAGGAAGAGAATAAAATTTACTTCCAAACGGAAGAAGACGCAAAAAAAGCCGGTTTCCGCCAGGCCAAAAATTGTTTTAAATAGTAAGGATGTCGTCATTCCGAGCGCAGCGAGGAATCTCAGAGATCCTTCGCTACGCTCAGGATGACAAAAGAATAGAGCCTTGTATATGAAAAAATATTTCCTCGGCTTAATATTAGGAATAACTATAGTGTTTTCAATGTCAGCGCCGGCTATGGCCGCGCCGATTCTTTTGCGCGCGCAAGAAGACAGTGAGGTGTTTTTGGTTGAGAACGGCAAAAAATACTGGGTGCGAAATGCGGAAGTTTTTAACTCTTACTCTTTTAAATGGCTAGACATAAAAGAAATATCGGCCAACGAACTCGCTGGATATTCTTTTGTCACGCTTGTCGCCAAACCGGGTGATCCGAAAATATATTACATAGGAAAAAGCGCTAAAGAAAAAAGATGGATTGCGTCGCTGGAAGCGTTTCGGGCCAATAATTTTGATTGGCGGGAAATCAAGACAATCAATGATCTTGATCTGAAACAATATCCGAACGGCGCCGACATCACCGGCGACTTGCTAGAAAAAACCGTCACAGTGGAAGTTTCCACGCCAACCGCAACGCTCGGCGACCCAAATATGCCGCGCGGAGTTGATTTTGGCATATTGTGGAATGTCTGGAAGAGCGTGGAAAGCAAATATCGCGATTCGGGGAAGCTGGATACTCAAAAAATGGTTTACGGCGCGGCGGAAGGCGTTGTTAAATCGCTGGGCGATCCTTATTCCGTGTTTCTTGAGCCAAAAGAAGCGAAGAAATTCGGAGAAGATATCGCCGGCGAATTCGGCGGCATCGGCGCGGAACTTGGCTACAAAAACGGCATCGTCATCATCGCGCCTCTGAAAAATATGCCAGCCGAAAGAGTCGGGCTTAGGGCGGGGGACAGGATCTTGGAAATCAACGGCACATCCACGCTTGATATGACACTGGAAGACGCCGTTTCCAACATCCGCGGAGAAAAAAGCACAACTGTCCGGCTTTTGATCTCGCGCGAAGGATCGCCAGACACGATAGAGTTTAAGATAGTCAGAGAAACGATAAAAGTGCCTACACTGGAATGGAGTAAAAAAACCGGCGACATCGCTTATCTGAAGATCCATAATTTCTTCGGCGCGATTGAAGATGATTTCGTTAAAGCGGAAAACGAAATGAAAACAGCCGGAATTAAAAAAATAATTCTGGATATGAGAAACAATCCCGGCGGGCTTCTGGGCGCCGCCATAAACATTTCCGGGGAATTCGTTCCGAAAGATAAACTGATAGTTTCACAGGACTTCGGGTCCGGCAAAGGCTCAAATGATTTCCGATCGCAAGGAGGGAATTTAGTCGGTATGCCTGTGGTTGTGCTGATAAACGAGGGTTCCGCTTCCGCGTCTGAAATCGTGGCCGGCGCGCTGAAAGACTCCGCCGGAGCAAAATTGATAGGCGCGAAAACATTCGGCAAGGGCTCAGTGCAAGAAGTGCTTCAGCTAGCCAACGGCTCGTCCCTTAAAATCACCGTCGCTTCCTGGATCCGCCCATCCGGCAAATCAATAGACAAAGAGGGCATAGAGCCGGACATCGCCGTAGAAATAACCGACGCTGACCGTTCCGCCAACCGCGACCCCCAACTGGATAAAGCCCTGAGCGTGTTACAAGGGATGTAAAAAATAAATATGGAATATCTAACTATCATAGGCACAGTTACAATCATTCATTTATTGGCCGTCATTAGTCCTGGCCCTGATTTTATTATGGCGTGCAAAAATTCACTTACTTATTCACGCAGAATTGGAATATGGACAGCCGTTGGCTTCGGTGGCGGAATCGCTGTCCATATTTTTTATTCATTGGCCGGCCTCGCTCTAATTATTTCCAAGTCAATTTTACTATTCAATGTTATTAAATTCTTAGGAGCTGGCTACTTAATTTACATCGGTCTCAAATCTATATTATCAAAATCTTCAAAAATTGAACTCAATAAATATCATAAGAAGGAAGATATTACTCGCTTTTCCGCAATCAGAATTGGCTTTTTAACAAATGTACTCAATCCAAAAGCAACATTGTTTTTCTTGAGTTTATTTACACTTGTAATATCTCCAAAAACTCCGCTATCAGTCATAAGTATTATGAGCGTAATCATGATAATCAATACAGTGCTCTGGTTTTCACTCGTTGCAATATTTCTCACACAAAAAAGAATCCGCTCAATTTTTGAAAAATTTCAGAATGTATTCAATAAGACGTTGGGTGGATTGCTCATTGCTTTGGGAATAAAAGTTGCTTTAGCTAAAAGATAATCAATTAAATCCATGGGACTATTCGGACCAACAGTGCCGGCGCGGGTGACGGCGCAAGAATTTAAAGACAAAGTTGTGTCACAGCTTTATGTGCATGGCTTTTCGCAAAAAGAGCGAGATGAGGTAGAGGAACTCTTTATGGGGGATATGCATGAGGACAAAGAGGTGGATCAGGGCATTGACGCGCAAGAGCTGGCGCGAAAGATTGAATGGCTTAAAGCGAATTCCGGCAAACATATTCTTTCCGCCGAAAAAATTACGGCGCTAGAGCAGGCGCTGAAGATGTATATTTAATCCATGAATTCTTTATGATACAATGTCAGTATGGACTAAAGATAAATTTCGTGTTAATATATTAGTATGGATAAAATTATTGAAAGAATACAATCTTATTTAGCCACATCATCACAAGCACAGGAGAGAATTAGCGATCTTCTTATTGAACTGCGCCATCGCGGGGTGAATTTTGATATTCAAATCATCAATGAAGATGGGCATAAATATTTTTACGCGAAATCAGTGGATTATCCGCGAGGATACATTTCCGCTACCGGCCAAAATATGGATGAATTGGAGAGGGAATTGAAAGACGCGATATTCACCGCGTTTGAAGTCCCCGTGCGATATTGCAACCCTGATTTGATTGTATTTAATCCGCCTTTAGCTCAAAATCAAGCTTCAGAAGCGCATAAAAAGATTTATGCTACCACCTAATCTTCCTTCCGATATTTCTCAAAAACGGCTAGCCAAAGCTTTTGAGAAGGCGGGTTTTATCTCAAATGTCGCCGGCGGAAAGGGAGGTCATTACAAATTAATAGACCCTAAAACAAAAAGATTTATAACGCTTCAAAGGAGATGGGCTATGACGCGACTAAAATAATGAACGGCTATTAGTTAAATGATAAAAAGAATTTTTCTCGGAATACTGGTGTTCGCGCTTACTCTTTCTATCTCAGCCTATTATCTAGAGGGGAAAGAGTTTTTCTTAATTATCATAAATTTCCTGACCCAGTTCTTTTCTTCCGTTTTTCAGCGATAGCGTAGAAACGGACGATACTCGGCTGTTTAAATAGGGCATAGGTGAAATAGTCGTCCAAAAGCCCAATCAAACAAGAATACACAGCGTCGCACAATATATCTTTTGCGACATTGCGGGCATTAAAGAATAGCTCGTTACATTGTATTACAAATACTCCAGAGGGTTGATACTACCGCCTACCGGGATGAATAGATTTGGCACTTTGGTGCTTTTAATCAGTGTGTAGTTCTCTGAAGCAAATACCGTAAAATGCAGATGCGGACCGGTTGAATATCCGGTATTACCGGAATATCCGATAATATCTCCGGTTTTCACTGTTTGCCCCACGCCCACTTTTTGCAGTGAAAGATGACCGTAAAGCGTAGTGATGTTGTAGGTGCCATGGTCTATCGCGATCCATTTGCCGTAAGAATAGCGGCCATTATCGCCCACTCCCACCACTTTTCCAGCTAAAGCCACTTTGACCGGAGTACCGACCGCCGCGCGGATGTCTATGCCGTTATGGAAATCATAAGCCGCGTTCCAGTTGGGTTTGCCGTATCCCTGGGTGATGATATTGTCAATCGGCCATTTGAGTATGCCTTTGCCGACCGGCAATTTACTGCGGTCTATCGCGGCGCGCAATTTTTCTTCCAGCGAGCCGATTTCTTTTTCTATGTTTTTTCGCTGCTGCTCAATACTACTAATCAGCTTTTGATATTCTTTTTCCTTGTTTTTTGTTTGGCGCAAAAGATTATCTTTCTCGTTCTTTTCGTCTTGCGCTATCTTTTTTTGATCTTCCAAGTCGCCGTATAAAATCTTCCGTTCGCGGTTTTGGACTTCCTGATCCACCTTAAAAACTTCAAGAGAATCTTTCAATACTTTGAGCTCGCCGAGGTTATTTTTAATCTCTCTTTGCAGGCTATCCAGATATTCCTTTTGACTTAAAATATCAGAAAAACTTCTAGTGGAAAGCGCAAGCGTTACCAGATCGCTGGAATTGAATTGATAAATGAGCCGGATGGCCGAGCCGAGCTTTTCTTTGCGATCGCCCATATCGGCCTCCTTTGAATCAATCTGATTTTTGAGCTCTTCTATGCGAATGCCGGCTTCTATTATCTTGGTCTGGATTTTTTTAATTTGGATATTCAGATCGGCGATGGAGCCTTCTATTTGAACTACTTGATATCCGAGGGTGTTGCTTTGCTTTTTAGTTATCTGCAGATTTTCTTTATATTGAGCCGATTTCGTTTCCAGCTCTTTGATTTCCTGCTCTCTCTCTTTTATCTGAGCGCGCAAATCGTCAATCGTGTCAGCGCTGGATATTGGAATGAATAATGTTAAACTAGCGGCTGAAGCGAGTATTATTGTGATAAGAAATATAAAAATGAAACTTGAAACTTGAAACTTGAAACATCTGACAGCCGGTACCGTCAATTTTTTAAATAAATATTTTATGTTTAATGTTTCATGTTTCATGTTTCAAGTTTTCTGATTGCCAACGCCAAACGCTCCATTGTTTTTTCTTTACCAAGCGCGTCGGCGATTTCCAAAGGGCCGAGCGAAGCGGCCTTGCCGGAAAGCGCCACCCGCGCCGGCCAATAGACTTCCCCGTTGCTTGATCGCTCGGCGATTTTGGAAAAAATATTTTTGATATTGTCAGCGCTGAATTGATCGGCCGGCAAATTCTCCAATTCTTTTTGCGACTCTCTCAAATTGGCAAGTATTCTCGGCTTATCGCTTTTCGTCCACACTAAAAGCTCCGCCGGATAGTCCGGCAAAACAAAGAAAAAATCAACCAGCGACGCGATATCGGAAAGCTTTTTAATCCGTTCTTTTTCCAGCCCGACAATCTTCTCAATCCATTTCATATTAGTTTTCTCGTCCGCGAGACCGGCATCTTT
>Ga0209518_1003739_pt1 | contig 12830 bp, 9 predicted proteins | sample RifGroB1_FD_183993 | JGI IMG/M metagenome (GOLD analysis project Ga0209518, IMG submission 183993) | Groundwater microbial communities from Rifle, Colorado, USA - Groundwater B1 (SPAdes) (version 2) | ecosystem: Environmental > Aquatic > Deep subsurface > Groundwater | place: Rifle, Colorado... | reverse complement strand
TGGCTGGCATTGATATTCAAGCCACACCTCCTGGAAAAAGGCTCAAATCTTTGAACTTACTTTCTGGTGGTGAGCGGGCTTTGACTTCAATCGCACTACTCTCAGCCATCATGGCCACCAACCCTTCCCCATTTGTTGTACTTGACGAGGTTGACGCCGCACTCGACGAAGCCAACACAGTTCGATTTGCCAATATCTTAAACGAACTTCGCAAGCTGACCCAGTTCATCGTTGTCACTCACAACCGCGCCACCATGGAACGAGCTGACATGCTTTATGGGGTTAGCATGGGAGATGACGGAATTTCAAATTTGCTTTCTGTAAGCTTAGAAGATATGGAAGAAACAGGAACAGCCAGACGATAAACAGCTTGGGGTCAGGTCTTTACTCGGAACACCTGTTCCGAGTAAAGACCTGACCCCATTGACAAATCTCAATAAATACGCGATACTTTCGCGTTCCCCTTTCACCCGCGCACCATGGAGGTCGCAATGAAACACGATCCTTTGTCCGAGTTCTGGGACATCTTCCGAAGCCTGATCCAAAAAGGCTTCAGGGTTGATGCTGACCCCAGAAACGGCGCCATGACCGTCATCGACGGTCCGTTCAAGTCAGGCAGGCCCAACCAGGGCACTGACAAGAACCGCGTGCCCCCCCAACACCCAACAGCGGCTTTTCGCTTGAATCGCCGCCTCATCCACCCTCGTCCGCCTGTCCCCCCGAACAGGCGGTTATTGCTTTTTCGCTAGCGCTAGGGGTCATGTCATTAATTTACAATTTTGAAAGATATAATTGTAAATTAAAGACTTAACCCCATTTTCGTATTTTCGCTAATTTAGGCATGATTACTTGACATTTTCACATTTTTTTGCTATTATTTTCCGTTCAGTCCAAGCCCGGACTGACCGGTCGCGAGCAATCGCGACATCCTTCACAAAAGAACAAAAAACGGAGTTTATCATGGCTTCCAACAAGCCTATCGTGTCCCTGACCTGCATCGCAGACGAGAACGGCAAGTGCATCACCGCCGGACACGGCGGTGGCAAGAAAGCCGGCCGTCACCTGGTCGGTGCCGATGGCCTGTGCAAGGCCGGTCGTTGCCTGCGGGCCCAGATGACCCAGTGCCCGACCTGCGGGGAGCTGATCCCCAAAGGCCAGGGCTTCATCGTGGTCCCCCTGACCCTCGAGAAGCACCCCAACAAGGTGCGCGCTCTCCAGGTGATCGAGGAGGCCGTTCACGGCGAGCCGGTCTGCCAGACCTGCGCCGAGGAATGCAATGACCACATCGAGGGTCTGCTCGAGCCGGTCGAGACCGCGCGCAAGCGCGTGACCGCCTTCGTGCTGACCGTCCAGGACGGATCGCACCGGGACCACCACCGCAAGGACGAGAGTGGTTCGGTGATCATGAACTTCTGCGGGTGCGGGTGCGGACGGGCAGGCACCGCGCAGGCGATGATGGGGGTGATGAACCCCAACAACATCGGCGCCTGGTGTCTGTCCCCGCTGTGCTTCGCCCTGGCCAAGATGGACCTGGGCGATGCCCTGCCTAGCCTGACCTTCCGCCAGGCTCTGGACAAGGCGCGGAGGGCAAAGATCCGCCTCGAGATGTCTACCGACGAACTCGACGAGATCGAGCAGATGGAGGACAACGACGAGGAGCAGGCCCCGATGCCCGAGGATGTCCAGCCCGCGCCCGCGCGCAGGCCGGCCAAGAAGCTGGTCTTCACCTCCATCCTCGACGTCTACCAGGCGATCGTGGACGGTGAGCGCGTGAACTTCGGCCGCAAGGACGAGGCGACGGGCAAGACCCGCTGCGTCGTCCACGCCAACGCACCCGAGCTCTGCAAGTGCCCGGGTGGACTGTCCGACTGGGACAGGATGCCGACGGTCATGCGCGGTGAGCAGTGCTTCGGCTTCGGCGCAGAGTGTGGCGACCAGTTGGCCACCCACGGGGTGAGACTGGAGACCACCCTCAAGGCCGCGATCCTCCAGATCAACGGCCAGGAGGACTTCTCCAAGTCCCCGCGTCCGCGGACGAACTTCGCACCCAAGGTGCAGATGGAGTTCGTCAACCCCAACCCCGCCCGCGCGCCCAAGAAGCGCAAGGGTGGGGTGAGCGCGAGCCAGCGGATCCGGGAGGAGGGCCGCAAGGCGTTCGACGCCAAGCTGGCCAGCCTCGACGAGCAAATCGCGGTCAAGCGGGCCGCGCTGATCAAGATCGGCAAGGAGATCGACGATCTCCGCGACGCGGCCGGCGACGACCCGGAGCTCCTCGAGATCGCTCACCAGGAGCTGGAGGATCTCAACGAGAAGTCCGACGATCTGCTCCGGCAGGTCCAAGACCTCAACGCCGAGCGCGCATCGATCGATGCGGCCGGCCCGCGCGCCTTCCGCGCGAAGCCCACCCGCCGCCCCCAGCAGGCTATCCAGACCAAGGGTAGCAAGAGCAACAAGAAGGACAAGAAGAAGAACGGCAACTCCAAGGCTGCCTGAAATCCTATTGTCCTCGTGACGCCCTGCCCAGTGGAACTCCACTGCGTGCAGGGCGTCTTTGCATCCGCGTTCTCCCCATCTCGAGGAACGAAGTGACGAGAGATCTTCTCGAAAAGATCTCTCCTGGGCGTCGAGATGGGGATAAGGGAGTCGGAATAGGATAAAAATACATTTGCCCCGACAGGCCTTGACAAACTTTGCTCCTTTCTTTAAACTACTACCTACTATCTACTAACTAACCAACCTATGTTAACTATTCGCCTTTCACGAATTGGAAAAAAGAAACAACCGCATTACCGTATTGTTTTGCAAGAAAGTCACCGTGACCCATGGTCACCGGCCAAGGAAATTCTTGGACAATACGATCCTCGAGCAAAAAAAGATGGAATCACTCTTAATGAGGATCGAATTAATTACTGGCTTTCAGTTGGAGTTCAACCATCAACCACAGTTCACAATATGCTAGTAAACGCTGGAATTATCAAAGCAGACAAGCAATCAGCGATTACTATTTCAAAAAAACGCACAAAAAAGATAGGAGACAAAAAGCAAGCTGAAGAGTCAGAAAAGGTAGCAAAAGCTGAAGCTGCAAAAGCAAAAGAAGATAAAGAAGCTCAAGACGCCAAGGAAGCTGAAGAAGCAAAGAAAGCAGAGGAAGCAGAGGCCGCAAAGGTAGAAGAGGTAAAGGTAAAAGAGGAAAAGAAAGAAGAAGCTCCTATTGCGGAAACTTCTGTCGAAGAGGTCAAAGAAGAAACTCCTGCTAAATAATCAAAATAAAAATCGCCCTCGATATCTCGTGGGCGATTTTTTCTTATGTATAATTGCCCCATCTCGACGCCCAGTCCAACTTCGCTTTAAGCAAGCTTCGATGGACCCTTCGAAACTTTAGCGAAGAAGGGGAAAGATCTTCTCGAGAAGATTTCTCACCCCGCCTCTGGTGGGGTTCGAAATGGGAACTGAAGCTAATACAATCTTCAATCTATTACTTTCCTGATCTCTTCTTTGACTGCTCTTGTTTCCAAGCCTCAATCTTAACATGATCACCTGAAAGCAGGACTTTGGGCACCTTTAATTCTTTTTTCTTCAGCCCAGATCGAAACCTGTAGATCTCTGGTTTAGTGTACTGAGGATACTCAAGTATGCCTGTCTGATTATATGATTCTGATTCTAGGGATGACTCTGCACCTAAAACTCCTGACACATTACGCGCAATCGCATCGGTCATAATTAAGGCTGGAAGCTCGCCACCGGTCAAAACATACTCCCCTACTGAAAAAACCTCATCAGCGATACTTTCTTCAACTCGATGATCAATCCCCTCATAACGACCGCAAATAAAAATCAATTGATCATATTTTGCCAATCGTTTAGCATCAAACTGATTGAACATCCGGCCATTGGCAGCTGTTAAAATCACTCGCGTTTTCTTTTTTACCAGCTTATTTCGCACCTTACGCACAGCATTATCGATCGGCTGAACTGTCATTAACATCCCCGGTCCCCCACCGTATGGAGTGTCGTCCACTTTTTTATGCTTATCCTTTGAGAACCTACGAAGATTATGCGCTTTTATCTTAATCAGCTTTTTCTTCTGAGCGCGACCAAGAATCGATGCTTTAGCATAAGGCTCAATAACATCTGGGAATAAAGTAATAATGTCGAATTTTTTCATAAACAAAATCGTGATACCTGTATAGTATCACGATTTTGATTTCTCTTAGAATGTAAGATCGTCGACTTCTGATGTGTCTGTGTCATCTGCAACTACTGGTGCTGGACTTGCCACGCCAGCAGATGCGGCAGCTGCTTTGTTTTCAAAGTGCTGTTGTCGTGAACCTTCTGGTTCATAGATCTTTAGGTTAACGCGAGCATTTTCGCGTGCTCCAATCTTCTTTAGCAATGTGCGGATTGCACGAGCTGTTTGACCTTGTCGGCCAACCACATAACCCATATCTTCTGGGTTAATATGAAGGGTGATAAGTACACCTCGTTCATCAACAGTGCGCTCAGCTCGAACGTCGTCTGGGTGATTAACGATCGCCTTCACAATGAATTCTGTAAACTCCTGATCAAACTCCTTAGACATATTGTCTTGTCGGTCAATTATTAATGATCGAGTATCGATCGCGATGAATATCGCTCCAAAATAATAGTAAAATAACATGATTTTGTCAAAACAAATCTGGGTAAAACATGCCCATAGATTCTCTTGACACATTTTCGCCAGTTTAGTACAATGCCCGCGCTACCTCAAAAAGGAGCAACAATATCGAACATTCACAATTGTACGATTACAACGTCCTCGAAGCTTACGAGCTTCGAGTATCGATTTTTAAATCGATTATTCCAATAAATACCAATCAGCAGAGATCTAGCTTAGCTAGAAACTATATATGAGAGTTTGATCCTGGCTCAGGTCGAACGCTGGCGGTGTGTCTAAGGCATGCAAGTTGAGCGAACTTTATTTCTTCGGAAGTTAAGTTAGCGGCAAACGGGAGAGTAACGCATTAGTAATTCACCTTGTACTCGTGAATAGCCCAGAGAAATCTGGAGTAATACACGATATGATGGGGGGACAAAAGTCATTCCCATTGAAAGTTCCGACGGTGCAAGAGAAGCTTATGTTCTATCAGCTAGTTGGTGAGGTAAAGGCTCACCAAGGCTACGACGGATACCGGGCGTGAGAGCGTGACCCGGCTCACTGGGACTGAGACACGGCCCAGACACCTACGGGTGGCTGCAGTCAAGAATCTTCCGCAATGCACGAAAGTGTGACGGAGCGACACCGCGTGTCGGATGAAGGCCTTCGGGTCGTAAACGACTGTTCTGAGGGACGAACTTTGACGGTACCTCAGCAGAAAGGGGTTGCTAACTCTGTGCCAGCAGCAGCGGTAATACAGAGACCCCGAGCGTTGACCGGCTTTGTAAGTCATTTGTTAAATCTTCAGGCTTAACCTGGAGGCTGCAGGTGATACTGCAAGGCTAGAGAGTGGGAGAGGTAGATGGAATGCCCGGTGTAGGGGTTAAATCCGTTAATATCGGGTAGAACACCAAAAGCGAAAGCAATCTACTGGAACACTTCTGACGCTGATGCACGAAAGCGTGGGTAGCGAATGGGATTAGATACCCCAGTAGTCCACGCCGTAAACGATGAGTGCTAGGTATTGGCAGTATCGACCCTGCCAGTGCCGTTTAACCAAGCTAACGCGTTAAGCACTCCGCCTGTGTAGTACGGCCGCAAGGCTAAAACATAAAGGAATAGACGGGGACCCGCACAAGCGGTGGATCATGTGGTTTAATTCGATGGTACGCGAGAAACCTCACCTGGGCTCAACTACTAGCTGCAAGCTTTAGAGATAAAGTCGCTTTTGAAGGTGCTAGATAGGTGCTGCATGGTCGTCGTCAGCTCGTGCCGTGAGGTGTACCCTTAAGTGGGGTAACGAGCGCAACCCCTGTCGTGTGTTATACTTTCACACGAGACTGCCTTCGTAAGAAGGAGGAAGGAGGGGATGACGTCAGATCAGCATGGCCCTTACGTCCAGGGCAACACACATGATACAATGGCCGGTACAGCGAGATGCCAAGTCGCGAGACGGAGCAAACCTCTAAAAACCGGTCCCAGTTCGAATTGGAGTCTGAAACTCGACTCCATGAAGCCGGAATCGCTAGTAAAGGCGGATCATAACGCCGCCTTGAATACGTTCTCGGGTCTTGTACTCACCGCCCGTCACGTCAAGAGAGTTGGTGGTGCCCGAAGGTCGTTGTAGGACGGCCGAAGGCAAAATCAGCAATAGGGACGAAGTCGTAACAAGGCATCCGTAGCGGAAGCTGTGGATGGATCACCTCCTTTCTAGGGATAGAAAGATGTCGAGATTTGTCTTTCTTAGACAGATCGCTCGAAATTCGAGCAAAATTACTTTGGAATGACGTTGTAATCGTACAGTTTGTGAAGCAAATCAGCCTCATCATGAGGCTGATTTTGTTTTCAAAAAAAGACAAGTTAGGTAAAATAACAACATATGAACAAAAAATTTCAAGGTTTGCGAGCAATGGACCGATCCAGGGCCATGGAATCTGACGAAGAGCGTGAGGATCGTATTGTTCATGAACGATTAAAGAAAACTCATGAACAAATTGTGAGCCAGCTTGAATGCGCGCCAGGAGCAATGCAATTTTTTCAACAACATGAATCTGACTTTTTACATAGTTTCAAACTAGGTGATATTTTAATGAAATACGATTTGCTTGCATGCGGACCAATTTTGCCGGGTTATTTTGAAGATGTACCGCTTACTGGTGATCTGGATGCTTCAGTTGCAAAACTTGAAGCTCTTGGGCAAGAAGAGATTAATGCACGCTGGCAAAAATTTCTTAAACAGGCTCGAAGATTACGTGAGGAAGCGCGCGCGGCAGGAATGTCAGACACAGCGTCTTGGATAATTGGACATGATACAAGCCCATACCCTACTCCTTTGGATCCAGACGCTAAAAAACCTGATCCTATTATTCTTGAAACATCGATCCCTTCTGACCTTAAAGTTCTAGCTTTGTTTATGACACAGGAAAAAGTAGGAAAACAAATTCAGTCAGAAAGTGTTGAACAATGGCTTTCAAACGACCGCGAACCAACAGAAATAGACGACGATGTGAATCAAAAAGAAATTGAACGAATATTTGGTGAAAAAGGACCTAATACACTGTATGATTTATTACCCGAAGAATTGCACGGCATAATATCAAAAATAAAACTCGTTGGACCTAGAAAATCACAAAGAATCACAGCGCATGGTGAAGAACATCAGATCCAATTTCATGGTGGGTTTGATAAAGACGACGCGACGATGATCCTAATAATCTCGCCAGAACAAAATATTCAAACAATTCTCGAAACCTGGTTTCATGAACTTGGTCATGCAATGATCACAAGAAGCACTGAAGTTGATAGAGATATTCGGAAACGGTTTGCACAAGCTGTCGCAATATCAGATCATCTTCAATCCGGATATGCGAGTGGAATTTATGATACTGAAGGGATTGAACGCGGATTAGAAGAAGATTTTGCAGAATCAATTCGCCAATTTTTCATTTACCCACGCGAATTTGAACAAGAAGAGCCAAAGCGATTCAATGCTTTGAAGCTTATATTTAGACAATATGTAAAAGGATTTAGTATCCCTGAAATGCAAAGGCGATTATCTGTCTTTATGGAAAAAATCAAAACCCGCAAAGCAGCTTAAAACTTAACTATTTTTACTTTTTTGCCAGTTAAATTAGGATAAGATTTCGGAAATGACGCTACTCGTACCTTCATACCTTTAAGCGATTTCCTCGTAATATTCCCAGACACTAGCATGTCATCTACTATATACGGAGTTAGATTTAATTTTTTAAATATATCTAGTACGGGTAGGACCATCCACTGGCCATGTTTCCAGGATAATTTATCCAACATTAGAAGCACTAAAAGCAATAATATAATTGATGTACCTAGTATTGGGATGAAAATAACCATTATCCACGAACCATCATTTAGAGCAACGAGACAATATAATGAAATTAAGGCTAAGATAATTAAACTCGCCCACTCATAGACTGCCATTCTGTTCAAAATATTGTATTTTACATTCCTCTCGTATTCAGATACTTTCTCAAGACTCATCAATGCATGATCAATTATAAGATTTTGTCTTGCATTTTTATTTGGCAACTTCCAAAAAAACTCTTGCATACCTCGGATATCGTCAGATAAATGATCAAAATCATCAACCTTATAATCAAACTGGCGCATCAAAAACTGATCTAATAGTTTTTTGTATTGTTCCTGCACTTTCTTTCCTAATGCACCTGAAGCGTAATAACTATTCAAAATCAAACCATCAATGGAAGAAAAAATTTGCTTTAAAGAACTAAAACGCGAATGTCGTTCTGCCATTGAAAATCCAAGAATGATTGCAAAAATGAATGTAGTAATTGAAATCACTATTGTAACTACTTCAGTATTTTCGATCGGCTGAACATTACAAACTAGCGCAGTCAAGACAAAATATGAAACTAACAAATATTTAAACATACCTCCTTATTATTTTGTCTCTATTATACACTATTTAAGTGTACACAAGATAAGTTTTCCACGGACTCCGTCGAATTTGGTACATGGCACAAGACCGCAGGTGTACCTGGCACTTTCAAATGTTTCTTGAATGTCAGTTTGTGATGGATCTAAGTATGAGAAATTCGCAAAAGCAATTTCACATTCCCAAAGCACAGATGTGACTGCTAAATTTTCATCAAATTTGCCAGGCATTGGATAGCATGAATAGCCTTGCAACTCCCAATCTTTTACCTCCGAGGGAACCCGATTTATGTCCCAATCATAACGAGGCGTTATAGTTGCATCCAAATAAGACTCATCTTGAATGTATTGATAAGAAGCTAATGGCTCAATATTTCCATTCATCATCAGCTCGCAGGAATCATATGATCTATCATTTAAATTTAGAACATATCCTGATCGATAAGATGTATGCATTAGTAAAAATCCAGCAACAACTATCACCAAGGCTATAACGATTATTGAGATGATGACTGGTTTCTTCATAAAAATTACTTAGAATATTTTTTAACAAATTTTTTAAACAAATCCCCTTTTTCCTCAAAATTTTTCCAAATGCTATAACTTGGTGATGCTGTCGATAATAAACAGGTCGATCCCTCAGGCGTGACTTTATACGCAAACTTTACTGCTATCTCCATGTTTTTTGTTTTAAGAATCTTCAATCCTTTTGTCGACGACAAGATACGCTTGCCAGTGTCTGGGAACAAAACAATATTTTCCACACCGATTGATCGAAGCTCGCGCTCAAGTTCTTTAAAATCATAGCCACGGTCTTCCCCGCCCAAAAATATTGTCTTCACATTTTTCAAAGCTCGCAACGCCTCAATGGTCGATTCTGGCGTTGTGGAAATAGCGTCATCGATAAACTTAATTCCCTTAAACTCCCCCACCTCCTCCAGCCGATGTGGTAGTGACTTGAACTTCTTGATCGCTTCGATGATTGAAGAGTCAGACACACCAATCTCTTTTACAACATTAATAGCGGCTTTAATATTTTTCCGATTATGCTCTCCTAAAAGTGGGATATCTTTATCAGACACTGGGATCTTGGCCTTAAATTCAGGTCGCAAAGCAATGTCGCCCAATGTCTGAAAAGCAAATATCTGCTTCTTGGCTTTATAATACTCATCAACTCCCCCGTGATAGTCCATGTGCTCCGGGAACAAGTTCAAAAGCACAGCAATGTTCGGAGAATATTCAATGTCATCAAGCATATAGCTTGAAAGTTCAAGAACAAAAATCTCAGCCGGATCGATCTTTGCTAAAAGTGACGCCAACATTGGATTGCCAATATTTCCCAGCAGTCGAACCTTACGGCCATCAGCTTTTAACATTTCATAAATCAAACTCGCAGTTGTGCTCTTGCCCTTACTGCCGGTCACACCAATGGTCAAATTTTTAACACTGGAGAAAAACAAATTTGTGGCAGTCACATAAGGAATTGTTACTTTTGACTTTTGAATGCCTGGAGTCTTTATAGCGAGATCAAAATTAGCTTGATGCTCAAGATATTTTTTATCAGTCGTTTGATCTAAGACACCTACCTTGATCTTTGGATAAAACTTTTTTAGATATTTCTGGGTTACACTTCCCTCTTTGCCAAAGCCAAGAATGCAGACCGACTCAATTCCCAAAAATCTAAACTGCGTTGGCGAGGTAGGCGCCGGAACCGTACGCAAAACCTGAGCCTGAAGCTTTTTTCCGTCCTTGACACTTGGTAAAAGCTTTTTAACTACTGCGTCCTTTCGATATTTATCAGACGCCATACTAAAGGCAGCTCTAGACTCTTCAAAAGTACCCACACAATCAAAAGGCTTGAGGTTTCCCATGCCAAGAAGGTCACGGTACAAGGGAATCAAACTCTCATCAGCAAGCAGGTTTTTGCCAAAGGTCGAGGCAAGCTCTGTTTTTGGTAAAAATGGCGCCAGCATCAAAAATGTAAACGCACATTTTGGACACTCACCACACCAAAGTGTATGAGTTCGCTCTTTATGAACCTTGAAACTGCGATTACAACTCGTGAATAAATGATGATATTTTGTGTATTTTGCAAACATCATGGCAATTCTAAGCTCATAGAATTGACGCAAGGCAGAAGTATAAACAATGTCTGGCGTAATATACTTACGCGTATAATCCTGCAACATTGCTTCAAACTCTGAGGTTTTACTCCATTGATGATTGATCGTCTGACCCTTATATGTCAGATTACCAAAGTTACTGCTGTACTCATTGCCAACCAAAACAAATCGATAATCATAGAGCGCTGCTGACAAAAGTCCGAGCAAGGCAAAGATAGCTGAGATTGGAATATGGCCGTTATAACTGTCTGTGTGAGGCTCGAATAGTTTTGGATCAAGAACTCGCTTAATTTTGATACTTGGCTTACCAATCGTCTTGATAACTTTTTCACAGATTGGATCCTGGCGCTGGGTCTCAACTAAGAATGATGAAAAGTCATGCTTGTTTTCTTTAAGAAGTTCCGCTGCCACGATTGAATCCTTACCTCCCCCAATTCCCAGCAAGCATCGATCTTGCACTGGAATCAAAACCGGGCATGGTTTAATGTTGGAGGCTGGAAACTTGGCAATAATTTTTGGATCAAGCTTATTTCTATACAAAAACTCACCTAAACCTTTTTTGTAAACCGTATGCCAAAACTCTGCCTGCTCTTTTGATAACTTAAATCCTAGCTTAATCTTTGGCGGACAATAAAGTTTGTAATAACTTATTCCTAAAATCAAATGCAATGGCTCCAAAAAAACCCGTAGTGACTCTTGGGTAACACCTTTTGGCAACCGGGGTAAAATAATTGTTTCAGTAAAATTAAGGGATTCCTGATTGGAAAATGCGATTGAATAATCAAAAGTAATCTGCTTATTCTTTGTATTTAATGCATAACCCTTAAACTCAAAAACAGTTGATTTTGGTTTCATAGAATAACCTCATTCTACAAGATTTGATGGCAAAATCCAACTATGTAAAGTAAAATGTGATTATATGACAAAAGCTAAAGGACACGCTCACCAACCAAGTGGTAAAAGCGCGTTTATCTGCGGAACAACTGCTGCTCTAATCGCGCAAGGTTGCGCACAAGATTTAAGGGCACCAACAGACGACGAATTATTTAATTTACGCGAGATAGCGCAGGACGGAAGAGAAAGTCTACTGCCTGTAATCAAAGACCTGGCCCAAGCAGCAAATCCAGATCTGATTTATGGATACGACGGCGAAGGATCTTATGCTGAATTTTCTATAGCGATAGACGGATCGGCTGATAGATTAGATGAGCTGATTGAGGGCGGACAAATAAATGTATTTAATGACCCGGACTATCCTGCTTTTGCATTCTTTTTGGACCATGACGCTGGAGGTGATAGCTTCAATAAACGCGACTTCATTGCATATAACCTTGCCCATCTTAATATAGTGTCCCCATATGAAAACTATCAAAGCTCCGCTGGGTTTGGTCGAGTATATTATGGAATTTCATTACACGAAGCATCGCACGAGGTAACAAAACATTCCGACACTGTTAATGAATATGAAACCTACATGATTGAAGAAAGACCTGACTTGGAAGAGCAGGCAGACGCATTAGTAGCGCAAGAAAAAGACTTTGCTTTTCTACTATCACTCATGGCTGAGCCATTAGAAACATTTAGAGAAACATTCTATATTAGCGATATGGAAATTGAGTATGCACAACAATGGCTCAATGGTGCAAAACAAACTTTAGCGCTCTATGAAAACGGCAATTACAGCCAGAGAGATATAGATGAATTTAGAAGACAATGTGCCGAGCACTTGGAAGAGTATTCTTCTTCTGAAGGATTTGCCAGACGAGTTATTGGGTCACACAGCATATCTTTTGTTGGAGATTATTGGGACATACCACTTGAAAGACAGGTGAGAATAATCAGCAACTCAAATTGGTATGATAAATTTGTAGGTGAAGAAATGCAGGAAATAGTATCAGAGGCAAGGTGGGAGCTTGGATTGGAATTTATTGAAGCTGAGCCAAGAGAGATCGATCGGGGTTCGATGTGGGAATTGCACAAGCAACATCAGCAAGAAATGGATGGATACGAACACGAAAAACACGAAAAAATAAATTTAAAAGGTTAATCTTACTTTTTTATATAGACAAATAAGGTTTCGAAATCTAGGGTCTTGGAGGGTTTGGGGTAAGTTATGATTTTTTCTTCCAGCTTCCAGTTTT
>Ga0209518_1003738_pt1 | contig 12832 bp, 8 predicted proteins | sample RifGroB1_FD_183993 | JGI IMG/M metagenome (GOLD analysis project Ga0209518, IMG submission 183993) | Groundwater microbial communities from Rifle, Colorado, USA - Groundwater B1 (SPAdes) (version 2) | ecosystem: Environmental > Aquatic > Deep subsurface > Groundwater | place: Rifle, Colorado... | reverse complement strand
CAAAACCTAAATTAGTGCTAAAATAGGCCAAGATGAAGCCTTTTATTCGGCGTATAAAACACTCCCTTTTGGGTTTTTATCTTCGCCTCAAAGCCTACATCAGGCGCTTTTTATTTCCCCTTTACCTTTTTCCCATAAAAATAATCACCTACTCCGCCTTCTACCTGACCAAACTTCTCATCCTGCTTATTATCAGACTGATAAAATTTATCTGGTACCTGCTTAGCTGGCCTTTCAGAAGCTGGGGAAATTTCGGAAAAACACTCCTTTGGGGAGGAGTATTTCTATATTTTGCTTTTACGGAAATTAGATTCAACAGCCTGGTTGAGCGCTACGGGGGATACTCCAAATTTTTCTGTTCGGAGTGGATAACCAACAGAAACCTCAAAAATTCGGTGGTCAGGATAGTCGGGGGGCTTGGCGAAGGCTCGGGATTTTTCGTGGCCAATAACCAAGTCTTAACCAGTTTCCATGTCATTGCGGATGAACCCTCGCCCAAGATAATTCTTCCCGACGGAAGCTTTACCACACCCATCGAAATCAGCGGCAATAAAGAGGCTGACCTGGCCCTGCTGATGATAGGGGAGGAGCACCCCGATAAAATACTTAATTTTGGCTCCCCCAGAAACCTAACCCCCAACGAACCTCTTCTGGCGGCCGGATACCCCTGGGGAACGGATCTGGCCGGAGAAGTAACCGTCACCAAAGGGATTTTTAACAGTATCAGGGGCTCGGCCGAAGACGGATTTGAAATCGTGCAAACCAATATCGATTTAGTGGAGGGGATGAGCGGGGGACCGATAGTTGACCAGTGCGGGAGTGTTGTGGGAATAAATACCGCCAGCTTATCCGGAATTTCATTTTTCATCTCGGCCGATTCCATTCAGAACCTCTGGCCGACATTTGGACAGCAGGATATAGCCAAGATATACGTGGACGCCTCAACTCCCGAAGGGGCGGTTGCCGCCTTTTATACTTACCTGAAAGCCAGAAGAATGGAGGAGGGATTCAAGCTTTTAAGTAAAGCTTATCTGCAAAAAACAAATTTTGAAGAATGGACGAACCGTTTCAAAGATATTTTGGACGTTCAGATCTACGGAACCAGAATGGAAGACGAAAGAAGAAATATCGTTTTCGTTAAATTCTCGACAAGCAATTGGGTCAACGGAGAGAGGCAAGAGCATTATTACGAAGGCACCTGGCAGACGGTATTGGAAGATGGGGTTTATAAGATGTATAGGAGTAATATTAAGGAGGTGGAGAATCCATCTTTCGACTGGTTCTACGCCGACGAATCCTGAGCGTAGTCGAACGGAAAAGAAGTTGAAAATCCAGATTTCGGTTGGTTTTACGAAATCTAAACTTAGCTTCAGGCTCAAAAAAGTAGTAAAATACGGACAGAATGTATACGCCGAATAAATCAATCATTGATAACGACAAGATAAAACTCTTTACCGAGTTAAGAAATATCCTTAATGATCAACCAAACCACTTTGACGTTGCTACTGGATATTTTAATGTTGGTGGCTTCGAACTAGTAGCCCAAGAAATTAAAGGAGTAAAAAAGTTTAGACTTCTGTTGGGCCATTCTCCCTCTGTTGACGACAAGCTAAAACCGGATTTATTCGAGCCGATAACTTTTTATAAAATGAATCTACGCGAAGACCTTGAAAATGAAGAATTTACTTCTAAAAAATCACAAGCAGTCAAAGACCTTATCTCATTCCTTGAGAAGCAGATCGTTGAAGTTAAACTTCTGGAAAAGCCATTCTTACACGGCAAGGCATATATTTTTGATGGCCTGGCCATTATTGGTTCCAGTAACTTTACCTATTCGGGCCTTGCCGGTAACACAGAATTAAACGCAGTTCTTATTGATCCCCACCCCGTTTATGTGAAGAAGGAGTGGTTTGATAAATTTTGGGAGCAAGCCCGTGATTTTAAGCAAGAACTTACCGAAATTCTTAAAAGCTCAAAGCTGGGCACAAAGGAATACTCGCCGTATGAAGTTTATATTAAAGCTCTTTACGAGCTTCAAAGGAAAGAATTAGAACCAACCGATACCCATACAAATGAAAACCTACCGGACAGCGTTGTTAATTTAGCCACTTTTCAAGAGGACGCGGTTAATAGAATTTACTCGTCGCTTACCAACTATAACGGGGTACTTGTTGCCGATTCGGTAGGCCTTGGTAAAACATGGATTGCAAAAAAGGTTATTGAAGACTTCGGCTTCTATAGAAGGCGTAAGTTTTTAGTTGTCTGCCCAGCACAGCTCCACCGGATGTGGCAGGCGGAGCTTAAAGATTTGGGTGTTTCAGAAAACATCATCCACCAAGAGTATTTGGGCGGGGAAGGCTTGGACTATGAAGATTTAGAAAAACGCCACCAAATTAAGCTATCCGATATTTCGCTGATTGTAATTGATGAATCTCACAACTTTAGAAACCCAATATCAAACCGATATGAAAACCTCTTTTCGCTGATAGAGAAAATCCGTTCCTACGGTAAAACCCCAAAAGTAATTTTAATGACTGCGACTCCAATGAATAACACAGTTTGGGACTTTTACTTTCAGCTTATGCTTATTGGTCAAAATAATAAGCGCATGTTTATTAAGCAGGGTATTTTCGATTTACAAAAAGAATTTAACAAGGCACAGAAGGGAAACACCAATCACATTAACGATGTTTTGCAGTCAATCTCAATTCGCAGGACTAGACAATATATCAGAGAAAACTATCATGACGCAAAGTTTAAAACAGAAACTGGCGAATATATAAAGATCGAGTTCCCGGATAGAAAATTGGAAGAAGTCCATTATTCCCTTGATAAAGCATACGATGGTCTCTATGCCGAGATTTCAAGAAAAATAGAGGCAGATTTAACTCTTGCCTATTACAAACTATCCGAATATAACATTTCCGAGAAAAAGGATTTGGTGAAAGTTCAAAGAGGTATTGCTTTGGCCGGAATTTTTCAAACGGTTCTTCTTAAAAGATTGGAAAGTTCGGTTGAGGCATTTAGAAAAAGTGTTAAAAGCCATATGGAATTCCTAACTGAATTTAAAAGTGTTGTCCAAAAAGGAAAAATCCTACGCAAGAAGTTTTTTGAAAAATATATTAACAGTTTAGATGAATCGGTTGAAGATATAGACGACTTGGGAGATTTTGCTAAGCATTTGGAAGACATAGACCTCAAAGACTACAACAAAGAGAAGCTTTTTGCGGATTTAGATCGGGACATTAAGGTTTTTTCAACTATTTACAATGACATTAAAAATATAGATGAGAGCCAAGATGCAAAACTTATTAAGTTCAAGGAGCATTTACTCAAAAATCTCAAAAGCGAGAAAGCCGTTATTTTTTCTTACTACTCGGATACTGTTAAATATGTGGCCCAAGCACTTGATAACGACGCAGACTTCAAGAAAAAGTTTGGCAAGAAAATCGCTTTTGTTACGGGTAGTAATTCGTCCAGTGAACGTCAGGGTATCCTTGAGGATTTCTTAAACGGTAAGACAAACGTCATTATTTCAACCGATATTCTCTCCGAAGGACAAAACCTACAAAGAGCAAAAACTGTTACTAACTACGACCTACATTGGAATCCGGTAAGAATGATTCAAAGGGCGGGACGAATTGATCGTATAGGTTCGCCTTTCAAAGAAATTATTATTTACAACTTCTATCCAGAAGATGAACTAGAGTCTTTGCTTGATTTGGTACAAACACTTCAAAAGAAAATAATGATGATAAACGACACTATTGGCCTTGACGCCTCCGTTTTGGGCGAGCAAATAAATCCTAAAGTGTTTGGAATTATCCGCGACTTAAAAAGTGAAGAGGAAGAAACAAAAGATAAAACAATGGAGCTTTTGGAAGCCGAACAATTCGGCGGTGGCGAGCTGTTCTTTCAGCCTTTGAAAAATTTCGGGCTAGATAAATTGCCGGCGTTTGCGCAAGAGTTACCTCATGGAATACAAAGCGGGTTAAAGAAGGGCTATCGTGGCGTTTTCTTTTACCTCCAATATGCAGGTGAATACCACTTCTGGTATCTCTACGATTTAGTACACAAAGACTTCAAGACAAATAAAACAGAGATTTTAGACTTTATAGCCTGTAGGCAAGACGAGAAGCGTGTCGTACCGGAAGATATTGATGTTTATCAAGCATACGAAGAAATAAAGGGCCGCATTGCAGACCTTTTTAATGAAACAAGATTTGAAGTAGAAATGCGTACCCCTTCGGGCAAGAAAGAGAAGTTTTTAATCGATATGAGAGATGAGCTGGAACATATTAAAACAGAAGTATTATTTGAGGAAGATGTAAAAGGGCGAGCAAAAATAGAAGAAATTGTTATTAAGATTAACGAGGTTAACTTTACTAAAAAACGCCTACAGTATCTAAGGCGATCATGGAACGCTTTTAAAAAGACGCACAAGAGTTGGCGAAAATTGGTAGCCGAGATTGGCGACTTTTTATCTGATAAAGTCGAAACGCCAACAGAGGTCATTGAGGAATTTAACGATAAGAAGTTAAAACTCATTTGTGTTGACTATATTTCATGAACCATGAGAAACCAACTAGATTTAGATGAATTTATTCCGGCAATGGATACACCGGAGAAGGTGTATCAGCTTTTTGATTCGTTAGGATATAAGGTACTTGATTCTCACCTCAAAACTAATCCGTCTGTTTATAACTTACCGGTCAAAGAAGCCGCATTAGTTGAGAAGATTTTTGCGGTTTCAAATTATGACCGCCGTTTTCAGATTCTCTTGTTTAAACTCAAAGAGGAAAACAAAGAGGCAATCCGCACTATACCGGAGAAAATTTTACGCGAGGTAGACTTCCCTTTCATTATTTTTACTCCTGATTTCAAAACTTACACTTTTACTCTTGTTGAAAAAGTCCGTGAGGGACCCGGAGAGTTCAAGCGCAAACTTACAAAACTTGTCATTGACAGCACTCAACCCTACCACACGGACAAAGAAATACTAACGAGCCTTGCTCTTTCTAGTGAAACTAAAAACCCTGTTGAGGTTTATAAACTATTTCAAAGCGCATTTAGTGTTGAGAAGGTTACTAAGAAGTTCTTTACCGAATATCGGGAAGTTTTTGAAAGATTAGTAAGAGAAGTTACAAGACAAAATAAGCACCTAAAATTTACGCTTTTTTCCAGAGATGGTTCTATAGAAAACTTTGTCAAAATACTTTTAGGCCGCCTGATGTTTCTTTACTTCATACAAAAAAGAGGGTGGCTTAACTGTTTTGATGGTTGGGGTAGCGGTGATAAAAAGTTTCTTTATAACAAGTTTCAAGAAGCCAAGAAAGATAAAAAGAATTATTTTAAAGATTATCTCGAGCCGCTTTTTTTTGATACCCTCAACAATCCCCGCCGTGATAAACCAGATCAAGCTACACAGTTTGGCGGCAGGATTCCCTTTCTTAACGGAGGACTTTTTGAACCCGAATACGACTATACAGATGTAAGAAATCACATACTTTTAGAAAACCCAACTTTCGATAATGTTTTCTCGGTTTTTGAAAAATACAATTTTACTGTTAAAGAGGATGAGCCACTGGAAAAAGAAGTTGCCATTGACCCTGAAATGTTGGGTAAGGTTTTTGAGAATCTTCTTGAAGAAAACTTACGTAAAGGTAAAGGCACGTACTATACCCCGCGAGAAATAGTCCACTATATGTGCCACGAAAGCCTCATAAATTATTTAGCTTCAGAAGTTGGTATAGGACAAGAGGAAATACGCAGCTTTTTGGATCGTGAACAATCCCTTGAAAAGAAAGAAACTCTAAGTCCTCTTATAAAGGGAAAGGCAAAAGAAATAGACGAGAAACTAACCGACATTAAGGTTTTAGACCCCGCCTGTGGTTCTGGCGCTTTCTTGGTTGGCATGCTCCATGAAGTTATAAACGCCCGCCTAAGCCTTAATCGGGAGCTTGGGCGTAGCCTCTCCGAATACGAACTTAAAAAGGCAACGATTCAAAATAATATCTATGGTGTAGATATAGACCCGGGAGCTTCTGAAATTGCTAAACTTCGTTTGTGGCTGACTTTAGTTGTTGACCACAACCTTTCAGAAATAGAGCCACTGCCGAACCTTGACTACAAGATTATGGTTGGCAATTCCCTGCTTGATGAATTTATGGGGGTTAAACTCTTTAATTTTGAGAAGGCAAGACAACAAACAAACGGCAAGAAGGTACTCAAACTTTTTGAAGATGATATACAACAAGTCTCAATGTTTGAAGACGATAATAAGGCTAATATCTTAAAAGCCCTGCAACAACTCCACTCCTTATACTTCAAAGAGTCTGACCCTGAAAAGAAAAAGCAAATTAAAACTCAAATAGATAAAATTGAGTTTGATCTTATTGAAGTAACAGTTAAAGACGAGGTTGGAAAGCTGGAATCACAAACAAAACAAATCGCAGATAAGTTTTTGTATGCTGGTGTAGGAATTCCGGCGTCAGAAGCAGAGAGAATTTCAAAGCTATCATCTCAGCAAGCACAGATTTTAGAAACTTTTAATGAGATAAAGAAAAGTAATGTAAAGCCGTTTTTCTTGTTTCAACTCCATTTTTCAGATGTGTTTGAAAGGAAAGGCGGGTTTGATCTAGTCATCGCTAACCCCCCTTATGATGTACTCAATAAAACTGAAGGTCATAAGATTACAGAACGAGAGCTTAATGAACTGCGCCTTAATCCAATATATAAAGATGCCCTCGGAGGCAAGATTAATTTATTTAGGCTTTTCATTGCTCGCGGAATAAATCTATTAAAAGACGATGGAATTATGAGCATGATAATGCCTTACGCATTTATGGGAGATGGAACCTCTCTAGGTATCAGAGATTATTGTTTGGATAAAACCCAAATTATTTTTATTGAAGCATTTCCTGAAAGAGATGATAAAAATGTACGAGTATTTGAATCGGTGAAAATGTCAACTTGTATACTTTGCCTTCAGAAAACTTTACCTCAAAAACCTTTTAGGGTAAGGACTCATTACGCAAGACAAATTTTAGAAGGTGTGCCAACAGTTTGGATAAGCAAAGAAGATATTCACCTTCTTGATCCTGCAAGTCATTCTATACCCATGATTGACGAAAATGAATTATCTGTTCTCAAAAAAATTGTTGATACAGATAAAAGTATTCTACTTTCAAGTATGGGCAGATGTTATGAAGGAGAGATAAATTTAACCTTCCATAAAAAATTTCTTACAAGGGATAAAAGTTACGCCCCCATGATAAAGGGTGCTCAAATTAACCGTTACCGTATTAACAAAATTATGAGTCAAGGCGAAATAGAATACTTAAAAGAAAATGAGTACCTTAAGCAAAACAATGGAGAGAAATCAAAACATCATCAGTATGAACGTATTGTTATGCAGGGAATCACGGGAGTAAATGAGCGCGTGCGTCTCAAAATGACAATTCTTAAAGATGGAACTTATTGTGGTAATTCAGCTAATTATATTCTTTTAAGCGATAGTAAATACAGCAACAGAGGTTTACTTGCTATATTAAACTCTTTTCTTCTGAACTGGTATTTTAAGAAATTTAGCACAAACAGCAATGTTAATGGGTACGAAGTAGATGCTCTACCGATCCCAAAAAACTTAATAGAGTCTCAAGATAAATTAGACAAATTAACAACCACTCTTTTAGCCAGTGAAGGAGACAATAAGGAAGTAGAAGGAGAAATAGACCAGTTAGTTTACAAACTCTACGGCCTCACGCCGGAAGAAATCGAAATTGTGGAGGGTAAAAATGACTAGCATACACGACCAGATCGCCAATAAATTGGCAAACAAATTTGGCACAAAATACAAATCTGATAAAGGAATTGATCTGGTTTTACCAACCAGGGTAATAGAGGTTGAAACCAAAAAGGCCGGAATACAACAAGGCATAAAACAAGTTGAGAAATCAGACAAGGCCAGATATTTAGCGGTTAACAAGATAAACGTAAATAACGCTCTCTCCGCTACTCAGGGAACGGGGGTTGGAGTGATAAATCAAACAGGAAGGATTATTAAAAAAGCAGGCAGATAAATAACTATGTTGCTAAAAGATAACAAACTATTTGAGCTTCCGTCACTTCTGGCAGGGTCTTTTAGTGGACTCGATAGATTAGAGATCTCCTATAACATTCTTATTCTAAAGGAAGTGTTGCAACGAGAAGACACCGGAGATATTGAGCTTGTTTGTCAAGCGAAAAATGGTCCCGAAGAGAAAAGAGGCGGGATACGTTTTTCGGTTGATGATCGTTCTAAAAAAGACATTTTATATCATTGGTTTAAACGGCTGTTAGGTAAAGATATAGAAACCATTTATAACAGCGATTTTACTTTTGGGGGCAAAATCTGTCCGGCGTGTGGAGATGAAATGTTTAAGAGTATGGAGCCAAAAGTCGCCAATCTAGCAGGTATTAATAGCAAATTTCCAAATCAAACGGAATATTGGCGATGCCGTAATAACAAATGTGAATATAGAGAAAAGTGACATGCAACAAATTATTTTCACCACAAAGTATTACTGCGAGTTGTGCAAAAAAGAACAGATAGTGCATCTATACGGTGCTCCGGACTCATCCTTTACTAAGGACGACGAACCAGAGCTAATTGAATGGGCTAGACATTTCCATTGGATTGATAGGCATAGAGTTTGCGCTATTTGTGGAGAGCTTGTCATTTCAGATGAATTAGATTTAGCAGTTAATAATGGAAGTATAAAGATTCACAGTTCTTATACCGACCACTATCAAAATATCCAGCAGGGAGACCAATTCGGTCACCTTTTGATTGTGCACGAAAGTTGTACTCAAAAAATATGACAAAAAAGCAAAAAATCAATAAGACACAATGGACTAAATTTTGGAATGATATGGGGGTTTATATTAGAAAGCCTAAACGCGTTATTAAGAACTACAACCCGCGACGTGATGAAAAAAGACTTATTAAGTTAGGAGTGACTCAGTCAGCTATTGATAAAGTACGCAAATCTTTTGACGAAAAGTACCAAGAACCGCTTCTCCAATTTCACAAGTTCACAATCTTTTTTAGCGAAGATCCGGATACTGTGGTCAAATGGACATATAGCAGGTCTGTATCGGAAGCCTTTACTAAGTTATTCAGAAAGTTGCACTACAACAGTTTTACTTCTGCCAAAAAATCCTTTCGTCAATTATTTTTGCTGTACAAGTTAAACGAACGTGGCGAGGGGAGAATGTTTGAAGCTAAATATATTGGAAGCGGTTCTATTCAAAAATTAGATGGCGGGCCCATAAGAACCTTATTATCTTCTCGCCATGAGAACGCTTCTTACAAAAACCTACCTAAGATTATGTTCGATACTGCAACCATTTTACCTTTTCTTAAGAACAGTCAAGGAAAGAATATCTATAAATTTATCAGACTCAAAAGAAATGATGGGAAAATTACTTTTGATATTTCCGCAGATTCATCGAAGGAAAACAATTTAATAAAACAAAAATTATCTAAATGGTTTCAATCTTACATAGATACTCCTGAAGTAAGTGGAGATTTCACTAAACTAATGAATTTTATTAAATCTGGAGAGTCGGAGCATTTCTTACTGATTGGAATTAACTTTTTTGATAACGAGTATAAGCTTTCGATCTTCCCCCAGTTTAACCAACAAAGAAACGTTGCCCTGTATCAGTTGATGAAACAGAAATTCAATAAAGCGGGCCCGGAAGTACTAGATAAATTTGTTAGTATTAGGGTTTCAAATAAAGAAATTCAAACCAGAGGTCAAGTTTTTGTTGAATTTTATACTCGCCTTACAGAAGGGATTATAGGAGCAATTACATTGCAATTAGATGATAGACGGCTCAATTCTTTAGAGAGAACGAAGTTAAGAGGCGATTTTGAAAAGGACTTTGCTCTACCCCTTGGTAAACGTATTCGTGTTAAAGATATTCCAGAAGATGAAATTTACAGGACATTTTTGCAGAATGTTGCAAAGAAACAAAGAAAAGTAGAGGTTCGTTCTGAAAAATCATTAAATATTTATAAGGCCTTGCTTAATAATAAATTGTTGACCCTAAAATTTGAATCTAAGGACGACGCTCGTTATTGCTTTAATCCGAATTGCAGATTGAAATTCCAGTATAAATGGAACCACAAGACTTGTAGAAACTGTGGCGGATGGATGTTTAATGCCAAGACAATTGTTGTTGATGTAATTGACGAAAAAAGAGTTGCGGAATTTATTTACAAGAAATGTTTAGAACTGGGTTTTACTGCTGAAAGGTTCAAGCGTAAACTAATAAGACGAGATATTTATACTACAGAAGTAAGAAATTCTGATAAATCTATCTGCTTAATCCCTATTACAAAACCTCTTAGTGATCACCATTTAGAAATCCTGCAATTTAGATACCCCAATGCAATAATCATTACTTCAAAAGCTGATGCCCAAATACTAGCAACTACAAGTCATGTCGAAGTACTGGAATTATATAAGGTTATCTCTAAATTGTTGTCTAACGATTCCCAATTTATTAAGCAACTTATTCAAAGGGTAAACCGACAAAGGCTTAATCGTGTACGAAGTTTAGCAGATGAATCAATAACAAGAATCAGCACAGACCAATTTTATAAAGACAAAAATGGAGTATCAAAGAATTTTGGAGCAGAATTTTTCGAAGCTGATTGTTCAATCTTACTTAGTTATATATTCGGAAATTCAATCTGGCTAGGGGCAAATAAAAGAGGTCGTGCATTCCCCGACGGCATTACTGCCATGCCATTGACTAACACTAAATACGGCTGTTTCGTTTGGGACACAAAGTTTTGTGAAACTGCAAGAGTGGCTCTGGGCAAAGACGCAAAAAACACTCGCTACATAAAGGATGGCAAAAAGAATCAAACGGTGAAAGATAACGGAGGGCTGAAGGGATTTATTTTTATCAGTAATGTTCAAGCACCTAAAAATTTTGTTTTAAAATATAGAAAACTTGCAAAAAACTCAGGGAGAATAAAAATATCGTTTGTTCGCGCCGAGCATATAAAAACAATTTTCAATCATTTCAAAGATTACGAAGCGTCAATTAACAGCAATAGTAAAGTTAAGAAAGTATTTTTTGATTCAATTAAAAAACTGCTTTTTAGCACTGCCGGAAAAAGAAATTCATTCGTGTTGGATCAAATAGAGCTTGATTCGCTTCTAAGCGATAATGTAAATAGATACACTCAACTAAGCACACATAAACTAACCGCGAATTAAATGAAACACCCAGGTTTATCAAAGAAAGACATATTCGACAAGTTAGCTGCTAGGATCCGTTCGCGGGCAAAGCAGTTTTTTGCATCAGTTAAAATATATTTCAAGCGCCTGCTTTTTCCTTTGCATCTTAAACTCCCAATACTGTGTGTTAAACAGATTTGAACATCGGGGTTTCATCAGATTTGATCTCACATTTTCAATGCTAAAATTGGGTATGAAGATTAACGCGGAGTGGCACAGGAAACATAAAATGCCGAAGAATCCTTCACTTAATGATAGGATCAAATGGCATGTTGCCCACGCGATGGCGTGTGGCTGCCGCCCAAATCCCCCCAAACTGCAGAAATTAATTCCTTCTTAAAAATTTGACCCTTGAGTGGATTCGGCTAGCTCACTATAAAAAATTTGTTCTTCGATTACACTCAGAATTTTTAAGAGGAGTATAATTGCCTCAGATGGCCATATTTCGAATCTCGGGCACAAAGCTAGGTGGAGTTAAGGAACTGCGCTTTGAGTCATATTTTGATAAAGAGAAAAAACTTCAGAATCTGACAGAGACCAACTTGGACACTCTCTTTGGGCTAGAGTTTGTTTCCACAGAGTTCAATCTTGAAACCTTTTGGCTCGACACCCTGGCATTCAATCCCGTTACCAAGTCTTTTGTCATCATTGAATACAAAAAGGTTGAAAATTTTACCCTTATGGATCAAGGACAGACATATCTTAATCTTATTTTAGATCATAAGGCAGATATTCTATTGGAATATATGGAGAAGACAGGAAAAACATTGAAAAAGAACGATGTTGACTGGAGTCAAACGCGCGTCATGTTTATAGGACCGAAATTTAATACTTATCAGAAGCGGGCATTGAGTCCGAATCTTCCTTTTGAACTTTGGGAGGTTGCGATATATGAAGGAGGATTAATTGAATACGATGAAATAACACCGGTGGGAGCTGAAAGGCGGGCAGAGAAAAAGCCTTCTATCTTGACAGGTACTGCTGCAAAAGAAATAAAAACGTATACGTTAGAGGATCATCTCACAAAAGCCACGGAAGAAATAAAAGATTTATTCCAAAAGACCAGAGAGCAAATTTTGCTACTCGACCCCCAGATAAAGGAGAAAGCGGTTTCTTGGTATATTGGATATCAGTTAAAAGGATACAATATTGTCACTTTACAAATCTATTCAGCCGATAAATTAATGCTAAACCTCTCAGTTGAACATCCTTTTGATCCCGAGAAAAGATTAAAGCCTGCTCCAAAATCATGGCAAGGTTGGTCAAAAATTCCCCTAAGTAGATTCGAATTGCGTCGAGAAGAAGATATCCCGTATATAATGAAAATCATAAAGCAATCCTACGAATTCCGAAAAAAATAATCTTGATCTAATCTTCTTGCATGAAAAAGATATTCTGGAAAATTTGACCCCATAATCCCAGGTTTAGTTCCAATACCGTTGCTATTACCCTATAGTCAATTTGATTTCCTGTATGAACTCTGCTATACTTCTCTTATAGTTAGCAGATTGAAGAAATAGATCTGCTTAATT
>Ga0209518_1003737_pt1 | contig 12834 bp, 28 predicted proteins | sample RifGroB1_FD_183993 | JGI IMG/M metagenome (GOLD analysis project Ga0209518, IMG submission 183993) | Groundwater microbial communities from Rifle, Colorado, USA - Groundwater B1 (SPAdes) (version 2) | ecosystem: Environmental > Aquatic > Deep subsurface > Groundwater | place: Rifle, Colorado... | reverse complement strand
TATCCCTTTTTTCATATGGTATTTCATAATCATTAAATATAAGAATCAACTCTTCCTGCAATACAGAGTTTATTTTAGATTTTACAACCTGTTTAATCTCATTTCTTTTTATATTATCCATTTTATCCCCTAACCACAATATATGGTATGTTGCAATATGAAACACAAGATGTTGTATTTGTAATTATTTATCCACAAAATTATTATATAAAAAACCAGCTACCTATCTCTATAAAAATTCCCAGCTACCAATTTTAATACATAAATTTAACTTTTCTTACTGGCAGGAAAGTTTAACCACCCATTCCTGTTAAAAACATTGAATAGTGCTAATGCCAATAAATTAATTGATCTTTCCTCATCATCACCCATAGATGCGAAAAGACTCATTTCCAATTCATTATCTACAGCATGCAAAATTTCATGCAGAAGAGTTATAAATACATCTTCCAATGGTTTATTTTTATAATAAACTCTTATAGTCCTATCCCAAGGATCATGCTGTCCAACCAGACTGGCTCGTTTATCTGCGTCTACCTCACTTGGTAATTCATGATAAGCAATTGTGTAAGGTATTCCAAGAATCTCAAAATTTGTAGGCAATTCGGAAACTTTGTAATTTTTACCACTTTTGAACATTTAAATACCCCCCTTACTTTTTATGTGAATATATTCCCCATAGAGAAAATAGTAAAAAAATAAAAAATAGTAGACTCTGCTGAATTTCACCAATGCTGAAATTATATATTGTGAGAAATAAATCAGTAAATGTCCATAAATAGAACCCCCATAATAATTTATTTTTAATTATACATATTTTCCCAAGTAAAGAAATAAATATTATTGCCCATAAGAAATATTGCATCATATATTATTCCATCTAATATTATGAATTATTTTTGAAACTGTCTGCCCTGTTATATTATATATTTTACCTATTTCTTTTTGTGTATAATTTCCTGTTTTATGTAAGTCTCTAATTTCATTAGCCATTTCCATATTTTTTATTTTCTGACCTCTTCTGTGTCTTGTGTTTTCTTTTAAAGTGACCCAATTACAATTATCAGGACAATAATTACCATCATTATTAATCCTGTTTATTTGTAATCCTTCTTGATAATCATTACTTAGTGCCCAATCTCTGAAAGCAATATAATCATTTGTCCATTCTGGACATATTGTTATTCCTCTACCGCCGTAATCTTTATATCTTATTGCTTTTTCATTCAAACATCTTCCACGCATGCCATTCCAAATTATATATAATCTTGTTTTTGATTCATCATGTGTAACATTTATTTTATTATTTTTTAAAAATCCCATAACTAATTTATTTCTTTAACTTCACTGAATTTCCCATTATGTGTAACAATGAAAGCTTTATCCGCATATTGAGTTAACTCATCCAATTGGCTTACAATAATAAACTGAATATTCAAATCTTTACTTAGTTTTTTTAGTAATTGTGAAGCATTCTCCATTTTCCCATGCAAAAATTTGAAGCATTCATCCAGAATAATAACATTTGAAGATTTTGGGTTCTCTATGCTCCAAAGAACCACTCTAAGAGCAAAAGAAGCAATATCAAGCACCCCACCCCCACAACTGTCCTTTGGGTCAGTTTCTTCACCCCTTAATTTAAGACTTATTTTAGCTTCAGGTTTATTTCTCTTTATATCAAAATCTATAATAAATTGATAATCTTCTTCAAATACTGCTTGCAATGCTGTTGTGACCATGCTTTCTATATAATTTTTTAAATATGATTGAGTATACTTTCCTGCTTCAGCTACTATAACTCTTGCTTTTTGTAAATCTCCATTATACTTTTTTAATACAGCAAGCTCTTGCTCCTTTGATTCTAAAGAATTTAAAGTTAAACGTAGCTCTGTTTTGTATGCTATAAATTTTGTTTTTATTTGTTCTACATTAATCATTGGTTTTCCATCTTTTATTATAAATTACATTTTTATTTATCCTTGTTGGTAATTTTCTAATTAATTTCATTTACCAGTTCCAGTCATCTTCTTGATTTTTACATTTTTCGCATATCCTATTAATCTTTGGATCAATACTTTTAAATATTTTTTCACAACGTAGACATTCAACATCTTTTAATAGTGTTTTATCCTTCACCTTTCTCCCCTGTTTAATAGGAAAGGATACCACATGTTTAACAGGTATTCCAGCTTGCTTCAAGCACTCATTCCAACTAATACCAAATACTTTGTTAACATGACTATAACTACAAACTTTATTTTGATTATAGTCAAACCTATTTCTTGTCAAAAAACAAGTTCCTGCAATATTTTTTAAATTTTCTATAAAATCTATGAAAGCTACAACCTGTGTACCTTGCAATCTCATATTTATTCCGATGGTTTCCAATAAACTAAATTACAATTTTGGCACATGTGAACTTCTAATAGAGATTGACGCCGATATGATATGCCATTAATTTGCTCACAATCTGAAATAGTCATAAGTGGATTTTTATCCAAAGCATTCAATAATAGGGGTTTATGCCTATTAAACAAAATACATACTAATTTTTTTAACATATTGTATCTCTCCTTAAAATCCAAATTTTTCTCTGAGTTCCATATATTTCTTTTCTATTTCATTTCCTAAAAACTCAACCTCTTTTGTTAATTTCCCTATAGTTTGTTCAGCTTCAATGAAATTATCTAAATTGTAATCTTTTTTCAACGTGGATAATAAAGCTTTTTTCTGCCCCTTACTTTCAGACAAATCTTCCCGTGCCTTCTCAATCTTTAACTTAACCGCTTTAAGAGTTCTTTCCACTTCTTTTGTGTCTAATGTCATTCTTTATTCCTTTCCATATATTCTTGTGGGATAATTGTCATAGATTTCTTATTTATTATTTTTATAGGCTCCCTATGACCCAAAAAACAACTAAGGAATAAACCTATACTTAATTTTGTATCTTCAACATTTATATTTAAACAATATTTTGTATTTAATTCCTCTAAAAAATGTTCAATTTTTCTTACAGTATTTGTCACTGTATCAAGCATTTTAGGATTATAATACACAGAAAAGCCAAATGTCTTTTCATCCATATGATAAGTTTCCATAATTGAATTTGCACAGAATGAACAAGAAAGTGTGGCATATATACATAATATTTAATAAGAATTGGAAATATCATTTTTTCAGGATTAAATTTCTTCTCCTGTGAATAATCATTCTCTATAGTTATTTTTTCTTTATAATCTATAAGATATGGTTGATTCGTTATTGATGAATTCATTATTTTTCAATCTCCTCAAATGCTTTAATAATAATATTTTTTATAGTCTGTTCCATAGGTTTCATAGCTATTTCTAAGTTTTTTCTAAAATTTAAACTCTGTCCTATCTCATTGTTTTTTATACTATTTATAAATTCTTGCAATTTTTGATTCTCTTTTTTATCCATTCTTTCCAATGCTTCCGATTTAAATACTTCATCAGCGGGTTTAAATTGTAAATATATTTTTTCTAATGTGTACTCTAAATCATCAGTTATATCTAATATGTAGATATGTGGTTTTAAGTCAGCCTCAGCTATTGTTTTGCGGACTATACAACCACAGCCCACAATTGTTTGGTTTTTGTGTTTATAAAATACTGGTGTATGATTATCACCTGCAAGTATGACATCATACGGATTATTTTTAAATAACTTATCTGACTGCAAGAAATCCTCATGCCCAATCCACAAAGGCTTATCTACGATTGTTTTGTGGATTAATAATATATTAAAGCAATCTTTATCTTTAATTTCTGGTATTGGATCCCCCCAAGAAGCACCATATAGATGAATATCTTCTGATAATTTATGTAATCCATTAACTTCTTGTAAGTATCCTAAAAAATTAAATAGTTTTGTTGCAGTTCTTTCCTTGCACCTATATCGAGTGTCATGTTGCCCATATACATGGAGGATTCTAATATCTTTGTACTTTCTAAACAATTCTACATATTTTTCAATGAGTTCAAAACTCGGCCTTGGCCCATCTGTCACATCCCCTGCTTGAAGTATATATTTACAATTCTTTTCAGAAGCTATTTGAAGAATTTGCTCAATTTTATTTAATTGTGTATAAAAAAAAGAAGCATCTATTCTATGCTCAGGGTTTGTAGTCCGCAAATGCCAATCACTGCTCAATAAGAGTCTTATCATGGCAAATTCCTCCATATTTTATTATTTATAATAAGTGAAATAGTTGATGGGCTTACCCCAAATTTATCAGCTAATTCTTTTAGTTTATACTTCCCTGTTTTCCATAAAGTTCTAATTTCATTAGCTAATTCTAAGGACAGAATTTCTGTTTTTGGTTTTCTTCTATTCCTCATATTTTCTTCAGCAGGTACAAAATCACAATTACTTGGTTCATAATTACCATCATTAATTACTCTATTTATTTCAAGGTCTTCTTTATATCCATTATTCAATGCCCAATCCCTGAAATTAATAAAATCATTTGTCCATTCTGGACAAATTATTATTCCTCTACCACCATAGTCTTTATATCTTTTATTATTGGGATTTAAAACTCTTTGTTTCATATCTTGCCAAACATTATATAATCTTGTTCCTTTACCACCATGTTTATAATTTAAATTTTCATTACCAATTTGATTTTTCATTAAACAGGTCTCTCACATAGTGGGCAAATACCAGCCTCTTTTAATAAATCTTCAAACTCTTTTTCATATTTTTCAATTAATTTTTCATCCTTTTTCATGCTCTCAAAGTAACCGTCCCAATTCTGTTTTAAATATATAATTTTATTTAATACATCAGAGGTAGCTAAGTATTTAATAACATTATTCTCAATCTCCTGCAAAGGCTCACCATGTTTTAAAATTGCTTCTGATACCCCAATTCTGCTATCCAATTCTTTTATATTTGTTACTATTTTCTTCAAATCACTTATCAAAGCAGAATTTGTATTATAATCCAACCATAATTGTTCCAAAGTCTTAATCTCTTCTTCAAGTCCATCATACTTGTTCTCTATACTTGTTATAATAGCTTCTACTCTAACACCTTCAGTAACTATATAGGATAGCAATTTAACTCTATTCTCTATTGTTTTAACTTTACTATCATATTCTACTATCTGATTGACCAAATTCTCAATTAAATCATAGTCTTTAAATTTTTCCAGACTTGTATTCAACTTATCCAAGTCTTGCTTTTTTATCTCAAGTTCTTTATTTGTAGAGGTTATTTTGGAAGATATGTTAGAAATCAAAGCGTCTATGTCATCAAGTTTGACGACTTTATTGATTGTTCTTCCAACTTCCCCAGGGCTATCCATTAACAAAAAGTGTCTTTCAAACTGTGAGGCACAATTTATATCAGATATATTAATTGCAGAACTGACCTCTGAGGGGACGTCATTACCTATTGTAGTAAAAAGTGAGCTACCTACTTGATATGAATTTATAGAATTGTTCCGTTCTCTTGTAATCTCAATATCATTGATAATTAATGATACTCTACAAGTTTCTTTCTTGTCACTGAAATTAGATTTGAAAGCAATACCTTGTGGGCGATTGGTTATTACCCAATTTAAAGCCCTCAGAATAGCTGTTTTACCGTTGTTAGATTGCCCTGAAATCACATTAATACCAGTAGAGAATTCTAAAAAAGTATCTTTATGACTTTGAAAGTTATTGATTTTTAATGATTGTATCATATATTTTCTAAATTAATAATTGTTTTTAATGCCACAGGATTTATGTATTCAAAAAAATCTGACAACTTCATGATAATTACAGCATCCTCATTTATAAAGCCTTTTATATACTTTTCAAATTCAATAAAACCAAAGTAATTCTCAAATGTTTGAATATATAAAGAGCAACGAAAAATAATAATTTCTGGCCTACTATTCTTTTTTATTATTAGCAAAGGGCTCTTACTGTCTCTTTCAGCATCACCTTTGCATTGATTCCACCAATCATGTATTAAACTTTTATTCTTATATACTAAAAAATCAAGAGAAAAATCTTTATAACTTTTCAACTCAATACTAAATTTGTTAATGAATCTAATACCTTCTATATCTGTTGAAGTAATATCCCCTTGCTGTCCAGAAGTCTTTTTACCTTTTTTAAATCTCTGCGTAGCCATTGCACCACTGGAAGCAGACCTGAAAAATACATCATCTCTTTCATTTTCTGTAAACCAAAGAGATAACCATTTACAAATCTTCCTTTCATAAGCACCACCTTTTAGTTTTCCACCACCCGGCCTCATCTAATTAACTCCCTCCATATATGCTTAATATAAATAGGTTCACCAATATAAACTTCCTCTGTATGTCTACGTTCAATAGCAAATTCTTTTGTTAAGTATATAGGCCCTTCCATAAGTGGTAATCCTGAAACTTTACCTAATATCATGTTAGTCCAACCCATTAGTTCATTCCCCATATTACTTTTTCCTCTCAAAAAATTCCGTAATAATCCCACCTATAAAGAATTGGAATGACCCTCCTACCCATATCCAAATAGGTGAAAATATCCAAAGCCAAGGTAGATTTAGTTTACCAGCAAATTGTAGCCATTGCAAAAATATAGTTAATAATACTGGAACAAATATAGCAAATTTGAAAAACTTTTTAATATCCTTAACTTCTGTTCTATTTAGTGTCATTAAAATTTCTCCTTAAATGGGAAACTTATAAAAACAGTTGTAATATACCCCTTTATCAATTTGCCAGTTTCCTTAGCTTTTTCTTCTGTATCATAAATACCAGAATTTGATTGCAGAAAACCACCAACATCATAAATATTGATGTAACCTTTGATAATATTTCCAATTTCAACAAAAGTGTTTTCTTCAGAGTTCTCAACTTTTATTCCATTATTTGAACAACCATTACATCCATTTCCGCAATGTTCACTCATTTAATTATCCCCCATACCATATAAGAATTTTAGTGTTTGCTTCAATACTTGATTATTCATCTTTCCAAATTTTGTTATTTACTATTAAAGAAATATTCCCTTGTGGTACATTATATTTTTCAGCTAATTCTTGTTGTGTGTATTCACCAGTTTTATGTAAAGCTCTAATTTCATTAGCTATTTCCATAGTTATTGTATTTGTTCTATTCCTATTGCTTTCTTCCATAGTTAAAAATCTACAATTGGATGGTTCATAATTACCATATGAATTTTCTCTATCAATAACTAAATTATCTGCATTTCCATTATTTAGTGCCCAATCTCTAAAATTAATGAATCCATTTAACTTATCTGTCCATTCTGGACATATTGTTATTCCTCTGCCACCATAATTTTTATACCCTTTATTATTTGGATTTAAAATTCTTTGTTTCATATTTGACCAAACATAATATAATTTTGTATATGAACCCCCATGTTTATCACTCCTATTATCCATATTATTCCTCAGCATCAGTATATTTAGGTTTACGAACAACCATTGCATCTAACTCAAGCTTATCCCACACCTGTTTCATAGCATCTTTAACTTCCTGCTCCTTATTGTTACTACTAATAAACTGTATGAAGTTTTCCCTTGAATATGTATTTTCACCATATGTTATTTTGCCATTACCTGACTTTAAATAAAATTTCTTATCTATCAAGTAGTCTACCATTGACCCTAAATCATCTATACCATATTCAAATAGTATATTAAAATTTGCAATTCTAAATGGTTTCCATACTCTATTCTTTTTAACATTAGCCTTTATTTCAATTCCAGTTGTTATATCACCATCTTTCATTAAACCTTTATTATATAGCCACACTATTTGATAGGCATAAAAGTCTAATGCCTTGCCCCCACTACGTCTTTTAGTTTCTCCAAAAGTAACACCTATGGCATCTCTTATTTGTGATACTATGACAAGTAGCATGTTCTTCTTATTTATCTTTTGTGTTAGTTTTCTAAATAACTCAGACATCTTTTTTTGTTTAATCATATTATAACTTTTCTGATTAAAGTCTTGTTCCATTTCTTCTTCTGTAGAAATAGAATCTAAACTATCCATTACATACATCACCAAATCATATTTATCAGAAGATTCTATTTCTTTATTTAAATCTTCATACCAATGTTCGATAGTAGGAGATTGTCTCCATTCAATATCATCTATTGGAACACCTATTTGTTTAGCATTTTCCATATTTATAGCCGATTCTGCATCATTATAAATCATTTTAACATCATACTTCTTTCTCAATACATGGTATGTATACATCATTGCTTCTAAGCAAAGCAGGGACTTTCCTATCTGTTTATCTCCGACAAGATTTATAATCTTACCAACAGGATAACCAAATTCTGTATTGTTGGTTAATGCCAGATTTAGATTTGTGCTCCCAGATGATATGAATTTTAATTCTCTATCAACTAATCCAGTATCCTCTGTATCAGTTTCAATTTCATCATCAACTACCTTCTTTTTACGCCCCATTATTTATTCCCCCATCTCTTTAATATAGTCATAAATCTAACACTTGGTACATTTGTATTACTATATTTTCCAGTAGTGCCATTAACACCAAGTCTTATAGTTGCATAGTATACCAATTTCTTTGGTAATCTGTTAGCTACCCATTCATAAAATGAATTTCTTATTTCATACAAAAAAACCTTCATTCCAAGTCTAATAAAAAGCATAATTATCTCCTATATTATTCTGTAGTTAAGTTTAAACTTATTTAATATGGTTTCATCAAAAGATTCATCAACTTTTATTAATTGTTGTAAATCAAATAAATTTTTTATTTTTCCATCAATCCTTATTGTTGAATAAGGGGGTAGGGGTCTATCCAAATACATAGACCCCTCAAATAGATAACCTATTAAAGTATCTTTCATTAATCCTCACCCATTATAAAATGTCTCCAACCTTCTGTTCCAAAGAAATCTTCTTCATCAAGTTTATCTAAAACTATTATTAAATCTATTAAATAATCTTTTACAAATGCTTCAGACATTCCGTTTACATTTTTAATTTTCATTAACTATTGACTCTCTCCCGCAACTTCCTCTTCAACGCATCCTTCGGGTCTTCTGGTGTGGGTTCCCCTATTGTAACCGTCTGATTAACCCCCACCTTAGTTGTAACAGCTTCTTTAACCAATCTCTTCAACTTCTTAGTTCCCATCTCCTCAATCTCAGACTCTTCAAAATCCTCGCTAAGAATTGTAACTGCCAAAGCTTCGAGTTGATCTCTATCCATATCATCTACTGAAGAGGTTTCTTTAGCATCTGCAACTACTTCTGTTTCCTTTTCCTCTACTACAGTTTCACTCCTTGTGGCAGTTTCAACACTCGGTGAAACATCCTTTTTGGATGAAACTACCTCTCCAAGACCTAAGAAAACATTCTTAATTTCTTCATAACTTGCATACTCTATTACTTCACCAAATGGTAGAATTCCCTCAAGCCAAGCATCCTTAGCCTCCGTAGAACTATCATCTAATTGAAAATTCTTATACTTTGAAAAAGTAGTACCTTGTGTCTTCTCTCTATCAAAATAAATAGCAATACCATCATCTATATCGGCAAGATTCAAAATCTCATCCGTAGCCTTCTTGTAACTAACACCCAATATATCATCCATAGCTGTACGAGGACATGACCATATTAGAGCTTCCTGCTTATCGGCTGGCAAACTTAAATCCACTACCCAAACCAAGTATCTTGTCTGAGGATACAAATCCTTAGCCATCTCTGGCTCTGTGTCCCATAATTCTGCTTGCTGTTCACATATGGGGCATGAGCTACTTTTCATACGTTTTAGACATAAATATTGGTCATTATTAACACCAACATTTGTATGAATATGAACAGTAAGACCATAGAAGTTAAGATTATCATCAGGGTGTGCTGGCAAAAGTCTTACCTTGTGTGCCTTATCCGTCACCTTCCAAAAAGCTCCATCCCCTATTACAGAGAAGATAGTTCTACTACTGTTCTTATCAGGATACTTGCCCCTATTATTATAGGCATCCTTCAATGATTCCTTTGACGGGGACTTCCAATTCTTTTTATCCATTGTTTGCTTCCTCCTTGTTATTATTCCATTTATTAAATAGTGCATTCAACTCTTTTTCTAAAACAAAGATAATATTACGAGTTTTTTGTTTTTCTTGATAATAATATTTAATTTTTAGCATTTTAGTGACCAATTCTAAATCATCCAAAAGTTCTGGAAGATTTACTTCAAATGACATATCATAAATTTGTTTTATTAATTCATTCTTTATTCCTTTTTCTGATTCTAATATATCTGCGTTAGTCATTTTCAATTCCTCTTGTTAATTAAAAATATATAATGAGACATATTATAAACCCACTAAACATAATAATATCAACCAATAACAGTAAAAAATTCTCTAATTTCCCTTCTCTAAGTTTAAACAAAACTCCTCCTTGTTATTTATTATGATATTGACAAATTATTCCTAAAATTACAAATGGCAAAACTATTAAAAAAGGTAATATGCCATTTATTACAAAGTCTTTAAGTGCCTCATCTTTCTCAGTATCTTCTTCTTGATATTTAAACCAATCCCAATTTTTATGCATAAGAACCTCTCAAAATATTGTAACTAATAATAATGCTGTTATGACTATTAATACAATTAATATTGGTATTATCCATAGTGGACTCAATAACCAAAACCATGATAAGTTAATTATAGCAAAGAAGTTTAAAAATAGCAAGAATAAATATACTATCCATATTAATAATATAATTGCATTTATTTCTGCTTTGTTATATTTTAGTTTTTTAAGTGTTTTCATTTGTAGTTTTAACCATTTCGTATAGATGCAACAAATAAGGTGTTAAATGAATATCTTTACTAACATTCCAACATGACCGGGTAAACCAGAAACATAAAGTATTTTTTCAAATCTGCTCTTATAACCAATAGTCTTCATTTCTATCCCTTATCTTCAGCCATTTTCTTTTGTAATCTTTCCTTTATATTCTCTGTTCCTTGCTTCTTAACCACTTTAGGGGTTATGGTTGACCAATACCCTGATATATAAAGTTCAACTAAAAGTTTGAGCATGTCCTTCCGCTGTTGGAAATCCTCCCTTATAATTTCAGCTTCCTTAACTTTGGCACAAGCATCAATATACTTTTGTTGCAAATCAGCATATTGTAAATTCCTTGTAATTTCATTTTGAATCATAGTCTCCGTTATTTTCTTACCTTCAGCACTTGCAGCTTCCCTAATAACACCATCCAAATTTGCGGAAAATCGTTCCATTGCTACTTTAATTTCATCTCTATTCTTACAGAATGATGCAAGATCCTGTACATAATGGTCAAACAAAATGGGTTGGCGTAGGCAGCATTCGTCTAATTCACTCTGATCAATCTTCAAATCTTCTCTATACATTAATCCCATTTATTTCTCCTTTTATGGAGGTTTTTTGCGGAAGAGTTCACTCCCAAACTCTTGGTGCTTATGGATAATCCATCAGTCTTTAATATATCATATGTTTCTTAAAATGTAAAGACTATTTTTAAAGACACCACGCCTTATACAGTAATAGTAAAATTTCTGCTTTCTGGCTACCAAATGTAAGTGGGCTAAGAAATAATTCCAATTTTTCTGAGTAAAATGTTGGGTTATCCCCTTTTCGTAAGCAAGCTGCTAAGTATCCAGCCATGACTATCCTAATCTGCTCTGGATCTATATTCACAGCTTCAAAAGTCTTTACCACTAATTTCCATTCGGCTCTTGGTCTTTTAATCATCATTCTGCATAATTCGATCACGTCTTGCTCAGATTCTAATTCATCGGCTAATAAGGTACAAACCTTATCAAAGTCTTTAACATCTTTTACCTGATCCAACATTACCAAAGCCTTGCGGGGACAACCTTCTGACTTATATACTAAAAGATTTAACACATCATTTGATAATTCTATTTTCTCTAATGTGGTAACATATACTAAAATTGACTCAATATCTTTATTAGATAAAGCTTTTAAGGTATAGGATAAACACCTATTTTTAATAGTTGGTAGTAACTTTTGTGGGTCTGTTGTACATAATATAAAGTATGAATACTTTGGGGAGTCTTCCAATAACTTTAAGAGGCAATTCTGACCCTCCTTGGTCAATTGTTGAACCTCATCCAATATAAATACTTTATTATTGCCTAATAGTGGAGATCTCCTTGCAACTTCATTTAATTCTCTGATGAAGTCTACCCCATTTGTATTTGCTATGTTAATTTCTATTGTATCACTACCTGCATCTAACATATTTGCTATAATTCTTGCAAATGTGGTTTTTCCTGTTCCTGATGGGCCTGAGAATAGAAAGGTGTGTGGGAAAGCCTTTTCTTTAAATAAAGATTTTAGACTTTCTTTAATCTCCTTATGCCCAAAGACTTCTTCTAATGTTTTTGGTCTATAATCATTATATAGCATTAAACCCCCCACTTATAGCATTTTGCATATACTTCAATAAGGTCTGTATCTTCAGCATTTTCATTAAATTCAATAAAAGCTCCTTCACAATGTGGTTGAATAATTTTTATATTCTCAATCCATTTTTCAATTATAAATTGCCTAACAATAATTTCTGGATTTTCTTTAAGAAACTTTAAAGAAACTACACTAATAAGCTCCCAACCAATTCCATTTAATACCATTATTAATACTAAGGATGCTATAAATTTTTTCATAATAAACATTCCATAAATCTATTAATTAGTAGTGTTTGGCAAAATTCAGCATAAAAGTCTCTGTTAAAATTTGTTTTTGTATGACATTTAGCACACAGAGTTATTAAATTTTCTGTGT
>Ga0209518_1003731_pt1 | contig 12838 bp, 12 predicted proteins | sample RifGroB1_FD_183993 | JGI IMG/M metagenome (GOLD analysis project Ga0209518, IMG submission 183993) | Groundwater microbial communities from Rifle, Colorado, USA - Groundwater B1 (SPAdes) (version 2) | ecosystem: Environmental > Aquatic > Deep subsurface > Groundwater | place: Rifle, Colorado... | reverse complement strand
TGCGCCAATGTTCGGCAATAATAATGCCTGTCGTCTTGGCTGAATGAAAAAGCTTCCTGCCTTTCGGCATAATCAACTGCCTTGGTCTTGGAGTAATGATCATTTTGATCTCCTAAGTTAGACTTGCGAACAATCCAGATCTGCGAACTTCGGAACGTATAGCCTTAACTATGCTTTTTGCCGCGCCTGATGACGAATTCCCGCCCGCTACATTGATGTTGAAATTTTGAATCCGATTACCGGACATCGGTTTCCCACTACTTTGCGGTGTAGCACGATTGGGTAGTGATGGGTTAACCTTCGGTGATTCTTTTTTAATATCCCGTAGCTTATCCAATATCCCTTGTAAATTTTCCCTAACTTTATCTAGCTGTTCATTTATAGGCTTACTTATATCTTCAATGGCTTTTGGCATATCGTTATAATCTGCAATAACTCTTTCCAACTCAGGACCCATACTCGTAATTCTCTTAAATAAAGCATCGTAAGCTTTCGTTGCACCATCTACTTTTCCCGAATGCTTATCTATTTGATTTAACATAGCATTAAGATCTGATACAAAATCTGCTATAGACTTAGATGGCTCAAACCCCTCAGTACCTTTAACTCCCTTCTCCGGCACAACTACAATCTTACTAAAGTCTATTTTAGATTGTCTCAGTGCGCTTGCCAATTCTCCAAAATTCATGAAAGCCTCTTTCATATCTTTTGGATCTATAACATCTTTGAAACGCTGAAACTGTAAAGCTAATTGATCAAGAAAAAATTGAGACTCACGTAAATTAGATTTCCGAGCATCTTCATTACCAAAAATTGAATCTATTAAGTGAATTTCATTAAGGCGTCCTTCTAAAGACTTTTTTAAGGCATCGATCATTTTAAGAATATCTTCTTTTCTTTGGCCAGATATCTTTATACTTTCTTTAAGTGCCGATGAAGTTTCTGTAACGGCTTTAGTAATCTCTGTTTCCTTATTTATAATTATTTGGGCATCTTTTGAAAAAGATTCTGAACGATCGGATGATTCCAAAATCTCCCGCTGCCTGAAATAAAATTCATCTAACATGACTAACAAACTAGCCATTTCTGTCTTATTAAAGATTGGCTTAGCAGCATTTTGTGCATCGTAAATAGTTCCCAATAATTCCTGAAGCTTCTCCGGTGTAGCTCCTTCACCTAACTTAAATTTCTTTATATCATCCATTCTAGCCTTGAAGACTTTGAAAGCAGCCTCAGCTCGTCTTTCTATAATTTCTGCTGCCTTAATCTGATTTTCCATCATCTCTTTGCGTTCACGCAACAATGCCTGTTGCTTTTCTTCCAAAGCAACACGCTGCTCAACAAGCGTCTTTCCACGCTCTAAAATACTATTAAGCTCTTTTCGTTTAGCAGATTCACTGGAAAGTCCTCTGATAAGGCCTTCTACTTTTGCTAATTCGTCTTTCTTATCGCTTTCCTTTACTTTCAGATCGATAAGCTCTTGTATAGCATCTATAATGCGGCCCTTCTTTAATCGTTGTTCTTTAACACTTGGTGGTTTTCTTCCTGCACGCCCCTTATATATATTTTCACGAGCTTCGTCTTGAGATTCTCTCAACTCTTGAATATCTTTAATCAAGTCTTTGGCCCGACCTTCAAGATCTTCTCGCTCTTTTTCATGCATCTTCTGCGTCGTCTCAAACATCTTGTCAAGAATACCTTGCGCCTTGGCAAATCTATCAGCAGACTGTTCAATATCACCAGCCTTAAATAATTCCTTTGCTGCTAAAGCAAGCTCATCAAATCTGCTACGCATCAATTTTAGTTGACCATTAAAATCTTCCATATTGAGCCTATTTTCAAAGCTCATATCACTGAAGCTGCTTCTAAAATCCTTAACTCTCTTAATACTGTCTTCAATAGCCTTGATAACATCAGTTTCAAGTGATTGTTTAATCTCCTTACCAAAATCCTTGACCTGGTCGATAGCTAATTTGAAATTACTCAAATAGCCTTCAGCAAGTAAATCGAAATCTTCATCAAGAAGTCTGTTTACTTCTTTTTGATCATTCAATCGCTTGTTAGCTGCCTTCTTAGCCTCAGCATTGGCTTCAAGCAATTTCCTGATATTTGTATCAAGAAGTCCTTGCATCAAGGAAACTTGCTTATCTAGTTCCGTCTTGACAATTTCTGTTTGCTTCTCAGACTCAGTCTTTATTTTGAATGTAATAGATTCATACACTCTCGCTGCTTCCAAATAAAATTCACCAAGCTTACGACTGTGGTATACTAGATATCCGACACTAGCAGCCGCCATAGCGGCTACACCCAATGGCGAAGTTACAAATCCAACAAGCCCAGCCCAAGCAGCTTTGCCTGTTGCTGCCATACCCAACCAAGCAGTTTGCAACATACCTACTGCTCTAACAGATGATATTGTTGCCAAAGTATGTGTCTTGATTAACTCAATCACCATAGCTAATTTAGACTCTGTCCAAATAGTGCGAGTTAGCAACTTATAAGTAATGATAAACGTTGTCAAAGTAGCGATAGCTGGCACGATTGCTACACGCAAAGCATTAAACATTTCAGGAAACGTCATAAAATTCTTAGTAAAATTAGCCAATTTATCCAATATAGGTATAATAAATTCAAACTCAATTATATTTGACATTTTGCGCATTTGCACTTGAAGATTTTTAGCAGCACTTTCCATACTAATATCTAAGGCTTTGGCAGCCTCAGGTCCAGCTTCTTCAATTCGCTTAGTAAAATCAACCATCTGATCAAAGGCTTGAGTCAAACCCAACGCACCTTGAGTCGCCCTAATACGATTAAACAATTCACCAAGTCTTTCCATACCTTCAACGCCTTCATCAGCTAATAGCTTAATAGTACCAAGCCAACCTTTTGTCTTTACAAGCTGTTCGCCTGAAGAAACACCCAATTGTGCATAAAGTTTCTTCATTTCTTCAGTAGGTCTGATTAACTTAATCATAACATTTCTAATACCAGTCATAGCTTCATCAACTGGCATACCTTTTAACGTAAGCACGTCCAAACTTGCTGCTAATTCAGAAAATTTAATACCTAATTGCGATGAAGTCACAGTAACGCGACCTAACGTATTTGCAATATCGCCAAGCCTAAAACGCCCCAAGTCAACAGCCTTAAATAATTGCGCTGATATTTTTTCAGCATCAGTTATTTTCAAACCATAGGCATTTATAACACTCGAAAGCACATTAACCGAATCTTCAATGCTAGAAACTGTGATAATAGCGAGTTTGGCAGCATCATCCATAAACATAAATGACTCAGCACCATCTGTAATCTGATTAGATAGTGTTTCGTAGGTGCCTTTTGATATATCTTCGTTCAACAGACCGAAGGAGTCAGAAATACCACGAATACCAGATGCCCATTCTGATGCATTTAATTGATTTTCTTGGGACAAAGTTCTAATTTCAGATATGTTAATCTGTAGTTTCGAAGCTTCGCTAGAAGCATTGCGGATGCTTGAAGTTAAAAGATTAACTAAATCGTGTATCACGTGTACTGATGCTATTCTCAATAGGCTTTTCCAGCTTATTAAGATAGAATCCACATGCTTCGTCATTTTGCTTGTGGCGTTAGCATGAGTATTGACAATCTGTTGCATAGTTGTTGCAACTTGTCTATTAAGCCCAGTAAATGCTGTCGTGCCATTTTTCTGAACATCTGTCCAAATAGTGTTAAGTTTCTGCCTTGTCATATTCGCCTTGGCAGACAATTCACTTAAACGACCAAATAAAGCACGAAATCGACCTGCGTCTTGTGAGCTAGTTTCAGGAGTTACAAACTGTTTACGCAAGCCAGATATAAAAAATGAGGCTTCACGCTTACCGGCAATAGCAGCCTGTTGCTTAGCAGTTTCATCTAACATCTTTTTTTGTGATTGAATAATCTGTTGCATGGCATTAGCGGCCTGTCTTCTAATACCAGTATAAGCCATAGTGCCACGTTGCTCAACCTCGTTCCACATGCCAACAAGTTGACGCTTACTCATTTGCATTTTTTCGTTCAAATTTACAATTTGACCAAATAATGAACGAAATTTACCAGCCTCGTCAAAGGATAAAGTTTTAGGTAAAGTTTGTCTAATTCCTGCTACAAAAAATCTACCCTCTGCCTTTCCTCTTGAGGCATCGGCGAGCCTCTTTGCTTCTTCGGCAAGTTTCCTTTGTTTCTCAACCAAGGCATCCATCGTTTTAGCAGTGCCACCAACTGCAACACTAGCTTCTGTCCAATCTTTTTTAAGAGTATTCATCGTTAAATGAAGATCTCGACCGGCAGCGTCCAACGCCTTAATAGTTACATTAGCCATTGCGCCTTTTTCATTAAAATGCTTATGAGCCGCAGTGATTTTATCGACTGTGGCATTATATAAAAACATAGCATTTGTCAATGCTTGAAAAGCATTTACAGCTTCAGATGCGTCAAATCCTAATTTGATAAAATCTTGTTCGCTAGCCACGTTGTGAGACTCTCGTGTACACTAAATACTTCCGCAATCGAGGCAACTTCTTCAATGCAACTTGTTTAGCGTAAATTCTAAAAGCTTGTCGACCGGCTTCAAACGAATGCCAAGGAGTCGGATGCCGAAGCATGATGCCCCATTGAGAAACATCATTAAACTCATTAACAAGATAATGAGCAACTTGCGTATTAAATCTAAATTGAAACTTCAATCTAGTTCGGCCAAAACTAAAAGCTTGAGCCTTCTCACCAGCAGCCTGATTCTGCCCGTGAGCTATTTTCCATTGTGCCATATATGAACTATCAGGATTTATTGGTATATTCACCTTCAAAAATCTACCCATTGGTTTCAAAGAGCCTCTCGACATTCCAGTAAATACAGGGACAATCTCTACAACAGCTTTCAAAAAGGCTCTGGCTCCTAGTTTCGTTTCCCGATCAAGTGCAACTCCTAAATCCTTAGTAAATCGCCCCTGATCGAATTTCAGTTTACTGATCGTACCACTAAAGCCCAAAGCCATGAGATTCCAGATCCTCTCTAGCCCTGATCTGATTATAAGCAATCACGGCAGCTTGAATCTCAACACTGCAATCATCCCAATTCTCTTTAACACCTGGAGGCCTTATTTTTAACCGTTCACAAGCACTCCAAACTTCGTATTTAGCAGTTCGGCAGGACGGCAATACTATTTTGCTTGCTTGCCCTGCAGACCAGCTAAAAAATCTTTGCGTGCCTGCTCAACTTTCTCTTCATCAAGTGAGTTGGCTTCAAGAACTGCATTCATGATGCGAACTAATTCAGTGTCCGCAAATCCTGATTCCTTCAGTTCTTTAGACCAATTGATCCACGTAGTAGGATCTTCAAACTTAACAGTCTCCCACTCGATGTCTTCAGTGTCATTCAATGATTGAATAATCATCCAACTTGTTCGACGAGTATTTCGCTCATCGATTTTTTTCAGATACTCTGGATCTGCGACATCAGGCACAGCCTGAGTCTCCCCAGCACGCATAATCATTGGTGCCTTAGTTACTGGACAAAGTTTCTCAAAATCTTCATAATCAGCTATGGCGCCGGCCTTCAAAAAAAAGTTTCCGGTGCCTCTGAGAATTGGAATTACAACTATGTTTCTACCCGAAATCTTGTGTCCACCGATTTTCATTTCTAGTACCTCAAAGCTCGAACCCTTGTGACGTTGCATTGACCAGTGATCGACAAAGTTCCCGCTTTCGGGTCATAGTTTGTCGTGTCAACTCTGAAATCTTCGAAAGCAACTGCTTCATCATCAACTGAACAAGGCGTATCATGCACTACTTCTACATCAACAGCATACGGCTCCGAAGAACCGCCTGTTGATATGAGTGAGGAGCCTGCATTTTCTTGATTCAAGAATTCATCGATAGTCAAACCTTCGCCACCCCCTATGTCTGACTTAATGAATTCAAAAAGAGCATCGATCTTCAAATCGATAGGTTCCTCATCAGCATCACGAACAAAGCCTGTCTCGATCAGTCCTTGATTGGGCACGTACTCGTGATCACTGTGCTCAGTGAATGCAACAGTTCCGTTGCCAACTTTGATTGCAAGCTTGCTGCTAGTTCCAGTTAGTCTTGTGATTGTCTTAGCAGTAACAAGACCCAACCCGGTTCCTTCAGCAACGGCAGTAATCAAAGCATCTGCATCTGTATCTGCTTCAATGGCAGCTACAACATCAGCAGCAGTTGAAGTGATAGCACCAGCCGGACCTGTAGCAAGGTCTACAGTAATATCGCGACCGGATACTGACACAGCGATTGCTTGATCATTAGCACCAGGATCAACAAGTGTCAAAGACACTGCGCCTGCTATAGTTGAATGTCGAACTTTACTTGTCAACGTCAGATTGTTGTTATCGCCCGCAATAGTTATTGTACCGGTACCAAAAGCACCATCAACAACTCTTAGCGTGCAATTTTTCAGATCAATGAGCGCCATTGTTTAGCTCCTAGCAGCAGCAGGACGAAGAATTTTGCAACGACCTGCAACTGAGAATGTTGCAGCCTTAGGATCACCGTCAATTGTGTCTGGACGAAATTCATCCAAAGTGATCACTTCAGTTTTAACTGTTGATCCAAGAGGATCATTCGTGATTTCAACAATCAACGCAAAAGGCTCACAAGCATCTGCGCCGGCTGTCACCCAAGCTGCAGCTTCACCGATTTTGCGAAAAACTTCCATAGGCGTAGGAACTCCAGCGCCAGCAACAGCACGCAAGAATTCCCAAGTACCATCGATTTTCACATCGACTGGAGCCTGATCTGCATCACGGACAGAATCAAGTTTCCCTCTATCTTTGAAATACTCGCGGGCATGGTGTGCACCAATGGTACAGTTGCCTGCACCAAGTTTGATGGTCAGTGAGTTAGCACCACCATCTTTCAGTTTAATCGTCGCATTTTTGAGATCAATGACAGTACTCATGAGTTTCTCCTTTAAGGCAAAGACGCTCTGTAACGACCTTCAACAGTAAATTGTAGTAAACGGGTTTTCACATCGGGTTGGCCATAGTCAACGGAATCTAAATCATTTTCCCTGATAAGGCAACCAAATTCAGTTCCATCATCTCCCAACTCGTACAATAAAATGTTTGACGCCATTGCCGATTGAACTAATCCCATCAATCTTTTCGATGCATAAATATCGTTTCCAATAGCAACACTTCCTAACACATTAACTTCGAGAGTGACGAAAAATAAGTCTTTGCTATATTCGACAATGTCAGGTCCAGTTAATCTGACTTCGATAAATTGTCTGTATTTATTAGTATCACGCTCTTGACCTTCTGTGAAAATTTTCACACCAGTTAAAGTATCACTCAAATGTTTCATCACCGATGCGCAAATCCATCTAGGCCATTTATCATTCATTAGTAATCTCCTGACTGGCACTTACTTCCTGGCTAATGGATTCTTCAGAAACATTGGAATTAGGCAACCCTTCGACAGCTATACACTCGATTAAAACAGCTTGTTTCTCGGCGTCATAGTCAACAATTTTCTTTATGTCATACCTTGTGCCCCCGTACTCAAGCCTATCATTTTGATTCAACACAAAATTACCTGGCAAATCGGTGTTAGATACAATAAAAACTCGATTAGTTTCATCAATCATACCAACATTATCCATCAAACGCCTCGGTCGTGTAAGTTTCCTTGCTTCGTTAGTTTGCATAGCTATAGCTTTTGTTATATCAATAATTGTCTCAACCCTTTCTTGCTTACCGGTTGTGTAATTAACAGTCAAGGAACCAAGTTGGATAATTTTTATAGGCACACCATATCGATTTTTCAATCGATCGATGGTGCGACCTATAAAAGCGAGATTACTCATTTCACACTTCTCAAAATCTGCTTCACGTCGGCTCCGATTTCGTCAATCTTCGCTTTCAAATTATCAACATTTGTATTTAACTTAGCTCGGTCAGTATCGCATATCGGTGTATGAACTTCAAGAGCCTCAACCCTATTAAAAACTGACTTTGCCACGAAAATGAGTAACCCGAGAAATAACGACAAAATCGTTATTGTAAGCCAAGTCCAAGTCTTTTGGATTATTTGATCCATTGTTTATTACAACGGATGCGTGCCATCTGGCACGCATCCGTTGCCTTGAGTTGTTAGCCGAGTAGAACAGCACCAAGATTGGTATCCAACACCTTCACTCCGCAAAGAGTGTCGAGGGTAACCAATACACCCTGCTTGGTTCCGTCATACGTGATGGTAACCCTAATGGCGATACCACCCATATTAACCACTGCAGCACGGACGCCAAGCCTGGAGTCCGGAAGCGCCAACGGACGATTAACAAGAGACAAGGCGTTCCGATGGAAAGCAAAGTTATAGCTTCCACCAGGGCCAAGGTTGATGTTATCGTTATTAGCAATAGCTGCCACAAGCGGACGATCGAGCAGAATGGTCTTTGCAGTCGTGTCCACCTGAATGATCACATACTTGGTAGTCACAGCTTCAAACGTGCAGAACTGACCAACCTGCGGATCTTTGGTGAAACCATCATAAACAATGGTCTTAGCGTACCCAGCAGCGTATCCTGCCGCCAGATTCACTTCGCCCATCATGTACCTGGTGATGATGGCGTTGTTGGCGACAGTACCAACAAGTGCTGGACTGATCGTGATCTCTGTCGTGTTGGTAGCAGTTTCCGTGTGTGCGGTTATTTGATGTGGGATTTCACTTCCCACAATCGAAACCCACTCACCAGTCACGACTTCGCCAGTGATACCGTCCACAACGAGCACCGTATCACCAGCCACATAGCCAGCAGTCAAGTTAACAAGCATCGTCTGGTCGATGTCCGAATCAGCCTGAGTGGGTTGAGGCGTATTCTGACAAGTGAAGATGTTGTAACCAAACTTCTGACCAAGACTTGCAGTCCTAAGTGCCGTTCCTGCGTCACCGACTTTTTCAGCCGACGTAAACATTTCAGTCTGCAAGAAGGCAGCCTCGGAACTAGGCGTCAGAATCAGACGACGATCTGTTTCTGGCACTTTAGCTTCAGTTTGAGCTTGCTTGAGCGAAGTGATTCGCGCAATCGTGTTTGAACTCGTCAAAGTGCCGAGAGTACCAGCACGTTTGGCGATATACTGGACAACCTGACCCAGCAACACATGATCAATTGCCGAAGCAATGGACATAGCCGCTGGACGAAGGTGATCGGTAACCAAGTCTTTGAACGATTTCGACGCTTCGGCATCTCGGATGATGAACGAAGTGTGAAAATACTGGTCCAAAGCAACCGGCACATTAGTAGCAGTCAGTGCTTGCACTACCACATCATCGTTGGCGGTCTTACGTGCCCCAACAAATGTGCTTGGCCGACGGGTATTGACAATGTCGCCGGCTTCAGCAATCTCGTTTGAGAAATCACGATGAACGAGATTCGCCATCACCATGTTTTCATAGAGGACCATGAGGCCCTCATTAGCCCAAACTTCAGGAACGTAAGAATCAACATCGTTATCATGAACTGTGATGAACCAACCAAAGACTTGGTATTTCATGGTTTCTCCTAAATCGCGTTTGCTGGCAAATTAGCCTTGCGCCATAATTGATACTGTGCCAAGTCCTTCAAATTCATAGGACCTGATGCAGGATTTCCTGGCGCATTACCAAGACCAGGCCGAATGTTGGATTTGAACAAGTTGCCAAATTTAGCAGGCTTGTCTTTCATCCGTTTAATCACTTCGGCTGGCGTCAATTCCAACTCCACTTCTTTATCTTGAACAGTATCCTTGAAAGTTATTTTCACCGCAAACTTACCGGTAGGCTTGCCTTCAGCATCCACAGTTTCAGCGAGCTTGGCTGTAGGCCGAAGTAGTGATACCATCTGATTTGGATCAAAGGAATCATTAGCAACAGCAGCATCCATGATGCCACGACTAATCTCGGCTTCAGTAAAACGATTTTGCCAAGCAGATTTCTCAGTTTCAAGTGCCGCCTTATCAGCGGCTGCCTTTTTGCTAAGATTCTCTGCTTCCTGCTTCGCAAGCTCTTCCTTAGTGGAAAGCTCTTTGCGAAGATCGTTGATAGTTACCTTAACTTTCTCAGCTTCAGTAGCCGTAAGTTTCAAAGCTTCGATTTCCGCCGTCACGGCAGTCATCTTAGTCTGGAGCTTACGTTTCTCCTCAGCAAGCAAGTGATTAACTTGATCCTGAGTAAAAGTCGTAACAGCCGGTGGAACAATCAGCGGAACAACTGGATCGTTATCGTGCACCAAAATGAACAGATTAAACATGTTGAACCTCCTATGACACCCTACTAAGTTTCATAGCGCCAGGATTCAAAATATATTTCGATAGGTAATTCCAAGCAGTGATGTTTGGGATACCAACCGATTTCCAAATCATAGCGTTATTGCGGTCGTAGGTCACCTTAACATCTGAAAACGCTTCAGAAGTCACAACAGCATCTTCAACTGCAGAATTCGGATCAAATCCATCAAGAAGTGCTATAGCAATTTCGTAAGTAGCGAATTCAATATCCTCAGGCACTGTCTCATCATCACCTCTAGGAAACTGATGTTCCTGATCTTCGTCCAACTTTAGTCCAACAAATTTCATATTGTCAATAATTCGAGTTGATTGCTTCAATGCTTTAACACGATCAGTACTTGAAGCATCGGTCCAAGCATCTGAACCCAGACGCTCGCTGAAATAAATAGTTCCATCTGACTCTGTTCCGTAGTATGTCACTTGCCTTCCCCCCTCAACTTAGTTGCTAAGTTGTCTTTGATATCTGACGCAACATCATTTTTCTTCGTGCCTGTCGGGTCTGTGTCTTTGTCATCAACTCCACGCTCAGCAACCTTGCTTTGGGCTATAGCGATTCTCGCAGCACGATCAGCGTGTTCCTCGTTTGCAATTTCGATTTCGCCATCAGGATAGCCAAGTGCCGTGCTTGCCGTCTCACGACTAACGATGCCAATCTCCACATGCTTGGCTACTGTATCAGGATCAGTAATCAAGATTACTGATTTTTCAATCTCTGACTTAATTTTCGCTAATACATCGGAAGAAACTCGCGCACCTAATACCAGAGTTACAATCCGATTCAAAACCGATTTCCTGAATGTTGTGCTTGGCACATTAGCTAATATGGACTTCAAACTTTCGACAATTTTCCATTGATCGATTTCGACAAGCTTAAAGCCACGGGGATAAACAACGTGCCCCTCGTCAGAGCCTTCATACATTGACCAGATTCGAGCAATCGCGTTTTCCGCATTTTCCAGAACAAGAGCAATGAAGTTCAAACCGGCCTGTAATCCAGCATCGTCCATTTGCTTGCTTTCCGCAGATGCTATTGCAGCAGGACGCATATTCGATATTGCTAGATGCGTTAGCAATCTTATTTCAGTTTTAAGTTGTTCCTGCTTCTCCATACTGACTCGGAGAGGCTCTGCGCTAGGATGAATAAACGCAGGCTGATTGAGATTAGCAGGATAGCGACGCCCTGCAGAGACACCAGTCTTAATTTCCAAAGGCTTGGAAACATTCGCAGTTTTGGCTGTTCCGTCATCACCTTCCCCAGCTAAATTAGCTAGCAGCGTTTCCATTCTCGGATCAAATTGCTCAACATAAAATGGGAAATTTGCTCTTAGGCTGTAAGCCAAATCGGTTGACGACATATTAAGAAGAGCGATTTGATAAAGGCAAGTGTCTTTAATTAAGCTAACACCGATGTCTAACATAACAAATGGAATAACTGGAATATCGAGAATATAAGTTTCCGTGCCTTTGCTACCGTTCTTAAGTGTTTGTTGATTTTGTTCATCATAAAAAGTTACTTCAACATGATCGTCAACCAGTCGGAGAAGTCTGTAAAGGGTAATGTCACCTTTCGGTAATTCTGTTGACTCATCAAATTCGCTGATTTTCTCCCTCAACAACAATGTTTTCAACACTGTCGGATTATCTTTGTCATAAGCCCATGATCTGATGTCTTCAATCCGATAAATGTAAAGATATGGGTGTGGTTGTTGGGCTGCAAGTGTAGTAGCCACGATGCTTGGCATATCAACAAACACACCCACCCTAGACATAGTTATCAGTTCAGGGAGCACTGTGCAGCCAATGAATGCATTCATGTTTGTGCCCTTGAGGTCAACACCATTTAGTTGACCTTTCATTGCCTTATCATAACTGTTTGAACCTTTCCGATCAATATCATCAAAACGGCTGTAAATGGCATTCCTGACTTCGTCTATAGCGGCCTGTGCAAAAGCAGGATTGTAAGTTATCTTTTTCCTGGCCTCGAAATCAACAACAGATTCGCGAGTACTAAATCGAGTGAGGCATTCGTCAATGAATCGCCACCCACCCTCATAAGTCAAACGCCACTTCTCCCAATTACCGGAGTTAGCAATATAGTCAGGATGTCTAATCTCAGTGATGTTCATACAATACCAGTGATATCTTGGGTTATTGACACATTGGCAGCAAGAGGCAAAGCGATTTCAGCATAATTCCTGGCATGGGCATAGTGATCTAAGCCTTTGCCCTTAACGTATGAAGCTATCGTATTGCCAGTCTCATCCTTATCATACACTTTAGCTGGAACTGTCATCTGTTCGACATATTCCAATGGAGCATCAACCGGAATTTGGATAGATTGCGTCCTAAAACGACCCAATGCTAAGTCAAGCCAAGAAGTCCTATCGACGCTTATGGTGCTATCAACGTCATGCGATTGAATGATTTTGCCATTTATCCCGCGTGCATAATAACAAACTTTCACTCGACCATACCAACGATTAGCAAATTCGAGTGCCTTGCGGCGTTCAGGC
>Ga0209518_1003729_pt1 | contig 12851 bp, 8 predicted proteins | sample RifGroB1_FD_183993 | JGI IMG/M metagenome (GOLD analysis project Ga0209518, IMG submission 183993) | Groundwater microbial communities from Rifle, Colorado, USA - Groundwater B1 (SPAdes) (version 2) | ecosystem: Environmental > Aquatic > Deep subsurface > Groundwater | place: Rifle, Colorado... | reverse complement strand
ACCCGACTCCGCCGATAGTAGGGCAGTCATGTATTCCACCGGATAGTGGGCTTTGAGGTATGCAGACTGATATGACACAAGTCCGTAAGAAGCGGCATGGGCTTTGTTGAAACCGTAACCCTGAAAGGGTACAAAAAGTTCCCATAATTTTTCCGCTTCAGCTGCGGTCATGCCCGAGTGTTTGACACAGCCGGCAACAAATATTTCATGCTGCTGGGCCATTTCCTTGGGCTTTTTTTTACCTATAGCGCCTCTGAGCGCATCTACTGAACCCCAATCGTAACCTGCCATTTCCAGAGCTGTAAACAGGACGTCTTCCTGATATACCAAAATCCCAAATGATTTATCCAGAAACTTCTCCATTTTGGGATGCATATAAGTCACGGGAGAACGGCGGTTTTTGCGGGCGATGTATTCGGGAATGTTTGCCATGGGACCGGGACGGAACAAGGCAATCATAACCATGATATCTTCTATACGCGTTGGTTTGAGCTCACGCAGCCACTTGGTCATACCGGATCCACCAAGCTGAAATACTCCCATAGTTTCACCTCGAGACAACATACTGAACGTCTTTTTATCATCCAGGGGAAGATACCCGAGATCTATCCGGGTGGCTCGTGTCTTTTCCACAATATCCCTTGCAGCGCCGAGAATTGATAAGTTGCGAATACCCAGAATATCGAATTTGACCAGACCGACGTCTTCGCAAGCGTGCATTTCATACTGGGTAATCAATTTACTGCCGTTTGGTTCCAATTGCAGTGGGGTGTAATCCGTCATAGCTGTGGGGGAAACAACCAACCCCGCTGCATGGACAGATGAGTGCCGGGCATTTCCTTCGATCTGACGGGCCAGATCTATAAGCTGACGGGCGGCCGGATCCGAGTCGTAGAGGATCTTGAGTTCGGGACTTATCTCCAGTGCGTGTTCCAAAGTCATGGGAAAACCCTGGGAACCCATAGGTACCAGCTTGGCAATTTTATCCGGAAAAGAGTAAGGATGGCCCAGGACACGACCTACATCACGTACAGCCGCCCGAGCCAGCATGCGGCCGAAGGTACAAATCTGAGCGACTTTGTCTGCACCGTATTTTTCGACGATATTTGCAATCAATTCTTCGCGCCTGTCGTCTGCAATATCCAGATCGATATCCGGCGGTTTGGGACGATAAGGATTAAGGAACCGTTCAAAGGGCAGTCCGTATTTGACCGGGTCAACCGTCGTGATACCGAGTACATATGAGACCAGCGAACCGGCCGCAGAACCCCGGGTATTTGTAATTATTCCCAATTCGGTACACCAGTTGACCATGTCCGCCATCATTAAAAAGTACGGAGCATAACCTTTGGTGATAATAACTTCAAGTTCAAATTCCAGACGCCGATTTAGTTCCTCTGAAGCGCCGGGAATTTTTTCCTGAAGGCGGGACAGGGACAGACGTCGCAGATGATCCGGGGCGGAGACATTTTCCGGAAGATCAATATTGGGAAAATGCCATTGTCCCAGCTCAATTGCCAGATCCACCTTGTCGGCGACCTGCAGCGTGTTTTCCAAAGCATCCGGTACATCGGTAAATATATCCGCCATTTCGGCACCGGAACGCAAGTGAAAAGTGGGAGTATCTACATAGCGCATCCTTTCGATATCCGAGACGTTTTTCCCTGTGGAAACGCAAACCAATACATCCTGGGCAACAGCATCCATCTGCTGAAGATAATGGGAATCATTGGTAGCCACCAGTTTGATACCCAAACGGCGACTGAGACTGATAATTCCTTTTACCCAGGCATCTTCCGTTTGCTGCATCCTGGTTAACTGATCTTTTATTTTTGAGTCTGAAGCGGAACCGACGTAATCGGAAAACTGATGACGCTGGATTTCCAGATAGTAATCGTCACCGAAGACCTCCTGATACCATTGGACTGCAGGAACTGCCTTTTCCACTCCACCGGAGACAATAATCTGGGCAATTTCTCCCTTGGGGCAAGCGGAAAGACAAATAAGCCCTTCACTATGAAGGGCCAAGGTATTCTTATCAAAACGCGGGCGGTAATAAAATCCTTCAAGGTGAGCTATCGTGGAAAGCTTCATCAGGTTGCGGTATCCTGTGTGGTTTTTGGCAATCAGGACCAAGTGATAGTTTTCCTTATCTGCTCTGCTTTCTTTATTTCTGAGATCGCCGGTTACCATATACCCCTCCATTCCGATAAGCGGTTTTATCTTTTCCTTTTTGCATTCCTTATAAAATTCAATCGCACCATAGATTACTCCATGATCCGTAAGCGCTACAGACCGCATATCCATATTTTTGGCAGTGGTTACGAGATTAACCGGACTATGATCTCTGGAGATTTTAGACAGACCGTCCAACAGTGAATATTCGGAATGGCAGTGAAGATGAATAAACCCGGGCATATTTTGTCCTTTGTTGACAGCGGACCAGCCGCAGTTTCCGTAACTCATTTAATTTACTCATTTGCCAAGCATTTTTCAACCGCAGTTTACTCAACTCTTACTGAGCTCTTGGGAAACCAATGCAGAATGAGTAATTACATAAGAGAAAATAATGAGCGATATTTCATCTGAACCATATATCCCTGCCCGAATATCCCGGGAGTTTGACAGGCTGGCGATAGAAAAGAAACCGGGAGTTCCGATTTATTCAACATTAGCCCAAGGACTTCTGGGATTGGATTTCGGATCAGCCGAGGCAAATGAATATGCCGTGATATCCGCCTTGGCTATTTCCGATAAAAACAGGGTGAAAAAAAGACAGGCAGAGTTGGACAGACTATTAGAGTCGGCCATAGTAAAAGGTTCATATACTTTATTCGAGGCTAGGGAAAAACTCAAACTGCAGAAAAGGCTGGAGGAAATGGAAAAAACAGCCGAAGAGACGCTACGTATACTGGAAAAGAGACGGCAGGAGATGAACTACTCAGGAATTCTAGACCGAACAAGAATGCAGTCAATTGAAAAAACCCTGGAGAAACATTTCCAAAAAGGAAAAAGTAAACATGATTAGGAAGATTTTCCGGAAAGGTTATCCATTATCAGTTTTTGGGTGGCGGATGGATCGGCGTCCGGCAGGCGGCGCCTGACCTGACCAATCAGAAAGCCAATTGATTGCTGTTTGCCGGATTTAAATGAGGCGACTGCTTCGGGATTTTGAGCGATAATTTCTGAAACTACAGGAAGTAACACAGACTCTTCTGATTGGACGGAGTTGGCGGATTTAACTAATTTGATAAGCTCAGACGGAGAATCAGGAAACCTGGTGCCGTATTTTTTATTGACCAAAAAGTCAGCCAAGGTTTTGGCCGCTATTTCGCCTATTTCTGCTGCCCGGATAAATATTGTGCGCATAGTATCGTTTGAACTAATAATGTATGCATTTGAAGCAGAAAGACCGTATTTTTCCATTAATTCCAAGCGATTTTGAATAGGCAGGACAGGCAATTGCGATTGCCACTCCTTGATTTTGTCCACCTCAAAACTGAAAGGGGGGATGTCGGGTTCCGGGAAATAACGGTAATCGTCGGCTTCCTCTTTTGTCCTTTGGGAAAAGGTTTCTCCTTTGCTTTCATTGAATCCGCGGGTTTCCTGAACAGGACTGGCACCTGATTCCAATATTCTGGTTTGGCGCAAAATTTCGAATTCTACAGCTTTTTTTATAAACCTGAATGAATTGACATTTTTGATTTCCACTTTATATTCCGGCAGTCCAGACTGATTTTCCGGCCTGACAGATATATTTGCCTCAAGTCGCATTGAACCTTTTTCCATGTCAGCGGAAGAAATTTTCAGGACCCGGACAATCTGCTGGAGTTCTTTGAGAAATTCTGAAGTTTCCTGAGTATTGCTAAAGTCCGGTTCAGTCACCACCTCTACCAGGGGAACGCCGGAACGATTAAAATCGACCAAGGTTACTTTTTCCCCGTCATTTATCACGGCATGCTGAAGTTTTCCCGTATCTTCTTCCATATGGACTCGGGTAATTTGGATGCGTTTTCCTGAAGAAAGATCCAAAAATCCCTGCTTGCAGAACGGCAGGTCGTATTGACTGATCTGATATCCCTTGGGAAGATCCGGGTAAAAGTAATTTTTACGGTCGAATTTGGAAAACAGATTTACCTCACAGTTTAGCGCCAAACCGAGTTTGATACACCACTCAATCGCCCTGGAATTTGGGACAGGCAAAGCACCAGGAAGGCCGAGGCAGACAGGGCAAGTCTGAGTGTTCGGAGATTTACCGAAATGGTCCGCAGGGCAGCCACAAAACATCTTGGATTTAGTGGCAAGTTCGATGTGGACTTCAAAACCAAGGACCGGTACGTATTTCATTGTCAATTATTATTTAACTTATTTTTCAAATAGGAATCTGCTTTGGTTCGGGCCAACCAAAAGCCAGCCAATATTAACAGAGCAAGCAGACCCATCATAGTCCCTACCCCCACAATATCCGCGATTGAGGAAACTACCAACAGCGGGACAGCAGTGGTAATGGTCATTAAAAAACCCAAAAGGCCATATACCTGCCCCCGGAAACCTTCAGGAGTATACTCTTGAAGAAGAGTATGAGCCGGAGACAGAATTGAAGCCACTGCTGTGCCGAAAAGCAAAGCGATAAACGGAGAAAAATAGACTTTCAGCGACCCGACGAAACCTATAAGGAATAACAAAAAAAGGGATATACCTGCAACCAGCAGGCCGCTTTCGATGACGGTTTTTTTACGATGGCGTTTGACTACTGCAGGAAGACGTGATGTCAGCCAGACAGCGCCTAGAGCAGCTGGGACGATAAGAAGAAGGCTGGTATGATTCAGGTCCAATCCCAGAACCTGAAAAGTATAACTGGGCAGGAGAAGGGCAACGATGGTAATAAACACCTGGGATATGACAACCAACCCCATAGGGAACTGAACTCCGGGATGAGACATGATAAAGGAATAACTGTTTTTGATATTACCCACTACACGGTCTAAAAATGGACGGAGGTCCGGTTTTTTAATATCCGACGGAAGGAAATATACTGAAGCTGCAGCCAGCAGGAGAAAGGCTGCTGAAATCATTATTGTCAGGCTGTGGCCCAACAAAGTCAGAAAAATGCCTCCCATCCCAAATCCGACTAAAAACGACCCCTGCTGAGTCAATAGAAAAATTCCGTTGGCGACAGGCAGGAGATCTTTAGGAACCAGCCATGGGATAGCAGCCTGCTGTGCGGGAATATATAATTGGTCTAAAGCTGAATAAAGAAAAACTATTGAGTAAATCAAAAACAACTGATCCGTCGTAAGTAAATACATTGCAATGACAAGAGACTGGAGCAGATTTGTAATCAACATGGTCTTGCGAAGGGAAAAATTGTCTACTATGCTGCCTGCAAAAAGCCCGAAAAACAATGCCGGAAGAGAATACGCCACCCATAACAGCGAAACGGCAATGGTGGATCGGGTGAGAAAAAATATTCTGGTAAGTAAGGCAAAATTTACCAGATTGATAGTCAACTGGGATAAAAGTTGAGAAGTCCAAAGCCTACGGAAATTTGAGTTTTTCAGCAAGAGACGGAAGGGCAGAAGGTCGGGCATACCTGAAGTATGTCAAGTTAATGAAGGACGGGCAAGATGCCAATCCACTGCTGACTGATACTCTAAAGCAACCCGGAAGACTGATTCTTCCCCTCCCTGCGGTCCGATTATCTGAAGGCCTATAGGCAGACCATCTACAAAACCGCAGGGGACACTGATGCCGGTAAGTCCGGCGATACTGCTCGGTTCGACCAGGATATCCTCCATCTCACCAAACATCGGCTGATTCCTGGATGCCCCGACCTTTAAAGCAGGACCAGGGGAGGTGGCACCGATAACGAGATCGACCTGCCGGAAGGCCCTGTTGAAATCTTCTATAATCATAGTCCTGACTTTTAGGGCCTTCTGATAGTACTGGTCATAGTAACCGGAAGATAATGTATACGTGCCCAGCATGATGCGCCTTTTTGCCTCTTCCCCAAAGTGTGACCGGTCAAGACCGTATCTGATCCCGTCGTAGCGGGCAAGGTTTGATGATACTTCGGAGCGCTGGACTATAGTATACACTCCGACGGAGTAATTCGGGTCCATTAACGAAATATCCTCCACTGACATACCCAACCGCAATAATACGCCCGCAGCTTCACGGATGAGTTTTTTGACTTCGTCCTTCATTTGCGGCAAAAGATACTCCACAGCAACACCGATTTTTAATTTTTTACCATTTTTGGGCAATATTTTTTGATAATTACCGGGAATAGTCGTCGCGTCTGAAGGATCTTTTCCTGCCAAAAGGGACGTGATTGTCGAAGCATCAACCGCAGTCTTAGTAAGCGGACCGGGTGAGTCAGTAGAGGAAGCCATAGCAATAACTCCATACCGACTGATCCGGCCATAGGTGGGCTTGAAACCAGTTATTCCGCACCAAGCCGCGGGCTGACGAATAGAACCTGCAGTTTCACTGCCGATTGCGAAAGTACACATGTCGGCTCTCACAGCAGCAGCGGAACCTCCGGATGAACCTCCAGGAAGATGCCCAGTATTCCAGGGATTCAGCGTAGGACCGTAATCTGAAGTTTCCGTAGAGGAACCGTGAGCCCACGCATCCATATTTGTTTTACCCAAAATAATCGCCCCGGCTTTTTTCAGTTTTTCAACAACTGTTGAATCGTATTGGGGAATATAATTATCCAATACTTTTGAAGAGGCCGTAGTTCGCAATCCTTGAGTAAGAAAGTTGTCCTTAATTGCCATCGGTATTCCCCCTAAAGGTAAATTGATGTCTGCCTGATCAGCTTCCTCCAAAGCATGTTCATTAAGAGTCAGAAATGCGTTTATTCCGGAATTATGCTTTTGGATTTGATTCAAACAGGATTTTACAAGTTCCCGGGAACTGAATTTTCCGCCACGCAGACCCGCACTGGCCGCAGAAATGTCCAGATGATGCAAATCCGAAGACATAAATTAACTGAAAACGGCAGGGACAACAAAAAAACCGTTGTATATGCGGGGCGAGTTGGACAACGCCTGTTTTTGGGAAAGGATTTTATCTGGATTAAGTTCGTCCGGCCTGGTAACGTTTACCAAACCCGTAACCTGATAAGTGGACTCTGTCTCTGAAGTGTTCAGACGGTTAATCAGGCTTATCGTCTCCAAAGTTTGTGCAAATTGGACAGAAAATTTGGATTCTTCTTCGGGCGAAAGAGGTAAATTTGCCAGGTTTGCAACGTGCTTTACGTCCATGGACTCAAGTTTATCACATTCAGGCGAAGACGATTTTACCGTTTTTGGCATCTACCAAAACCTTGTCACCCGGTTTGACCTTGCCTTCGATAATACGAAGGGCGAGTTCATCCAGTATCAAATTCTGAATAGCTCTCTTTAGCGGACGGGCGCCGTAATCCGGATCAAATCCCTGGGAGGCGATCAATTTTTTCGCTTCGGAGGACACTTCCAATGATATTTGCTGGCGGGAAAGCCGTTCCTGGACTCTTTTCAGCTGTAAATCGACAATTTGCGAAATCTGTTCACGGGATAAAGGATCGAAGACGATAATCTGATCCACCCGGTTGAGAAATTCCGGGCGGAAAGTCTTTCTGATAAGGACCCACAATTTTTCCTGTTGCCTGGCATTATCTTTTTCATTCTGGATTATATCGCTACCGAGATTTGAGGTCATGATAATCACGGTGTTTTTGAAATTGACTACCCTACCCTTGCCGTCCGTCAGCCGGCCATCGTCCAATATTTGCAGGAAAAGATTAAAGACGTCCGGATGGGCTTTTTCCAGTTCATCAAAAAGAATAATGGAATATGGCTTACGGCGTACGGCTTCGGTCAGCTGGCCGCCTTCTTCGTAACCGATATAACCCGGAGGTGAACCGATAAGCCGGGCAACGGAATGCTGTTCCTGATATTCAGACAAATCTACTCTCACCATGGCGTTTTCATCATTAAAAAGACTATCCGCCAATACCCGGGCCAACTCCGTCTTGCCGACTCCGGTGGGACCTAAAAATATAAAGGAGGCTAAGGGACGGTTTTCTTCTGAAATTCCAGCCCGTGAACGGCGTATGGCATTGGCAACTTCAGAAATAGCTTCTTTCTGTCCGACCACCCTACCGGACAACTCGGATTCCAACCGGGTGAGTTTCTCCGCCTCGCGGGAAACCAGACGGGAAACGGGAATACCTGTCCAGCGGGATACAACCCGGCCTATATCTTCTTCAGTAACTTCTTCTCGCAGAATTTTCAGTTCCGGGGGAACCGACTGCCAGGCGACCTCAGCCTCCTTTAATGATTTATCCAACTGGGGTAATTTGCCGAATTTGATCTCGGCGGCTTTTTCCAGCTCAACAGCTCTTTCGGCCTTTTCCAGATCGAGACGCAGAATGTCGCGCTGTTCGCGTAATTTTTGAATCGTTTTTATGAGCTCCTTCTGATTTTTCCAGGCTAATTCCTGAGCAGAAATCTTTTCCCTGAGATCCGCCAATTCCTTTTCCAGGCCCTGCCTACGTTTTGCAACCGTTTCCGGTTTTTCCCGCTTGAGCGCGGCGAGTTCAATTTCAATTTGGGTGGCCCGGCGTTTGAGCGCGTCCAGGTCTGCAGGCAAAGAATCGATATCCATTCTGAGGCTGCTGGTGGCTTCGTCTATCAGATCTATGGCTTTATCCGGAAGGAAACGGTCCGGAATATATCGGACGGAAAGCGTGACCGCGGCGATTATCGCATCGTCCGTAATCCTGACTCCGTGATGCAGCTCATAACGTTCTTTGAGGCCGCGAAGGATGGCAATACTATCTTCTATAGAAGGTTGGTCTACCAAAACAGGTTGGAACCGACGTTCGAGCGCAGCATCTTTTTCTATATGACGACGGTATTCCTGGAGAGTCGTGGCGCCTATAGCATGAAGCAGCCCGCGGGCAAGAGCAGGCTTGAGGATATTGGCGGCATCCACCGCCCCTTCCGCGGCCCCTGCACCAACAAGAGTATGTAATTCATCAATGAATAGCAGATATTTTCCGGCTCCAGCCTCTATCTCTTTTAGGACGGCTTTAAGCCGGTCTTCGAACTCGCCACGAAACTTGGCACCCGCCAACAGGCTGGCCAAGTCTAGGCCTAGAAGTTCCTTATTTTTCAAGGTTTCCGGGACGTCTCCGGAGACAATTCTCTGCGCCAAACCTTCCACAATGGCCGTCTTTCCCACCCCGGGGTCCCCAATGAGGACCGGATTGTTTTTGGTACGCCGGGAAAGGATCTGCATAATCCGGCGGATTTCCTCATCCCGCCCGATGACCGGATCCAACCGCCCCAGCCGCGCCAAAGCGGTCAAATTTTGGGTGTATTTTTCAAATACCCCGTATGTGCTTTCCGGGTCCTGACTGCTTGCTTTTTGCGTACCCCTGATATCCATTATATTATTGTATAAACTGTCATGGGTAACCCCGAACCTTTTCAGGATATCCCATGCCTGGCACTCTGTCAAGGAGATTGCTAATACAAGGTGTTCGCGACTTATGAAGGTGTCATCCATCTTTTTTGCCTGTGCATCAGCGTTGATAAATATATTTTGTGATTCCTGTCCAAAAACGGGTTTTATCCCTTCTTCTATGCGAGGAAGCAGAGATATTTGCTTTTTCAGATCTGATTTTAGAGCCGATATATCCAACTTTAGTCTCTCAAAGAGCTGAAACACGATACCCGACTGATCAGATAGTAGGGCAAGAATTAAATGCAGCGAATTTACCTCTGAATTACCGGATTCCCCTGCCAACCGGAGGGAGGACACCAGTGTCTCTTTGGAGCTTTCGGTTAATTTTTCCGGATCCATAGTTTACATTATTAATAACAAGTGAATTTTATGATAACCCGGCTCTTTTTTCCATCTCAATCTGATAATAAACCGGTTAAAAAATACTGATCTGCATACCAGGTGATTGTAGGCCTGTAGTATTGATCAGGACATTCTTTCCAGGACTTTAATCCTTTCCGCCAAAGGGGGGTGGGTATTAAACAATCCGGCTAACCAGTCAACCGACCTACCGCCGGATAACGCACTGCCGGCTATATCCGCATGAAAGGGATTTACGATGTATAAATGGGCTGTGGCTTTATTGGCTGCCTCCAAAGGCTCCCTGTCTGCGCCCAGTTTGGCCAATGCGGAAATTAGACCGGACGGCTGACGGGTGAGTTTGACACTGGAAGCATCGGCCAGAAATTCACGCCGCCGGGAAATTGCCAACTGGATCAATTTTGCAATAAAGGGCGATAATATGGCCATAATCATACCTACAACCAAAAAAATTCCCCCGTTTCCCCTGTCTTCCCGGCGTGACCGGCCGCCATACCAGCCGGCTCGGAGCAACCAATCGGCCAGCAGAGTGATCAACCCCACCAGGACCGTGACTATGGACATCAATCGGATATCATAATTTGCCACGTGTGACAGTTCATGGCCGATAACACCTTCGAGTTCCGTGCGGTTCAACCTGGAAATAATGCCTGTCGTGGCACAAATCACTGCATGCCGGGGATCCCTGCCGGTAGCAAAAGCGTTCATTGCCGTGTCCTCAATGACATAAAGCCGGGGCATGGGGAGACCAGAAGCCAAACTTAGGTTTTCGGTGACGGTAAAAAGCAGGAAATCACGTTTTTTGTCCGCAGGGCGCGCACCTGATATCCCCAAAATAATCGAATCGCTGAAATAATAAGATGCAAAACTCATAATCCCTGAGATTAACATCGCGATACCAGTAAGTTCCAAACCTGAGGACTCGTAGCCATAATATGAAGCTAATCCCCTGGCTATGAAAACAGAGGAGATGAGTGTGAAAAGAATGAATACAATTATTACCAACAAACTTTTTCGCTTATTGGCTGATACTGACTCGTAGACATTTTGCATAACTTCTCCCTTTAAATTGATATTTTAGGGGTTCTGGTGTCTGCGGTTGAGACTGTCAGGTGTTCTCCGGATGTCGGTGTTTCAAGCCCTTTTTCTGACTTGAACCCAAACATATCAGCTACCAGATTGCTAGGAAAAGTGACCAGACGGACATTGTAGTCCGCCGTCAGGTCGATGAGAGTCCTACGGGCATACATTACCTTGTCCGATGTGTCCCTGAGCTCGTCCATCAAACGGGTAACAACATCCGCTCCTTTGATCTGCGGGTTGCTTTCAACTACAACCTGGATTTGAGGTAAAAGCTGGGCTACACGGTCCCCGGCGGAGGCCATTTGGCCTAAGTCCCCGGATTTGACAGCTGAAGCTACTGCTTTTCTGGCTTCGGCGAGCATTCTGATAATCTCTTTTTCGTGCCTGAGATAGCCCTTTGCGGATTCTTCAAGATTGGGAATTAGTTCCGCCTGCCGCTTAAGCTGATTGCCGATCTCCTGGACTGATGCCTGGATACGGGTGCGCACAGTTGCCAGCCAGTTGTAGGTGGAAATTACGTAGACAATCAAGCCTAAAACCAGAAGCCCTAATATAAACGGTATTGACAATTTCATCACCCCCCATCAGATATCTACTTTTTAGTTTTAATCAATTTTTTAATTTCTGTCAAAGACAGCGTGTTGATGATATCATAATTTTTTGCCCAACCCCTCCTGGCTACTGAAACACCGTATCTCATGTATTTCAGATGTTTATGGGAATGGCTATCTGTATCGACGATCAGCTTAATACCGAATTTAAGTGCATCCCTGACCAGAGTATCCGGCAGGTCAAGCCGGTTCGGCCAACCGTTTATTTCCAGCCATTTGTTATTTTTGAGGCAAAAATCAAAAATCTGATCCCATTCCAAGTCTATCCCCTCACGGGAACCCAGCAATCGGGCAGTAGGGTGGGCAAAAAAGCGGATTTTCGGATGGTCCAGCGCGCGCAATACACGGGCAGTAATTTCTTTCCTGCCCTGCCGGAAACTGGAATGAATCGAGACACAGGCGAAATCCAACAAATCCAGGGCGGATTCCGGTAATGCCCTGGTACCGTCAGGAAGAATGTCTATCTCCAAGCCGTTGAATATATATGGTACTCTTTTTTCACCCCTGTTTTCATGAGAAGTATTAAACACATTCACTAACTCGGTTTTGTGTTTAATCAAATTTAAAATCTGCTTTTGGGTATGGCCTGAAACGCTGGGGTTATGCTCTGTAATCCCTAAATATTGGTAATTCAAACTCTCGGCAGTTTCAGCTAGTTGAGTCAGGGAACTTTCTCCCAAATCGTGACCGGGCTCAACGTCTATATTACTGTGGATTTGAAAATCTCCTTTAATATCATCTAATTCGACTAATTCGGGTAAGCTGTTTGATTGAGCAAAGCGGATCTCATCATGACCTTCTCTGAGCTCCGGGGGAATATACTGCAACCCGAGGAAATTGTAGAAAGACTCTTCGTCTGAGAATTTAGTCAGGGATTTGGATAATTTCCGTATCCCGTATTCGGATAAGGAATATCCTTTTTTCAGAGCAAATTCCCGAAGAAGGATGTTGTGATGCTTGGAGCCTGTGAAGTGCTGGAGAAGTGAACCATAGGAATCCGGAGGCTGGATCATGAGATCCACCTGATAACCGTTACCCAAAATGAGGCTGGAAGTATGTTGCCCTGCTTCTAAAACACGGGATTTTTTAGGGTACCGGCCAAAATGTTCAATTACTGCAGCAGAGTTATCTGAAGCGGCTGAAATATCCACGTCCCCGACCGTAGAAGCCTGGCGGCGCAGGCTTCCCAAAGGATCCGCGCGTTTGACATGGGGAGATTTACTAAGCCATTCGATAACAGAGTCGGCAATCTCCTGGGCTACAGGCAGCAGCATA
>Ga0209518_1003728_pt1 | contig 12856 bp, 19 predicted proteins | sample RifGroB1_FD_183993 | JGI IMG/M metagenome (GOLD analysis project Ga0209518, IMG submission 183993) | Groundwater microbial communities from Rifle, Colorado, USA - Groundwater B1 (SPAdes) (version 2) | ecosystem: Environmental > Aquatic > Deep subsurface > Groundwater | place: Rifle, Colorado... | reverse complement strand
TTTGGAAAAAAAGAGAATACAGCGAGCAAGAGATAATAAACTTTTCCGCCGAGCTGGAAAAATATCGGATATGGGGAAAAGACCCTTTTGATCCGAATAAAAAAATAAAGTATCTGTCTGTCGGTGGGGAATACTCTTATTTGCAGGATAAAAACATAATTGAGGTGGTGGAAAAAATCAAACCCGAAACAAAAACGATGTCTGATTTGCCGAATTGGAGAATTGTTTTTGAATACTGGAAAGATTATTCCGAACACCAAAATAAAATCAAACAATATCACGACTGGAAATACCACAAAGAGCGAAAAGTAAAATTTGCCGGTGTAAAAGAATTAGAGGGCTGGGATAAGATAGCCAAAACAATGCCGGAAACTTCTAGTTGGGAAAATCCACAAGAAGAAATAACAACGGAGGATATAGACGATAGTTTTAATTTATGAAAAATTGGATAAATAAAATTTTTTGCGGCGATTCGTCGCTGATACTTCCTAAAATACCCTCAAATTCTGTTGATTGTATAATTACCAGTCCTCCTTACTGGGGACTCCGAGATTACGGCGCGCCGGGCCAATTAGGTCTTGAAAAAACACCGGAACAATATGTGGATAAAATGGTTAAAATTTTCCGTGAAGCAAAAAGAGTGCTGAAAAAGGAAGGGACATTGTGGTTGAATTTAGGTGATAGTTATGTAAGCGGGAAAAGCAGATATTCAAGTGTGAAGCAAACACTGTCGGGAAAATCACGGGGCGAACCAGTTGATGGGAATAAGCCAGACTTACGGCATCACGAATTTCTAAAAGACAAAGATTTAGCCGGTATTCTGTGGTGCATCGCCTTTGCCCTCCAAAAAGACGGGTGGTATCTGCGGCAAGATATAATTTGGCACAAGCCGAATCCTATGCCGGAAAGCGTAACCGACAGATGCACAAAAAGCCACGAATATATTTTCCTCTTGACGAAAAATCCGAAGTATTATTTTGACAATGACTCAATTAGAGAAAGGCGATTAACCGAAGAAAATCGGCCGGACGCGATTGTGAGAGATAGAGAGTGGGATTACGACAGCAAGCAAAAAAAACTGCGAGAATATGCTGAATTAAAGAAAAAAACAGGAACTTGGACGGCAGATACAGATAAGAGCAAAGATTTAAGAGCAAAGATAGGATTTAAAGCCCATACAAAAAAATTATCCTTTACTCATCCGCTCGGCCGCAACAAGCGCTCTGTGTGGACTATTCCCACAAAGCCGTTCAAAGAAGCTCACTTTGCTACTTTCCCCGAAACGCTGATTGAACCGATGGTTTTAGCCGGTTGCCCCAAAAATGGAATTGTTTTAGACTTATTTATGGGGGCGGGAACAACGGCCGTCGTCGCTAAAAAACTGGACAGAAATTACATCGGCGTTGAAATCAATCCCGAATACATAAAAATAGCCAAAAGAAGACTGGCGCAACAAAAATTATTTTAAATCCATGAATGTTTTTGAATTTATATCAAGATTAAGAAAAAAAACAGTCGAACCGGCCGTGTATGTTTTTTTAATGCAAAGCGGGGATTTTATGAGGCTAGTTTTGGATGTCGGGTATGATTTTCACGAAATAATGGGAAAACACAAAAAAAGCTTTCTTGATTTTATAAACCAAAAAACTGGGAAAAACTACGAACTTGGCAATATCCATTGCGATTTACACATGAGAAAAACGCCAATGGAGCTTTTTGAAAAATTCATTGAGAACAAAGTGGAAGAAACGAAAGTTTCAGCGCCGGAAGAAAGCCATAGTAAAAACGAACTGATAAAGCACATCATAGAAACCAAAAATACGTCCGTTCTCGGCCTGTTGGAAAGCTTTTTCACGGAAAACGAAAAAAAATATATTAAGGAAAAAATAAAATGAAACTAACCTTACAATTAGCCAAAGGAACTGCCGAAGTTGAAATTGCGGAATCTTGCAATCCCTCTTTTTGCGAGGGTTGCGGAAAAGAAATTTTTTGGGGCAAAACAAAAGCAGGAAAAAATATGCCAATATCAGAACTGGGCAACGGGAAATTTGTGTCGCATTTCTTTGATTGTCCGAAAGCAAAAAGTTTTAGGAAATAAATTATGGATATTTTACAAATAAAAAAAGAACTTGAAGAAATAAACAAAATCGCTGAAACTGAATTAAGGAGAGTCGGCGTTCTTTCCAATTTGTTAAATGAGCACGAAAAAAATATCAGCGCGACTGCCGATTTTATAGATGAAAAACTGGGAAAATTGACCGACAAGCAGAGCTTTTTGGATTTCTTCAAAAAACCCTATGTTTTGATTCCGAATGGTAAAAATTCTGTTCTTGTATGCGTCCCTAAGTTTATAAAAGGATTTCAAGTTGGTTGGCTTTGGAAAGAAACTGACACTTTTTATATTTATCAGTTTGACCAGTATTCGGCTTGGCTGGGCGATGCGCCGGAAGAATTAACTAAGGAAATAAATCTCAAAACTGATTTTAGTGTGGGGATTGACGGGAATACGCTTAAATTTGATCCGGCGCAAAAAGCGATTATTAAACAAAAATTTGGCCATCACCTTTCTAAAATCGGAGAAGAATCGGCAACAATAAAAAGGGGGCATATTTTTGATGTTATAGCGGAATCAGTTGAAAACGGATGTCTGCCTTTTAAGCCTAAAAAGGTGGAACAAATTGATATTAGAGAACAAAAATCAAAAATTAAGCTCCGGCCTTATCAAAAACTGGCGGTAGATAGGTTTATGGAAACCGGGGCTGTCGGAGTGTTTCATCCGACCGGGGCCGGCAAGTCGTTTATTTCTCTGCACCTTATGGATATAATTAAAGGAAAAAAAATAATAATTGTCCCGACAAGAACGCTTATTGAACAATGGAAAATGTATATTGAAACGAACATTCCCCACGCCAAAGAAGAAATAAAAATCGTAACTTATCAAGGTTATCGGGACAGCGGAGAAAAATATGTTTTAACTATTTATGACGAGTGCCAAAGATTACCGGCGGATACATTTTCCCGCCTCGCCGTGATTGACACAAAATATCGTCTAGGTCTTTCCGCTTCTCCGCATAGGGAAGACGGCCGAGAAAGCTACATTTTCGCTCTTACAGGTTTTCCTGTCGGTTTAAATTGGCAGGAATATATGACTACGGTTGGGAAACAATATCATCCGGTTTTCGTCCATGTCGTCCATTCTTCGTCCGGAAAATTAAAAAAGTTGGAAGAATTATTTGACCCCAAAAAGAAAACCCTTATTTTTTGTGACACCATTGCTCTGGGCAAACAGATTTCAAACCGACTTTCTATTCCGTATATCTACGGACAGACAAACGACAGGCTTCAAGTCATACAAGAACATAATGCCGTTTGCATTTCTCGTGTCGGCGATTTGGGCATATCTGTAAAAGATTTGCAAAGAATTATTGAGGTTGATTTTCTTTTTGGTTCTCGGCAACAAGAGCTTCAAAGAAGCGGCCGCCTTATGCACTCCGAAGACGCGGAACGCCATGATATAATAATGACGGAAATGGAATTTAAACAATATGGAAAACGGATTTGGGCGCTTCAAGAGAAAGGATTTACAATTAAAATAGTTTAGCCATCATCGTCCCTTCAAACTGGCGGGTTAACCTAGGCAAGGGTGGCCGCCAGCGGTGTGAACGCCCGATAATTCCACCCCTGCCAATTTGAGGGGATGATGGTATAATAACAATGATAGTTCGTTGAAAAAGGAGTTTAAGTCCCGGGTCAATGTGCGGAGCAGACATCGGGGTAATGACGGTCTTAATCGTAGGACAAAAGTCGGCCGAGAGGCTTAACAAAAACTACGAGCGCTAGTCTGGCCAACGACTCCGCACTCCTTTTCCAGCGAATTATCGCTGAACAGTTCTTTGAAACCTTTTATAGGAAAGGAGAAAAACTTGAAACATTTTCTTACTTGCCCATTTTGTCTTTGCTTGCACGAATACAGAAAGTCGGACGGTGTTATCGCTTTTGCTTGCGGATTTTTGAATAGTGTTATCCATTGGGATTTTTATACCGAAGAAGATATTAAAAAACACAAGAAAAGGAGCGCCGACCCGTGAAAGTCTTTGACCTTTATGAAATCTATGACGACAATATTGTTTTAGAAATTTGCGACAACTGCTTGATGATTAGAGTATTTTCTGAAACTTGGGTAAAACCCAACGAATACATCTTGTCTTTTTATCTTTCAATGAAAAAACAAAGCACTCTTACAATTTGTCCTCGTTGTTTGTGTGAATTATTTTGCGGAAAAATAAAACTTTAACCAAAAGAAAGGAGGCTGAAAATGCAGATTAAGGGCAAGGCCACAATCAAACAATGCTATTGCGGAAGAATAAAGAAGCACGGCGAATTTGTCGGAATAGACAAAGAAATCAGCCACAACATTTCATTGCTTGTCGCAAGAGGCACGTCGGTAATAGAGCGAGTAAAATGCCCTGAATGCGATAAAGGCGGTTGCAATGGTTAGACACGGGTATTGCACAAAGAAAGACGAGATAATCCAAGATCGCAAGGTTTCCGATTATTGCCTCACCGCCGGCACGAATAAGGCCGTTTGCAAAAACTTTGCGGTTAGAGAAAACAGCAGTCAAGGAATAAAAATCGTCAAACTCAAACTTTCCTAAAAAGTCTTTGTTCTTTAAAAAGCATTTTCTGTTAGCGCAGAAAATGGTCAAAGCCGAAAGAGAGGACGGCAAATTCCTCTCATTTTACGGGGTGGGTGTGGATGTAGCACGGTTTAGTTTTACTAGACAAGCAAGGTGCAATTCCTTGAACCCCGATATTATCAATAAAAATAAAAAAATGAAAAATTATTACGAAAAAGTAGCAAATAGAATCTTTCAAAAGTTTAGCGAGGTGTGCAAACTCGGCAAGTGTAAACATCCGAAATGTGAATGCGGGCATTGTCAAAAAAACTACCACAACAGCAAGACCGGGAGGTGTTTGAAGATAAAACCCGACCTGACTACATGTCGGTGCAAGCAATTTAAACAAAATATATGAACGATTTACAACCACATCAACACGGAGAGGATGGCAGAGGTTCTACTCATTCAGTTTGCCAGACACGGTTTAAAAAAGAAAAAGGAAAATCAAAGTGTTGTTTTTGCGACCCTCATAAAAATTGCTGGTTTAAACAAGTAGACATTAAAAAAAGTTATCCACAGTTATACCCTAAAATCGCTGGACATTAGTTTTATTTGATATATACTAAAAATGGTCGTGATTATTAAAGAGGTTGGTTGATGTCGTGGGGGCGGTTCGAGTCCGCCATTTGCAGAATAAATGCTAGCTTGGATTCTGCCACATATTCGCAAAAAAGGCCCCCACTGCACCAGCCAATCTCGCATTATCAATAAAAATAAAAAAATGGAAGACAAAAAAGAAGAAAAAATAAAACACGAGAGTATTTTTTACGAGAGTATTTTTGAGGCGCTCTCGGCTTTGCAAGGTGAATTAAAGTCCGTAAAGAGAACGAAAGAAGTCAAATTTAAAACGAGAGAAGGGAGAGATGTTAATTTTTGGTTTGCGCCCTTGGACGAAATTATGGATTATCTTTACCCATTGCTTGGCAAGCACGGGTTGTCGGTAAGACATGAACTGTCGGAAAAAGGCGTGGAGTGTGTTTTGACGCACGAAACATATTTGCAAGAACTTAGTGTTCTTGAAATTATTACTGAAACTCCAACAGGGGAAAGAAAACGCGAAATAAAGCAACAATTTACGACAAGGAATGAGTTGCGCTCCGGTGTCCTTAAAATCAAAACAGAGGGCGACATGAAAGATGTTGGTGGTCAGATAACCTACGCTCGCCGATATACGCTTGCCTTAGTTTTGGGAATTGCCACCGAAGAGGATAACGATGTAAAACTGGAAGAGGAACGAAAAGAAAGCCTTGAAAAATTTGCATTGAAGCAAGCCAAGAAAAACATCGCAGAAGCGAAAACGAAAGAGCAAATCGCCAAACAAGCCGAATTTATGAGCGCCGAGCTTAAATTGATTGAGGAGGGCAAAGCCCCAAAATTGGGTTTTACCAAAGAACAATACGATGAATTGCTGGAAATGTGCATTGCCAAGGGAGGAGAATTGGCGGAAAAGGTCAGCAAAGAAGAGGATAAAAAATAAAATTATAAAACAAAAAAATGGAAATAAAATGTCTACAAGTGCTAGTTATGGATAATGGGGAAATTTTGTGCGAGGGGAAAACTGTTGGATTTACCGATAAACTAGGTAAATATCTTAATTTGCAAAGCAAACAATTTAAAGAAATAATTGAAACAGAAATAACAATCCACGAAGAAATGCAAATCATACCAGAAAGCGGGCAATCTTGGACTCAAGAATACAAAGAAGGATACATTGATGGACTAAAAAGAACGATAGAATTATTAAATTATAAAAATTAAAATCTATGTTTTATCCCGATATTAAGCCCCACATTTCGCCATCCGCATTAGATAATTGGGTTAATAGCCGTTCTCAATTCATCCGTTCTTATTTTGCCGGAGTAAAAACGCCGGAAACTGCCTCAATGAAAACCGGCAAGCAGATACACGCGCTTATTGAGGGAGGATTACTTGAAGTAAAAAATAAGTTTTCGCACAACGAGGAAACTTTGGAATTTTTTGCCACAGAATATAAAGTGCTAGGCATTCCTGATAGTTTTGGTGTGGGAGAAGACGAAGAAACAGTAATGTTTGTTGATTACAAAACAGGGAAAGAGAATAATTGGGATGCGAACAAACTTGCTTCGGACTTAAAAATGAAAACTACGGCGTGGTTAGTGTGGAGTTTTTATGCACGAACCCCCCCCTCTATTACTGGTTATATAGAATACATCCCTACACGCTGGAATGAGGCTACGCGAGAGATTGAGCCTACGGGCGAGGAAAGTGTTGTGTCAGCCTCCATAACCTATACCGCCGAAGAGTTGGAGGCCTTTACCAATGTAATTTTGGCGGTAATCGCCGAAGTAAACGAAGAATATCCGAAATGGTTGGAATCCAGCGCCGACTTTGTGAACAAAGAGGATGTGTCCGAATACGCCCGGCTCAACGCGCAAGTGGCCGAACTGGAAGTTAAGATGGACGAAATAAAAGAGCGGATCGCCGGGCAGTTGGATTTTGGCGGAGCAAGGACGGCGGAAACGGAGTTTGGAACATTTTATTTTACTGAACGAAAAACTTACGATTATCCCCAAGATTTGCCAATTCAAGGAGGTGTTTTTACTTTGAAAGAAACGGAATTGATTGCGGCGGCGGTTAAAGTGGCTAAAACAAAATTTGAAACAGAGAATGAGCCAAAGAGTATATCAAGGTCGTTGGCCTTTAAAGCAAAAAAGAAAAAATAATGTCTATCATACAAAAAACATTATGTTATTTCGGACTTCACGAGTGGGGCGCTCCGCAATATAATTGGCGTTTTATTTTTTGGAAATGCAAATACTGTCCGGCGGAAAGAATAGAAGAAAGGCATTGATTTAATCTATGATTGGAGAAATCAGAAAAATTGACGAAATAAAAAGCAGTCGTAATCCGGGAACTGTTTTTAAAAGGGTGTATTTCAATGTTTTTGAGGCAGATGGTCGGAAAACTTTTGCCAAGACAGATTTGGTTAATACTTACAGAAACTATAAACGATGGAAAGATATTATTGAAACAGGAAACATTCTTTCGGGCTTGATAATGAGAGGGGAAGATACTGTTGATGCGGATAGCTATCCCGTTTTAATTAAACGAAAAGAAACAAAGGTTGGCCCAAGAGAAAAAGAACTAAAACAACAAAAATTACTATGACTTCCAAAATATCATTATTTTATAGCTTAACCCCGACGAAAATCATACCACCGGCCGAGAGAGAAGTTGAGCGCAAGGAAAGGTGGGTCAAAGAAATGCAAAAAACAGTAGAGGCGGAATGGAAGCCTAAAATAATTAAAAACACTTACGAATTATTTGATCCCGAAATAGAAAATCAAAAGAGATTTTTTGAGGGTGCGGTGGTTGAGTATTATGCCATTCAAGATATGGATTTGTTTGAGGGAACACCGGATAGTCAGACTTTGGATAATTACAGAGAGGAGTTATTGGATGAAATGCTGGGATATAATTTGCAAACCACGAATAAGATAATCCGCAAGCGCAAAAGCACTACCGACTTCAAGGATGTTCAAGCGTGGAATACTTTTTTGAAAACATTGGAAGAAACGATTTTTATTCCGTCCGGTTATGAATTTCCCGACAGCAAGAATTTTTGGGAGTTGGCCCGGAAGCACGGCCACGAAGAGGCTAAAAGAATAGCGATAGAACAATTACAGGCTAGATTAAAAAAACGATATGACAAATAGAGAATACAGAATATATTGGCGGTGGAAAGAAATCAAAACAGACAAAGGAAAAGTCGGCGTTATTTTGCGGGAGTTTGGCGTTTCCCGGAGTTATCTTTACTCTTTAATTAGCCGAATTGAAAAGGGCGACACCGCAAAAATAAAAAAGTGCCTCAAAAACGGACACCTTAATTGCTTGTGGTTGTTTAAATATCAGCCCCGATATTTGTGTTTGCCGAAAAACCGCGAGGCTTCCACCATCACCGAATTGAAAAAAATAATAAAAGAAATGAAAAAAGACAAGTTTTCTATCGCTAAAATAACCGAGTTGATCGGCAAAGAAAGAAGCACGATAATCCACCATCTCCAATGAGTAGAAAATCAATAACAATCGGAGATGGGCTTGAATGTCCAAAATGTAATCGGCCAATGAAAAGGAAAGAAAGTTTAAGAGATAGTTTTTATCTTTGGTGGGATGTTTGCAAACCGTGCGGTCATATTCAATTTTATAAGGAGGGAACAAAAAAAAGATGACACTTTGGAATTATCAAATAGAGGCAATAGAGTTTATTGGCAAAGTTAAAAAAGGTTATTTGGCTATGTCTATGGGAACAGGCAAAACCTTGACGGCTTTGGCGGCCGGGCAAAAATATGCCTTTAAAAACATTCTCATTATCGCCGAAAAAAATGAAGTGATGAACTCGCAGAACTTCAAGAAAGAGGCAGAATTGTTGGGTTTGAATTATGTTTCGTTGAGAGAGGAGGATTTGGATTTTGTTAAGGGGGTGAATCGCCAGACTGTTTGCGCCGTTAATCCCGACAGATTGGTAAAATTCAAAATTGAGCAGATTAAGGAACTTTTTGATTTTGTGGTGGTGGATGAAAGCACAATGGTCAAAACAACAACCACCCAACGCTTTAAGCGGGTAAAAAAGGTATGTGAAGACATGAATTATGTCGTTCTTTTGTCGGGGACACCGCTTATGAACGGCGCGGCGGAACTCTACGCTCCATTATTGCTTTTGGGTCATCCTTTGGCAGGCAATGGCTCACGGAAAGCGCGAGAAGCCTTTGAGAGCATATTTGCCGGAGGCCACCGGAGGAAAATAAGGAACACCGGGATTTGGTATCAAGATTATGTGTGGTGGGCCAAGGGGTGCAATCACACGAGAGAGTTAAGATATTTAGTCCGGGATTGTTTCTTTTTTAGGCGGAAAGAGGACACGGGAGTATTCAATCGCAAAGTGGATAGGAGAATTGTCCAAGTGCCAATGACTCTGCCTTGGCTAGTGGATTACCGGAGCGCATGGGAAGAGTATTTAATCCAAGCCCGCAAAAGAGATGTGAATATGGACAATGTGGCCGAACTCCGCAATCTTATTGAAAACGGCCAAGTCTATCAAGTAAATTCGCGGTGGAAAGCCGAAAGAGTGGTGGAAGACATAAAAAACGGAGTGTATGGCGATCAAAGAATTGTTATTTTCTCTGTCTTTATAGCAACAGATAATCTTATTCAATTTTTTCTTACGGAGGCGGGTATTACTTACCACGCCTTTGAAGATTTGAGCGAATGGAAGACCGGAGAAGAACAAGTGCTTGTCGGCCGGATTAAGGCTCACGGCAAAGGGGCGAACTTGCCGGAGGCCAGCGTTGCTCTTTTTGTGGATATGGATTTTGTCCCGGCCAATAATATCCAAGCCGAAAACAGAATAAACCGGCCAGAGCAAAAAAACGATATGACCGTAGTGTATTATCTGACCGAGGGGGAGGATGTCGTGGATGCCCATGTGCGCCGGATAAACCAAGACAAGGCTAGCAAGATAGATAAATTTATGGCCCCGCTCACTAGCGAGGAAATAGCCGAAATGCCCGTGAGGATGAGAACGCTCCAAGCCAAGTATAAGACTGACTTTTCCGGATTGGGATTGGGGACGCTTTTTTGAGTTATCCACAGGATATTGACTTGCATTTGTTTTAGAATAGTGTAGGATAAGTATATTATTAAAATGGTCGTAAATAAAATAATAAAAATATGAAAAAAATTATCTTTTTGTTCGCTTTCTTGGGCTTAATTGTCGCCAATAACGCTTTCGCCTCGGCCACAACCACCTCCAATGGCGATCCGATGAGAGTTACGCAGTCGTGGGGAATGACCGGTTATGCTACTCCGGTAATCGCAAGCGGGGTTAGTGTCGCCGATGAAACTGGTATTTCGGACACTTGCCCGAAGTGGTATCCAAGGGGCTGTTTCAATTTGGTGAATACAGACTTTTACCGAAACCAAATGATAAATTTGGCCAAAGGTTTGCTTCAAACTTACGGAGCGGACGCTTACGGGATATTTCCGCAGTTTTCGGGATGGTATCGTGTAGTCGGGTTTGAAACATTCACGCAATAACGGACAGGGATCGTTTGCGTTGGTCGCGCAAACGATCCGATTATCCACATAGCAAAAAAAATGAGAGTATCGTATAATAGAATTGCCTGCAAATATGTAGCAGAATTTAATTGCAGGTTGGGAATAGGGAGAACATTCGCAGAAGCAATAAGCAGTCTTATTCAAACACTTGGATTATGAAAACAAAAGATGTAGCAGTTTTAGGAACAGTAACAGAAAAATTGCCGAATACTTTTTATGAGATTTTACTGGAAGACGGCACGAAAAAATTGGCATATTTGGCCGGAAAAATGAAGTTTAACAAGATTCAAGTCCAAGTCGGGGATAAGGTATTGGTAATCCTTGACCCGTATCAAGGAAAGGTCAGCAACAGAATTGTGCGAAGATTATAATATGACAATTCGCAAAATTAACGGCAAATACAGGCTAGTGTCCCATACAGGGAAGAATTTGGGGACATACTCATCGCGCGCCGGAGCGGAAAAGCGCGAAAAGCAAGTGGTCTATTTTAAAAATAAGAAAAAGTAAAATGAACGAGCCTAAAAAAATCCAATGTGTTGAGAAAGGGTGCGGAGAATTTGAGTTTTCGGCCAAAGAGCAAGGCTTCTACGCCGAAAGAGGCTATCCTGACCCCAAAAGGTGCAAACAACATAGAGAAGCCCGCAAAAAAGAGATAAATAAGCAAAAGTCGCCCTTTCATCCAAATAACTGGAAAAAGGAAAATCACCAATGAAAATCCCGGCAACACTCATAAGAGAAATCTATAAAGAGAGAGGGAATAGGGGAAGACCTATCAGCACTAGGCAGATAAGAGCGGTGGAGGGTTATATAATGGCTAACGGAAGCAAATCAAAAGCGCAAGCAATCAGAGAAGCGGGTTATCCGGAATCTAGGGTAACAGACCCAAGTAAGGTGTTTACTAGGTCTATTTTGGCAGTTTTAGACAGATTGGAAATTACGGAAGAATTGGCTTCAAATGTGGTAAAGCAAAACTTGAAATCTAAAAAGATAGAACATTTTACTTTTCCGCCGTATAATAAAGAGGTAGTCCTACCCGACAACGGCCAAGACCATCGCACAGCCGAAAAGAAAGGAGAGCAATTAACCGACAAAGAAATTATAGAGATGATGAATAGCGTTAATTGCACCGTTAAAAAGATAGTTCATGGGGATATGGCCAGACATGTATATTTTTGGTCGCCGGACAGTAAAACGCAGTTGGAGGCGGCAGATATGATTTTCAATCTTATGGGTTCATACGCTCCCAAAAAAGTAGAGGGTAAGCACGATCATCGAGTAGGAATTTTCTCAATGGGCGACTTGCGGAAAAAAATGAAAGAGAAAGGATTAAAAATTATCAATAATAATTAAATTTTATGGAAGAAAACAAAAACGGAGTAGATGTTTTAGAAACCAAGCAATTTAAAATGGTAATCCGGTTTGCGGATGGCGAAAAGGACGGCAAACCACACGATAGAGCTTATGGCTTTGCGATTGAGTCCAATAGCGAAAATCAAGCCAAGCAAACCTTGCGAAAACACCTTTTGAAATGCGTGGAAGAATTGGATAAGGATATTTTGAGAGAAGCCCAAGGAATACCGAAAAATGAGGGCGAAGGCCAAAAAACGACTTCGTAAAATCGTTTAAGAGAAGTTTAAATTTCAAAGACGGCCTGCGTGTCGTCCTAAATGGAGAATGAAAAAAAAGTAAAAGAAGAATGGCTGGAAGACATCTATCACCTGCAACAGTGGGCGGTGGATGTCTTTTTGTTTGCCGAGCAAACTATGGGGATGTTCCCGGCCGAACCGATTAAGGAATTATTGGATAAAGATATTCCTTACATTGACCCGATGGGCAACAAGAGGACAGCCAAACTGTTTGACGCGGACGGCCGGTTGATATGGAACGATTTGAGTTTTTATTCGGTGGATATGTTTCAAAAACAAACACCTCAAGAATTTAAAAAATACGAGGGAACTAGATTCACTTGGCAACAGACGATAATGCTGGAAGCATATAATCGGGCCGTAAGGACATTCGGGAAAGATTCGTTTGATATGGCCAAGAGGTGGATAACGGCCAGAAGCGGACACGGAGTAGGCAAG